>JGI24797J26694_1002006_pt1 | contig 10329 bp, 13 predicted proteins | sample PinacodermPK_FD_26694 | JGI IMG/M metagenome (IMG submission 26694) | reverse complement strand
GCCAGCGGCGGGCTCGTCGAGCAGCACGACGGTGGGATCGGCTACCAGGGCCCGGGCCACCTCGACCAACTTCTGGGAACCCAGCGACAGCGCTCCGGCCTCTTCGTGGGCCACATCGGCCAGCCCGAAGCGGTCGAGCAAGTCCATGCAGACCTGTCGGGCTTCGGTCTCTTCACGACGCTGCTGGGGCAAGAGAAGAAGCTCGGCCAGGTGTCCCCAGCGGAACAGATGATGCCGTCCCAGCAGGGTGTTCTCCATGACCGTGGCGTCGAGGATTAAGCGAGGAGCCTGGAAGGTACGCCCGATCCCCGCCTTCACCCGGCCAGTTCGGGACAATGGAGCAATGTCCTCTCCATTAAGGAGTACCGACCCTTCGTTGCGGCGGACGTAACCCGAGATCACGTTGAACACCGTGGTCTTACCCGCTCCGTTGGGGCCAATGAGCCCGTTGAACCCGGGAGTGAATTGCAGGTCTACTCCTTGCAAAACCCGGTTCCCGCCAAAGGCCACGTGCAAATCCTCGATGGCCAGCGAAGCAAGAGATTCTGAAGGGCTGGAACCCGGCGCGGCAGTGTCGACGACGCTCATATTGACGACCCCACGGATCCTGCCAAGCTCTGTAACCTGCGATGGAGGTCTTTGACCCATCGGCTTTCGCGCATGCGCTCAGGCAGAGCGGCAATTCCGTTGGGCAGAATAAGCACAGCCAGAATGAGGGTGATACCCAAGATCAAAAAGAGCAGCTTTTGGGTGTCCTGCAACTTCTGGCGCAGGAAAACAAAGAAGACCGCGCCAATGAGCGGACCCCATTTGTGGCTCAGCCCTCCCACAATGAGAACGACGAGCAGGAACACCAACAACCGGGTGCGGAAAGCTGAGGGGTTGGCAAAGGAGCTGTTCTGAGCCCACATGGCGCCGGCCAACGCAGCCGCGAACGCCGAGATTCCAAAAGCCACGAGCTTGTAGTACGTCGAAGAGATCCCGATGGGGCCGGTAGCAATATCTATATCTCTCACGGCCTTGAGGGTTCGACCCAGTCTCCGATTGGTGAGCACGACGTAGGCCACCATCATCAGGAACAGAGCGCCCAACGACAGCATGTAATAGCTGTCGACCCGTCCAAGCCCGGGAACTCGGAATTGCGGGACCTGCTTGCCAGTCCCACCGTTGGTCTTGAGGCCGTCCCACACCTTTTCGTCCAGGCGGATGATGGTGACGATCAATTCACCCAACGCCAAGGTGGCAATGGCCAAAAAGAAGCCCTTGAGCCGGGCGGCGGGGAATCCCACCAAGACTCCGATAATGGCTGCGGCAATGCATACCACCGGTAGTGCAACAAAGAACGGCCAGTCATAGCCCGCCAGGGCCTCACGGGCCTCGCTAGGGGCGGAGAGTACCGCCGTTCCATATGCCCCTAGTGCAAAAAGACCAGCGACGGCGAGGCCGAGGGTCCCGGAATAGCCCACCAGCAGGTTGAAGCCCACCGCAGCTATTGCGAAGGCGAAGACAAAGGCCAGATTGCCTTTCCCAAAATCGTTGCCGCTGTCGAAGATGTCGGTCCAACCCAAGATGGGCAGCCATGGCAGTAACGCGAGAAAGACAAATACCCCTAAGAAGGTGGCCCACGACGGGACAGCTCTGCGGAATCTGCTACTCGGGGCATAAAGAGGGGTAGCAACACGATCAGCCACTTGCTACACCTCCCGCGTCCGAGCCGTTCTGCTGAAGCCGCCGGGGGCAACAAGCAGAACCACGACCACCACTAAGAGAGCAATGGTGGGCTGCAAGCTTGTGCTGATCTGGCCGCCGGCGAGAGCCTCGCCGACCCCGATGAGCAAGCCACCTGCGAATGTGCCCCCGAGAGATGTAAATCCACCTAGCACCGCGGCTATGAAGCCCTTGAGGATCAACCCTTCGGCGCTACCCAACTCCAGCACTGTCGAGCTGGTGTTCAAGATCATTGCTGCTCCGGCAACGAATGTGCCGATGGCCCAGGCAATAAGTGACACCATCCCCGCGTTGATGCCCAAAAGACGAGCGGTTGCGCCGTCCTCGGCAATGGCCCGCATCCTCACTCCCCACTTGGACCAGAAGAACAAGGCCATACCAATGGCAATGGCAATGCCGACGGCAATCGTCACCACTTGATCCCAGCCAATCCGAGTATCGCCAAGATCGAAAGTCTCCCCTGACCAGGGAGCATCGAAGCGCTTGGGAGTAGACCCCCAAAGGTTCTCGATGACAGAGCCGAGGGCAAAGTTCAACCCAATGGTCAGCAGCAGCAGCGGGAAGTGGTCCACCTTGGTAAGAGGCTTTACCCAATGCCGGATCATCAGATAGGTGAGCCCCACAGTCAAGATGGCCAAGATGATCGATACCCCAAGGGGAAAGCCCTCATCGGTGACCGGGAACCAGTCGAAGAACGTGGGCAGACCTTCGCCTCGTAGAAAATCAACGCTAAGCCAGCCCAAGCCCAAGGCCGCGAATATCGCCAAAGGCTGATTGGACAGACCGGTAAGGGGGCGTACCAAGAAGAACTGAGTAATTGCCCCAAATACAGCAGCAAATGCCAATGCCAAGACAATGGCCAGCCAGAACGGCCATCCAACACCGCCCTTGTCGGGGTCGGCTGACAAGAACCACGCCATGAAGGCGGCCACCAGGCCCATCTCGGCCATGGCGAAGTTGGGCACATCGGTGGACTTCATGATGACCACGATGGCCAAACCGATTAGAGCGTAACTTGAGCCGGTTTCAAGACCGGCCACAATCTGCTGGAGGAGTTGATCCACCTGCTGTGCTCCTAGAAATGGTTGGTCTGGGACCGGCAATCACCGGTCCCAGACCTACTAACGAATTAGCTCGCCGGCGGGAGGAATTCCCGAACCTGAGTCCACGTCTCGGTGTCGGCGTCGTACTCAGAAATACCCGCACCAGAGGCGCAGCCGTGGCCACCGGGAAGCGGCCCGCAGGCCAGCACCGGCATGGCTGGAATCAAGATGGGATCGTCAACCATTGCCTCGGCTGTCGCGTGGAAGTTCTCGTAGGAGTAGTCGCCGTCCAGCCGGTCCCATAGCTCGAAGAACGCCCGAGCGATGGAATAGGTCTGCAAGCTGAAGTTGGGGGCCAGGCTCTCTGAACCAGGGCCCTCGTAGGCCTCCCACAGACCAGCCCAGTGCTGCACGAATTCCATGTCGGAATCAGGCAGAGCACCCTGAAGAGCGCCCAAGTAGCCGTCGGCCGCCTCGGGATTGGCCAAGCCAACCGTGGTCTGTCCACCGGCACCGGCCGAGCCCTGATCGGAGCACACCAGAGGATTGAAGCCAGCCTCATGGAACTGGTCGAGCACCAAGCCGTTCTGGGTGCCATCTAGCGCGGTGAGCACCGCATCAGCACCAGAGTCGATCACGGAAAGAACCGCAGGAGCCACCGCGTCGGAAAGCACCTCAACCTCTTCTTTGGCCACGATCTCCATGCCGTGGACCGGCGCCTGCATGTCGATGGCGTTGAAAGCCTCCTCGCCAAGCTCGTTGTCCTGGCCTATGGCCGCCACCTTGGTGGCACCCTGCTCAGCGAAGTGGTCGATGCAGATGCGACCCTGCTCGGTGCGAGTCGGGTTGGTGAGGTACACCTCTTGGATGTCCTGGTCAGCAGGCGAAACCGGTCCCCACAACGGGGTGCCGGCGGCCTCAATGTCGGGGTAAGTGGACGGGATGGCCTGCGAGCCCGCAGTGCCCACAAAGCCCCACACGTTGTCCTGCTCGATCATCTTGCGGACGTTGGTGACCATCTGCTCGATCTCAAAGCGGTCGTCTTCCCAAACCAGCTCGAAGGTGCAGCCGTCGATTCCGCCATTGGCGTTGACCTCATCGACCGCGATGATGATGCCCGCAATCAGACCCTCACCAGCGACCGCAGCCCGGCCGGTGAACGGCTGAGAACTGCCGATTGTGATCACGCCGTTTTCCTTGTCCACGCCTCGGACATCGCCGTCAGTTGCCCAACCACAGCCGTCGGACGGGGAAGGGGCAGGCGCTTCGGTAGCCGTGGGCGCAGGCGCTTCGGTAGCCGCCGGGGCGGGCGCTTCGGTAGCTGCCGGTGCCGGTGCGGCACCGCCGTCATCGTCATCATTGCCGCATGCAGCGGCGACCAGGGCAACCGCAAACAGCAGCGCCAGAACCTTCAAGAGCTTTGACATGGATTCCCCTCCACTTGGTTGGATGTGCACTGATCGGACATACACAAGTTCGGGACCCTAACAGACAATCCGTTATGGCAAGATACCGGAGATGGCAGAAATCACCGTGACCACGTTCGCTGATGCCCGGGAGTGCTATCGGAACAAGAACCTTCGCCAGGCGCTGTACGACGCGGGCGAGGTGATCATGTGCGATGTGGTGGTGAATCTCCACGGCGATGAGCACCGGGACCGACGCCGCCTGGAGAACCGCCTCTTCCGGCGGGACACCTTCACGCTGTACGAGCAGGATCTGTTCCCGCCCATCATCGAGTCGACGCTCGCTCCCTATTTGGCCGAGGGCAAGGCCGAGTTGGTCAAGCTCGGCCACCAGCTGATGATGAACTTGGCAGCGTTCACCGCCGGAGTGGATCGGCCCCAGGGCACGCCGGAGGAGACCTTCCGGCTCTATAACTACCTAACTAAGTTCATTGAGGGGGCCACCCTGGCCCACTACACCGGCGACAAGGAAGCCAAGGTGGTCGAGATTGAGGCCGCGCTAGACGCGTTCGATGCTGAGTTCCTCACCCCGGGGATGGACCGGCGCCAGGCGGTGCTGGATCAGCTTGAGGCCGGGGAGATCGAACCCGACGACCTCCCCAAGGACGTGTTGATGGTGCTGATGCACAACCAAGACCGACTGGAGCTGAGCCACGAGACCATCCGGCGGGAGATCGCCTTCTACATGCTGGCGGGAGCCCACACTTCGGCCACCGCCTTCAACCGGGTGGTGCACAACATCTTCGGCTGGCTAGCCGACCACCCTGAAGACGAGCACCGGGTACGCGAAGACCGGCTCTTTGTGCAGAAGTGCACCCACGAGACCATCCGGCTCCAGCCCTCCAGCCCCACCGGGATGCGCTGGGCGCTAGATGACATCGACTTGTCCAGCGGCGTACACATCGCCAAGGGCGACCGGGTCACGCTCGATCTGCTGTCGGTGAACCGGGACCAGTCGGTGTTCGGCGACGACGCGGCCGATTTCAACCCCGACCGCGCCCTCCCCGAGGGCATCGCCCCGTGGGGGCTGAGCTTCGGACAGGGCATGCACGCCTGCATCGGCCAAGACCTGGCCTCCGGGGTCTCGTTTGTGGACGGCGATGATGTGGACGCCCATTTGTTCGGCCTGGTTCCGGCGGCCGTGCAGACCCTGTTCGACCACGGTTGCCGCCCCGACCCCGACGATCCCCCTGAGATGGACGCTTCAACCACCCGCCCCTACTTCGGCCGCTACCCCGTGGTGTTCGCATCGGCCTAGACGGGGCCCTCAGGGTTCGCCAGCCCACTTGCGTCGAGGCCGCGGACTGCCGATCCCTTTCTCTTGCAAGCGCGACTAGGGGTCGAGGCTGTTGAGAAAGTCGGCGAGCTCGGAGAGCGTAACTGCGGTGGCGTCGGTGCGCTCTTGGGACAGGCCGCCGCCGTAGACGATGGCCGCCGAAGATATGTCTGGGATCGTGCGCCTTATGCGGCGCAGTCCGGCGAACCAAGCAGCGGAGATCGTGGCGCCCGACTTGATTTCCACGGCTGCGAGGCCGCCGGGAGTTGGATATAGGACAGAAGGCTCGGCACACGCTGAATCTCATCGAGCACGGCGCCAACCGGGAATTGCGCCAAAAGGCGCCGCGGGTCTGACTCGGCAAACTCGCGGGCATCAGGATCCTCTAGATTGGCGTATGCCAAACGCGCGAAGGCGCTGCGGCACAGCGTCGTCTTGCCGGATTGGCGTGGGCCGGTAACCGTGACGATCGGATATTGCCCGGACAACTCCAGTAGCTGCGGCGTTATCTCCCGCTCGATCACCACGCCCACACGCTCACACCCCGCAAATCCAAGATAGAACCTTCAATCTACGGGGTACAGGGGAACGCAGAACCCTGAGAATTCCGCCGACCCGCAGACCGGCCGGAAGGCCCGAACGTCCCCAGCGGGCACGATCTTCGTCAATTGCTACCTCTGTCATGCACCCGCTGGTACACCATTGCTGCCCAAGACCGCTCTCTCGACAAGGCCACCGCTCTGCGGCCGCTGGCCGAGGTTCTTTCCGGGCTGGCCGCGATGGCCACAAGACTGTTCCAGTAAAACGCGACTGCATTGCTCAGAAAAGCGCGATTGGAAAATCAACAATATCGCGATTGGCGACTGCCTCAGCGCGTTCTGGCAGCTAGAGTGCTTGAGCATGTCCGACCAATTGACGCCGGTCGGTTACCGGCCTCGGATAGTGGACGCGGAGGTGGAAGGAGCGCTGCGGGCCTCGCCGGCGATGGTCATCGAGGGGCCGCGGGCCTGCGGCAAGACATGGACCGGCCGCCGCCATTCCCGAAGCGAGGTACCGTTCGACGCGGTGTTCGACAATCGTTTGGCGGCCCAAGTCTCCCCTAGAGAGCTTCTGGAAGGGCCGGTGCCTCGCCTGTTGGACGAATGGCAGCTTGCCCCCGATGTGTGGGATGCCATGCGTCGGGCCTGCGACGACCGGGGCGAGAAAGGCCAGTTCATCTTGACTGGGTCGGCCAACCCGCCAGACGACGCCACCCGTCATACCGGCACGGGCCGGATCATACGAGTGCAGATGCGGCCGATGAGCCTGTTCGAGAGCGGGGAGTCGAGCGGAAACGTCTCCCTTGGCGGGCTGTTGGCCTCCGAGCCGTGCTCTGCTCCGGCGCCCGGCCTCTCACTCCCCGACATCATCGGCCTGACCTGCCGCGGGGGGTGGCCCGCAATGCTGGACGATTCGCCTGAGGTGGCCCAAAGACAGCTTCGCAGCTATTTGGACGAGACAAGCCGCACAGATATCTCACGCGTCGACGGCGTGGCCCGCGACCCCCAAGGAGTCCGCCGCCTCCTCACATCTCTTGGACGGAACACATCTACCGACGTGACGTTCAAGACACTGGGCGAGGACGCGGGCGGCAACGGCCAGACCCTGCATCCCCAGACAGTGAAGAGCTACCTGGGTGCCCTGTCCCGGCTGTTCATAACCGACGACCTGCCGGGCTGGAGACCGCATCTGCGGTCCCGGGCCGAGCTGCGCCGAACGCCCAAGCGCTACTTCACCGACCCATCCCTGGCCGTGGCCGCACTGCGGGCCAACCAGGAGCAGCTCATGGAGGAGCTGAGCTTCTTCGGCCTGCTGTTCGAGTCGCTGGTCCTGCGCGACCTGCGGGTCTACGCCCAGGCCAACGACTGGGAGCTGTCCCACTACCACGACAGCTCCGGCCTGGAAGCAGACCTGATCCTCACCAGCATGGACAACCGCAGATGGGCCGCGGCCGAAGTGAAACTCGGCGGCGAAAAGCTCGTCGAAGAAGGCATCCGCTCGCTGCGCCGCCTGCGCGACCGGATAGACACCGACAAGATGAGCGACCCCGCCAAACTCATGGTCATCACCGCCGGCGGCTACGGCTTCGAATACCCCGACAACATCGCCGTCGTCCCCATAACCGCCCTCGGCCCCTAACCCGGCAACGCAAAACCCTCAGTTGGAGGACACCAGCCGAAGCCCTCAACGAACACCTACACTCCCTACAACAACCCGGTGTTGCGACGACCGGTTGAATCCGGCCAATGCACATCACGGGCCTTCCCGAAGACCTGCCGGCAACTCGGCACCGCCCGATCCACCGCACGAACCGGCAACGCTCACGCTCGACCAAAAGCTCAGCCCAGTCCTGCATAGCCGCCTCACCGGCAGCCTCGTCCGCCAGCACAGCCGGCATATCCTGATCACCCATAGACATGATCCTTCCCGGCCCGCAGCACCAAACCGCGGACCCTCAGATCACGCCCGATACACAAAAAATCCGAGTGTCCCTGTTGGGTCTGACAGTCCGGGGCTAACGGAAGCGCCCAAGGCCACCGAGCCCCCGACGGAACTGGCCACCCAGTAGGTCATGCCCTTACGCCATCAGAGGCTTCCGGCGACGGAGGTCCGTCTGCGGTCCAGCTGTTGAGAAGCCAGATCGCGGCGTAGGAAGTCACCCCGCCCGTGATGCCGGCGGCCAGCACCAGCCAGTACCAGTCGACGGTGAGGCGATGGGTTATCGTCATCACCACGAGCACCCAAGCAAACAACGCTGCGGCTCTCACTCGTCTCCCAGTCATGCCATAACTCCTTCGCTCAGCATATTTGCCAATACAGCGGAGTTGCTTCGCCAGTAGCAGCATGGCTTAGGCATGGGCTGTCAGTCCAAGCGGCAGCGCAGGGCCTCGAACTGCTCGGCGCCTAGTCCACATGGGTCCGCTGGACCCATCCGTCGGGCGTGTAGTAGTGGCAGAATTGGTAGTTCTCGATCCTCTTGCAGTACTTCCGGGTGCACTCGGCGGTCGGCTCCTGGTGGTCGGGATGCGGAGTCGGAGCAAGCATGGCCGTCGGCTCAGGAGCCGGATCGGGAGTCGCTGAAGGAGCGGCTGGTCGTCGTGACAGATTGCCCACCTGGCTGTGGGTGCGTCTTCGGATGCCAGCCAATGGAGGGCAAGCACCCGTTCGCGCCAGTCATCTCAACCCTGTATTTGCCTGATGACGTGAAGTGCAGCCCAAGGGTTGTGCCGCCTCCCGAAGCAAAGCCAGCCCCGAGAACAACCAAAGTAGGAGCAGTGAAGGTAAGAGCTGCGACACCGAGACCCACCACGCCGCCTACGACAACCTCCTCCCACAGGCCGAGGTCAGCGGATCTGAGTTTGGGGTGGTGTTCGTGGGGCGAGCCGGGCGGGCAGGACCACTGCTCGTATCCGGGATTGGCTCTCACCTGTTCTTGAGTCTCAGGCGTGCAGTGGTGGTGCAGAATGTCGTGGGTGCCGCTGCCGTCGCTGTGGGGATGGGCAGTGGGCGGATGGGAGAAATCGGTGCCGTGCGATTTCACGTCCGCCGTGAGTGTTCTGGACTCGCTCCAGTGCGCGATGCACTCCCGGTTCTTGCCCACCACTGTGCACGATGTCGGCTTGGCGGGGTCTCCGAAGACCAGCTTGAGGTTTCGCCAAGGCTCCGGCCTCAGCGGCGGCGCGACACCGGTGGGCAGCGGTTTGGTTATGCCGGGATGCCTGGGAGCGAAGTCCGGGCATTTGACCGGGTCCTGGTTTGTTGAGGGCATTGATTTCGTAGACCAGCCCCGGCTCATCACCGACAACGGGCACTGCTTCAAATCGGCCCGGTTCACAGCCTGGGTCGCCTCCAAGCGCCACATCGCACATGTCCTCACCCGCCATCGGACGCCGTGGACCAACGGGGTGATCGAGCGGTTTTTCGAAGCCATCAAATACGAGCACCTATACCGACGAGACATCGACAACGGCATCGAACTCACTGCCGAGGCCGACTCCCACCAGACGACCTACAACGCCGTCCGACCCCACCAGGCCATCGCCATGGCCCGCCCCCTCGACCGCTACCGACAAACACCCACCACCCAACCAAAAGAACAAGAAACCGTCTCAAATTCTAGACACGGGACACGGTGGCTCGAGTCGACTTGAGGACTTCTAGGGCCATCATGAGCGAGACGCCAAGGATCAACGGCCCGGCGAACAGGATCACTAAGAGCCCGAAGCCGACCCTGACCTGATCTGGGTCGATTGCGCCTGTAAACCTGTCCGTCAGGATCATTCCGTACACGGCGATCCCGGTGATTCCGAGACCGCTGACCGGAGCTACGGCGGCCGCCCAATTCATGCTCAGGTGCTTGCACACCACTGCGCCCGCAATTGCCAGAGCGCCCAGCAGGAATACCACCACACCCTCAGTCAGATTTATGCCGCTCACGCTGTAGACGGAAACGATGATCCTGCCCGGATAGGACTCGGACGGCCTGCTCTGCGTGAACCTCACCCAGGGGAACAAGACGCTGGCCAGTACTACCGCAGCAGTCCACAACACCGTGCGGTGCATCAGCCTGTCGGTGCCGCCGTCCATGCTCACGATGCCATAGTAACAGCCCTTGAACTGAGCGCTGTTGAGCTCTTGCCGTCATCCGGCATTGGCGAGAACTTGTCACACAGACCCGGTTGGCCAGCCGAACGTGCGAAATGTTCTACCGCTTGATGGCGCGATAGCGACGACGATGGATAACACATTCAGGTTTCCATCCCCATCCGTCTTTCTT
>JGI24797J26694_1001981_pt1 | contig 10445 bp, 10 predicted proteins | sample PinacodermPK_FD_26694 | JGI IMG/M metagenome (IMG submission 26694) | reverse complement strand
GAAGGCATCCACTCCCTTGACCTCAAGGGCAAGACCGTTGTGTTGCTGTTTGAAGATGCGGACGATGCCGAGCGCTATGCCGGACTTCTGGAAGCTCAGGACTTCCCCAGTCCAACCGTGGAGAGCATTGCCCGTGAAGAGGTGGAGCACTTCTGTCGCTCCAACGGTTATGAAGCCCGGATTGTCCCCAAGGGTTTTCGGCCCCGGTCCGAAGAGGACCGGCTGCTTCTCCTGCCTCCGCAACGCAATCTGGATGTAGAGAACTGGCATCGGCAGCCGGAACCACAATGTTCGGAATCGGCANCGGACACCACTCGGGCTGAGACCACCCCGCGTCATGGCGCGTCCGACCCGGATTCCGAACCGGACCCGGATTCCGACTTGAACGACCTGCGGCAGAAGCTGGAGCGTCTGCTTTGAAGTTCTGCGGGACTGCCTTCAGGGATCCCTAGGGNTGATAGGGTCCCCAGTAGGGCTGGGTGAACAGATCCAGCCGCTGGCGCGCAGGGCCAGGCACTTGATCGGGAGCAGTGAGCAATGCCGTGGCCAGAGCGTTGTGGGCAGGGCTCTCCGGCTGCTCCGCCGCCAAGGATGGCAAGCAGGTCCCAAGGATGGTCTGGATGGTTGTGGCGTTGGCCCGAAGATTGGCAATGACCATCTCGACGCTCACAGTGTCATGGTCTTCATGCCAGCAGTCGTAATCCGTCACCATGGCCAGACAGGCATAGGCGATTTCGGCTTCCCGGGCCAGCTTGGCTTCCGTGAGGCTGGTCATGCCGATCACATGCCCTTGCCAACTGCGGTAGAGCTCGGATTCCGCACGGGTGGAAAAGGCCGGCCCTTCAATACAGACATAGGTTCCATGGCCATGGGCAGTGGGGCCGGATGTCATGGTCCGGACGGCTGCCTGGTGAAGCCGTTGGGAGAGCACAGGGCAGAAGGGGTCGGCAAAGCCAACGTGGGCAACGCAGCCTTCCCCGAAAAAGCTGGCTTGACGGTTGACGGTGCGGTCAATGAATTGATCGGGAACCACCGCATCCAGGACGCCAATGGACTCTTGCAACGATCCCACCGCACAACAACCAACGAGGTAGCGCACCCCCAGGGAGCGTAAGGCCCAGACGTTGGCCCGGTACGGCACTTCGGTGGGCAGGAGATGGTGGTGACGGCCATGGCGGGCCATGAACACCACCGGTGTCCCGTTCAGACGCCCTTCCGTCAGGAGATCCGAAGGGAGACCAAAAGGTGTCTCGATCCGATGCTCACGTATCACCTCCAACCCTTCCATGGCATAGAGGCCGCTGCCTCCAATCACGGCAACGCTCAACTCCCTGGAGGCTTCTGCCGCTGTCATGCCGATCTCCATTCCAGTCCCGTCCAGGATACTTCACGTCGGGTCCGGCACATCGGGGCCGGGTTGGCTCCAACAGAGCAGGCAGTGGGCGCCATCGTCCACCTTCGTCAAAGCCGACCAATCTCCCCAGGGCTGCTCCAGCACCGGCACGTCAACACGGGGATGACCACTCTGCTGCTGATCGGGACTGACCAGCAGTTGCAGCCGCTGCAACGACACCTGGGCCGCCAGTCGGGGCACCATGTCTTGCAGCAACGGCCCCAGGACGGCCCTGGCCGTGGGGGCCAGGCGGACCGTGAGGTCAGGGTTACAAAGCAGGGCCCTGGTGCGGGTCTGTACGTCCTCGGTGGTCACAGCGCCAGCCGCCTGGGCCATGGTCCGGATCCGCTCCAGCAGTTGGCCCCGCTCCTGAGCGGAACTCTGCTGCCCATAGTCCAATCCCAACACCGCATGAACACCCTGGAGCAGGTGGCCCAGCTTCCGGGCTTTTGTATTCAGGTAGCGGAGGTTGTGCCGGCCGGGCTCCATCACCAGGGGAACCCGTTCGCTGATTTCCAGGCCATAGCCTCCCAGGCCTGCCACCTTACGGGGATTGTTGGTGATCAGTCGCAGTTGATGGATGCCCAGGTCATACAGAATCTGGGCGCCGATGCCGTAGTCCCGCAAATCTGCGTCAAAGCCCAGTCGTTCGTTGGCCTCAACCGTATCCAGACCCAGATCCTGCAAGCTATAGGCGCGCAGCTTGTTGATGAGGCCGATACCACGGCCTTCCTGGCGAAGATAGACAACCAGACCACGCTCCTCCGCCTCGATCATCTTCAGGGCGGCTTCCAATTGATCCCGGCAGTCGCAACGCAGGGAGCCCAGGGCATCGCCGGTGAGGCATTCCGAATGGATTCGCGTCAGCACAGGACCATCCCCCAGACGCTCCACCGGCCCGCGAACAATGGCCAAATGGTCACGGCCATCCAGCCGGTTGTGGAAGCCGATGGCCTGAAAGCTGCCAAAACGGCTGGGCAAACGCGCAGTGGTCACACGGGTGACAAAGCGTTCGTTGTGGAGCCGATAGCGAATGATGTCGGCGATGCTCACCAGGCATAACCCATGGCGCCGGGCGTAGCTTCGTAATTCCGACAGGCGCGCCATGGAGCCGTCCGGATTCTGGATTTCACAGATCACCCCTGCGGGATAAAGACCTGCCAGACGGGCCAGATCCACTGCGGCTTCCGTATGGCCAGCACGTTTCAGGACGCCTCCCCCCCGGGCGCGCAGCGGGAAAATATGGCCTGGACGGCGGAGATCCCGGGGGCGGGTACCGGGTCCAATGGCCACTTGAATGGTGCGGGCACGGTCCTCTGCCGAAATCCCGGTGGAGACGCCATGCTCCGGTGCTGCATCGATGCTCACCGTGAAGGCGGTCTGGTTGCTATCGGTGTTGCAATCCACCATCAGGGGTACATCCAACTCGTCCAGTTGCTCGGCCTCCATGGCCAGGCAGATGAGCCCTCGGGCCTCGCTGGCCATGAAGTTCACCTGTCTGGGGGTGGTGAATTGGGCGGCACAGATCAGATCTCCCTCGTTCTCACGGTTCTCATCGTCCACCACCACAATGCAATCTCCATTGCGTAGCGCATCAAGGGCCTCGGGAACGGTGCTGAAGGTCATGGAAAGCAAGGAACGGCAGATNGCTGCTTTAGGCTGATTTCATGGCGTTCNCGAGCCATTTTTCTCTGAACGGTGTCTACTTTGTCCCCTCATCGTGTTGCCGTGATTGGNGCCTCCGGCTATGGAGGACTCCAGACTGTGCGATTGCTCCATACTCATCCCCGTCTGCGGGTCACGTTTCTGGGGGGTCATGGCTCGGTGGGCAGCCACTGGCGAGAACTGGCCCCTTTCCTTGATACAGGACCGGATCTACATGTGGCCCAACCGGATCCCGACGTTATCGCTGCCGCTGCCGACCTGGTGGTGCTGAGCCTGCCCAACGGACGGGCCGGCACACTGGCGCCTGCACTGCTGGAGCGTGGTCTGCGGGTGGTGGATCTGTCGGCGGACTATCGGTTTGCTCACCTGGAGGATTGGCGACAAATCTATGGCGGCCATGGTGGGGCAGTGGAGCGCACTGATGCCGGCCTCTGCGCAGAGGCGGTCTACGGCTTGCCGGAGTTTAACCACCGGGCCATCGCCACCGCTCGCCTGGTGGCCTGCCCCGGTTGCTTCCCCACCACCAGCCTCCTGGCTCTGTTACCCCTGTTGCAAGAGGGTTTGATCCTGTCGGAGGGCATCGTTATCGATGCCAAGACCGGCACGTCCGGAGGTGGCCGTGAGGCGCGGCAGCACCTTTTGTTGGCGGAGGCCGGGGAAGCTGTTGCTCCCTACGGGGTTGAGGGGCATCGCCATACCAGGGAGATTGAAATTCAGGCCACAACCCTGGGGAGAAGCCTTCCCNTTCGCCTCCAGTTCACCCCCCACCTGCTGCCCATGGTGCGGGGGCTGTTGGCAACGGTGTACGGCCAACTGCACGCACCAGACTGCTCGGCGGCCCAACTCACAAGCCACTTCCTTGACACCTACCGNGACCACCCCTGTGTGGACGTGCTGCCGGTGGGGGTGTATCCCTCCACCAAGTGGGTGCGCCAGACCAACCGCGCCCTCCTCTCCGTGGCCACCAATCCCCACACAGGCCAGGTGATTGTCATGGCGGCACTGGACAACCTGCTCAAGGGGCAAGCAGGCCAGGCGGTGCAATGCCTCAACATCATGCTGGGGTTGCCCGATTCCACGGGCCTGCCGCTGGAACCCTTTTATCCCTGACATGCATCCTGACGCTTCAGGGACGCTCGTTCAACAGGTTCCGGCCAGCCATGGCCACGGCAACGGGCAGAATGCGATGCTCCTGGGCGTGGATTCTGGGGGCCAGGGTAGCCATGGTGTCGTTGGGATAGACCGGCACGGCCGCCTGGATCAGAATGGGGCCTGCATCGACTTCCGGCACCACCAGATGGGCTGTGCATCCGGTAATGCGAACACCGGCAGCCAAAGCCCGCTCCATGGCGTTCAGTCCCCGGAAGGCGGGCAACAGTGAGGGGTGAATGTTGACCAGTCGCTTGTCGTAGGCCTGGCAGAGTACAGGCGAGACAATGCGCATCCATCCCGCCATGACCAGCACATCCACCCGAAGGGTGCGGAAATGGTCCACGAGGGCACGGTCCAGGGCTTCCCGGCTGTTGTAACGACGGTGATCCATCACCGTGGCCGCAACATCCAGGCGCTCGGCTCTGGTCAGGGCCTTGCAACGGGGTGTGTTCACCACCAGCCCCACCACCTCTGCGTGCAGCGCACCATGGCGTGAGGCCCGGACCAGGGCCGCAAAGTTCGAGCCATGGCCGGAAGCCAGCACGCCCAACCGCAAGGCCCTGGCCCGGGGTGACGGTGAAGGAGCCACGTGGGGAACAACCAGGGCCACGGTCCGGGGAGACGCGGTGCTTCCCCTGGTCACTGGCGCCAGTGGCTCAAACGGGCTCACAGGTGGAGACAAAGGCCACGCCACCGTAGTAGGCCAGCAGTGGTCGCAGTGCAGTGCGCAGGGCTTCGGCCACGGGTTCTTCGCAGAAGATGATCACATGAACGTTGGTTCCCAACCCGGTGACTTCAAGTGCTTCGCTGGCCACCAGTCCATGGGCGCCTCGGCCCGTGACGTGGCGCGCCACGGAATAGCCGGGTGTGCCGCAACTGTCAATCACGTTGACCAGGCGCTCCAGTTCACGCTCGCTGAGAATCACGTCAACACGGTTCATGGCTTAGCCGGCAGGGATCACGGTCTTGATGACCTGGAGATACAAGGGAATTCCAACAATGATGTTGAAAGGGAACGTGAGCCCCAAACCCGTGGAGATGTACAGACTGGGGTTGGCTTCCGGAACGGTCATCCGCATGGCGGCCGGCACGGCGATATAGGACGAACCGGCGCAGAGCACGGCAAACAGCAGCGCCGTGCCCTGGCTCATCCCCAACACGGCCGCCAGGCCAATGGCCAGGAAGGCGTTGACCAAGGGCATCAGCACGGCAAATCCGATGAGAAAGGGTCCGGCTCGGCGCAGTTCGTTGAGACGACGAGCCGCCACCAGTCCCATGTCCAGGAGGAAAAACGTAAGCACGCCATAGAAGAGCTTGTCGGTGAAGATCTCCAGCTTTTGCACACCTGTAGGACCCTGCTGGGCCACCAGAAACCCCACCAGCAGGCTACCGATGAGGAGGAACACGGAACTGTTCAGAAACGCCTCGTGGAGCACGGCCCCCGGACCCACCTTTTCCTGGCCCGGCTTCCGGGACGAGCGACCCAGGAGGCGCACCAGGAGCAGGCCAACGATGATGGCCGGTGATTCCATCAAGGCCAGGGCCGCCACCATGAAGCCGTCGTACGGCAACTCCAGCACCCGCAGAAAGGATTCCGCCGTGATGTAGGTCACTGCGCTGGTGGAGCCGTAGGCTGCGGCAATGGCCGCAGAGTTGTAGACGTCCAGGCGGGTGCGCAGAATGAGGAAGCTGTAGAGGGGGATCACCGAGGCCATGAACACCGCGGCGCCCACACTCAGGAGCACCGTGAGGGACAGACCGCTGCGTTCCAGTTGCACACCCCCGGTAAAGCCGATGGCCAGCAGGAGATACAAGGAGAACAGCTTGGGCAACGGGGCTGGAATCTCCAGATCGGACCCCAGAAGAACAGCCAGCATCCCCAGGAAAAAAAAGAGAACGGGCGGGGTCAGGATGTTCTGTAACGCCAGTGCAGTGTCGACCAACCCGGAACTGCGTCATACCTTCAGCCAAGGTAGCGGCTCCTGGTCCGGGCATCACCAACAATGGGGAGTGTGTTACGAGTTTCAGGTGTCGTCCTCCTCTCCGCCCCTATTGGTGATCGCCAGCAGCAATGCCGGCAAGATAGGGGAAATCACTGCCATGCTCACCCCTGTGGACATTCGGCTGGCGGTTCAACCCGAGGGGCTGGTGGTGGAAGAGACGGGTTCCAGCTTTGCCGAAAACGCTCGCCTGAAAGCCGCAACCGTGGCCCGACTCACCGGGGAATGGAGTCTGGCTGACGACTCGGGGCTGGTGGTGGATGCCCTCCATGGCGCTCCCGGCGTCTATTCAGCCCGCTACGGACCCGATGCAGCAAGCCGTCAAGCGCGGCTGCTGGCGGAATTGAAGGGCACGCTCTACCGCACAGCCGCATTGGTCAGCGCCTTGGCTCTGGCCAACCCCCTTGGAGAGATTCTCCTGGAAACGGAGGGAGAGTGTCGCGGCGAAATTCTGGAACGGCCTCGGGGCACTGCCAAGGGCTACGGGGACATCTTCTGGATCCGGGCGGCAGGATGCACCTACGGGGAACTCCCCACCAGTTGGAAACTGAAATTCGGCAGTCGTGGGCGGGCCGTGCGCAGTGTCGCTGCGGACATCAAACGTCTTCTGTCCTGAAGCGTTCGTGGGAGGTTTTGATCTACTGAAGTGCTCATCAGGGCGAGGCCAAATCAACATCGCGCCACCGCTGCAGTGCGCTCTTCAGATTTTCCACCAGCGGCTGAATATCGCTCTGCTTGTTTCCTGCCTCCTGCCGTCCGACCATGCGGGCGATCTCCGGTTCAGTTCGGCTCACTGCTTCAGCAAGTCGGCGCAGCTTGGTCTTGGGGATCTCGTCTCGCCGGCCCGACGCCAAGTCGTAGAGGGAGTCCAATTGGCTTAACTTCGTTGTGAGTTCGTCTTTCCCGCAGCCCAGTCCTTTTGCTGCATCAGCGGGGAACTGCTTCAATGCCTGCCACACCCAGGCCTCCGGCGCCTCACCGGGAAGAAAGAACACGGAATCGCTTCGCGCGTGCTCCCGCAACCTTTCCTCCGCAGGGCTGTCGCGCTTGTCGCCGTCGAGAACAAAAACAAAGCTCTTGATCTGGCCGAACTTTCGAAATGCGGCGGCATGGGACGAGAACTCGTCCGCCCCTGTGTCGCGGCCAATATGAACCGACTCCGTGCTGATCTCCAACTCAGGTAGAAGAACGTCCAGCACACCTTTCAGTAGACCTTCAGCAGCCTTGTCCTCGCAGAGGAGATTGAGGGCACCTCCTGATCGTCCGTAAAGCGCATTCTGGATAATGTCGCGATAGGCAAGTCGAACCGCTACTTCACCGGTCGCCTCGTTACGGTGGAGGAAAATGCGGCCGTTTTCTGGCACCGAGTCCAGCACGACCGGGCTGTGGGTCGTGACGATCACCTGCAAGTCGTTGCGCAATGCCAAGTCCTGCAATTGCGCCATGAGAAGCTGCTGTACCCAAGGATGCAGCCCCGCCTCCAACTCGTCGATGAGGATGAGTGCCCCCTTGAGTTGGACGATTTCCTGAGATAGGCGCAGGATGGCCCGTCACCGGCAGACATGTGTAACTCCGAGTAGAAGCCGCCACACTTCTGGGCAGCAAAGAGAAGAACCTTGTTCCCGCTGGACAGATTGACAACTTCGGAGTACCGAAACGGCAGCATCTGATGCGCAAGCTCTATCTGGTATGCCGTCAGAGCTGTTTCCTTGGGCGCTTGCGCTGAGCGCGACATGCTGAGGACACCCCGCACTTCGGACGGGTTGCTGAGATTGCTGAGTGTGCGCAGATAGACTGTCCGCTCCGGCTGGCTGGCATTCTTGCGTCCGCCAAAGCTCCGATTCCAGCCCTTCGAGCGCCGCCACAGCATGGAGCGATGGCCTTCCGGTGTTTCATACTCGAAAGTGAGCGTGACTTTGTCCCTGTGGTCCTCACGTCCCCCACTCTTGGGGCGGTAATCAGGGAACAGGGTGGATGGCACGAAGTCCTTAACGCCAGCCCCGGTTACCTTATAGGCGCAGGCCGCTGCGAACAGTACGGTCGATTTCCCACTGGCGTTGCCACCAGCAATGACGCTCACCGGATAGTCGAATCTTGCCTTCAAGTCCTTGATGCCCCTTATCCCTTCCAGCCGGACCTCAGAGAGAAAATGTGGAAAATGGGGTTTTTTGCCCTGCAACTGACCCCATAATTCCCGGAGACGTCTCTGGATCATGGATGGCATGTCTTCGGCTCAAATGTGCTGAAGCTAGCTCATTTCATACGCCTCCTCCTGGACTTGAACCAACGACCGGCTGCCTGGAACGCAACTGCTCACCTGAGCCAGGTTTTTGTCCGAGGGTTGCAGGCGGTGGCGGTTCTCACGGCTTGCAGGGGGCGGCCATCCATTGTGGCCAAGCCAAGCCCGATGAGCGCCATGCCAATCAGGTGGTTGGCCAGCAAGGCTTCCTGCAAGACAACAACACCCAGGAGAATGGCGCTAACAGGAACCAGAAGCGTGACCAGGAGGAGATTGGTGGCGCCGGCGGTTGCCAGAATGCGGAAGTAGAGGACGTAGGCAAGCGCTGTGGACAGAACCGCCAACCCCAGGCAGGCAAGGACGGTATCAAAGCCTGGAACGGGCAACTGCCATGGCCGATCCACAATCAGCGTCACGGGGAGGAGGATCACACTGGAGGCGGTGACTTGCCCGGCGGCAGTCATCAAAGGAGATACCCCCATGGTCCTGAACCGCCGGCCAAAGACCCCGGCAACGGCATAGGACAGGGCAGCCGCGAGACAAGCCAGTTGGGCAACCGTCCGGACCCCGAGGGACGAGAGCGCGTCTGCACCCATCACCACCATCACACCCGCCATCCCCAGCACGATCCCCGTGAGACGAGGGGCGGTCATCTTCTCGTCTGCTGTCACGACATGGGCCACGACAACGGTCAGCAGTGGGGTGGCTGCATTGAGGATGGAGGCAACCCCCGAGGTGATCCGGGACTGTCCCCAGACAATGAGGGAGAACGGGATGGCGTTGTTGAGGAGACCCATCACCAGGAAAGATCCCCAGAGGCGCCAGCCATGGGGAATCCGGCGGCGCTGCCCCAGCAGCACCACACCCCACAGAATGACCGCAGCCATGGCAATCCGTGCCGCCACGATGGTCAAGGTGGGCAGTTGGCGAACGGCAACGCCGTTGAAGAAGAAGGAGCCGCCCCAGAGAACGGACAGGGTGAACAGGAGTCCCCACTCCCCCATCGTCATCCTTCGGTTGATGTCCATGGCCACCGCCACAAGAGAACACGCTAACCAGGACGTCACCCCCTGGCGACGGGGGGCAAAAGGCCGGTTCGTCACCGGGTTGCAGCGGGTGGTCCGGGGTGGTGAAGTCCTGGTTGACGGCCCAACGCAGGCCAGTGCAGATGTCCGGTTCCAGCAGCAACCGGGCAAGCAACAGGACCTGCAGGGGGGCTCTTTGGTCGTTTGCCGGTCCTGGCCACACCCGACACCGTAGAGGTGGGACGTAACCGGCAAAATAGATTTTGGCGCTTGTCCCTTCAAGGCAAGTCAGTCTCAAACCCGTCTCATGCCGGTGTTCATGGGTCCGGGGTATTTTCCAGTTGAATGAGTGGCGCCACTACGAGTAATATCCTTGGTGGACAGTTACTTCCGTCGAAGACATGGGGAGTCGAATTGAACAGAATTGTCAAAATACGAGTCAACGGCTCAAAGAGGCCGTTAGCGTCCGCGCATAATAGTGGCGGCGTGTGGTCCGCCACGCTGACGTCGGATAGAAACGGTGACTTCGACGGCTGCGACAACAACGACGCAAATCAGGACAACTGTTCGACGGCGCTCACAAAGGACCGCATCCAGCTCGGCTCTGGTCCGTTTTCCAGTGTAAGCGACCGGTACTTCGATGTTCGTGGTCTTTGCGAGACGGAGTACAGGCAGGCTTTCTATAGAGCTCACGTATCAATCAAGCTCGCAACCGGTGCCGGAAGTCTTCAAAGAGTTTGCCGTGCTCCGGATTGGCTCTGGCTCCAGCGCAAGGGAATTCGCCTTCAAGGACGCGGATGTAACTGTCACTACAAGTACGTCGTTCGGATGGCCCAACAGCGGCATTACCTGGTCCAACAACCAGCAGGTGGCGGTGAGCATCGTGATACCGGAGACGCAGCAGTTGACGGTGGCCGCCGAGACCCCGCCTGCGGGTCCACGGTCAGCGAGGGCGAGCGTCCGGAGTGGCA
>JGI24797J26694_1001960_pt1 | contig 10525 bp, 6 predicted proteins | sample PinacodermPK_FD_26694 | JGI IMG/M metagenome (IMG submission 26694) | reverse complement strand
ATTCAAAAACACAGGTGTTCTTTCCGATCTCGTGGAGGCCACCAAGGGGAATGACGCGCAGAGGCTCAACCGAGCCGTTCGGGGTTTGAGTCATGGACAAAGACAAAACTATGGAGAAAGAGTCTGTGCAGCCGGCATTGAGGCGGCTTGTGGGATCTGCGTCAGCAGGTCGTGCAGATGGGCTTTAAGGCTTGCGTCTGCGGCAACAAGAGGGAGCCGTGGGGCGCCAACGGGCCATCCTCGGAGTTCCAACGCCGCTTTGACCGGGATGGGATTGGGCTGAAGAAACAATGCACGCATGAGAGGCAAAAGCTGGTCGTGTTGGGCGAGGGTGGCGGCTGCCTCTCCCGCGAGGTGGCTCCGGATCATGGACCGGAGGCGTAACCCTTCCAGGTGGCTCACCACACTCACCACACCGACGGCGCCAAGGCTGAGCATGGGCAAGGTGAGGGTGTCGTCACCGCTATAAATCGCCAGAGAGGGTCCACATGCAGCCCGCAAATTTGTAACCTCCTCCACCGTGCCGCTGGCGGCTTTGAAGGCCCGCACGTTGCTGCAGTTCAGCAGACGGCTAACAGTCTCCGGAAGGAGAGAGCAGCCTGTACGACCGGGGATATTGTAGAGCATCAGCGGCAAGTCGGGGACCGCCTCGGCAACGGTGCGAAAATGGACCTCCAAGCCGGCTTGAGGAGGCTTGTTGTAGTACGGGACCACCAGAAGGGCGCCGTCCGCACCCAGAGCCAACGCCCGACGGCTGGCGGCCACAGCCTCCTCCGTGCAATTGCTTCCCGTCCCGGCCAGAACCATGGCCCGCCCACCCACGGCGGCCTTCACTTCTCGCAGGAGTTCGTCCTGCTCCTGCCAACTCAGTGTGGGAGACTCTCCCGTGGTGCCACAGACCAGCACCCCGTCACTACCCGTGTTGACCAGGTGATCCGCCAGCCGGGCGGCATTGACCAGATCCAAGGCGCCCGTTGCGTCAAAGGGGGTCACCATGGCCGTAACGATGCGACCGAAAAGGGGTGTGGTTGAAGAAGGGCTGGTCATGGTTGCAGTACGGGAGCGTCCTGGTCGAGTTGCCGGGGAGACGGAGGCTTGAGCCAGCCGTGACGCACCATGGCTTCGGCAATTTGCACCGCGTTGAGGGCAGCTCCCTTGCGGATCTGATCTCCGCAGAGCCAGAGTTCCAGGCCGTTGGGATGGCTCAGGTCCTGGCGGATGCGACCCACAGCCACTGCGTCCTTCCCGGTCACGTCACTGGGCATGGGGAAGCGATTGTCTGCATGGTCGTCCATCAGCGTCACACCGGGGGCTTGTGCCAGCGCGCGCCGGGCGTCGTCCACCGGGACAGGACGGTCGAATTCGATGTTGACCGCTTCGGCGTGGGCCCGCAGAACCGGCACCCTGACACAGGTGGCGCTGAGACGCAGGTCCGGCTGGGCCAGGATTTTGCGGCTCTCCCGGAGCATTTTGAGTTCCTCCTCGCAGTACCCGTTCTCGGCTAGAGGGGAGTTGTGCAGGAAGAGATTGAAGGCCAGGGAATAGGGCAGCACACGATTCCGGGGTGGTCGGTCATGGAGCACGTCCCGGCTCGTGGTCTTCAGCTCCGCCATGGCCTGGGCGCCGGCCCCACTGGCGGACTGGTAGGTGGAGACCACGACACGGCGCAGAGGAGCCAGGCGGCGCAGAGGAGCCAGGGCCAACAGCAGCAGGATAGTGGTGCAATTGGGGTTGGCAACGATGCCCTGGTGTCGGCTGGCNGTGTCCAGGTTCACCTCCGGCACCACCAGCGGCACACAGGGATCCAGACGAAAGGCGCTGGAGTTGTCGATCAGCAGTGTTCCATGGGTCCCCATGACGGGAGCCCACCGACGGGAGACGGATCCACCCGCAGAGGCCAGCACCAGATCCACCCCGGCCAGTGTCTCCTCGGACACCGCCTCCACCGTCAGAGTCTCGCCACGGAAGGGGAGTCGGGTGCCGGCAGAGCGGGGGGAGGCCAGTAGTTTCAGGCTGTCCAGGGAAAAATCCCGCTGTTCCAGCAGCAACNCCAACTCACGACCTACGGCGCCCGTGGCGCCCAGCACGGCAACCGTGGGAGGGCAGNTGCTCAAGGAGACAGGAGCATGGCTTGCGGTGGTCATCGGGGCGTGGGGCAACAGATGGACCCGGATAAAGGATATGCGGTTGTTTTGAAGCCACCCTAAGTCCTACCGGACAACACCNATGGCGCGGTTGCCTAGGATCGGGCATCTTCTTTGTCGTGCTGTCCCCGCCATGGTTTCCGACCTTCAGGTCACGACGTCTCCCCGTCCCCAGAGTCGTCTGGCTCTGGAAGTGCTTGTCCCTGCCGAGCGTTGTCAGCGCAGTTACGACAAGGCCATGCGCAAGCTGTGCCGCACGGTGCGGTTGCCCGGCTTCCGCCCGGGCCGGGTTCCCCAAACCGCGGTGCTCCAGCAACTGGGCACCCGGCAGGTGTGGATCACCGCCCTGGAGCAGTTACTGGAAGACACGGCCCAGGACGTACTCAATAACGGGAATCTGGACCTGCTGGGGAAGCTACAGCTTCAGGATTCGTTTGACGTCCTGGCCCAACAGTTCAAACCCGGCGAGAGTCTCACCTTGAACATGGAGGCGGACGTGCGCCCCGACGCCACGTTGAAGACCTATCGCGATCTGGAAGTGGAGGTGGAAGAAACCTCTGTTGAAGCCATGTTGGAGGAGGTGCTTCAGGAGCAGCGCCGCTCTGCCGGCGCCACGGTGCCCCTGAAGAGAACCACGGCGGAAAGGGGAGACGTGGCGGTGATCCGGTTGGTGCTGCCGCCACCGGCCAGCCCTGACGGGGAGATATCCCCCGAGCCCGATGCACGGGAACTGGAGGTGGATCTGGTGGAGAAACAGGCGTTCACGTCCGAACTGATANCCACCGTCGTTGGCATGACAGTGGGGGAGACCAGGACAATTTCCGACGACGCCAACGAGAGGGAACACAACAGCCTTGCCCGGCAAGACGTGGATCAGGACGAGCGGACGAGCGACGTATCCATCACCCTGTGTGAACTGAAGGCGCGTCAGCTACCGGACCTGGACGATGCCCTGGCCCGGAAGGTGAGCGGCTTGGCCACCATGGCCGAGTTGAAAGACGCGTTAAGNCAGGAAGTTGAAGTTCNGGTTCGGAAGAGCAACAGGGAAAGTCGTCGGGATGCCCTGCTCCGCGTTCTCTGTGAAGACATGGCGGTGGATCTGCCCCGGTCCATGGTGGAACAGGAGATGGAAGTGGTGCTGGAGGACTACAGGAACGAATTCGTGTCACGGGGGCTGCCGGATATCAGGNTCAACGACACGCTTCTGGCCCAGCTTGAGCCGGCCCGGTTGGAAGAGGCGCAGCGCCGTCTCCAACGCAACCTTGTCCTTGAGACCGTGGCCAGAGAAGAGCAGCTAACGGTTCCGGAGACTGAACTGGACACACAGGTCCGGACNCTGCGCAAGCGTCTCGAAACCCGGCAGGCGCGCAAGCTGGACCCCACCAGGCTGCGCGCCTTCGTGAAGACGACCCTGCTGCGGGAGAAGGCCCTGGCTTGGCTGGAGGAGCACAATACCTTCAAGGTACGCACGGCCATGGCGGAGGGTGGGGAAACGACGCAANGCGGCCCCGCCGTGGCGAGTGATCTGACAGAATCCATCCCTGAATAGATTCGACGTTACCGTGATTCAGTCCCTCTATCGTCAACCTCTGGTCCGTTCCCTGAGTGTCTGGCCAGGTAACGCGCCTAGCCCCTTGCCCACCGTGGTGGAACAGTCGGGGCGGGGTGAACGCTTCTTCGATCTTTACTCCCGGTTGCTTCGGGATCGAATTATCTTTTTGGGCACCCAGATCGACGACGACGCTGCGAACAACATCGTTGCCCAATTGCTTTACCTGGAAGCCGAGGACCCGGACAAGGATATACAACTCTACATCAACTCCCCCGGCGGGGGCGTCTATGCAGGGCTGGGCATTTACAACGCCATGAACCAGGTCAGGCCGGATGTGGCCACCACCTGCTACGGCCTGGCCGCCAGCATGGGAGCGTTTTTGCTGAGCGCCGGAGCCAAAGGGAANCGGCGCGCCCTGCCGGATGCCCGNATCATGATCCACCAGCCCCTCGGCGGCGCCCAGGGGCCAGCGGCAGACATCGAGATTCAGGCCAGGGAAATCCTTTATCTCAAGGATCAGCTCAACAAGAAGCTGGCAGCCCACACCGGCCAGCCCCTGGCCACGATTGCGGAGGATACGGATCGGGATAACTTCCTTTCCCCGGAAGAGAGTCGTAACTACGGGCTGATCGATGCAGTGGTGGGCACTTCCACAATCAACTCGGAGACCGGATAATGGCAGTTGGCAAACTGGTGCGGAGCACGGCTACGGTGAAATTCGACGCCCAACTTCGCTGCTCCTTTTGCAGGAAGCCCCAGGAAAAAGCCCGGCGGCTGATCGCCGGACCCGGTGTCTACATCTGCGATGAGTGCATTGATCTCTGCAACGACATCCTGGACGAGGAATTCGCAGGGTTGTCCGGCGCCAGCCGTGGCGACTTGAAGCCGGCACTGGAGCCGTCGTCGGGAACCACCTCCCGCAGCGGTCCACCCCCGATCACCTTGGTGAGCGTGCCCAAGCCCCAGGACATCAAGGCCCATCTGGATGCCTATGTCATTGGACAGAACGAAGCCAAGAAAGCCCTGTCCGTAGCTGTTTACAACCACTACAAGCGTTTGGCCTGGTCCGGTGGGCACAGTCCCGGGAAGCCTTCCCTCGGCACCCAACTGGAAAAGTCCAACATTCTTCTGGTGGGGCCGACGGGCAGCGGCAAAACCCTGCTGGCGCGGTGCCTGGCAGAGGTGCTCAACGTGCCGTTCGCCGTTACGGACGCCACCACCCTCACGGAAGCGGGCTATGTGGGGGACGACGTGGAAAACATCCTGTTGCGCCTCTTGCAAAAGGCGGACATGAACGTGGCGGAGGCGCAGCGGGGCATCATCTATATCGACGAAATCGACAAAATCTCCCGCAAGAGTGAAAGCCGCTCCATCACACGGGACGTGTCTGGCGAGGGGGTGCAGCAGGCCTTGCTCAAGGTTCTGGAGGGCACCGTCGCCAACGTACCCCCTGAAGGCGGCCGCAAGCACCCTCAGCAAGAGACCATCGCCATTGACACCAGCCATATCCTCTTCATCTGCGGCGGTGCGTTTGTGGGTCTGGACGACGTGGTGAAACACCGCCTGGGCAGGAGCGCCATCGGCTTTGTCCAGGACCGGAACGAGGATCAGAAGCGCCAGTTGTCGGCAACCAACGTTTTGAGAAAGCTGGAACCGGAAGACCTGGTGCAGTATGGGCTGATTCCGGAATTCATCGGGCGCGTGCCGATCACGACGGTGCTGGATTCCCTGGACGAGCAGTCTTTGCGGGCCATTTTAACGGAACCACGCAATGCCCTGGTGAAGCAATTTCAAACCCTGCTCAGCATGGACGACGTGCAGTTGGTGTTTGAAGAGCGGGCCATTGAAACCATTGCCCGGGAAGCCATGCGCCGACAGACAGGGGCAAGGGGATTGCGTAGCCTGGTGGAGGATCTGATGTTGGAGGTGATGTATAGCCTGCCCTCCAGCCATGACGTCAAAACCTTCACCATCACTGCGGAGATGGTGAATCAGCACCAGCACCATGGGAACAAGGTGATGCTCCACCCCAACATTCTGAGCCACCAGGAAACAGCCGTAGACCATGGCCTATGAGCCGTTACATCACCGCTATCGCCCACAGCGGTTTGACCAGCTTGTGGGTCAGGCGCCGATCGTACGCACCCTGAGCAATGCCGTTCGGTTACAGAGAATTGCTCCGGCCTACCTCTTCACCGGACCCAGGGGAACGGGTAAAACCTCAAGCGCCCGCATCCTGGCCCGTTCCCTCAACTGCACCAGCAGCCCGGCGCCCACGGCAGAACCCTGTGGCCGGTGTGAGGCCTGTATCGCCGTTACCGCCGGCAACGCTCTGGACGTGATCGAGATTGACGCCGCCTCCAACACAGGGGTGGACAACATTCGAGAACTCATCGAGCGCGCCCGTTTTGCCCCTGTGCAACTGCGCTGGAAGGTCTATGTGGTGGACGAGTGTCACATGTTGTCCACTGCGGCCTTCAACGCTCTCCTCAAAACGTTGGAGGAGCCGCCGCCGCGGGTGGTTTTTATCCTGGCCACCACCGATCCCCAACGGGTTCTGCCCACCATCCTGTCCCGTTGCCAGCGCTTCGACTTCTGCCGCATTCCCCTGGCGGAGCTGGTGCAGCATCTGAGCTGGATCAGCCAACAGGAGCAGATTGCCATTGCTCCGGATGCCCTGCGCCTGGTGGCCCAATTCGCCCAAGGGGGCCTCCGGGATGCGGAAAGCCTGCTGGATCAACTCAGCCTGCTGTCCCCCCCCGTTGAGGCCGCCGCCGTCTGGGAACTCATGGGCGCGGTGCCGGAGCAGGAGGCGCTGGCGCTGGGAACAGCCTTGGCAAACGGTGATCCCCTCCCGTTGCTGGAGATCATCCGCCAACTCTTTGACCGGGGATACGAGCCCAACGCCATCCTGCAAGCCTTGACCACGCTGTTGCGGGACCTCCTTGTGGCAGTTCTGGACTCCGACAGCCAAGCGCTCACCACCGTCAGCCCCGCCAGTTGGGAGAAGGCCACCAATCTGGCGCAGCAGTTTGGCCGCGAGCAACTGTTGAACGTGTTGCGGGCACTCAAAGGTACGGAACTCCAACTCCGCCACAGCAGCCAGCCCCGTCTCGCCCTGGAGGTGCTGCTGGCCGGTCTCCTGGCAGAAGCGGGACTCCCGCTACCAAGGCCCGCAGTTGCTGCAGGCACTCCCGCTCCAGTCCAGCCCACCTCGGCCGCCAGGGACCGTTCCGACCCACGCCGCCAGCAGCACGGATTGCCCCCGCCGCCAGCCCCGGCGCGTCAACCCACAGCGGCGTCCCAGCCTCCACAAGCCTCATCCAGGCACTCGGAGTCGGTTGTCACGTCCTCTTCCAGGGCCAAGNCTCCTTCGGCGGAGGATGCAGGCAAAGCCGCAGAACTGGATCGACTCTGGCAAACCATCCTGTCTCATTTGCAGTTGCCCTCCACCCAAACCATGCTGCAGCAGCAAGGGAAGGTGGTGTCCCGGGATGAATCCCAGGTGGTGGTACAGGTGAATCCGGCATGGCTGGGCATGGCCAAGGCCCGACACACGTTGTTGGAACAGGCGGTTACTGCAACCCTTGGCAAGACTGCCCGACTGCTGCTGACGGCAGGGCAACCCCCACAGGCCGACCGCGGCCAACGCCCCGTCTCGCCCCCGGCAGCACCGCCAAAGCCGCGCCAGAGCAGGACGGTTCAATCTCCAGGCCCGCCGCCGCCAACCCGGACCCAGCCTCGGCCGAGGCCGCAACCGGCTCCCGACCCCCGGCAGCAAACCCGCAACCGCCAGGGGGCGCCCCCTCGCCCCGCCCCGGAAACGCCCCCTGCTACAGCACTGGATGCCACCGCTAAAAACCTGGCCAACTTTTTCAACGGTGAGGTGGTGGACAACAACGATGATGCTCCACAGGCTCGGGACCCGTAAACCGAGGGAGAGGTCCCCTCGTCAGGACATGGGCGCCAGTGAAGTGGCTGCATTGCCCTTCCCCGCCCGGGTGAAGCCGCACAGAACGCCCTTTCCCGTTGCAGACCGTACGGAGCCTGCCGGTCGTTCTCCCCTTGCATACACCCTTGTCCGACCAGCGGCGGAAACNGGCGCCGCGAAACATCGGACAACTTGCCCCCATGNTCCTGTCTGCCTTCTCGCCGTGGGACAGTCGNTTGGGGAAACGGCGATGCTTCGCGGCGCCCTTGAGAGGGAGGGTGGCCTGGTCTTGCAGAAAGAGCAATTCTGCCGTATAATTTTGATTGAACGTTGCCGTTGCCACCCATGAAGCCCATGAACAAGCCGGATCCGAAGCTGGTGCAATTGGGAGAGGGTGCCCCATGGGTGTGGGGCATGGATGGAGGGAGGGGAGACCTGACGGTTAATGAAAAGAAGTTTCAAAACGTAGCTTTCATAACCAGGAAGGAGTACAATCGGTCCAGAGGTCCAGAGGTCCAGAGGTCCAGAGGTCCAGAGGTACCAGCACACCGTGGGGTGGTGTGTCATGAGGGGCGTCCAACAGGAGGCTGGCGCACCTCGTCTGGCCTCCACGCTTTCAACAGGTTCCCCGTCCAGGGCTGAAGCGGGTTCCGCTGGTGGGGCTTGTTTCCACCGCCACCTGCTGGCGCTGTTGCTGGCTGTACCCGGCCTGTTCACTGGCGCCCCCGGCTTGGTGGTTGCTCCCACTGCGCTGCTGCTCGGTGCGCTGTCGCTGTTCCACGCCGCGCCCGCGCAGGCGCAGGCCACGGTCTCCCTCTCGGCCTTACAGGCCACCACGGTCAGGGAGGGCTCGGGCGCGACGGTGATAGTGCGACTGTCGCAGGCGCTGTCGAACGAAGTAAGGATTCCGCTGTCGGTGACGAGCACGGCGGAGTCGAGCGACTTCTGGCCGCTGTCCTACATCGATGTCCCGGCCGGCACGACCACGGTCTATGGGAGGATTCCCATATTCACGGACGCGGACGACGACGACGAGACCTTAACGGTGTCGCTGGGGACGTTGCCCTCGGGGGTGACCCTGGGCTCCCCGTCCTCGGTGACGTTCACGATTTCGGAGCGTCCCAGTGTCAGCCTGTCGGTGTCGCCCAACCCGGTGTCGGAGGGCGAGAGCGTGACGGTGACGGCGACTCTGACGGAGGCGGTGTCGGAGGACCTGACCGTTTATATCAGTCAGTCGAGAGGCACGTCGGAACCGGTCGACGACTACGAGCACTTCGGTGAGATCACGATTCCCGGCGGGCGCACGACCGGCACGGGCTGGTTCGCGACGAAGCACGACGTGGACCCGGACGACGAGACCTTCACGGTGTCGGCGACGGGTTTGTCGAAAGTCAGCACGAGCTTGGAGAGGGCGTCGGAGGCGGTGGTAGGCAGCCCGTCGTCGGTCGCGGTGACGATCGAGGACGACGACACCACGGAGGTCACGCTGGAGGCGGAAGATACGAGCGTGCCGGAGGGCATGTCGAACTACATCACGCTGAGGTTCTCCGAGCCGGTGCCGCTGAACCGGGGGGTTCTGAACGGGGACCCGCACGTGACGGCCTGGGTGCGGATGACGGACACCGAGACCGGCGCGTTGCTGGCCCGCGTCCCCGTCGTTGTGAAAGGCAACATGACGCAGACGGGGTTCTTCGCCGGGAGCGACATGGACCAGGACGGCGACGACGAGAGCGTCACGGTGACGCTGGAGACGGACAATCTGCCCGCCTGGATGACGGTGGGCGAGCCGAAGTCGGTGACGTACACCGTGGACGACGTCCAGGAGGCGACGGTGTCGCTGTCGGTGTCGCCGAGACGCGTCATGGAAGGTGAGCCGGTGACGGTGACGGCGACGCTGGATAAGGCGCTGACGGACCAGCGGTCCGGGCTGCATGTGCCGATAGAGCTGACCGCGGGCACGGCGGAGGACGGGGACTTCCGGTCCCCGCGCAGGTACATCGAGGTCCCGGCCGGCGCTACGACGGGAACGCTTGAGGTGCAGACGCGGCACGACGGCGACACCGACGACGAGACCTTCAAGGTATCGCTGCCTTCGCAGCGGCCGCAGGTCGGGAAAGGCGAGACGTCGGAGGTGTGGGTGACGATCGTGGACGACGGCAGGGCGAGCACGTACGAGTTGTCGGTGTCGGACGCGGTGGCGGAGGAGACGTCGCTGCCCCCGAGCCTGCTGTTTGCGGTGACGCTCAACCGCGCGGCGTCGTACCGGATCGTGGTGAACTACCGCACCGAAGACATTACCGCGCAGGCCGGCCTGGACTACGTGGGCGTGCTCCCGTCCTGGGGCTACGCGCTCATCTTCGAGCCGGGCGAGACGCGCAAGATCGTGCGGGTCCCGGTCATCGACGACACCATTGAGGACAGCGGCGAGACGCTGAAGCTCGTGCTGTTCAACCCGCAAGGCGTGGAGCTTCGGAACCCCGAGGGGATCGGGACCATCTTTAACGACGACCCCCCACCTGGTGGGTCCATACCTGGTGGTTCTCCACCCAGTGGTTCTCCACCCAGCGGGTCCACACCTAGACCTAACGACGGTAATGATAACAACGGCAAAAACCCCGTCGACCCAAACGGGTTGCCGTTGCCCGTGCCTCAGTCGGACCTGAGGCCCTCTTTTGGCGATATCACCGTTGAGGACCAGTCCTACACCCAGGGGATGGAGATTGCACCGTTGATGCTACCGGCGGGAACCGGTGGCAACGACCCGCTCACCTATACGTTGACACCCGCCCTACCGGCTGGCCTGATGCTGGATATGGCCACCCGCTATCTAAGCGGTACGCCGTCCATGCCGCAGGAGGCAAGGCAATACACCTGGACGGCAACGGATGCCGACGGTGA
>JGI24797J26694_1001942_pt1 | contig 10612 bp, 9 predicted proteins | sample PinacodermPK_FD_26694 | JGI IMG/M metagenome (IMG submission 26694) | reverse complement strand
GATGCAAGTGCATACTACAACCGAGGTGTTGCGAAGGACGGGATTGGACAATACTTTGAGGCTATTTCCGACTATGATGCCGCTATCCGTCTCAATCCAAACCATGTAAATGCCTATAACAATCGAGGGGTCTCGAAATCTAAGTTAGGGCATCCTGAAGCGGCTATCCTTGACTATGATGCCGCTATCCGTCTCAATTCAAACCATGTAAATGCCTACTACAACCGAGGGAATGCCAAGACAGAGTTAGGGCTCACAGATGATGCCAAGCGAGATTTTCAGACAGCATTAAATTTAGCGGAAAAGATGGAGGACGAAGAACTGAAGTCCCGAATTATGAAAAGATTAGAGGATTTAGAGACGCGATAATCCTTGTAACCGATGTGGTTCGTAGTCGCGCAATTCATTCGCATTTCTGGCTCAAAGTTCCGGCAAATTCCCAACAATCTCCACCGTCCGCAGACTCACATAAATAACCCGCCCAATCAAATCCACAATATACCGCTGTTGGTCGGCACGATTCGGGTCGTTCACGATCCCAGTCCGTTTGTCTGTCTTGACGCGATACTGATCCACCACCCACTCCAACGCCGAACGCGTGCCTAACCGATAATCATGTACCTCCGCAGGGATGGCGTCCAGCGTCAAAAAATCGTTGTATTGCAACTGCGTCTTGTCTTTCGACAATTTCATCTTCTCGACCCGCCAATCGACCCGCATCCCTGGCGTTTCAATATATTTCAGCCCATCATATTTCGGCGCGGATTCATAGTTGACGTGGAGGTCTGCTAACGCAGTGCCTGCGGTGGCAAATCCCCAAAAATCTTCAGCGAATGGGATATGAGGCAAATCCCGCTTGAGGTTCATCTCGTATTTCTCTCGATAGGTAGGGTGATGCAAGAGACCGTAGTTATAGTGGAAGATGTCCCACTTGGTGATGGTGTCGTCGCCATAGTGGTTTCGGAATTCCGCCAATGCCCAATCGGTGATGTTCTCTTGTCGGTTCGTGCCGTCCTCGTCGTAGGTGTAGAACGGGAAGCATTGAGAACCGCCCTGTGGTAGTAGGTCTGGAATTTGGTTTGTCATTAGAGCGAACATTTGCCATTCCTTTCCAACCTTAAGCCACATTACCCGATTTTCTATTTCCGTTTCTGGTGTTGGAAAGAAATATGGAATCAGATAGACACTATTATTCAGAGCTCGGTCGAAGAACAGATTAGACTTTGTGAATGGTCGGTAGAGTGATATGCGCACCTTGTTTTCCGTATATTCGACAAGTTTGCCGCGTTGCAAGTGTTGTCGCAATCTCAGATCCCACTTGATTTTTGTGTCATCGTAAACTACGAAATCAGTAACATCTGCCTTCTGGTTTTCTCGACGCTTCCACCTATCCATTTCTGCGTTGTAAGTGTCAATCATTCTCTGAATATTCTCAGTAAGTGAGTTTCGATTGAAGTTGTAAATCCACGTATCACGATTGGTCTTAACACCCGCACTATAAGTTTTGAAAATCACATTTGCCGCTACACTTTTCTGCGCCTTTGCCTCCTTAGTCCCCATCGGTATAAAGGTATCAAACTCAGTGTGGAGTCCTTCGGTGAGCCATGTATAGCGATTATCGGGTGCTATCTGTTTCCATTCGATGTTTTGATAGTGTCCCTTTGAATCGAGATAATTATACTTCTCTTCCTTCCGCCAAAATTCATCAACATCTGCATAAAAAATTTCGACTGGTTTCGCATCTATTCGCTCCTCACTTCTCTTGATGAAAAGATTAATGCTCACTCCAACCTGAATGCCAAAGACGTTGTGTGTTGTCCCTGATAACTTCGGATTCTGACGGACATTTCCACCCAGATCCAAAATGTAAATTGCGTTGAAGTCCTGCGCGAGGTGTTTCCGCATGCCATCAAATGCTGTACCACTAAGAAAGCCGTTATTCGTCACAAAGGCGACGACCCCTTCCTTGCCAATTCGTTCTGATGCCCAACTGAACGCTTTGACGTAGGGATCGTAGAGGGCAGTTTTGAGTGTCGCTTTGGAATCTGAAACATAAGATTCCGTAATCCGAGCATCCATTATCTCGTATTTTCGGTTTCTATTGTTGTCGCTGTCGTTGACTTGCCCCATGTTATAAGGGGGGTTACCGATAACGACGAACATATCCGCTGCTTTCTGTTTCTGCACGCGTTCTGTGTTTTCACGCGTGAAGAGTTCCGCTTGGTCCTGCTCAAGCAACTCAAAGGTGTCCGCAAGTGCGATCCCTTCAAACGGCAGATACGTCCCCGTCCGTTCAAAGAACTCCTGCTCGATGTTCAGGCTGGCGATGTAATAGGGCAGGAGCATTACCTCGTTGCAATGCAGCTCATGCCGGTATTTTGCCTCTAATGCCGTGCCTTGGATGTCCTGCATGAGCCGGACGATGAAATTTCCTGTCCCGACGAATGGATCGATGATATGCACGCCGGTATCCGACAGCGACCGACCGAACTCGGTTTCCAAGATGTGTGCGACGCTGTTCACCATGAAATCGACGATCGGTTGCGGTGTATAGACGATGCCGTGTGTATCCGCAACATCTTCGGAGAACCCTTGAAAGAACTTCTCGTAAAACGTGTTGAGGAAGTGCTGTTTTTGAGAGAAGTCTTTGCAGAGCAGTGCCGCCTGTTCAATAGCGAGGTAGAACCGGTCAAGCGGCGCAAGAAACGCGTCCCGACTCACAGCGTGCTGCATGAGTGCATCGCTGACATTTTCAATCTCGCGTGCAATGATATTTCGACGCGTGAAATCCGATCGATTGAAAACGGTTCGGAAGATACGTTCGGTGAGAATGTGTTGAATGAGCATCTCCTCAACCGCATCTTGTGAGAGATCTGGGTTAATCGATATCCGACAGGTTTCATAAAAGTCCGTGAACCCTTTTTTGAACGCCGGATCGGTTTCGCGGCGTTGTTCAATGAGTTCTTTCAACTCGCCTGCGAGGTCCGGTACGTGTTCTCTGAAATCCGTGACGGCTGTTTGCCAGTTGTTGAGTGCAGGCGGGACATAAGAGAACAGATATTGGAGTGCCGCAATCAGGCGCGCCGGTTCGGTGATGTCGAGGTCTAATGCGACCTGTCCGTTCTGATACAGGATGATACGCTGAGGGTTCTGAAAAAGGATATTGTCGAGCGGATAGCCTGCCTCTCGTTTTTCTTGGATGGCTTTGATGAGGTTATCATCTATATCTTTCGCTTCCCAGTAGGCAAAGGGGAGTCCGTATTCGTCGAGGATTACACCGTCAATGACGATGCGGTTTCCCGCTACCGTGTGCATGGAATATTGCGGAACAAGTGTGGCGTTTACCTGCTGCGCGCAGGCTTGCAGTAGCGTATCAAAAGGCGAGCTAACCGCCCCTTCGTGTGTGATCGTGTGTTGTTTGTAATGCTGCAGCGTGGTATAATAGTCTCGGATTGCCTTATGATTGGGTTTGAGATTGAGTTTCGGCATGAAGATATAATATCAGATTGAGGGAAATACGTCAATTTTCATTTTTTTCTAAAAAAAACTTGACAATGTTTTTGAAATATGAGAAACTATTAAGCATATTAGAAAATTGTGTTTCTGAATCGGCATTAACCTTGTAGCTTTGGCGAAGTTTGCAATGCCAAATTGTGCTTTAATAACGCAATTTGTCTTTGCTTTACATTATTAAGATGTGTGAGGGAAACTAAATAGATTAGAAACAATGTTAATAGATTATCTTCCAATCTTGTTGCTGGGACTCTTCGCAGTCCTCTTTGCGGGTATTAATCTCGCCCTAACCCATATTCTTGGACCCAAACGCCCGAACCGCGTTAAACTCTCCGTTTACGAATCTGGTGTCCAACCAGTTGGCGATGCGAGACAACGATTTACGATCCGGTTCGACCTCATCGCGATGCTCTTTATCATCTTCGATATCGAAGTGGTGTTCCTCTACCCGTGGGCAGTGGTCTTCAAGAAATTCTCTGAAACGAGTGGTTTGTTTATTTTAGTTGAGATGCTGGTATTTATCGGCATTCTTCTTCTTGGCTATATCTATGCTTGGAAGAAAGGAGGCTTAACATGGGATTAGATTTTGTTGGACAAGATGCCGATCAGACGGATGGGAACATCATCACAACGACCATTGATAAGGTCGTCAATTGGGGACGCAAGAATTCGTTGTGGCCCATGCCGTTCGGGACAGCGTGCTGTGCAATTGAGATGATGGCGACCTTGGCTTCCAAATTCGACCTCTCTCGATTCGGTTCTGAAGCGATCCGCTTTTCACCCCGTCAATCCGATCTGCTCATCGTTTCCGGTAGGATTTCCATCAAAATGATGCCGGTACTAAAACGTATCTATGACCAGATGCCGGATCCAAAGTGGGTGATTTCGATGGGGGCATGCGCTTCCTGCGGCGGTGTGTTTGATACCTATACACTTATTCAAGGTGTTGATCAGTTTATCCCTGTAGATGTCTACATACCCGGATGCCCACCGCGCCCCGAAGATCTCATTGATGCAGTGCTACAGGTGCAACAGAAAATCAGCAGTGGTGCTTCACCTAAGGGAGTAGAGATAGTCGTATGAATGAAGAGAAAGAAGTTGAAGAACAGTCGAAACCTCTTGTCCTTGAAAAATTAGAGGAACACTACGCAGATGCTCTTTTGGCACAGGATGAAACACGTGGTACTGTTGTCATTGTTGTGCGTAAAGAACAGGTTTACGCTGTTTTGGAGTATCTGAAAACAGATTCTGAACTCGCCTATACCTTTCTCGTTGATGTTACTGCCGTTGACAATTCTCAGATGGAATCCGAATTAATGCAATTTGATTATGCGAGGTTTATGGTAGTCTATCAGTTGTATTCCTTTCAGGGGCAGTGTCGCGTCCGAGTGAGAGTCCCTGTCCATGAAAACGACCTGAATATTCCATCTGTTACTGCATTGTGGAAAGGTGCGAACTGGTTAGAGCGTGAAACTTATGACATGTTCGGAATTAATTTTGAGGGACACCCCGATCTTAGCCGTATATTGATGCCGGACGATTTTGAAGGACACCCGCTCCGAAAGGATTATCCACTCCGCGGACGTGGCGAGCGCGAACGCTTTAATTTTGATAAACAGAATGCGTAAGACAAAATAGCGATCAGCCATCAGCCGTCGGTAGAAGAGGTTATTGTTTAACGAGGAAAACACCCAAGCAAACACCTCTTTGCTGATTGCTGAAAGGATTTTTTGAAAAAAATCTGACCTGACTGCTGAGAAAAAAGGAGTATTTTATGCAAGGTGGGCTGGAACGCGCCACAGGTGAGAGGATGGTTCTCAACTTCGGTCCGCAACATCCGGCAACGCACGGAACCCTCCGTATCGTGTTGGAGCTTGACGGTGAATCCGTTTTGAAGGCAACACCACATGCCGGCTACCTGCATACCGGATTTGAGAAACTCGGTGAACACTTGGATTACAACCAGTACATTGTTGTAACCGACCGGATGAACTATCTGTCGCCGTTGTCTAACAATTTCGGATATGTGCTTGCTGTTGAGCAGTTGCTCGACATTGAAGTTCCAAAACGGTGTCAATACATCCGTATTTTGATGGCGGAGCTTTCACGAGTCGCAGATCACCTCTTATGGTTGGGAACTGCTGCGTTGGACTTAGGGGCATTCTCTGTATTTCTCTATAGTTTCCGCGAACGTGAGAAGTTGTATAGTATCTTTGAAAAGACGACTGGAGCACGGTTGACGACCAGTTACACGCGTATTGGCGGTGTGCTTCGCGACCTCTATGTCGGGTGCGAGGAAGATGTACGCCAATTCGTCAGCAACTTCCCAAAAGCACTGAAGGAGACGCATACGCTCCTCACGCGGAATCGTATCTGGATGGATCGGACGAAAGGGGTCGGCTCCATTTCAGGTGAGGATGCCATAAGCTACGGGTTAACAGGTCCCTGCCTCCGAGCCGCCGGTGTAGCGCATGACCTACGCAAGGCTGAACCGTATTCCAGTTACGATGAAGTCACATTTGATGTGCCAGTTGGAACCAACGGCGATGCATACGACCGCTACCTTGTCCGGATGGAAGAGATGATTCAGAGTTGTGGTATCATTACACAAGTCTTGGATAATATGCCTGACGGACCCGTCAACCTTGAAGATAACAAGATTACGATGCCGAATAAGTCTGATGCGTATGGACATATTGAGGGATTAATCCATCACTTTAAGGTTGTTATGGACGGACACGGCGTGGAAACTCCAACGGGTGAGCATTATTGTGCCACCGAGTCCCCGAACGGCGAACTCGGATTTTATATTGTCAGTGATGGCAGCGGAACCGCTTATCGCATCCGTATTCGTCCACCGAGTTTCTTTCACTTCCAAGCACTCCCCCACATGTTGGAGGGCGGAATGGTTTCTGATACTGTGGCTGTTTTGGGAAGTCTGAATGTTATTGCTGGGGAATTAGACAGATAACAGTAGGATGGGTTGAACGAAGAGAGCGCAGCACACTACCTCAAGGGGAATGAAATGGAAATGCATCTCGGATCTATTATGCTTTTTGTCAAGGATATGAAGTCTGTCATCGCATTCTATAGGGATGTCGTCGGATTAGTACCGGAGGAAGATCAGCCGTTCCCAGAACATCGTTTTTTTCGCTTTGATACAGGTGCTTGCAAGTTGTGTCTCCATAGCGCAAGCAAACCGAACGAGGGTCGACAAAAACTGGTCTTCCACGTTAAGAGCGTCAGTGCAGTTCATCAGCACCTGAAGTCGAAAGGGAAGCGATTACGAAAACTTGAAAATGAGGATGGGCGCGCCATTTTCGACATCCGCGACCCGGAAGGCAACCGTATTCAGTTTCACGGCAACTACTAAGAAGGACGATATTTGGTAATTTAAGTTAAGAGAGGCCATTTACGAAGCATTCATAGAATGTTACACTTTTCGCCAAATTATTTTTTTGCAGTGGAAAATTAAATAAAAAAACATCGATAAACCCTTGTAATTAGAGGGTTCTCTGGCGAATATCTTTTGTGCACTAAATGTTACACTATCGTAACATTTTTAAATGAAAAAGAAACTATTAGAAACCCAATTCGCGCTTTGCATCGAAAACAGCGGTTGTGAAGACATAGAGAAGCGAAAATTCTACCAAATTCTGCCTGATGAGGAAGCGGCTTGTGAGGGGTATCTTCGAGTCATTGATGAATCTTTGGAAGACTATTTATATCCCGAATCCTATTTCATCTTTATTGAACTACCTCCCAAAGTACAGGAGGCGTTCATAGCGGCAGTCTAAGTATTCTATGATCCAGTTAGCGGTGTTTTGTTTTATGTTTTGCCATTTTATTCAGAAGTCGCGAACCGGAGTTCGCTCTCGCTAAATGTCGATGGCCCAATAAAGGAAAACGTAGATGTCAGATGAACTCATTCAAATTGAAACGCCTTTCGCGTTTAATGAAGAAAACCAACGTGAATTCGACGAGTTGATAGGGCGGTATCCCGTTAAAGAAGCGGCGATGCTGCCGACACTCCATATCGCACAGAGGCAGGCAGGTTACATTAGTCCTGCTGTCATGAAGTATGTCGCAGAGCAACTTGAGGTTACTGTGATGAAGGTCAAGGATGTCGTTACTTTCTATCCGATGTTCTTTGAAGAGCCGGTAGGAGAGTACGTCATTCGGGTATGCCACACCCTTCCCTGTGCATTACGAGACTGTAAGGGCGTTTTGGAGCATCTTAAGTCGAAGTTGGACATGGATATCGCTTCCGAAACGAATCTCGCGAAAGGCACAACTGCTGACGGTAAGTTCACGCTCATGAAAGTGGAATGTCTCGCCTCGTGCGATGTCGCTCCTGTTATCATGGTGAATGACGATTTGTATAAAAATTTGACACCGGAAAAGGTTGATGAACTTTTGGCGAAGCTTGCAAGCTAAAACTTGCTATACTGCTATACTAAAGTTAGATAATTTGTAGGGGAGAAAGTATGGTTCAAGAAAGACGCATTCTCTACGAGCATCTGGATGTGCCTGATATTAACACGTTCGATGTTTTTCGGCAATACGACGGCTACACGCGCTTTGAAAAGGCAATTGCGGAATATCAACCAGACGATATTGCCAAAATGGTGATGGATTCCGGGTTGAAAGGTAGAGGTGGTGCAGGATTCTCGACGGGCTTGAAATGGAGTTTCGTTCCAAAAGATATAAAACCGTGTTACCTCTGTTGCAACGCTGACGAAAGTGAACCAGGAACGTTCAGTAACCGCTACGTTTTGGAAAAGAATCCACACTTATTGATTGAAGGCATCCTGATTTGCTGCTATGCGATGGGCATTGAGACAACTTATATCTACATTCGGGGTGAATTCACCCTTGGGAAAAAAATGTTGGATGCTGCTATCAAGGAGGCATACGAAAAGGGATACCTCGGCAAAGACATTCGTGGTACAGGACTCAACATTGACATCTATTCACACCCAGGAGCCGGTGCCTATATCTGTGGCGAGGAGACAGGACTCATTGAATCTCTTGAAGGCAAACGTGGGCAACCTCGAAACAAACCTCCGTTTCCTGCTGTTGAGGGTGTGTTTGGGAAGCCAACCGTCGTACAGAATGTTGAGACCCTGTGCAACCTACCTTTCATCGTTGGCAACGGCGTTGAGTGGTACACCCAGATGGGACCGACGTATGCCGATACGCGAGCTAATCCGCCGACACCCGATCCCACCCAGATGGGACCGACGTATGCCGATACGCGAGCTAATCCGCCGACACCCGATCCTAACACGGGCACGAAGCTTTATTGCATCAGTGGTGATGTTAACGAACCGGGTGTTTATGAACTTGATCTCGGCTTGACATGTTCAGAACTCATTGAGGTCGCGGGTGGCCTGCGCGGGGAAGAGGTAAAGGCAGTTATCCCAGGTGGTAGTTCCGCACCGATTTTAACACACTATGAGTTGGATACGCGACTTGATTTTACTTCGCTCACGCTTGCTAAGTCGATGCTCGGTTCCGGCGGTATCATTGTTATGAACGAGACTCGGAATATCGTCGATTGCTTGCTCAATATCATGAAGTTCTACGCCCATGAATCTTGTGGACAGTGTACACCGTGCCGCTGGGGAACTCCGTGGGTGCGGGATATTGTCCAGCGCATTGCCGACGGAAACGGACGAAAAGACACTATGACACGTCCCAAATTCGGGGTCGCTGAAAATGGTAGATGGGGCGATACCGGTGAGACAGAAGAAATCTACGAAGACTTAGATTTGCTGGAAAGTGTCGCCAATAATATTGCGAATGTGGATACAATGACGTGGAATACGATTTGTGTCTTTGGCATCGCAGTTTCCTGGCCCGCCGTGAGTTATATGCGTAAGTTCCGACCCGAATTTGAAGCCACTATCCGAGAAGGTAAGCTTGTCACCCTACCTGTTGCTGAGGCGACCGTCCCACCGGAGGAAAATTACGCGTATCAACAGCGGTTTGTTCCGAAGGAGTTCGCTGACCTGTAGGATTTTTAAAGGAAAATTAATAAATGGCATTTGTTAAACTGAACGACCTTGAAATAGAGGTTGAAGATGGAACGAATGTAGTCGAGGCGGCAAGAGAACATGGCATTGAAGTCCCTCACTACTGTTATCACCCAGGGTTGAGTCGACCTGCCAATTGCAGAATGTGTCTCGTTGAGCCGCACGTTTTTTTTCCACCTGCTGGTGCGATCGTCCCTGATCGGCAGCTTGCAACGGGGTGTACGACAGTGCTTAGAACAGCACCGCCCGATAGGAAACTGGATGGAAAATACGACTTTATTGTCCGCACAGACAGTGAGCGCGTCAAAAAGGCACGCGCGGACATATTGGAATTTCTGCTTGTGCATCACCCCCTTGATTGTCCTGTCTGTGATCAGGCTGGTGAGTGTGACCTGCAAGACTACTCACATCGACACGGACACGATAAGAGTCGTTATCTTGAGGTCAAAAATGTTCCACCTAAGAAAGACTTAGGACCCGATGTGCTGCTTTACGCAACGCGCTGCGTTGTCTGCACCCGGTGTATCCGATTTGCGGATGAGGTATCTGGGACGGGCGAATTAGGCTTAGTCCACCGCGGCTCCCACGACGAAATTGATATTCCAAGAAGTCATGAGGGTGTCCCTTTGCAACTGCTGGATAACAAATTGGCAGGGAATGTTGTTGATATTTGTCCTGTTGGGGCATTGATTAGCAAAGATTTCTTGTTCAAGTCTCGTCCTTGGTTTTTAGAGAAAGCGGACAGCGTTTGTTCAGGATGTAGTGTCGGTTGCAATATCACCGTAGAATATAAAGCCGATGGTGTGTACAGGATCAAGCCCCGCTTCCACGAAGATATTAACCAACATTGGATGTGTGACGATGGTCGCCTCGGTTACCACTATGTGAACAGCGATGACCGACTCCAACTTCCACTTAAACGGGTTGATGAGGAACTCACTCCAACGCATTGGAGAGATGCCTTAGCAGTAATTACAGAAAAATTGTCGGAAATGGAAACTGAGGACATTGTTGTTATCGGTTCTGCACAGGGTACAAATGAAGACAACTACGTTTTACAA
>JGI24797J26694_1001938_pt1 | contig 10621 bp, 10 predicted proteins | sample PinacodermPK_FD_26694 | JGI IMG/M metagenome (IMG submission 26694) | reverse complement strand
TCTGAACAAGAAAAAAACATACCCTGGCGGGTAGTTTTTTCCCGTTCTTTATTTTTTTGATTGAATTATAATAATGATCATATGATCGATCGCATGGAGCAATACTGTTAGCAAATATATGATGGTTGGCAGAGATGCGACTTATTCATCCTATAGGGAAGAGGAGGGCATGGTTGTGAACAAGAACATCTCAGCAGAGGACCGTTGGCGTCAACATATACGCGCGAGCGTATCTCGCGTTAACAAGGCCCGCTCTCTGTGCCGCGAGCCCAAGCAAGATACGGCAGGAGAAGATAGCAACGGCGTTCAAATGGAGGGTAATGATGCTCATGGTAGTTATGAGTCTTGGTCTTTACCTAACAAATACTTTCACTTAGCTTCATTGCTTTATGAGTTAGAGAGGATGAACGACTCTATGAAGCAAGCTATGGGTAATGACGTGACATTTCTTGAAGCTCACTTAAAGAAAGAAAACTTTTGCCAAGAAAGTTTCATTGAATCTTTGAATGGTATGCGCAGCTTAACAGAACACCAGTATTTGCTGATGTGCTCTGTGATGAATAGGGCTCTAGAAATTATTTCCCTCGGTAGCTCGTCTGGTATTTCTTCTTCTTAGATTTCTTGACGCCTTCAGTAGCTTCGTAGTGCTTCTTGAAGCCCGTATAGGCTATGGCTATGGCATCAGTGACGTCATAGGGTACATCTGTTATGTCGATATCAAACATATTGGATACTGTTTCTGCTACGAGATCTTTGGTTGCTCTGCCTTTATCTGTGACACACTTCTTGACTGTTGTTGCATGTATGACATAGAAGCTAGGTTTTACACTACAAGCTTTGCATGCTCCGATGATGGTTGCAGCTTTTGTCATACTGAGGTTCAAACCTACTAAGGGATGTTGGTTGAAGGTATAGATGTCTTCTATGCTGATGATATCTGGCTTATGATCTTTGCATATCATCTGAATACCGTCATGCATCTCTATGAGCTTTTCTTCTATTGGTACTTCCCTTGAAAATTGGATCATGCCATAGTCAACAATAGAGAGTTTTTGCTTAGGTTTGAAAGTACCCTTCGCAATACAGAAACCTATTTGATGAGCAGAGGGATCTATTCCGATGATATTCATAAAAACTCCTAGGTGATATATGACATTTGGAAAAGACTGGAGTCGCAAGTACTTAGCACTAGAGACATACTTCGACAATACTGATAATTTGTTTATATCAGCTCAGACAGATAGACAAGTAGAATCTTCTTTGGGCATTAGAACAAAGTATTTTATTAAAAGATTGCCGATTAAGAATACAAGCATCAAAAGAAACGCTATTAAATATATCAAGAATAAACAACTTCCTTATCATGCCAAAATGGTGAAGGTTATGGAGCTTGCTATTCAAGATGCTATGCTAACCTTGTTAAACAAAGAATACGGTAAAGGAAAGAAGACCAATTTCAAGGGTATGACACGAGTTTGGGATGATGCTGCTGAGGAGTTGAAATTTAATAAGACCAAAGCTTCGGTTAGGATTACGTTTAGAGATAATATGAGAGTCAGATTAGATAGATTTAGAATCACAACTGAGCTTAGAGACCCTGCTTATGGATACCTAGGTTTTCACGTTACGGGAACCAAGGGAGGAACCCCAAATCCTAACAAAGGAAGGAAGCGTAGAGGAGCTATAGATCCTATACATATTGGTGCCTCTAAATTATTCGATAGATATGCTATAACTTCCGTGAAATTGTTCGGAAGACAAATCACAGCAGGAAGAAAGGGTACAGAGTTTGAAGGATTAGGACTCGAGCCTCTTGGAGTTAAGCCTAAGTCTGCAGCTTCTATGCAAGACTACGTGCCTTTTAAGAGAGTAGGCTATCCAGGACGTGGTTCGCCAGATTCCTTGTCAGGAGCTTTAGGAAAGTATCCCGTTTTTGTTCAACTACTGCTTCAAAGCTATGCCTTAAAATATATATTCTCGCAAGCTACAGAAGCAGCTGATCAATTTCATATAGCATGGATGGAAAGCAGAGGAACTGTGCTTGAAAGATTAACCAATAATCTTAACCGAATTACTTCGAAAATTAGTTGACAATCACAACAACAAGTGTTATATTAATTTGTGGTATACGAGGTTTTTTTACGAAAAGTTCGATAGAGATATAAGAAACGATTAGGAGTTTACATGTTTAGTACTGTGATAGATGGGAATTTAGTTGAGAGTCCGCAACCGGCTAAGAATGAAAAATATCTTCGTGTGAAGTTTTGCCATAATCAGCGTGAATGGACTAAGGATGGTATCAAGGAAAGCAAGGTATGGGTATCTGGTTTGATCAGACCTGAGAGGATACAGTCTATTCGTGACCGTCTGGTTAAGGGTGCTTATGTTATAGCGAGTACTGGTAGTACAGCTGCTGCTCTGTCTCAGTATAACGGAGCTATGCAGGTCAATTTGAACTTCATTGGTCAGTTTGATATTGGCAAGAGTCCCGTGGATCTTCAGAAGTCACAAGAGGCACCTCAGAAACAGTACACTCATGGAGCTATTGTTAATGGAGAGCAACAGGTACAGCAACAAGCACAGGTTACGCAACAACCTCAGCCCAGCTTTGTTCAGCAAGCACAGCAATATCAACAACAACCGGTTCCACAATATCAGCCACAGGTACCACAGCAAGCACCGCAACAAGAGCAAGGAGGTTATGCTGATACCAATTATAATCTTCCGTATTAAGAGGTGATATGACAAAACACGGAGTGATACATTCTTATGCTAAGAATAAAAAAAGCAAAAAAAGTAAAGAATACGCAGATGCTGTACTCGATAGCAGTTATCAAGATGTTGAAGAAGAAGATGACATCGTCGAACCAAAATTGGTTGAGCAAGATGAAGTCCTTAGTAAGGATAAGGCTTTAAGTCTTTCTTATCACTACCGAGCTTTGTTGGATAAATCTATCTATGAGGAAGCTACATCAAAACTTGTTCCAGCAGAGCATGTTCGTCAGTTCTTGTCGTTAGTCGGAAGTAAGATAAGAACTTTGCTTATACAGATGCCTGACCGTTTAAGTAGTCGCATCGTTCATGAGAGTAATGAAGAAACAATTCATCTTTTGTTATTTAGAGAAGTAGAACAGATAACCAACTCTATTATTGAAGAGATGAGTGAACATAAATTTTTGGATATTTTAGCTAAGTCAGCTAAAGATCCTGTTATACGTAGTCGCAAGATTGCTCAATCACATAAAGGTAAAGAGCATGTTCAAGACATTGAAGACAAAAAGGAGACCTAATGCAGACTAAAGAGCTAAGATTTCGTAATGGTAAATATTCTAAAGATCTTATGCGTAAAGCATTAAGACGTTGTGAAGACATACCTGTGTCTAGAGCTTGTAAAGAGCTACAGGTACCTTATTCAACTTTGAAATATTGGTATGATAATTATTCTTTGGAAGATATCGATAATACAAAAGACTTTTACCATAAAAACTTTTATAAAATAGAACAATCTCTTGTCGATCAAATTGAAGAACTTACTAAAAAATTAAATAAGTTTAGAAAAGCTAGAGCTATCTTAGATGGAGACGATGTTACCCAAGAGGCTTAATATCAATTCCCTTTAAAGATAACTGCTCTTTATTTATAAATACAGAACTACCTATAGAGAGCAGTATCTCTACTTTATCTTCTACTTTAAAGTCTTTTGATAAATCTTTGAAATAAAAATTTACTTTGCATATGTGATTTTTATCATCAAGAACATGAATAAATGTATGTTTACCAGTTTTTGTAGTTGTTACCTTTAAATCATAAATACTGCCAAATATACGGTAGACGGGATGAGGGAATCCTTCGCCAAATGGTTCATGTTTCTGCAGTTCCTTAGCAATAGTTAAGCTCAAAAAAGCTATGTCGATATCACTATCATAATAGATGGTGTTCTTTGTTTCCGTATCCATCTTTATATTCTTATCTAAGTGATGCTCGATGAGTGGTAAATCTTTTTCATAGAAAGAAAAACCAAAGGCTTGCTCATGACCACCTAGATTGATAAATAATGGCTCAATCTCACGCAGTATAGATAGAAACTTCTGATTGTTATAAGAACGACCTGAGCCTTCGCAGATCATATCAGAATTCTTTGTTTTATATAGCCTATAAACCATAGTATTCTTTTTTTTATGTTCAGCTATCTTTCCAGCTATTAATCCTATTAAACCTGGTTTAAAAGATATATTGCCTAAAAGGACGTAATGCTGTTCTGTGTCTCCTTTGCGTAATTTTATAACATCTTGCAAAGTTTCGAGAAAACGCAGAGCCATATCAGTCTGCTCTTTCTGCTCTTCTTTGCGCAGCATATTTAATTCAATAACATTTCTTAAATACCTATCTGTTTCTTCTCTTTTGCTTGTAAATAAATCTATAGCTTCTTTCATGGTACTCATGCGACCACAAGCATTGATTAAAGGGTTTATAGTGAAGCCATAGTCATCAGCAGTTAGTATGTTTGAACGAGTGAACTTAAGACGCTTTTTTAACACCTCAAAGCAAGGGATATTTATTTTGAATAAGGCTTCTTGACCTAAATGAAAAACTTCACGGTTGTAACCATCTAAAGGAACAATGTCACCTATGACTCCCATGGAAGCTAAAAATGCTGTGGCCTTAACCATGGGAGAATCACCCAGAAAACGTCTGGAGATAAGATGAGAAATACTTGAACCACATAGGTTAGAATAGTAGTTTGGCTCGTAATCTAGTGGATGGAAAATATACGGTGCTTTTGTCCTATTTTCCTTGGTAAAGGTATGATGGTCTGTGACGATGAGTTTGATATTATTTTTTTTACACCACTGAGCCTCTTTGTAAGCTGTGATACCATTATCCATTGTTATGATGGTATCATGTCCTTTAGCGTAAATCTCAAGTCCAGGGATGCTTAGTCCATAACCGTCTTTTCTGTCAGGAATGTAGTAAGTAAAATTAGTGTAATTTAAGTAACGAAATGTATAGATCCAAACAAGAACAGAAGAGGTACCGTCAACGTCATAATCTCCCCATAGAAGAATCTTTTTATTGTTCTTCATATCCTCTGAGATGGTTTTGCAAATTCTTTTAACGTTACTTACTAATGAATCAGGTACATGAAATCTTTTGTATTTGTTTATGGATCTATTTTGATATAGATTGTATTTAAGTGCTTTGATAGATTTGATGGTTTTTGTATCGTCTTTACATATCCATACAGTATTTGTGTTTTTGTCTTTTTTCATAGAAACTCCTTTATATGTTTAATAAGACTCATGTAGAATATATTAATAGTTTTCATAAGTCTATTAAAATATCCCAGCCAATGCTCATATCTGACTGGGCAGATAGTTACCGTTATTTATCTTCAGCCAGTTCATCAGAACCAGGTAAATGGCAGACGTCTCGTACTCCTTATTTAAAAGAGATAATGGATTGTTTGACCTCTGTGCCTCCATATCACAAGATCAGACGTATTGCGATTATGAAAGGGCATCAGGTTGGCTATACAGAAGGCATATTAATGAACTTCTTGGGCTACCTTATTAGTCACCAGCCTGGTCCTTCTATGATTGTTGGCCCTTCTGAGAAGAATATTAAGAAGATCGTGCAGCAGAAGCTAGAACCGATGATCAATGACACTCCTGTGGTACGTGGAAAGATCTCTCATTTTTCAAGAACTACCTCAAGAAACACAATTATCCATAAAGACTTTCCAGGAGGTTTCTTGGTGATGTGTGGAGCTAACGTTGCAGCTGATTTAGCAGGTACTTCTGTGAAATATCTTCTCATTGATGAAGTAGATCGCTTCCCAGCGGACACTCAGGGGGAAGGTAGTCCTGTGGAGTTGGCTATTGGACGTACTGCTGCTTATAACCGACGAAAAATCATCATGGGAAGCACTCCAACCTATGAAGAATCCTCTGTTATTGCTAAATGGTTCGAGGAAGGTGATCAAAGATATTATTTTGTTCCATGTCCTCATTGTGGGCATGAGCAGAGGCTGATGATGGACAATCTGGTTTTTGATAAAAATAACATTGATGAGGGTGTTACGTATAAATGTGAGAAATGTGAAGAATTGATCAAAGAATCCTCTAAAACCATGATGCTTGAAGCTGGGGAATGGAGACCTACAAAGGAAGAGAATATATCCGAGACTTTTAGGAGTTATCACCTCAATGCTTTGTACTCTCCCATAGGGTTTTTATCTTGGATTGATGTAGCTAAGGCTAAGATGAAAGCAGAGCGTGATGATAACTACGCAAAGACCTTCCAAAATCTCTACCTTGGTTTACCTTGTACGCAAGCTGCTGATGAGTTTCCATCCTCTCATGTTCTTTACCGAAAAGGGGGTCGATATGATGAAGGAAAGGTACCTACTTTGGATGGTGTTACACCGAAGTTCTTGCTAGCGGGTGTGGATGTCCAGGGAGACCGTCTAGAGGTGCTTGTTACAGCTTGGCATCGTAAGGTGTGTTTTGTTGTAGAGCACATCGTCTTGTGGGGTAACACCAATGTTGATCCTCATGAGAGTCCTTGGCAAGAATTGACAGATGTTTTGAACACAAAATATGGAGACTATGGAATTACCAAGTTAGCTATAGATTCTGGCTTTATTCCATATCGGGTTTTTTCTTGGAAAAGAAGTGTTTTGGATCATCATAAAAGAATTCAGGTTATTCGTGGTGTTTGGGATATGGATGGTATTATCAGCTATCCTAAAATCATGGAAGTATCGGTCTATTCTGGTAAGAAGAGCCGAGTGGGTAACAAGTACCAAGATGTGAATACACATTTCCTTAAAAGTGAGATTTATAAGAGGCTGCTTATTGAGTCTGATGAGGTTACCGATACTCACATCTTTTTCCCTAAGGGTAAAGACCGAGAGTTTTATGAGCAGCTCTGTGCAGAAAGGATGGTACTACCTGATACTCATGACCCTATGGACAGGACAGGTAGGATACGCTATAGATGGAAGGCTGTCAGAGAGAGGAATGAGATATTGGATCTAATGGTGTATAATTTTGCTATGTGGTATGGATGTAATGCTGCTAAGTATGCTCACACTGAGGATAAATGGTCACGCTTTGTAGAGATAAAATCTTTTACAGGATAGAACATGTTAACACCTACAGAATTAAGGGAACGTTATGTCGCTCTTATGGATGCTTATCTTAGCGGATCTACTACTGTTACATACGGTGGAAAATCTTTGCAGTATCGTTCAGCTCCTGAGTTAAGAAGAGCTATTGTCGATGTTCGTCGAGCACTGGGTCTTCCTGGTGCTAGCAATAGAACTACTGTGCTGAAGTCACGTAACCCCAATATCCCGCCAAAGCGTAGGAATTTTGATGCCAACTACTAAAACACCCAGCTTTTTTAGAAGAATGTTCACATCTCAGACAAAAGAGCTTGAAAAGAGGTTACATATTCAGGCTCGTCAGCTGAAACTTACAGAAAGGCGGTTTCATGAAGCTGTTCGTGAGCGTCCTAACTTTTATTCTTCTGAGCTCAACACCCGAAATCACTGGGAGCAAAAGCCACTACGAGATCAGTCACGTCATTTGTATGAAAATGATCCTGTAACGCGCAGAGTTATAGACTCTATTATCTGTAACATGATTGGTAAGGGTGTTACGCCTTTGACGACGGGTACTGAGTCTGTGAGCAAGAACGTAGATGATTTCTTACAACGCTGGATGAACAGTGTGGAAGGAGATTTCTTACGAGAGAATACTTTAGTGGGTTTGCAAAGCTTAGTTGTCCGTTCTTTGGTGCGTGATGGCTCGGTGTTTGTACGGAGGATATATGGTAGAGGTCGTTTATCTCTACATGTTCTTGAGGGAGATTACCTCAATGTTTATCTGACTCAGCCTAACCCTGAAACTGGCAACCAGATTATTAATGGAATTGAGTTTAATCAGGACGCTAAGGTGATGGCTTATCATTTATTTGAAAGACACCCTGATAATTTCGGTGCTGGTAAATATGGTGGACATGGGCCTCATTTTGATACTGTTCGTATTCCTTATAAAGACATCTGTCATGTTAAACGTCTTGATAGAGCTGGCCAAATAGATGGTGTCAGCTGGTTAGCTCCTGCTTTGCTGGATATATGGAACCTTCGTGAGTATGAAGAGGCCAAACTGCAGCAACAGAAGCTGCAATCGAGTTATACAGCTTTTGTTCAGGATAATTTCGAATTAAGTGAGGAAGAAAGAGAAGATTTTATCGGTGGCGATGATAATCCTAGTCCTTTTGGTGATAGTACGCGTTCTATTCAGCCAGGTTTTGTTGAAGAGCTACCACCTGGTAAAACCATAACCTTTCCATCTCCATCTAATACATTGAACGAGAATTTCGTTGAACGGTGCTTGCGTCGTATTGCAGGTGCTATGGGTGTCTCTTATGAGATCTTTAATGATTATAGTAACGTTAATTTCTCTAGTGGNCGTATGGGGTTTTTNGAGATGAACCGACACCTTCGTCATCAGCTCGAAAGCACTATTATTCCACAATGTTTCATGAGAATTGGTGATTGGGTGCTTGATCACTTGCAAAGGAACAGCATTATACCTGATAATCATGATGTGACTATTCGTTGGTCTCCTGAAGCACCGGTGATGATCGATCCTGAGAAGGAAATATCATCTATACAGACTGAGGTAGCTTCTAACTTCATTTCTATGAAGGAAGGTATGAGTAAACTGGGCTATGACTTTGATAAAACCATCAAGGAGATCAAAGATTCTAACCAGAAGCTCGATGAAGCTGGTTTGACAGGATTGATGTATGGACAGGGTGGTGTTCTGAGTAGAGAGTTCATGGCTAAGATTAATAAGGTTCCGATACGTAATGTGATTAACTTTGAAGACTATGATAAGCTGTTAGTGAACTTGATGAGTCAGCAACTATCTGATATATCTGCACAAGATGCGTTTGCTGAACAGAAAAGTGCAGATGCTGCTTTGAAGTTAGAGCAAGCTGATACAACAGATATAGAAGGAGATTCTATTGCAAGCGAAAGTGGCACCGAGGGTCAAGCGGAAGGGTCGGATTCTGAGGGCGTCCCAAACGTTTGAAAGTATCAATGATCACAGTTGTACATTTGATGTGGTTATATCTACGGGTGCATTTGTACCTCGTGAAGAAATAGACGACCGTGGTAACTTATGCATGGTTGAACTGGGTTTAGATATGAACCCAGAAGCTATTGACCTTACTCGGTTGACGGGAGGGGTTGCACCGGTACTCAATAATCATCATGATGGTAGTAGTGGTGATCGTATGTCCGTTAACGACCAGATAGGTGTTGTGGAACATGCGTGGATTGAAAGAAATGAGGAAACTGGTGATAGTATATTAATGGGTCGTTTGTGTTTGTCACGAGTTACCCAAGAAGAGAAAGAAATTTGTGCAAAGATAGAAGCTGGGATTATACGTTCGGTATCTGTGGGAGCAGATATCTTTGAAAGAAAACAAATAGAAAATGGTAAAGATGGTAATAAACGAGAATTGGCTACATCTTGGGCTCCTTACGAGGTGTCTATAGTAGCAATTCCGGCAGATTGTGGTAGTATGATAAGAAAAGCTATTCCAGTTACTCGAGAGACTCGTAATGGTAAAGTTCATTTAGTTCATTGTATTAATCCCGAAGGAAGATTTATTATGGCAAAAGGCGATACAACAGATGAAGACAAAGACAAAGAAAAGTCTTCAAAACTTTCGAAGCTAGAAACATGGGAACGGCTATATAGTGGTCTTTCGGAAGAGGAAAGAGACGCTTTTATCTCTTTTGTGGAAACCCGTGAACTAGCTCAACCACCTGCTGCACCGGCAGCTGCTCCAGCAGAAGATGGTGAAGATATGGAACCCACAGTTACGGCTCAAGAAGTCAAAGATGCAGCTCAGGAAGCTGGTGCTGTTGTGGATGATGTTCTACCTGATGATGTTTCTGTGGATGTAGAAAATGATGTTATGATGGCAGTAGAAGAGGTTTTGGCTACAACATTAGCTGGAGAGATGGAAGGCGCTGCTGAGCCTGCTCCTGCTATGGAAGAGCCAATGATGTCTGCTAGCAAGAAACGAACGTCCAGGAATATGAATCAGATAAGGCAAAAAGTGAGACATGCATTATACAAGAAATTATCCTCTCCTAATATCCAACGTCGCACTCATAGTGTGAAGGTAGATAATAGTTATCGGGAGAACAATCTTAAAACTCTTAGAAACAAGGCTGAGAATGCTTTGATTGCTAAGATCACTCGTGGACGTGGTACAAGTTATGACAAGCATGCTGAACTTGCTGGTAATTGGCAGTTCAAGCCGATCTCTGAGATCTGTCGTGAATTGTTGGCTCGTGCTGGTCATAGAGAAGTACGTAATTTAACAGGTGATGAGATCTGGTCTTCTATGAAGAGAGCTCCTCGCAAAGAGCAACGGGGTGCAGCTGGTCCCATCATGGCTTATGCTGACCTTCCTGAACTTATAGCCAGTTCTGCTACGAAAGCGGTCATTGCGTCTTATGAGCAGTTCCGCGGTGAGCAGACATTTGACCCATTTGTAACGAGGTTGCAAGTACCGGATTTTAAGA
>JGI24797J26694_1001924_pt1 | contig 10692 bp, 12 predicted proteins | sample PinacodermPK_FD_26694 | JGI IMG/M metagenome (IMG submission 26694) | reverse complement strand
GAACTACTCTTCTACCTGGGACGCTACTACAACAACGCATTCCTAGCAGTAGAAAGTAACAGTATGGGTATTGCTACCCTACAGAAGTTAGAGCAGATGGGTTATGTCAATCTTTACAGGCAGACTAAGATAGCTAACGTTTTAAACGAAGAAGGGGAACGTCTAGGGTTCAGGACTACCTCAGCTACTAAGCCCGCTATTATCGGGAACTTAAAGAACCTTATTGAAAATGAGGACATCATGATACCGGATCCGCATGTAATCCAGGAATTAAAGGATTACATTGCTACGGATACAGGAAAAACTGAAGCTGCACCAGGCTGCTACGATGATACAGTAATAGCTTTGTCTATTTGTGCAGAAGTACTACGGACCCACTGGGACCGCTTGAATACCAAGAACGTCTCCTGGAAAGAGAAGATAGGAGACTGGAAACCTGATAATACCTTATGGATTTAGGAGAGATGGATGTTATATAAATTTGAACCAGGAAAACCTTTAAACGATAAGATAGACTTTATTCCTTTTGATATCGTCTTAGAGCCAGGACAAGAGATAACCACGCAGTTTGCTGGAGGTCAATGGCCATCAAGTACTGTCACTATATTCGGTATCGAATGTGAATTTTCTGAAAATGGTGTTTTATTAACAGATAATATCGTAACAGATAACGCAGGTCTGACTTCCTCAATTGAGGTAAATTTCCGTATTAACGATGATGTTGAAATAAGTCCTATCAGACGTTCCTTTACTTGCGTAATAAATGCACCTTTCGTTAGTGTATTCTGGTATGATCCATTAGTAGGAAGTGCTATGAATCTATATGTTCCTCATGATTTCGATATAGAGAGTACTGCTAGAGCCATGCATGCTTTCGATCCTGATAGATATTATGATTTCGAAGATGTAACATTTTCAGGTTCAACTTTATATGGTGCATTCCCATATGCTGGAATAGATGGATATATAACATATAACATGGGCCCGTCGAATTACCCTTACATTGATCCAATCTATGGAGGCACTCGATATCGTTCTAATGAAATTAGTTTCGGAGCTATGGCAGCTGCTGGTTTCAAATCAGCAACTACTATTTCTCTTAGACCTAATTATAACACTGTGGCCGTAGCATCTAAAATCGTTCCTGTTGTTAAAGAAGAATGTCTAATAGTAGCCCCAGTAGTGACACTAGATACGCTACATCCAGACGGACGTGTATCAGCTACTATCGTTTCTCCTGAGTTAGATCTTGCTACAGGACTCACTCTCATCTATAATACATGGGAACAGTTAGATACTATCGTAGCTAACCTGGCAGAAGGAGATGGATATTTCCTTGATCGTCGTAATATGCCTACGCAGGCAGACTGGGATCAGTTCGTAGCTGATCACGGAGGAGACTTTAACTAATGGAAAGAGAATGCACCATGCAGATCTGCATCCGATACAACCGCTGGGAACCTACAGAGTGGATCATTTGTGATGAGGATTATGATGGTCCAGAGGAGGTAAAGGTTATAAAACTTCTCTGCAATAAGTTTCCTGGTGTACCTAATTTAAACAATAACCCGTAATTTCCCTACGTCCTCACGTGTAGGTGGCGCACAAGGGATAATAGCCACCACCCCCATACCCCATAGATTGATAGATAGACCCTGGAGGGAATCATGCGTTGGAATGAGAAAGAATTAGAGTCCGATAAGGACGAGAAAGATGAGAAGAAGAAGCCCCGTGAGATGAAGAAGCCAGGTCAATATGACATGGAAGATCTCGCAGGCACAAAGAATCGTCCCTTCTTAGGGGGAAATTACAATGCCTGACTCTCGAGTAGCTAATAACTACAAAGAGGAAGTCACAGACGAGCAGCTTTTAAACCTAATCGAGGCCGGAGTACAGAACTCGGTGGGCGATTGGTTGAATAGTAGTGATTTGACACGTGAAAGATTGCGGTCTACATACGAATATGCGGGTGTAGCAGACTTTCATTTGGCCCCGCAGGGCGTATCTACCATCGTGGATACCTCTACGACGGAGGTAATCGAGGCCTATACTGCTGTCTTGTCTGAATTATTCCTCAATAATAACAAAATTGCGCGATTCATGCCGTACAATGAGTCCGCTCCCGCCTACAAAATGGCGCATGACGCGTCAAACCTGGTAAATTACGGCCTGTTCAAGCAGAATAAGGGCTGGGAAATCATGCAGACCTGGTTCAAGTCCGCTCTATTGTGGAAAAACGCAATCATCCGCTGGGATTACTGCGAAGATTACGACTATTGCTTCGAAGAATACGATGAGATCGACCAAGAACGGCTCGACGCCCTCTTATCAGAGGANGATGTGGAGATCGTGGGNGATCTGGAGTTCGAGAACAAGATGGAAGGGGTAGATCCTCTATCCGGAGAGGCCGCACAAGCGCAGATTGTCTTCAAAGACGTACGCATCCGGCGGACCGTGAACAAATCCAAGGTCAAAGTGGAGAATGTACCCCCAGAGAACTTCCGGATTTCCCGTGATGCCAAGTCTATAGAGGAAGCTGCGTTCGTCGGCATCCAATTCGACATGACTCGCAGCGAGATCCGGAAGTGGTGGCCAGAAGTNGCAGACAATATCGAGGACTGGGACGAGTTAGGCCATGCAGAGAACTGGTTAGGTAATGCCAGGTACTCTGAGGACATCGCTGCTCGTAAATATGTAACCGGTCAGGAGTATTGGCAAGGTTCTGTCTCACAGGACTTGTTCCCTCTTGAAGCAAATAGAGAGGTGACAGTCACAGAATGTTGGTTAAGAGTGGATCGGGATGGAGATGGAATAGCGGAACTCAAACACTTCATAATAGCGGGATCGACTATATTATACGAGGAAGATGTGGACATGATCCCATTAGCCTCGATCTCCCCGATAGACATACCTCACGAATTCTATGGTCTATCGATGGCAGATTTCACTCGGTCCTCGACCCTAGCTTCTACAGCTATCCTTCGTGGCTTTGTGGAGAACACGTATCTAACGAACTACAGCCCGAAGCTAGCAGACCCAAACGTGGTGGACTTCTCGGCTTTACAGAATATGAAACCCAAGCAGATTATCCCTACCAACGGCAACCCCGCAGCAGCCGTCGCACCACTGCCTCCCGAGACGATCTCACCTGGCACCGTTCCTTTATTGGAGCACCTTCAGACGATTAAGGAGAAGGCGACTGGTATGTCGAAGGCGGCACAGGGTATTAACGATGAGCTGTACGTTTCAGGAAACTCTGAAGCTAAGATGGCCGCAGTCCAATCCGCCTCACAGAAGCGGATCCAGCATATCGCTAGACGTTTTGCGGAGACCGGCATCAAGCGACTCTGTAAAGGTTTGTATATGGAGATGAAGCGGAACATTAATCAGAAGATGAAGTTCCGTATGCATGGAGCATTCGTTGAGATTAACCCCGCGGATCTCCCCATGGAAATGGATGTAGAAATCTTTTTGGACCTTGGTGAGAACTCTAATGCGAATACATTGCAGAAGCTACAGCAGTTAGGTAGTCAGGTACTCCCTGCACTTAACGAGCAAGGACAAGGCATGGTTGTAAAGCCAGAGGCTCCAGCTATCATTGCTACCCGCATCGTTGAATCTCTAGGTCTAGATAGTAATGACTTCTTCGAGGACTATACTACAGATGAGTTCAAGGAGAAGGCTGCTAAGGCTGTTGAAGAACAGACTCAAGAGCAGATGAAAACAAAAGAGCTTACTGACCGTAAGATGGAAGCTGATGCTGCTTTAGCAGAAGCGAACGTCGCATTTACAGGCGCTCAAACCAAAAACACAGGAGATGACAACGCTAAGCAGTTAGCCGTCTCTATTGACAAGCACTTCCAGGAATGGGCAGAGCTTGGGATTAAAGCGGTCAAGGAGGGAGCTGAACTTCCACCACGACCTGACTACAGTCAAATTATACAGATGGCTAAACAATTACTTAACGGAGGTAATCAATAATGGCCCGCACAACAGTCGACGCGCTAGGCGTCGTAGCAAGTACAACAATCGGTGTATCAGGTGGTACATTCGATGTATTCGCAAGTAATCAAGGTGAAGGCGCTCTACGTGTAGTGATCTCTTGGACTGATGGCGAATTCACAGATGTATTCATACCGCCGACAGCACACCGCGTCCGGCGTGATCTTTCAATCAATGACGTGTTAATTTTAGATAGTAACGAAGTAATCCAATTAGTTGCTGTCCGTCCAGACACACCGACACCTGCCTCTTCAAATTTAGAATTTACAGGTCAAAAGACTCACGTTACCGCAGCTAGCACAGGAAATGATTTCTTTGCTGTAGGCATCGGATCACGCACATAATGGATAAGTACAAAGCGCCAGCCGAGAAGAGGCTGAAGGGTATACATCCAGATCTGAAGGCGAAGGAAGCTCTTGTACGTGCAGAGTTCTCAAGCCGAATGAAAGAAGAGTTCTTCAACGAAGCATTTGGAGAACTCATGACAGATTACTATCTTAAGTTCATGAGCACAGAACCTCATGAGCATAAGTCTCGTGAGTTCATATACAGTTGTGTCTTAGCTCTTGGCGATGTCAAGCAGCGACTAACTATGTATGAAACCTACGGAAAGAACGTGCCAGTCATGGAGGACAATGATGACACAACCAGTTAATTACGACCAGATTCTCGCTAACATCGAGATGATGGTAAACCTACTTGAGTATGATTCACAACGCAGCTCAGGTAAAATGAAACTTAATTCTCAACACTTACACTCTCTGCTGTGGTTACAAGACCACTATGAGAATAAGGTTAAGAAGCCCACACCAGTTAAAAAGAAGGAGGGCTAATCAGTGGAAAACGAATCTCTACCCGTTTCGGATGACATTCAACCCGTTGATCAAGGTCAGACCGAACAGGATCTCCTGGATGCCGTGATGCGCAACTCACCTATTATGGATGAAGTTGCTCCACCGCTACCCACTGAGGAGGAACTTGAGGCCGACCCGGCTGAATCAGATGAACAAGACCCAGAGTCTGAGGAAGTCGAAGGAGACGTAGAAGAAGTAGAAGAAACCGAAGAGGAAGAAGTTGAAGGTGAGGATGTCCCGGAGTCAGAAGACGAAGGCGCTACCCAAGATCCTGAAGTTTATTCTTTGGATGAACTTGAAGAGTTTAAAGTTACTATCAAGATTGACGGCGAAGAGCAGGCAATCGATATTAACGAACTAGTCAAGGGTTACTCTACCGATGCTAGTCTTTCTAAAAAGGGTCGTGAACTCGGCGAAGCTAGAAAGGCACTAGAAGAAGAGCGNGATGCAAAACTCCAGGAATTGGAAGGCATGGCTCAAGCTACTGGTGCAGTACTTCATCAAGCTGAGAACGCATATGCTAAGCAGTACCATGATCTCGANAANCAAATCGAGAAAGCCCGTAAAGACGGGGATACGTACGAGCTAGGCGAGTTAAAAGATAAACGTGAACAATCGCAGAAGAACTACTGGGCAGCGCGTCAGCGNCGNGAGGGAGTTCTCAAGCAGGTTCANGAACAGACGGAACAACGTCAGCAGGAACAGTTCCAACAGCAGATCGAGCATTTCCACAAGGAAATCCCCGGGCTTATCCCAGACTTCAATGAAGAAGTCGCTATGAGTATCCGTGACTTTGCTGTTGAGGAAGGTGTCGCTCCTGAGTTGTTGGACGGTATTACCGATCCCATCGTCATTAAGTTTATCGATGACTATCGTCGCCTTAAGCATAACGTTTCTAAAGGCCAAGCCAAACGTAAGGCTGTACCTAAACGTGCAGTACCTACGAAGAAGGCTACGCCAGCAGCTAAGAAGAAGCAGGTTGCAGCAGATACTCTCCGCAAGAAAGCCCTCAGTGAAGGCGCTTCCGCGGCAGATCAAGATGCATTCCTGAAACAATTAGCAAGCCGATCTTTAAGTAACCTTTAAAATCGGAGGCCAAATAAAATGGCAACTACTTCAGGCTACCGCGTAGATAGCGGACGTTCATATAGCGACGTCCCATCAGGCTCACGCGGCCGCGACGTCTCTCAGCGTGAGGACCTCGCAAACTTCATCTCAATGATCACTCGTGACGAAACACCGTTCATGAGCAGCATTGGTAAAACTAAAGCTACAGCTATCTACCACGAGTGGCAGACAGACCAGCTGCAGTCACCAGGTAACTCTCGCATCGGCGAAGGCACCGACTATGTGATCCCAACAGGTATCAATCAAGGTATCGCTGGTATCACTGGTAGTGATCCTGCAAACCAAGCAGGCACTGCATTTGCAACTACTGGTCCTCAGCGTTCTCGTTTGGGTAACTACACTCAGATCAATGGTAAGACTATTGCCGTATCAGGTACTCGTCGGGCTATCGATCAAGCAGGTGTTGCAGACGAGTATGCATACCAGTTGAAGAAGCGTGGTACTGAATTACGTCGTGACGTTGAGTTCGACTTGATTCATGCATACAACGTTGCTCAGACCGGTACTTTCAACAGCGCTGTTGGTGGTCAATCTTCAGGTTCTCCTCAAGCGTACTCTGCCCGTACATTCGGCGGATACCAAGCATGGATTAACCAAGGCGAGTCTTTGGAAACTAACCTGACTCTCGGTGGTAATGTTATCTATAAAGGTAACTGGGCTGAGCCAGCTAACGTAGCAGATGGCACAGGAGTTCCTCGGACTTCTGCCACAGGTACATCTAACACTGTTACCCGTGCGCCATTGGCTCTGTCAGATATCGACTTAGCTATGCAGCGGATCTACCAGAATGGTGGTAAAGCTAACAAGCTTATGCTGTCTCCAAAATTGCGTCGTGACTTCTCAGACCTGATGGTCACAGATTCAGGTGTACGTCGGAACATCGACATGGACGGAAAGCTGCGTCAGTCAGTAGACGTTTATATGTCTGACTTTGGTGACGTGATGGTAGTACCTAACTACATCATGGGTCTTAGCAACTCTGTTAACTTCAGCAATAGCGGTACAGCTAANAACATCGCTGTAGATGTTGCGGACTTCGCAGCATTGTTGTATGATCCCATGTGGTTCAGCATTGCTACTCTGCGTCCTCTACAGGAAGTAGATGTAGGTCAGCGTGGTGACTCAACAATCGGAATGATGGTTGAAGAGATGACGTTGGAAGTGAAGAACCCACAGGGTTGTTCAGCTATCTACGGCTTAGTATAAGTTAATTTGAGGGGGCTCTTTGAGTCCCCTCTTCTATTATCGATAGGAGAAAGATAATGTATGTAATTAGAGGCACTGCCGCTACAAATACCGATGGAGTTCCAACAACAGCGAACTCAATCTTCCCAGCAGACCGTTGTGTGTGGGCTCAAGGAAGCGTGGGAAATCCACATGATAACTACACACTAACAGAAGCAATACTTATTAACGGTAACGGTTCAGCAATCGTGATAAATAATCCTGTGCTAGGAGTTATCGGTAAGTCAGGCCGCTTCGTAGGGATGACTGTGTAATGGCTCAGTGGATGGCGAAACCCAAGACGGGCGGAACTCTCCAGGGCAGTATAGAATACACTGGGGACAGAGCCGGTGAATCGCATTGGCAGATTTACCAAGATGAAAAGCCGTTCATTGAACAGGCAAAGATTGACCGCGAGACTATGACGCGTAGAGATACGGGTTATAAGAAGTTCGCGACGATTCCTGATATCGTGGCTATTGAAGTCAACGAGAAATGGGGAATAGATATACATGATCCTATTCAGTCAAGCGATAGTGCTGTCATGGATAAGTTCAAGAAGATAATCAAGGAGAACTACGCGTATCTCCTCTCATACTAGGAGATTATAATGGCTACTGTAAGAAGATATGGACCACCAGAGGTAGACGGAGAACCGATCTCATTAGTGGGATTAGTACGTCAATGGGCGAACCGTGACACACAAGCCTTACCTGATACAATTATTATGGATGCTATCCGCTATGCAGTCGATAAGGCATATCGCCATTTGCGGATCCCTCCACTCGAGCACACCGTGACATACACAAGTGATATGTTAGAAGCTGCTTCAATAGGGCAAGGTAATGTCTACCAGTCCGTTACTGCTCTTGCAATACCATCAGATCTCGTTGAGTTTATTCAGATCCGAGGAGTAGATCAGAACGGTCTTACTACTCGGGTCTTTAATGAGAAGTCAGATATCCGGTCTTACTGGGATCTTAACAACAGACATTTTAACCAGTCAGCATTCTGGAGTCGGCAAGGTGATGAGATACTTCTTACTCCCGCCTTCGGGCAGGTAGCAGTAGGATACTATGGTGGATTCAATAGTCCTGAAGTGGCTATTGAGATGTACTACTATCGTCGTCTACCAGCACTCAGCGCGACCTTCGCTGTTACACCAGCTAATGCTAACTTACATTCGTTCTCTATTGATCTTGGAGATGGCATACGTAGTAATGGTGTATTGAGATATGCTAGGTCGACAGAAGTTGGAACATTCCTATATGAAGATTCAGATCTGGTATTCCATGAGGCAGACACAGATCCCTCTACCAGAACTCCAATAGATCTCGTAGGAGAATCTGTACCTAACTGGTTCAAGGATGAGAANGAAAGAATAGCNCTGTATGGAGCACTAGCAGAATGCTTTGCNTACCTACAGGAAGATGATCAGGCTGGTAAATACACCCAGCTNATGATGAAAGAAATAGAAGAATTAAACGAAGAAGATCGTACACGTGATTCGTCAGGTGGTAACGTACAAGTCCAATACAATGCGAGAGGGTTAATTTAATGGCAGTTAATACACCAGCTCAGCCGAGTACATCTGGCTTGGCTACGACGACAGACGAGTCCCGCGGTGGATTCTTCACAGACACAAACGGAGTAGGCATAGACCTATCAGCCACGCAAGGGCAGACCGGCCCGCAGGGACCAGAGGGTCCAGTCGGACCGGAAGGCCCAATCGGACCGATGGGTTTAGAAGGACCACGCCCTGTATTTGGCCCTGCTGTAGAAGTAGACTTAGCCCCAGGCTCAGCTCCTACTGTATCTATATCAGGAACAGGTTCAGATAACGATCCTATTATCCTAACTATCGGTATCCCTCGGGGAGAAGAAGGCGGTGCTCCAAGCTTCAGTCCTACAGTAAGTGTAGATACATTGAATCCTGGTACTACAGCTACAGCCTCAATATCTGGTTCTGGCTCTGCAGGAGATCCATATGTCTTAGCACTTGGTATTCCTCGTGGAGCTGATGGTACTAACGGTACTGATGGAATGCCCGGAGCAGACGGCATCTCATTCGTACCTATCTTCTTTGAAGCTACATTCGATGGTCTAGGTAATCTGGTTACCGTTAGCGATCCTTCAACTACTCTTAATACATTTGAAGGACAGGACGTAGTACATACAGATCGGGCATTCTTAAGATCAGATAATCCTGCTTACTTNACTGATGGTGAAATCGATTCATTCGATGCTATCACTACAGCAGGCGGATTGTTACGTCAGAACTTCAGAGACGGTATATTAGATAACTCTATTAGATACGTACAACTCGCAGGGACAGAAGGTCCTGATGGTCCGGCAGGTCCGCAGGGTCCAATCGGTCCAGCAGGTCAGGACGGAGCAGCTGGAGCTGCCGGTCAAGATGGTGATGATGGTCTTTCTATTGTAAGCTTATATGTTGAACGTTACCTAAACTTACAAGGCACTGAAGCTTTCCGTAATGCTTCAACAGTCATTGCAGATCATCATAATAGATTTGCTCCTGTTCGTAGTAATAATAATTTAGTATTCCCAAGAGGATACGATCTCACATCTGATNATAACCAGTGGACGCAGAACGATGCGGCTCTTGGTAATCTTATAAGAAATAGAGATATTATCTTACATGAGCTAGGAGCAGCAGGTGCTGATGGAGCTGCAGGTCAGCAAGGTCCGCAGGGTCCAACAGGTCCCGCCGGTCAGGACGGAGCAACCGGCGCGGCAGGCGCTCAAGGCGTACAAGGTGAGTTCGACTTAGATGTATACGCTGTAACAGCAGATTCTGTTACGGTATCAGTACGGCCGACAGGCGGTGCTTATGATAGCGCCACTGGTGTCTTGACTCCTCCAACGACTACCGAATCAGGTATTTCATGGGTAGTAGATATTCCCTCAGCGAACGCATCACAGATCCTGTGGATCTCTCGTGCTCGCTACGATCCCGGTTCTAACAATCCATTAGGCGGATGGTCACTACCGTTTGCCGCAGGTGAGATGGGACCAGCAGGTCCTCCCGGTCCTGAGGGTACAGCGGAGTTGCTTGATATCTACTGGGCATTGAATGCCGCAGGTGATGGAGCTGTTAACTCCCATGAGGGTCCGTACAACGGTCAGCCTTATATAGGCTTTGATATTCATAGTGCAGACGAGTCTACTCAGACCCCAAGCGAGTGGATCTTGTTCACTGGTGCTATCATCAATGAGCAGGTAGGGAACTGGACAATCCAGACAGGTGCAGCTACTACTATTGATAATGCTAATAGGATAGTCACTCTTGGTCCTGATACTGATCCTACGACTATCAATAATTTAAGTGGTAACTGGACTGTAACTAACGATACGACTCAACCAACCTCAGTAAACAATACTTCACAAGAGATTAACCTCGGCGAGGACCATGATCCTAACGCAGCACTTGCTGTGTGGTCATCTACTCAAGCGTACGAGACAA
>JGI24797J26694_1001919_pt1 | contig 10717 bp, 7 predicted proteins | sample PinacodermPK_FD_26694 | JGI IMG/M metagenome (IMG submission 26694) | reverse complement strand
TCAGGAGCCCGAAAGCTTGAACACCTGGATATCATCAAGCTGTCGGCTGATGGGCGGACCGGCTCGCCGCCCCTCGCAACTCTGTGGATCAGCTGCGTAACCCCGTCTGAACCTGGCTGTCACCAATGGGAACACAAATGCCACCTTTCCCATAAGTCACAAACACGCCCCCCCACCTGCACAGGGGCAGCGCTGTCAGGTGTAAACAAAGTTCAGGGTCAGTTTGCTACCGAAGAAAGCCAGCATCAGGAGCGCAAAACCGCCAAGGGTCCAGCGAATCGCCGTACGCCCACGCCAGCCTGCCAGCAGACGTCCCGTCAGCAAGATGGCAAACAGCATCCAGGACAACAACGCCAGAAGCGTCTTGTGAACAAGATGGCGAGCGAAAATATCCTGAAGACAAAACAGCCCACTGACCAGTCCCACAGATAGCAGAAAAAGCCCAACCCAGAGAAACTCGAACAACAACTTTTCCATGGTCTGCAGGGGAGGGAGAGCGCGAACCAAAAGCCCCGGCGCCTGACGCCGCTTGAGAACCCGCTCCTGGCAGGCCAGCAGCAACGACTGGATAGCCGCAGCCGTCAGCAGACTGCAAGCCAGAATCGACAGAATCACATGAATGAGCATGGCCGCAGAATAGTTCGGCAGTATGGCCGCAGGCAAACGCAGCCAGGTCGCAGCTGCCGTCGCCATCATCCCCAGCGGCAGCACAACAAACAGCAGGTTATGAACAGGGCGGCGCAGGCTACCGAGCAGCACCATCAGCACCAAAGCCCAGGAACACAGGGAGGCCAACGCAAACAGATTAAGATCGATTCCCGCACTGGTGTTGATCAGCCAAAAGCAGTTCCAGCCCTGCGCCAGCACACCCGCCGCCGTCAGCAGCTGAATGCGACACCCGGAGATCGAGGGAAGGCGCAACCGCCTCCATAGCTGCAGCACACTGCTGCCGTAGAGAGCCAAAGTGATGGCTGCAGAAGTGACGACCGACATGAACAGACTGCCCCCCGGGAAACAGAGGCCCGATTTTGTCACAGCCCAAACATCCAGTGAAGAGCCGCATTGCCGAACAATGCATGCACAGTCGCATAGATCGACGCCAGTCAGCATTTCTACGGTTTCCCCTTTGGCGGTAAACAGATCTATGCAGTCAGAATATACCGCCAAACAACGCCACCAATAACCAAGGTTACCTGACGGCAATGCACAGAAACACCAACACACGAAAACTATAGGGGAAGCCTTATTTTGCTCGTTTAGCCACTAGTGACGGGGTTTTTTGACCAAAACAACGACAATCGACGACAGCGGTCGCTAGAAAGAAATGACAGGGATATAACAGGAGATATGACAAGAAAGTTGATGTGGCGCGTCCGGGAGGATTCGAACCTCCGACCGCCTGGTTCGTAGCCAGGTACTCTATCCAGCTGAGCTACGGACGCCCTACCAACGGAGCGCAACTATAAGGCCTTTCGGCATCTGAGTCAACGGCAAAAGCGCGAGAAATCCTGAAAACGACCGGACAGCCTCTGCTATTGAGGTTCAGCCCGCACCTCCCCCGAGAAAAATTCCCAAAGCCAGCTTTCGTGAAGGAAAGCTGGCCTCCGGCTTCAGTGCTCCGCCGCTGAATGCAAATGATGGGACCAACACCAGATCCAGACCTCCAGATCAACACACCAGCCAATACAGCCTGTTGCCCGAATCCCGAGGCACTGAAACTTTCTACTTCTCACTCAGCAGCATGCGAGCATGGCAACCTACATGGACAGGAAAAAACCAGCCAAGGCTGCACTCATCAGATTGGACAAGGAACCTGCGGCAACAGCCTTCATCCCCATCCGCGCTATGTCAGAGCGACGATCAGGAGCCATGCCTCCCAAACCGCCCAGAAGAATAGCAATGGAGGCAAAGTTGGCAAAACCACACAAGGCAAAGCTGACAATCACTTGCGTATGAGGCGAGAGAGTCTCCTTGATTTCAGAAAAACCAACGTAGGCAATAAATTCATTGAGAACCAGCTTCTCACCGATCAGACCGCCTACCTGGAGTATTTCTCCGGCAGGTATGCCAAGCAAAAACGCGACGGGAGAGAAGATATAGCCAAGGATTTTCTGCAGCGTCACGCCTTCAGCACCGACCAGACTGCTCAATCCCGCCATTGCTCCGTTGAGCAGGGCAATCAGAGCAATGAAAGCCAGCAGCATGGCACCCACATTAGCCGCCAGCCGCAGTCCGCTGGAAGCACCTGCGGCCGCCGCATCTATGACGTTGGCGGCCTTTTCCTCCTCACCTGTCGTGACCATGGCGCCGTCACTGATTTTGTCGCTTTCTGTCTCGGGAACTATGATCTTGGCCATCAACAGACCACCTGGAGCTGCCATAAAACTGGCTGCAATCAGGTACTTGAGCTCGACACCAAGAGCCGCATAGCCAGCCAGAACAGCACCGGACACTGAAGCCAGACCACCGGCCATGACCGCAAACAACTGGGACCGCGTCATACCGCTGATATAGGGGCGCACCACCAAAGGCGCCTCGGACTGACCCATAAAAATATTGGCTGTGGCAGACATGGCCTCCGTACGACTGACACCCAGTAATCTGTGCAGCCCACCGCCAATAACGGCAATAATTTTCTGCATGAGGCCAAGGTGATAGAGCACGGCAACCAAAGAAGAAAAGAAAATAATGACCGGAAGAACATGAATCGCAAAAACGAAACCCAGCTTGAATCCGGCAAGGTCACCGAAAAGAAACTCAGACCCATCCTTACCGTAGTCGAGCACGTGCTGCACCCCTGAAGACACGGATGCCAGCAGGGCAGACCCAGAAGACGTGTGCAAAACAAAGGCGCCAAAAAGCGCCTGCAGACCAAAGGCGGTCGTCACCGTGCGCCAGCTGATGGCTTTCCTGTTTTCGGACAGCACAAAAGCCAGACCCACCAGGGCGACCATACCCAGAATACCGAAGAGAGATTGCATAAAAAATCCACTACTTTTTTATGTGTAGGCTCAGCTCAGTCATCCGTTGTACGTCCCTATGCAAGGATATCGTTCGCTGTAGAACAACACCCCGGCTCTGCCCGACGAGACAGTTGCAGCCGGTGTGAACAAGGTAGTCCGTCCCGGACGACGCATTCAACCAGATCAAGCGAAAAACTTCCAGGAAAACCGGATAAACTCTGACAAAAACTACGAAGAGGGCTTGGCGTCCGGCCTTCAGGACGGGGAAGGATAGCGCGGACCGCGCAGCCGTCCCTTGTTCTGGTTTTCAGTGTGGCGTCTGCTGCTGTTCAATATATACTGGCGAACAATGGAGATTGGTGCACACCACAGGATGAAGCGAAGCAGGAGGGGGGCCAGAGCAGGCCTGAACACAAACTTCGCCAGTGGCTTCCTGCAGACACCTCTGGAAAACGCCACCATCACTCACTGCCTGAACAAAAGCGGCCCTCCAACGAAAAAAAATTGGGGCAACAAGAGGCACGCTACCCACCTCTATTTCCTTGCAGCCAGAAAACCACCGCCACCGGCCTCTATGCCCGGGCGGCAGCATTGTCCATAATAGCGGCCGCTGGCGGACGCGCGTACAGGGTTGCAAAACAGGAGACCATGAACATGACTCACAATAACCGGGCCTTGCGTCTGATAAGGCCCATGCCTGTCTTGTGCGCACTGGGCATCTGTGCCCTTTTCTTTCTCGGATTGGGATGGCTCTGGAGCAGGGAGCCTGACGCCATTGATGTTGTCGCCAATGCCACTGAACACGCCGCCCGGCTGAACACCAAACCGGTGGTCGGGTTCACGTCGACGGCCACCGCCATCCGGATAGCTGACACACTTCTGCACAAGCCCGGGGGCTACCTGCGCAACGATATGACGCCACCGGGAATCTTCCTCGACAACATGCCCAACTGGGAGTTTGGTGTGCTTGTGCAGCTCAGGGACTTCGCACGGGCCATACGCAAAGACTTCAGCCGGTCCCAGTCACAATCCCAGGAAGACCCCGATCTGGCTCAAGCCGAGCCGCAGCTCAACTTTGACTCACGCAGCTGGGTTCTCCCCGCCACTGAAAGTGAATACAGTCGCGCCATCAAAAGACTGGAAGCCTATCTGGCGCGTCTGAGCGCCAGCGATAATCCGGCGCAGTTTTATACACGGGCAGATAACCTCACCCAGTGGCTGCAAGACGTAGGCACACGTCTGGGCTCACTCTCCCAGAGACTCAGCGCCAGCGTGGACAAAACACGGCTGCAAACAGGATTGATGGCTGACCTGGAGCCCCATCAGTCACCCCCCGGCACTACCGACATGCAGGAAGTGACCCCCTGGTCTCGCATTGATGACATTTTTTACGAAGCCCGCGGCACAACATGGGCCCTGATCGCCCTGCTACAAGCGGTTGAAGTGGATTTCCGGGATGTTCTCGAAAACAAGAACGCGCTCATCAGCCTGCGCCAGATTATACGGGAGCTTCAAAAAACCCAGGAAACTGTATGGAGCCCTTTCATACTCAATGGCAGATACGGGAGCTTCAAAAAACCCAGGAAACTGTATGGAGCCCTTTCATACTCAATGGCAGCGGCATGGGCTTTCTTGCCAATCATTCGCTGGTCATGGCGAACTACATTTCGCGTGCGAATGCCGCCATCATCGACCTGCGGGCACTCTTGACGCAAGGGTAAGGCCGCCCTCTGCCAGGGGGAAGAAAAGCCGTTGTCGCCCTCCGGCCCCTCCTGAACAAGGAGNGGGCTGGCCGGCTCCTGTCTATAGAACCCGCACCTGTCTGCCGGGGCAGCCACCGACACTGAGCCAGAGGCTCCAGACCCCGGCATTGCCTTTTGATGCCCTCACCAGAAAATCTGGCACTGTCCTCGCATCCGTCGGCCTGTTTCCCGCCTCCTTTCTCAACGCCTGTTCGTACCGCACCGCTCCTGCCGTCACAGCTGCCCAGATCTTCCTTACGCCTCCGGCTGCTGCGTTTTGACAGGGACGCTGTCTTGCCGTCAGCAAGAACAACCGCCAGCTGGTGCTGTCAATACAGGGCGGCATTCCTCTCACAGTGGGGACGCAAGAAGGTGCAATAACGCCCGGCATCAGGACTGAACACAATCTCAGGATGCAACAGGGAACTCAAGCGCCAGGTGCTGGTCCAAAGCCCCGGATGTACGCCCGTCAAACCAGGATGTACGCCCGTCAAACTACCTGAGGAGACTCTACATGCAACACTCTGTTGGCCCGACACCCACGAAACGTCCTGCCGCACACACCGACGAAAGGCCTGCGCAGCTCGCGTCCTCATCCCGTGTTGTTCACACACCCCACCTGGCTGAACACACACTGACAGCCACCGCTGGAGAGCCTCTTCTTCAGCCACTACCGTCATTTCTCCCACCTTCAGACTGCAACAGTCAGCCGTTCTCCCGATACAGGTTCAACAGCACCATAGCCCCCTGGCTGAACAAATTTGCCCCCCGGCAGACAGCGGAGCTGGAGCATTGCACCGACCTCAAGACATTTCCTGCGTTGGCTTGCGCAATGGTGGGGGAACAGCTTCGCCAGGCACCGGCACTGCGCCTGGAAGAGCGTCCCTGCTTCAGGCATCCCGCAGGGGTGCTGGCCTGCGTGGGACCGGGTTGCTATGAACTTTTTGACGCAGCGCGCACGCCGATCAGCGATTCACTGGATGTCCAGAACGATGATGAAAGCTGGGGAAAGGTATCCAGCCGGACAAGAGGCTGCCTGTCACCAGACCAGAACCGCCTCATCAGCATCTGCCAGGAACGTGCCTTTATCCACGCGCGCCGCCAGGATGGCAGCTGGTTCGAACAAGCTCAGTGTTATCACGGCGAGCCCCTGGATCGTGCCCAGTGGAGCCCTTGCAGCCAGTATTTGATAATCCAGTCCAGGCAGACAGTCAGCGTCTGGTCAGAACGCCACGCTGATCACTGGGAGCAGGTGATCAGCCAACCCTGTAACCGTTTCACTGACCTCACTGTTTTCAGCCCTGATTCCCGGACGTTCATTGTTGATACGGGAGACATACACGGCTGGTGGCGCCAGGAGGATGGGAGCTGGACTGCCGCCCCCTCTCTTGCATTGACTGGCATGGTGACTCATATCGCTTTCAGCAAAGACAGCCAGAAGCTGGCGCTGTCATTATCTGCCGATATTGACATCAAGATCTTTAGCCGGTCACCCCAGGGGGGCTGGACGCCAGACGGCGTGCTGGGGCCAGACCCGCAACACAGTCACCCGTCTGAGCTTCCAGACCGGCATACATCTGCAGAGGCGGAGGCCGGCGATGTCAAAGGCATGGCTTTCAATATCCACGGGCAGCTGGCTGTGGGACGCGAGCTCCGCCTCCTGGATCAAGAAAAGGCCGACCGGCGTGACAGCCATATAAGCCTTGCGCTCTGGGACCTTTCCAGCCACCCCTGGGAACAACAGTCCCGGATTGTGATCGCGTCCAGAAGTTGTGCGCAGCATGACTGGATGCAAATGGGGGGCACTACGTCGTGCGGCGGACTGTCCGAGCTGTTCTTCAGCGCCGACGGACGCTTTCTGATAGCGGAAGATGACTGCAAACGCGTGAAAGCATGGTGTCTGGTCCCGGACCTGCCGCATCCGTAAGCGGGGACCGATAACCGCCCCGACCAGCATTCGCCGTCGAGGATGCCCCCGGAAAGCCCAGCGGCCGACAGGCGGTTCACACGNAGGGGAACCTTGGTGTGCAGCACTGGTCCAAGTGCTCGCCAAGGGTGCCACCAAGGCTCCCCGGCCCAGTCCGGACTCCAGGGATATGACCGCACGGGCTCACCAACGACACCAGAATGAGAACCTTTTGCAATGCACACGTCTTACGCACAACTACCCCAGAAACGTCAGGCACCAGTCTGCGACGACAGTATGCCCTGTCCTTCATCGTCATCGTCATCGCCTGAGCCCCGCCCCCAGCTGGCGGGACGGGAGCTGACCTCTGCCCCTGGTGAGAGCCTTCTCCCGCCGCTTTCCCGGCGTCACAAAGCTGAGGACTGCAACAGCCAGCCGTTTTCCTGCGCCAGATTCAACGCCAGCATCGCCCCCTGGCTGGACAGGTTTGACCCCGACCAGACAAAAGCACTGGAACGCTGCACTGACCTTGAGACTTTTCCGACACTGGTTCGTACGGCTGTGGGTACACAGCTGCGCCAGGCCGCAAGGCTTCACCTGGAAGAGCGTGAGTGTTTCATGCAGCCTGGCGGGGTGACGACCTGCGTGGGCCCCGGTCGCTATGAACTGTTTGAATACTGTGTCGAGCGAAACAGCAATTCGCTGTATGTCAGGAATGACGATGAAGACTGGGCAGAGGGAGCCAGCCGGGCAAGAGGATGCTCCTCACCGGATCAGAGCCGTTTGGTCACTATCTGGCAGGAACATGCCTTCATCCACAGGGCTGGCGAGGACGGCAGCTGGAACCAGGTAGCGCAATCCTGTCACGGTGAGCCGGTGCATTGTGCCCAGTGGAGCCCCTGTAGCCAGTTCCTTGTCACCCAATCGGAAGAAACGATCAAAGTCTGGTCAGAACGCCATGCTGATCACTGGGAGCAGGTGATCAGTCAGCCCTGTAACCGTTTCACTCACTTTACTGGTTTCAGCCCTGACTCCCGGACGTTCGTTGTCGACACAAGAGGCATACACAGCTGGTGGCGTCAGGAGGATGGTAGCTGGACTGCCGCTCCCTCCCTCACATTGTCAGGCATGATGAGTCATATCGCTTTCAGTAAAGACAGCCGTAAGCTGGCACTGTCATTATGTGGAGATATTGGCGTCAAGATCTTTAGCCGGTCACTGCAAGGGGGCTGGACACCAGACGGCGAGCTGGTACCAGACCCGCAACCGGGTCACCCGTCTGACCTTTCAGAAAGGCATGCATCTACAAAGGCAGGCCGTGTCGAAGGCATGGCTTTCAATATCCACGGGCAGCTGGCTGTGGGACGCGATATCACCCGCCTGGAGAAGGACGACGACAGCCAGCTGGACGCCAATGACAGCCATATGAGCCTTGCGCTCTGGGACCTTTCCAGTTCGCCCTGGAAACAACAGTCCCGGATTGTGGCCTCGGCCAAAACTTGTGCGAAGCATGACTGGATGCAATGGGGGGGGTCTACGTCGTGCGGCGGACTGTCCCACCTGTTTTTCAGCGCCGACGGACGCTTTCTGATAGCGGAAGATGACTGCAAACGCGTGAAAGCATGGTGTCTGGTTCCAGAACTGGCAAGGGACAGGTCCGACCGCCAGTAATCACGCGGATAGCCTTTCCCCAGGCTTTTTTCCCAGGTAGCCATAGCCTGGCCTGTACAGGTCAGGCCGGTCGTGAGAGAAGCCCGGCAGGGAAGCCAGCGGCCTGTGCTCTTCGCCCACAGGCTGGCGCACACAAGGGGCTCACACTTTCGGCACAGACAATAAACAACAATAGAGGTGTTCGCTGTTATGAATTTCTCCCTCCTCTCCCCTGAAAAACAACGGTGCCTGGCGGCATACGGCCATCCACAGGATGCTCCGCCTTCACCCGGTGCGCCGTCTGGCTCCACACATCAAACGCACGAAGCCAACCGGATGGCGGAGCGAGAGCTGGCCGTCCTGCCAGATGATGTTTTTCATCACCATATCCTGCCCCGCCTGACGCCCCGGGACTGGATGAGCTGTCGTCTGACAAACCGGAACCTGTGCCGAATAGTCAGCAGCCAGCTCATCAATCCTTTTTCCCTCAAGCGCCATCAGACGCTGTCTTGTGACAGTCCTGCCTTCTCACGCGACAAGTTCACAACCACCCTGGCGCCCTGGCTGGACAGGTTCAATACCGGTCAGACAGCAGCGCTGACCCCCTGGCTCGACCATGAAACCTTCCCCTGGTTGGTCGCTGGAGCCTTGGGTACGCAGCTGCGCAAGGCCCCGGCACTGTGTCTGGAAGAACGTGAATTCTCTGTGCAACGCGAGGGGGTGCAGGTGCGTGTGGAATCAGGGCAGTATGAACTGCATGCCTTCCCGACTGTGCCAGATGAGCGCTACCCGGTTGTAAACAAGGATGAAGAGGCACAGCCGCTGCCTGGCGCCCGGCCAGAAGAAATTATCAGTCTGGCACCGAACCGGCAGCGCCTGGCCAAGCTGCCCTCGGCGTTGCCTCTTGCTTTTCACGAAGTACCGCCGCTTGTTGTTCGCGAATTGCGGCAGGATGGTAGCTGGCATGATACGGCAGAGATTCATCACGAGGCAGAGATTCATCACGAGGCAGGGTTTCATTTCGACAGGTTTATCACTTCCGCACGCTGGAGCCCCTGCAGCCAGCTTCTGGCAACTGTGTCGAAGTATGCTGTCAAAGTCTGGGCCAGACGCGAGGCCCACCTCTGGGAGGAAATCATCACCGGGAAGCACTGCGTTTTAACACGGGAACTGGTATTCAGCCCTGACTCCCGCACGTTTGTTCATCAAGAACACCAACGCTCTACTCACTGCTGGCAATGTAACCCGGCTGGCAGCTGGGTTCCCGTATCTTTACGCGAGCAGCCGAGGGAGTTCGTGGACTTTTTTGTTTTCAGCGCAGACAGTCGCAAGCTGGNCCTGGCTTGCGGTACCAGCGTACAGATTTGGTGCGTTTCAGCAGAGGACGGCTGGCAGAAGGAAGGAATTGTGTCGTTGGACGTTGTAAGGCGGCAAACACCAGACGGGCAGGACCCCGATCCCTGGCACATGAGCCACGCCTGCCAGGGGATTGCGTTCAACAGGTATGGGCAAATGGCTGTGGCCTATGGGCTGATTTATCTCTTTAAAAACGATCAAGAGAGCGATGTTGGTCACATGTGTTTTGAGATCTGGAATCTTTCCAGCTTCCCCTGGAAAAAGCAGGCAGAAGTGGTCAATAAAACAAGGGATTGTGGTAAGCCTATCCTCTCTCATGACTCTTTTCCAGGCTGCTGCGGCCAGGTAGACAAGCTGTTTTTCAGTGAGGACGGACGCTTTCTGGTCACACGGGATAACTGCAGACGCGTGAAAGCATGGTGTCTGGTTCCAGAGCTGGAAAGGGACAGGTCCGACCGCCTGTAATCACGCGGATAGCCTTTCCCCAAACTCTTTCCATGTATCCACAGGCTGGCCTGCACAGGTCAGGCCGGTCGTGAGAGAAGTCCCGCAGGGAAGCCTGCGACCTGTGCTCTTCGCCCACAGGCTGGCGCACAAGGAGCGCAGACTTTTTCGGCACAGGCGATAAAAACAATAGAGGTGTTAGCTATTATGACTCCCCCCCTCCTCCCCCCGGCGAAGCGGCAGTGCCTGACGGCATGCAGCCATCAACAGAGTTCTCCGCCTTCACCCGGTGCGCCATCTGGCTCCATGACTCAAACGCACGAACCCGACCGGATGGCGGAGCGCGGGCTGGCCGCCCTGCCAGATGATGTTTTACATCACCATATTCTGCCCCGACTGACACCCCGGGACTGGATGAGCTGTCGTTTGACAAACTGGAACCTGTGCCGACTAGCCAGCAGCCTGCTCATCAATCCTGTGTCCCTCAAACGCCATCAGAGGCTTTCTTGTGACTCCCCTGCCTTTTCACGCGACAAATTTACAAGCGCCCTGGCACCCTGGCTGGACAGGTTCAATGCCGGTCAGACAGCAGCACTGACCCCCTGGCTCGACCATGAAGCCTTCCCCTGGTTGGTCTCTGGAGCCCTGGGTACGCA
>JGI24797J26694_1001908_pt1 | contig 10746 bp, 8 predicted proteins | sample PinacodermPK_FD_26694 | JGI IMG/M metagenome (IMG submission 26694) | reverse complement strand
GGGATCGCGATCACGGTCAGCGGCAATATCCACCTCGAGCTGAGCTACCGGTATACCGATGCGGGAGAAATCCGGACCGATGTCGGCGACATCGCCATCGTGCGCTACCGCGAGGACGGCGCCCGCAGAGAAATCCCGGCCCGGATCAACGAGACCACCGCCGACCACCGGACCCACTCATTGCTCGCGGCGCTCCGGTTCGAATTCTAGCTCCTGGAGGTGCAGCGTTTCCGTCGCGCCGCAACCGTGGGGGTCCGGGAGGCCGTCCTAGGACGGGGAGGTGCGGACGAAGCGTAGGCGCAAGTCGCCGGGCAGGGCATCCCCTCGCCGTCATTCAACGACAGGGCATGCCGCCGCGCACGAATTGTGGGTCAGTGGGTTTGAGCAGTCCGCTTTCCGCGGGATACCGCTGCACTGAACTGCTACCCGCGCGGCCTCGACACTGTCTCCGCGCTTCAAAATGGTCCTTTGCCGCCGAGTGCCGCCTGCCCAAGTCCCGGCATTGAAATATTCCACGCCCGATTTGATGACCCGGTCCGCGTTCATCGTTCAGGAGCCTGCGGACCGGAGCAGTCCGCGATCCATCGAGACGCCTGATGGATCAGGAAATCTACCGCGTTGTTGCGGTCCGGAATGAAACCGAAAACGACAACCACCCCGGCTTCGCGGCCGGGACACGGGGTGGATGCCGTCCCGCATCCCGGCCTAGCCCTGAAGACCGCGGGAAGGTCACCTGCGCTGCTCATCCGCAAAACCCATCCACCCTCGGCTACCCACGACATCTTATCGGTATCAAAGTAACGTGCGGCACCTGCTCCGGTCGGATATACCCACGCATTGGCGCATCATCCGTTTCGGTCGGTCCGAGACATGACGTCAGGCGCGCGCCGAAGGGCGGGCTAGAACCGGACACCATGTAGAAGTGGCTCCATGTACACAAAGCGCATCCAACTGAGAAACTTCGGCCCTATTTTCAATCTCGACATCAAGCTCCCCTTCGAGGGGGATGCCCCAAGACCCGTCGTGCTCGTTGGTCAAAATGGCTCTGGGAAGAGCATCGTCCTGTCACACGTTGTCAGCGGATTGCTCCAAGCGAAGGACAAGGTCTATGACCAAACGCCTGAAGTGGAGCCCGGAAGGGTTTATAGGCTGAAGACCAACTTCTACATCAAGAGCGGAGAACAGTTCTCCTTTTCGCGCGTGGACTTTGAGAACGGCTGGTACGTCAGCGAACTAACTTCGATGCGCAACAAGCGGGAATACCCCGAAGTCCCGCCAGGAATAGCCGGTACCGACGTGGAGCCCCTGTGGGGGCAAATGGATTCGGTCTCCAATGATACCGCGCAGTCGAACCTCGGGGCCGACTACGACGACTACATGAGGCTCAGGTCCGTAGTGGCCGGCAACTGCATCCTCTACTTCCCGTTCAACCGATTCGAGGATCCCGCTTGGCTTAACCGAGGGAACCTGACTGCGCAGGCCGAGTTCGTCGACCGCAAGCCAATGCTCGCACACACCGAACGACGGGCGATCGCGACGTCGCCCCTTGAGCAGAACCGGAATTGGTTAGTCGATGTGATCTACGACAGACGCGTCTCGGAGACGAGGAGCGTTCGCGTTCCGTTGCCCTCGCCGGGGGAGGACAAGCCCTGGTATCTAGAGGCCGAACGGGCGGAAACACGCGATCATGACGAAAGCGTTCTGAGAACCGCCCTGCAAATCGTGCGCACCATTCTCTTGGACGAGACCAACGCGAGCTTTCGTTTGGGACGACGCCGCAACCGGTTCGTCGCACTTCACGGAGACGATGGACTGATCGTTCCCAACATCTTCCAGTTGTCCAGCGGCGAGACCTCTTTGCTGAACATCTTCTTGTCAATCCTGCGCGACTTCGAGTGGGGCGGCTCTCGTTTCTCCGACGCGACCGACGTGCAGGGTACCGTCGTTGTCGACGAGATCGACCTGCACCTGCACGCACTCCACCAGTTCGAGGTGCTTCCCCTTCTCATCCGGATGTTTCCCCGCGTCCAGTTCATTCTCACAACTCACTCGCCGCTCTTTGTTCTAGGTATGAACCGGGTGTTCGGAGAGGCTGGCTTCGCTCTCCATCGTCTTCCTGACGGCCTCCGCGTTAGCCCTGAGGAATTCAGCGAGTTCGGTGACGCATACAGCGCTTTCAGTTCGACCCGTCGATTCGTCAACGACTTGGAGGAAGCTGTCAGGACTGCGTCGACTCCCGTATTGCTGACCGAAGGGGACACCGACCGTCAATACTTGAGCCGTGCCGCCGAGTTGCTCGGAAAGAAACCTGTCCTCGACCGTTTCGTCGTCAAGGCCGCGGATGGCTCCGCCAACTTGGCCAAGGTCTGGCGCCATCCCATCCCAGATCTCTTCGCCCAAAAGGTACTACTCCTATTCGACTGCGATGAGAACAGGCCGAGTCGGGATCGCGGTCAGATCCTCCAACGAAGCCTGCCCTTCCACCCCGAAAACCCGATCCCCACCGGCATAGAGAACCTATTCTCAAGGCAGACGCTGAAGAAGGCGCGCCTGCACAGTACTGCTTTCATCGACATCGAGCATGAACACCAGCGGACACTCCGTGGCGTCCAAGCCGTCATCCCCGAAAAATGGACTGTCAACAGCGACGAGAAGACCAACCTCTGCTACTGGCTCTGCGAGAACCGTACACCCGAGGATTTCGCGTACTTTCAAGCTGCTTTCTACCTGCTAGAGGAAGTAATCGATGCAATTGCGTAATCGAAAACGCAGTCCAGATCGCAGAGCTGTGAACCGACCTAACCCGATTGCCCTGCACCCCTACTTGTGGGGACAAACTAAATCGGCTTTGCTTCCCACCCACCACCCGAACGAACGCGTGTCCACTCTCCAAACTTGTACTTCGTCTACATATGCCGCCAACCATCGTCCAAAGATTGAAACAATTCTGCATTCAGTTTGATGACCCGGATCGCATTCACCGCTCGATCTCTCGGGGATTCGAAGCCACCCGCGATCCATTGAGAGACCCAACGAATTGGTCTATCTGTCGGCTATTGTGATCCATCTTGAGGCGCCAACGACAATCGCCGCGATTTTGGGGCCGGAACACAAGATGGGTACGGTGTCGGGCGCTACGCTAGCCGGCTGCTGAAATTCTCTTGGCGCGTTTGCGCATGACGTGATTCGCTACACCTGATCAAGTTTCCGGTCACAAAACGCGCACGGGCCGCCCAAGCGCCTTGATGACAGTTTTCTGCAAGCTTTCCGCGTGCAAATTGTTTCTGAACAAGTACAATGCATGGAAGAGAGTTCGCATTCGTTCAGGAGAAAGTAAAATCGAATCGCCCGGTTGAAACCATTTGATCAGCTTGCAGCCGCTAACCTCTTGAATTGCGATTCCTTGGTTATGAACTATGGAGTGCCTCAAATGCCGAATGTCGCCCCACAGGTCGAAGCTTGCATGCGCCCGCATCTCTTCATCAGTTGCATCGTGATATCCCTTGGCCTTACAGTATTCGCGTCGAAGATAGTCGTTCCAAAAGTCATAGAAGGCAATAATGCATAGGTTGGCAAGGGTCACGAAATTGTGCCCATCCGGCTCGTTCCTGACTCGTGCCTCTCCTACAGTACCAACGTGCAATCCCGAGGCGATGAAATCCTGTCCAAAAATTCTGTCATATGCTAGGCGTTTGCCATTCCAGAATTCGTCCGTATCGAATTCAGCGCCTCCGTAGCGAGCGCGCTCAAGCTCTTGGTCTGACGTTACTTTCTCTCTAAACCAGACAAAACCCGCAACAGCATCGTGATAAAAGGCATGAAGCCGGTCATAGTGAGCACCGAACTCCTCCCATATCTCTCGCATACGGCTGAGATCTGTTTCGCTCACTTCCCTCATTTCTCCAACCATTTATTGTGTTCAAGGAGAACTCCACTGTCAAACGGCTTTTTCCAAGAAAGAAGAGCACGGGGTTCGCGATGAAGGGGACATGCTTCGCGCAATCCAGATGTCACCCATTAGACTAACGAGGACCGTCTCGTCACGGTGAAATGGAGGCTGCTCTCGATCATCATGTATTCCGTATCGAAATGGAAAAGGGGTCTCCGCGAACGCCTCGTCCCTCCAAGGTCCCCTCCGTCAAGCCCAGTCTTAGAAGGAGTTGAAACAGAAACGTACAATTGCATGAGTGACCCGACGGCCTAGCCTTGGAATCGAAAACAGCTGGAGCGAACACCCGAAGATCGGTGGAAGAAGCCTTCCGGCCTTTGAATCTGTCGTAGGCTCGATAGAGGTCGAGAAACTGTACGTGAATTCTCGAATTGCGCCTGCGATAGGTAATGGCTGTTCCATTGACGCTTACTATTTCCGACGTTCCTCCTCCGGGATTGTCGAACGTGTATCCCGACGGAAAAGCGTTCCTTGCCGCGCGGATGAATTCTTGTCTTGTCATCAGATGCAGGTATCCTCGAGGTTACGCTTTTGATCGCCGTGATCGGACACTGGTGAGTTGCGGCCGTCTCTGTCCGCGACCGGTTCAGGAGAGGCCCGCACCGTGGCCCGCGCAAGGTATCCATGTCGTGCGATGATCTCCCCATAGGGGGGGACCGAGCGGAATTCCGGTCATCCATGGGCTTCGGCGAGCCCGAAGTCCGTGGATGCACAGCGGCGGCGACGTTCACTACCGTCCTCATTTTGCAATTGCCGCCTCCCGCCCGTGTGTCGCATCTACATGGAGCGTCACCCAGGGATCGCCGTCAAGGGCAGCGAGCATCTTCATCGGCCGGTCCAGCGCGAACTGACCGAGGTCCGCATTCCGGATACGCGAAGTGTCCGCCGTGGCGAAACTGATCAGAAAACTGGACTTGCCGACCGACAGGCCGGCCACGGTCGTTCAACGCAGCGATGACGTGCGCCACGAAAGCCTCCGTGTCCTATCCATCAAGAACCGGCCCCGCTTGCGCTTGCCGACGAGGGGCAGGTTTTCGGTCGCCATGATGGCCTGGCTGGCTGCCCCATGCCCAGCGTCCTCCAGACGGGCCTGTACGGCCTCGCACCTGCACAGTCCGCGTGCCAGCGCTCACCGAAAGGAAATAGCCCTTCCGGTGACAGACGGATCAAGGCGTGAATTGGACAAGGCAACAGGGCCAGAAGACAAGCTAGGTGCAATTCCGGTGGTTCGGCAGGGCGTCGCCAAACACGGAATCAGGCACTTCCGAGACGTTGACGGCGACGCGTCCGGTCACCCCGTGAGCGCCGGAGAGATACTGTCAAGCAGGCGGGGTGTCGCCGTTCAGCGAACGTTGGCTGCTGGTGGCAACAGAGTCCGAACAGTCTTAAACACACATGATCTCGCATTTCCGACCAGCCAATGTGCCACCACTCAAAATGATGCACCACCATCCATCGACCTAACGCGCGACTTTGGTTATACCTGCTGAGAGAGAAACATCCAGCAACCCGCCCGCGAGCGGGCACTCCGACAAGGAAAGGATCTCTGCATGTACTGCATTTACGCAGATCGCGATGTTGCTGAAGAAAATGGAAACTACGATCATATCTTCCCACTAGCACTTGGGGGAACGAATCAGTTTCAAGTCTGGTCAGATGAACAATTGAACTCTCGCATTGGAACCGAAGTAGATGGCGCACTGGTTTCCGATCCTCTCATTGAACTTGCATTACAAAATAGCGGTGTAAAAGGGCATAACAAGAGACCGCGTACGCCACGCTGGAAAAGATCAACATTAAATGGTGAACCAATTCAAGTGACCTTACAGAAAGAAGAAATACTAGTATGGGATGCCAAACAAAATCGTGAATTATCGAAGGAAGAAATATCTGGACAGGAGATTACTTCTATACTCAGGATTGGACAGCATACCTGTCTTCGTTTTGTCGCAAAAGTTGTTCTCGCCGGGGGCTACTTCCTCTACTCTGACGAGTTCAGGTCCGCGGTTAACTGTGATCATTTGCGATCACTTGTCTTCTTGGACATTGAACAGTTGAAAACTGACAACACTTTCGCAAATTGTGAGATCAAGTTCTGTGATCGATTTCACCCAGACTCGAGAGACGCTTCAGCAGCCGGAATCTATCGCACGTTATGCGAATACATCCACCGCTCTCTGTTCATTGCAATTCCTCATCATTCGTCCATTTCTTTCCATGTTGGAGTAGTGGGTGCCTATATCGGATCAATGATTGTCCCTGCGAAGACCGACCGACTACCTATAGATGGAGAGCACGATTTAGGACACTGCATTGTGCTTGGCCCAGGTAACATTGAGCGAACTTCCCACAGGCATCTACTACAAGACTTTCTGAGAGCCATTGAAGAAAGAGCCAATGACTGACCGATTATCGTCTCAGTACTTTCTACCTCGTGCGCATTCGCTCAGTCCTAACAGAAATTGATAAGTCGGCATCCCGGATCATCATCCAGACCGGGTGCCACCCGATAGTTGTCGAACTGAACGCCGGAGCGTCACCCTTCCGTATTCGGTCCGTCGCCGATGGTGCCGCCGACCCGCTCGGCGAGGCGCTACCGCAACTCCACCAGCGTTTCCCATATGATGTGATTGTACTGCCGTGTGTCGAAGTGGATCAGCCCATTGTCTATCACGGCCTTGCGGCATGTGAAGATGACCGGCAGGCTGAGTCCGTGCGCGAATCCGGGTCCGTAATAGTCTCCACCGCGTGCGCGATCCCCATCCTGCGTAGAGTCCGCCACAAGGAAACGCGACCGCCTGGTCTCAGCGATGATCTCGTAATCGATCCTGTCGTTGAACTCGGCTTTGTCGATGCGGATCGGTCGATATCCTGCATCGTCGATGCCCGGCTCGATCCCTCTTTCCCAAGCATCAGCCATGGTGGGGTCGGACCACATCGCGACGACGGCGCGCGATGAGCCGGTATCCATGTCTTTCAGCTCAGCAAGCCTAGCATGTCCGTGGATCGTCAGGATATACCGGTCCTGCGTAGAGCCGACCGCTTAGAGCCAGCCATGCTTCACAATGCGGTTTGGCAGGGACCGCACCTCCTCCATGTCGGTGGATTCCGACCACGCCATTGCAGCGCAGGTGATCCTCTGGCTGGTAAGCGAGAACACCGCCCCGATTCGCGGCGTCTGTTCCGTGATAAATCCGAGGAGCCGGTCAACCCTGTGGTGGACGATCAGATCCCTGTAATGGGCCTCGGCCTCGATCGAACTCGACATGACTTCCCGACACCGCATGCCCATTCTGCTCCGATCGACCGGCCATGCAGTCAGGCTCGCCTTCACCCTTTCGTCTCGGCTTCCCAACATCGCCGCAGCCGTCCGGGAGATGAAATAACTGCCGCCCGCCCGTGGCGAATCCAGCAAGAATTCGTCACGGCCACGTCCGGACTGGTCCGACGCCACTGTATTCCAAACCGTACATCGGGAACATTCGTCCTTGCCAATCCCTGGAGAGATGGCGGGTATTTCGCCGCTCAGGTATTCCGGATGGCGCATGGCAACGTCCCGTTTGTGATCGTCGCCCCAGGGATTGACGCCGATCTTTGCAGCGTCGTCGACCCAGCCCTTATTGGCGTATGACGTTAGTGGACGATGTCTGCGTCGAATGGCTGTCCCCCCGGTGCGTGGACCGGATGGTACAGCCTGATTGTTCCGCTCGTGATTTCTTGGCTTTCGGTGTGATTCCGCCGAAAATCGCTTTCGGCCTGCAACACCGAACGGTATAACGACTCCAGTTCCAAAATGGCCATCAGCTGCCAAACGCAACCACCGCATGCCCCACATTTGAAAAATTCTGCATTCGGTTTGATGACTGATCCGGGAAATCCTCTCACAGGCGATCAAAGAACGACAAAAATAATCAATGATGATAGTCAGTTATGGACTCTAGGGACAAAATGCTCCGGCTTTGGTCCGGGCATCCACGTTCTTTGCCTCTGCCGCAAAAACCCGTGGATGGCCGGAACAAGTCCGGCCATGACGCGTGGGGGGGGAGGCGGGCCTAACTCAGCGGGATCATGACGTGGGTGCGGAAGTGTGCGCGCTCCTGCAGCCGCTCGTACCAGAGCGCGATGTTGGGCAGCGCGGGGCGCTCGATATCCAGCGCGTGGTAGCGGTAGCAGGCGGCGCCGGCCGCGATATCGCCCATGGTGAGCGTGTCTGCCGCGACGAAGCTGCGCCCCTCCATGTGGGCATCGAGAATGCGCCAGGTCTCGCCCATGGCGCGGATGCAGTGCTCGATCCGCGCCGTGTTGCGCTCTTCCGCCGGCGTGCGGATGAGGCCGAGGAAGACCGGCGCGAGGTCGGGCAGGAGCGTGGTCTGCATCCAGTCGAGCCAGAGATCGGCGAGCGCGCGGGCCGACGGGTCCTCGGGCCAAAGCTGGCCTGCGCCGTAGCGCGCGGCGAGGTAGCGCACGCAGCTATGCGATTCCCAGACGGTGGTGCCGTCCTCGTCCACGATGGTCGGGATGCGCCGGTTGGGGTTGAGCGCGCCGTAGTCGTCGGTGTCGAGCCCGCCGAAGGGGCCGCCCACATCCTTCCGCTCGTGGGACAGGCCAAGCTCGGCCACGGTCCACATCACCTTCTGCACGTTGATCGAGTTCTTGCGGCCCCACACCACCAGCATCTCTTGCGGCCTCCCCGGCCCCCTTGCCCTGCGAGGGCGGCAGTATGCCGGATGGCCCCGGCAGGGGCCACGGAGGGCAGCGAAATCCGTCGTGCTTCCGCTGGCGGTCACGCCCGCGCCGCGATAGGCTCTGGCCCACGGATGCCGGAAGCCGCGCGGCGCGAGAGGAGAGTGCGATGAAGGGGAACTTTCAGCAGTACGACAACGACGACCTTTGGCAAAAGGACAAGGACCACAACATCCATCCCTGGACCGATTTCGCGACCTTCAAGGAGGAAGGCTCCGAGATCATGGCGGAGGCCGAGGGGGTCTACGTCTATAACGCCAAGGGCGACCGCTACATGGACGGCATCGGCGGGCTCTGGTGCGTCAATATCGGCTACGGCCGCGAAGAGATGGCCCAGGCCATTGCCGATCAGGTGCGCCGCATCCCCTATTACTCGACCTTCACGCACCTGAGCACGCCGCCGGCGGCGGAGCTGGCGGCGAAGCTCGCCGAGATCACGCCGGCCTCCATCAACCACGTGTTCTACGGCACCGGCGGGTCGATGGCGAACGACACCGCCATCCGGGTGATTCACTTCTATTTCAACCGCCTGGGCAAGCCGAACAAGAAAAAGATCATCTCGCGCGTCGACGCCTATCACGGCTCGACCTACCTCGCGATGACCATGACCGGGGTGAAGTTCGACCATGACGGCTTCGACCTCGCCCCCGACCTCGTGCACCACATTCCGGCGCCGCACACCTATCGCCGCCCCGACGGTATGAGCGTCGAGGAGTTCTGCGACGAGAAGGTGGCCGACCTGGAAAACAAGATCCTGGAGCTCGGACCCGAGAACGTCGCCTGCTTCATCGCCGAGCCGATCATGGGCGGCGGCGGGGNGNTCGTGCCCCCGCCCGGCTACCACGCCCGCACCAAGGCCGTGTGCGAGAAGTACGAGGTGCTCTACATCTCGGACGAGGTGGTGACCGGATTCGGGCGCCTCGGGCACTTCTTCGCCTCCGAGCCGGTGTTCGGCTTCACGCCGGACGTGATCACCTCGGCCAAGGGGCTCACCTCGGGCTACATCCCGCATTCGGCGACGCTCTTCTCGGACGCGATCTACGAGGTGATCAGCGTGCCTCAGTCCGACGGCGCGCTCTTCACCCACGGCTTCACCTACGCCGGGCACCCGGTCTCCTGCGCCGCCGGCGTCAAGAACATCGAGATCATGGAGCGCGAGGACCTGTGCGGGCACGTGCGCGAGGTCGGCCCCTACTTCGAGGAGCGGCTGAACGAGCTGCTGACGCTGCCGCTCATCGGCGACGTGCGGGGCAAGAAGTTCATGATGTGCGTGGAGGCGGTGAAGAACAAGGAGACCAAGGAGGTCTTCGAGGCGGACGCCAAGATCGGCGCGCGGATCACGCGCCACTGCCAGACCCGCGGCCTGCTGGTGCGCCCGCTCGGCCACATGAACGTGCTCTCGCCGCCGCTCACGCTGACCCGCGAGCAGATCGACACGCTCGTCGACACCCTGCGGGAGAGCATCATCGCGACCCAGAACGACCTGATCCGCGAGAACCTGTGGAGGGGCTGAGCCGGGAGCCGACGCGCGGCAGGGAGAAGATGGCCGCGGCGGCGGCCTGAAGATTGGGAGGACCGGGACGTGGCACTACCGCTCGCACCGCAGCTGATCGTCAACAGCCGCATGCTCTATTTCTGTTGGGTGCCCGAAGACCCGGCGGCGGCGGCGGCCCTGCTGCCGGAGGGCCTGGAGCCGGCCGAGAACCAGGCGATCTTCATCAACCAGTACGTCGTGGATCGCGACGATCAGACCTCGCACTTCGGCGCCTATTCGCTCACCTACGCCGGGCTCGATCTCGCCGGCCTCGACCTGGAGGACGGCACGCCCGGCCGCTGGTGGTCCCATTACCTGAACTCGAACCCGGTGATGTGCGACTACGCGGCGAAGCGGGGCGTGCCGGCGGTGCCGGGCCGCACGACGCTCGATCTCGACGGCGACCGGGTGACGGCGACCACTTACGATGCAGGGGATCGGGCGATCATCCGCAGCGTTGCGCGCGTCGGCTCGGGGCTCGCGGAGACGGCGCGCGGCCATCTGCGCTACATCACCGCCG
>JGI24797J26694_1001863_pt1 | contig 10907 bp, 10 predicted proteins | sample PinacodermPK_FD_26694 | JGI IMG/M metagenome (IMG submission 26694) | reverse complement strand
CGGGTGCCTGCCGCATCCGGCACGTCGAGGCGCGCCATCTCGTCGAGGTACCCCACCAACAGTTCCTGGGCCGCCGCAGAGGCGCGGCCCAGATTGCGGGGCCAGCCGCCGCGGCAGACCAGTTCCGCGATATCGGCGACGGTCGCCTGCGAAGCTGAGGCCTCGACTGCCTCGCCGTCCAACAATGCGCCGAGCGACACAGCACCGTCCGACTCGCCGCTCTCGGACAGCGCCATGGGGCGCATGCGCACCCGGCGGACCCGCCCGGCTCCCGAGTGGCGGGTGAGTTCATCATGGGGCTGGGCCGACCCGGTGAGGATGAAGCATCCCGCGTCGCGGCCTTCGTCCACCACATGGCGGGCCGCGTCCCAGATCGAGGGCGCGGTCTGCCATTCGTCCACGAGCCGGGGACGCGCGCCCTCCAGGATCCGGCGCGGCACAAGCTCGGCGCCGCGCCGCGCGGCCGGCGTGTCGGCAAGCATCACCCGGCTACGAGCGTGGCGCAGCCCCGTCCAGGTCTTGCCGCAGCCCTTGACCCCCTCCACCACCACGATGGGCACCGAGCCGAGCGCCTGCCGCATCTCGGCGTCGGCGACCCTGGGCAGGTAGCCGTCCGGCGCCAAGTCGCCTGAAGCGGGTCCAGTATCGCTCACAGCGCTCACGGTAGCAGCCCAAGGCCGTGATGTTAGAACTTGCAGGCCGAGAATGTTAGAACTTGCAGGCTGAGAATGTTAGAACTTACGGGCCGAGAATGTTAGAACTTACGGGCTGAGAATGTTGGAACTTGTAGGCCGAGAGCATTAGAACGCCCGATGAAGCGGGCTCCGGGGTCAGATCAAGGCAGGGATCCCGCCTGCGTCGACCAGCGCGAGGCGCTCGGCCAGAAGCGGCGACGATGGACGGTGCCGCTCGGGCGGGTAGCCAGGCGGATCATCGCACCGGGGCGGTGCAGGGGAATCAGCCGCTAGCCCGCTTGGGCCGCGTTCATCACGAAGGCGAGCAGGGTGTAGTAGCCCACCAGGGTGCTCAACTCGACCACCCGGGACGCACCCAGCCGATCGAGCGCCTGGCCGTAGGCCTCGTCGGAGACCGTCGAGGCCGCGCAGAGCTCCCTGGCGTAGGCCACGATCTCGCCGTCGGGCGAGCCCACCTCGTCGCCGTCACTCAGCGCGGCGATGGTCGCCTCCGACACGCCGGCGGCCCGGGCCAGGCCGACATGGGTGTCCCACTCGAAGTCGCAGCGGTGAGCCGTGGCGACCGTGATGATGGCCAGTTCCCGGTCGTGGTCGCTCAACGAGCCCTCGTAGCGGATCTGATGGCCGAGCTCGGCCGCGGGCCGGGCCATCTCGGGAACGTGCAGCAGCACCTCGAAGGGGCGGATCATCCTGCCCCGGCTCTCGACGATCCAGTCGAAGACCGCCTGCTGGACCTCGCTGAGGCTCTCGCGCTCGTCGAGCAGCGGTATGCGGGCCATCTCAGTCCCCTATCCCGAACAGGCGGGCCGCGTTGGCTCCGAGGATCCGGGTGCGGGACTGCTCGGTGAGCCGGGCCTCGGCCAGGAAGGCCATGGGGTCGGTGGGGCCCATGTCGAAGGGGTAGTCGGTGCCCAGCAGGACCTGGGTGTCGCCGAAGGTCTCCACCAAGTACTCCACCATACGGGGCTCGAACACCGTGGTGTCGAAATGCAGCTTGCGCAGGTACTCGCTGGGCTTGCGGTCGATGTGGCGGCGCAGTTCGGGGCGCACGCCGTAGGCGTGGTCGGTTCGGGCGAAGTAGTAGGGCAGGTAGCCGCCGCCGTGGACGACCACCATCCGGAGGTCGGGATGGCGCCGCCACACACCGCCCAGGATCATGCGGGACACCGCCAGCGTGGACGCCAGGGGCATGCACACCACGTTGACCAGGTAGTAGTCGTCCATCCGCTGCCCGTGCGTGAACCCCTGGGGGTGCATGATCACCGTCATGCCCAGCTCGACGGCCTTCTCCCACACCGGGTCGTAGCGGCGATCGTCGAGGTCGCCGCCGTTGACGTCGGCATTGATCTCGAAGCCGCCCATGCCGAAGTCCCGGCGGGCCTCGGCCATCACCTCGACCGCCAGGGCGGGATGGTCCATGGGCAGGTTGGCCACCGCCGCGAACCTCCTCGGGTGCTGGGCCACGACCTCGGCGAGGCGCTCATGCTGGAGGCGGCTCGCCTTCACCGCGTGCTCGGCGTCGAGCCAGTAGAAGTACTCGCCGGGCGGCACCGACAGGATCTGCATGTCGATGCCCTGCTTGTCCATGTCCTCGATGCGGGCCTCGGGCTGCTCGAACTTGGCGACCTGCTCGGGCTGGCTGCGCAGCTCCCGGTTGTAGCGCAGGCTCTCGGGCGGCGAGAAGAACGAGCGCGGATCCATCTCGGGCGTGAAGTGCGGCTTGGCCATCGCCGAGGCCGCGGGAACGGCCAGGTGAGTGTGAACGTCGATGCACCGGCACGGCGGCTTGGGCGCGGCCGAGGGCTCCCACACCGGCCCGAGTTCGGGCCACCACTCCGCGGGCGCCTGCTCCTCGACTGTGGTCATGCAACCTCCTTGATGGACGGGCCGGCGCTTGGACGTCGCCGGTCGCGGGTCGGGCTCGTGCAGTTCACTCGAGGGTGGTGACCCCGGCGGCCACCAACGCCGCGAGTGCGGCATCGTCGAGGCCCAGCTCACCGGTCAGCACCTCGCGGCTGTGCTGGCCCAGCGTGGGCGGCGGGCGGCGGACGGCCGCGGGCGTGCCGAACATCCTGAAGGGCACCCCGGTGAGGGCCAACTCGCCCGCGGTGGGGTGCTCGACGGTGGCCACCATGCTCCGGGCGACCGTCTGCGGGGAGGCCAGCGCCTCGGCCACCGAGTTGATCGGTCCGCACGGAATGCCGTCGGCCTCGAGGTCGGGGATCCACTCGGCCCGGGNGCGGGTGGCCAGCCGGTCGCTGATCAGGCCGTCCAGCACGTCGCGGTTGGCGACCCGGTCGGCGTTGCGGGCGAAGCGAGGGTCTGAGGCCCACCGTTCACACCCGACGACCCGTGCGAACCTGGCGAACTGGGTGTCGTTGCCCACCGTCACCGCCAACTCGCCGTCGGCGGCCGGGTAGGTCCGGTAGGGCACGATGTTGGGGTGGCCGTTGCCGTAGCGGACGGCGTCGGCCCCGCTCACCAGGTGGTTGGCGGCCACGTTGGCCAGCATCTGGAGCCCGGTGTCGTGCAGCGACAGCTCGATCCGCTGGCCCTTGCCGGTGCGCTGGCGCGCCGTCAGGGCGCCCAGCACCGACATGGCGGCCAGCATCCCCGTGCACACGTCCACGATGGCCACGCCCAGCTTCATCGACTCGCCGTCGGGTTCGCCGGTTATGGCCATCAGCCCGGTCTCAGCCTGGAGTATGAAGTCGTAGCCCGGCATGGCCGCCTTGGGTCCGGTGGACCCGTAGCCGGAGATGGTGGCCCGCACCGCGGCCGGGGCCTCGGCCTCGTACCAGTCGTCGGTGAGGCCCCAGCGGTCGAGGGTGCCGATCTTGAAGTTGTCGAGCACCACGTCCGCGCCCCGGATCAGGTCCCTGAGGATCTCCAGGCCCCGTGCCTGGCCCAGATCCAGCGTGAGGCTGCGCTTGTTGCGGTTCACTCCCAGGTAGTACGCAGCCTCGGTGCCCGCCCACGGCGGGCCCCAGGCCCGGGTGTCGTCACCGGAGCCGGGGCGCTCGACCTTGATGACATCGGCGCCCATGTCGCCGAGCCACATAGCGCACAGGGGGCCGGCCAGTACCCGGGTGAGATCCACCACCCGCACGCCCTCGAGCGCGCCCTCAGCCATCGGGCTCAACCGGTTCCTGCCGGGCCGCGGCCCCCCGGTCGCCGGTCTGCTCGCAGGGGCACTGCGGTCAGTCCTGCCGGGCCTGTTGGGAGCAGGAGGGCGACCGGCTGGTGTTCACGGTGAGGTCGGGGCACTGCGGTCAGTCCTGCCGGGCCTGGCGGGAGGACCGGCTCTGGTTGCGGCCCTCGTGGAAGTCGTCCATGTACTTGTCGAGCGCGGCCCGGTTGCGCTCCCGGAACTGGTGGAAGTCGGCCGGGCGCTTCTCCAGGAAGGCGTTCATGCCCTCGAGCGACTCCTCGGTGCCCCAGATGTTGGCCAGCAGCTCCATCCCGTGCTGCCACGACGGGTAGAGCGCGTCGCTGTCGTAGTTGAGCGAGACCTTGGTGGACCGGATGGTCTGGGAGCTGTAGCCCTTGATCTGGGCCACCACCTCCTCCACACGGCCCAGCAGCTCGCCCGCGGGCACCGACTCGTTGGCCAGCCCGATCCGGGCCGCCTCCGCGCCCGAGTACCGCTTGCAGAGGAAGATCATCTCCTTGGCCCTGCGCTCGCCGATGAGCTTGCCGATGTACTGCGTCGCCCCGACGGTCGGGCAGGCGCCGACCCGGGCACCGGTCTGGCCGAAGATGGAGTCCTCCGCTGCGATCACGAGATCGCACCACAGCATCAACTCGTGGCCGCCGCCAACGCAGGCGCCCTCGACCATCGCGATCACCGGGATGGGCAGGTTGCGGCACGTCATGGCCACCTTCTGCATGCGGTCGTTCCACATGTACGAGTTGGCCTTGTTGAGCTTCATCATGGCGTGGAAGTCGCCGCCCGCGGAGAAGTGTCCGCCCACCCCGTACACCACCGCCGCGACGATGGTGGGGTCGGTGCGGGTGGAGTTGAGCGCGTCGGCTATCTCATCGAGGGTCTGCTCGCGGAAGGCGTTGCGGACCTCGGGACGGTTGATGCCGATCCAAGCGGCGTCGTCACGAACCTCGAAGACGATCTCTGCATAGGACATGGCCTCGGATGAACCTCCAATATTCCTTGGGCGGGGCGGGGGTGCCGCCCAGAGAACCTGGGGCGGCACCGTCCCGATGGGTATGAACATATATCATATATAATCTTGGAGTGAGCCTGGCCACCCGCCTGAGCCGGCCGTTGGGCACGGCCACCCGACCCTCCGAGCGACTGGCCATCGCCATCGCGGTGGGTGCCATGGGCACCCTGGGCTTCTCGGTCACCGCACCCATCCTTCCCGACCTGGCCGACGCCTTCGGAGTGTCGCTCGGCTCCATCGGACTGGTCCAGGGCTCCATCTCCTTCGCCGGAGTCCTGTTCTCGGCCCTCATCGGGTACATGGCCGACCGTATCGGCCGGCGGCGGGTGATACTGACTGCGCTGGGGTTGTTCTCGGTGTTCGGGGTGGCCGGGTTCTTCGCCCGCTCCTTCTGGGCGCTGGTCGCGGTCCGCTTCATCCAGGGGATCGGCACATCGGGGATCCTGGGCGTCGGGATCGTGCTGATCGGCGACACCTTCGATGGCGCAGCCCGGACTCGGGCCATGGGGATCAACATGACCGGGCTTCAGATGACGTCGCTTCTCGGCCCCATGATCGCTGGGTTCCTGGCCGTCAACGGCACCTTCCGCCCATTCCTCATATTCCTGATCGGGATACCCCTGGCCGCATGGGCCAGCCGGATGCCGGCCGACCGGCCCGAGGTGACCATCGACCGGCCGCTGCGCCACCTGAGAGCCGCGCTAGCGACCATGCGCCGCGAGCACACTCTCGCCGACTACGCCGGGGTGCTGGCCGCCACCTTCGTGGCCACCTACCTGCTGCACGGCCTCGGCCTCACCGTCGTCCCCCTGCTGCTCGACGAGGAGTTCGGCGTCGAGGTGGCCGCCCGGGGCGTGTTCATCGCGGCGTTCCAACTGGGGATCGTCCTGGCCGCCATACGCATCGGCATGCTCATCGAGTGGATCGGCAAGGTCAACGTGGTCACGGCCGCGTTCGCGCTGATGGCGGTCGGCTCGGCCGTCACCGCCCTGGCCACCTCGGCGGTGTCGGTGGCGGCCGGGCTGGCGGTGTGCGGGTTCGGGTTCGGAGCCTTCGTCCCCCAGGCCCAGGCCTACGCGGCAACGGTGGGGGGTCAGCACTACCGGGGGCTGACCGTGCTGGTCTGGGTGACGATCATCCGGTTCAGCCAGGTAACCGGGCCTCCGGCCGGGTCGATGCTCTACGACGCCGCCGGACCCACCGTGCCGTTCTGGTCGGCCGCGGCCATCACCGGAGTCCTCGCCGTGGCCTGGATACCGGTGCGGCGCGCCGTGTCCAACCCGGCGGGCGCGGCCGGCTAGCCCCCGGCGCTAGAAGCCGTAGAACCGCTCAGGAGTGTCGACGAGGATGCGGCGCAGCAGGTCGGGATGGCTCAGCCACGATCCGAGCGTGTCGACCAGGTCGCCCTCGTCGGGCAACTTCCAGGCGTCGTACTTGTTGGGGTGGGGCCAGTCGGTGCCCCACATGATCCGGTCGGCGGCTGCGTCGATGGCGGCCTCCGCCAGCGGTGCCACATCGTCGTAGCGGGGCCCGCCGACGGCGCTCACCCGGTCGGCGCCGGAGATCTTCAACCAGGTGTTGCCGTCGCGCAGCAGCGACAGCAGGGCCTGGANCCCGGCCGCCTCCACTCCCCTCGCCGCCGGCTGGTAGGCGAAGTGGCCGATGCAGGCGGGCACCGGCAGCGAGGCGACCACCGGCGCGAGCTCGACCATGTCGTCGCCGGGGAACAGGAACTCCACGTGCCAGCCCATGGGGCCGATGCGCCGGCAGAGTTCGGGCAGTTCGTCCCAGTCGATGGGCATGCCGCCGACGTTGTCGGTGTTGAGGCGGACGCCGCGGGCGCCGCGGGCATGCATCTCGGCCAGCTCGCGGTCGCTCACATCGCGACCGACGGCCACAACGCTGCGGGCCCGGTCCGGTGTCGCCTCGTTGAGCATGTCGGAGCCGTCAAGAATGGCGCGGTTGTCGACGCCGTAGATGGAGGGCTGGGTGAACACCACCCGGTCCACTCCCATGGCCTCGTGCATGGCCACCAGGTGCTCCAGCCTCGAGTCGGGCGGGTCGTAGCCGCGCTGGGGCGACAGCGGGTAGCGGCTGTCGAACACATGAACATGGGCGTCGACGCTCCCGGCCGGGAGCTTGGTGTCGGGCCGGCGGGGCGCACGCGTGGGCGCCAGGCACTCGGGCAGGGTTGTCGTCAAAGGCTCGTCGTCTCGGGTCTAGTCGGGGGGTGGGTGCTCAGATTCCGGGATCTTGTCGGCCGCCTGTTTGGCGACACGAAAGAAGCATCATATATTATGCATCATCCGGGCGGCCAACCGGGCCGCGCAGAAGGACGAGAACGGCCGTCGAGGCCGGCCGGGAGAACTCAATGAGAGCGCGACGAAGCGACGGGCCGGTCATCGACATCCACTGCCACCGCGAGTGCGGTCCGGCCACCGAGATGATGAAGGTCGAGGAGGAGCGGGTCGGCCGGGTGCGGCTGCAGTACGGCAGCGCCGTCACCCGCGAGGTCAACCGGCGCCAGCTCGAGCACCTGCGACCCAAGATGGACTCCCTGGAGGTCCGGCTGGCCGACATGGACCGCATGGGCGTCGACGTCCAGGCCGTGGCGGTGGCCGTGTACCAGTACTACTACTGGGCCGAGCCCGCCGTCGGCGCCAAGGTGTGCCGCCTCGTCAACGAGGAACTCGCTGAGGCCACATCCAAGCACCCGGGCCGCTTCGCGCCGCTCGGCACCGTGCCCCTTCAGGACACCGAGGCGACCGTGGACGAACTGCGCTACTGCGTCAACGAGCTGGGCATGCGGGGCTTGGAGATCGGCAGCCACGTGGAGGGCAGCGAGATCGCCGATCCCCGCCTCGAGGACTTCTGGGCCGAGGTCGAGCGCCTGGGTGCAGTGGTCGTGGTCCACACCGACGGCCATACCCACAAGGACCGGCTCCAGGGTCACAACTTCGTCAACATCATCGGCCATGCCTTCGAGGCGACGCTGGCCACCGCCCACCTCATCTTCAACGGCGTGATGGAGCGGCGGCCAGGCCTGAAGATCGTGGTGGTGCACGGCGGCGGCTACCTGCCCGCCTACGCGGGCCGCATCGACCACGCGTGGCGGGCCCGGGCCGACGTGAGCGAGGGCGTGCCCGAGCTGCCGTCGAGCTACCTGAAGCGCTTCTTCTTCGACACCATGGTGTTCGAGCCCGACCAGGTCAGGTTCCTGGTCGACAAGTACGGCGCCGACCACGTCCTGCTGGGGACCGACTACCCCTACGACATGGGCGACGACGACCCGCTCGAACTGATCGGCTCGGTGCCGGGGCTCGACCAGGCCGAGGTCGACCTGATCGCGGGCGGCAATGCGGCCCGCCTGCTGGGATACGCCTGAGCGGCCGAGCGGCTAGGCACTGGACCACAACGCACAACTCGAGGAGCGGACATGGCTAACGGGATCGGACTGGCCGTCATCGGCTGCGGCACCATCGGGCGGATCCGGGCCGTGCTGGCCCGGGAGTACTCGGGCGTCGAGTGGCTGGGGCTGTGCGACATCCACGAACCCACCGCCAAGCAGCTCGCGGTCGATACCCAGGCCGACTTCGTGACCACCGACGTGGCCGAGCTGCTCGCCCGGGGCGAGGTGACCGCGGTGATCGTGGCCACCGACGAGCGCGAGCACGTCGACCCCATCATGCAGTCGGTGGCCTGCGGGTTCCCCATGTTCATCGAGAAGCCCCTGGCCACCGACCCGGTCGAGTCGGCGCAGGTGCTCGAGGCCATCGAGAGCCGCGGCATCGACGCCGTCATCGGCTACACCCAGCGCTTCCGGCGCCGGTTCCTGACGGTGAAGCAGCGGCTCCGCGACGGCCAGCTCGGCGAGGTCACCAGCGTGATCACCAGGGCGCTCATGAACCGGATGGTGGTGGAGGCCACCCTGTCGAAGGCCGACGACCGCACCAACCTCACCCCGATGGTGGTGTCGGGCACCCACAGTCTCGACATGAGCATGTGGCTGATGGAGGGCAAGGAGCCGGTGGAGGTCTACGCCCGCTCGGTGGACAAGGTGCTGGGCTCCTGGGACACCTTCGACGCCACCTTCGGCCTGTTCACCATGGACGACGGCACCCTGTTCTCGATGAACATCAGCTGGGCGCTTCCCGTGGTGTGGCCCGGCGCGGTCTACGGCCTCGAGATCGGCATCGTGGGCACCAAGGGAGTGATCGACATCGAGGACACCCACCGCGACGTGATCGTGGCCTCCGAGATCCCCCAGCCCGCCGGCTACCGCAGCCGGGGCTTCGAGGCTCCGGCCGACCGCCATGTGGACTTCATAGGCAGCTACCCGCCCGGCGACCTGTCCGACGGTCTGCTGTGGGGACCGATGCGCGAGGAGACGGCCACCTGGTTCAACCGCCTCTCGGGAGGCGTGGCCACCCCCCACGCCACCGCCGCCGAGGGCCATCGCAACCTCCTGCTCACGATGGCGATGGACTACTCGGCCCGCCTGGGCAGGCCGGTGAGCCTGCCCGCCGATCCCGAGGAGCTCAGGCTGGGCCTGCAGCCCCGCCGGTGAGCGACCGCAACCAGCCCGGCCGCGGTTCGTGACCGCGGGCGGGCACGACCTACGTTCGAAGCCGAAAGGAACCAACAGATGGTGAAGCAACTCAACGTCGGAGTCATCGGCACCGGATGGTGCGGGGGCATCAGGGCGGTGGCCTGCGCCCGGCATGCGCTGGTCGACCGCCTGCACATCGTCGAGACCAACCCGGCCCGGCGGACCGAGATGGAGCAGCTGGTGAACCCGTCGACCAGCACCGAGGACTGGGAGGCGCTGCTGGAGATCGACGGCCTGGACGCGGTGATGATCTCGGCCACGCCCGAGACGACCCACTACCCGATGGCCCGGGCCGCGCTGGAGGCCGGCCTGCACGTGCTGCTGGAGAAGCCGATCGCGCTGGCGCTGGAGGAGGCCGACGAGCTGATCGACCTCGCCGGCAGCAACGGGCTGAAGTTCACCATCGGCTATTCGCAGCGGTTCAACCCCAAGCAGTCCTTCGCCCGCCGCAGCGTGCGCGACGGCAGCATCGGCGATCTGCGCCACGTGCTGATCACCCGCCACATAGGCCGCCGGCTCGGGGCCAAGATCGGCAACCGCATCAAGCTGTCACCGGCCGCGATGGAGGCAACCCACGACATCGACTTCGCCTTCTGGTGCCTGCAGCCCCGCCGGCCCGTCCGGGTGTACTCGCAGATGGCGTGGGGGGTGCGCCAGTCCACGGTGGGGCTGCCCGACTCGCAGGTGATGATCGTCACCATGGACGACGGCGCGGTGGTCACCGTGAACGCCGGCATGGCCCTGCCCGCGGGCGGGTACCCGAACGCGGCCACCACCTGGATCGAGCTGGTCGGCACCTCGGGGACCGTGATGATCGACGACACCCACAAGGAGATCGTCCACAACACCTCGACCGACGGGGTGCGCTTCCCGCTGTCGACGATGCCGGGCGAGTATGTCGAGTCCACCTACGCCGGCCCGATGGAGCGCGAGACGACGCACTTCCTGGAGGCCGTGGCCAACGACACCGAGGTCATGGTCGACGCCCGCGACGCCCGGCTGGTGATGGAGGTCTACATGGCGGCCGACCTGTCCGCCGACCTCAACGAGGTGGTCGAGCTGCCCCTCAGCGCGGAGGTTCGGGGCCTGGCCCTGGCCGCCTCGATCAAGCAGTAGCAGCCGGGCCCGGTACCGCATGGCGGCCCAGCCGGGCGACCACGGCCGACTCCATCTCGTCGATCATGGCGTCGGCGGCCGCCTCGGTGGAGGCCTTGGCCGAGATCCGGACCCTGGTCCGGTTGTCGGAGAGCATGTAGGCCACCGACGGGTTGGCGGAGTCGTTCAGGTCGCCGAGCATCTCGGCCACCTGGGACTCGCCCAGGCCCACGGTCGACAGCAGCCGGCTGCGCAGCACGGCGGGCTCGCCGGCGAGCGCGGCGAGCCGGGGCATGACCTGCTCATCGAGCATGGCAACCATCTCCG
>JGI24797J26694_1001830_pt1 | contig 11055 bp, 10 predicted proteins | sample PinacodermPK_FD_26694 | JGI IMG/M metagenome (IMG submission 26694) | reverse complement strand
GCGGACAACACTGTCTCCAGATCAGGGAAGCGCGATGTCAAACCGAAGCTTTCCGGTCGGGTGACGGGATGATGAACGAAGTGACGTCGCTGGAGGGTAAAGCGGTCCCACGGGCTCAACTGGATGCGGAACAAAAACACTAAAGCCTGCATAAGCCAGTGGTGAAGCCCTACACCGGGAGGATAGGCCATATGGCGGTAGCGGCAGAGTTGGGCCATGGTGCGATTGACGGTAAGGGGACACTGGCCCAGCACATGGCGGTGGATGCCTCCCCAATGCTGTGGTCCAGGCTGATGGGGTGTTGTGAGCAGATGACCGCAGACGCTGGCCACGTCTGTCCCATGGATGAAGTGGTAGCTGGCGTCCAACCGCAAGAAGCGCGCTAGCCAAAGCCAGTGCAGAAGTGGTCTCAGGCCTGCAGTGAGGTAGCTGGTGGGACACGAACCACCGTCATCGATTCTGCCGGAAAAAACAAGGGTGGGGAAAATAGCCACGATCTTTTCCCGGAGGGAATGAGCCATCAACTGGCGCAGACAAGTGACTTTGGTCCGGATATACTCTGTTCCCCACTGTTCCGCCTCCGGCAGCAACTCCAGATCACGATCCAGAATGCTGGCGGTAGAGAAATAGAGCACTTGCTGAAGACGCCGGTGGTCAAGACAGGCAAGCAGATCCTTCACAGCTTGCACGTTGACTGCCCAGGCACGGTCCGGATCTCCCCAGGCCGTGGCAGTATGGACGACCCGGTCCACGTGGGCCAACTGCTGGCGGAAACGCTGGGGTTGGCGCAGATCACCCACCAGCAACTCCAGGCGGGGATGCCGCCGATCAATGGCCGTGAGCTTCCGGGGCTGCCGCAGCCAAAGCAACAACCGGGCGTTGCTATGCTCCAGCAGCCATGCCGTCACCGCCTGGCCAATGCAGCCGCTGGCGCCCGTGATCAGAATTCGACTGGGATGAGACAAGGAATCAAGTCCGCGCAGGGAGGCGTCAAGCAGACGGTTTTGCTCCCAAGCGCTTGCCGGCATCAAAGAACAGGCGGGCATTCTCCTCGGGAGTGCCCGGCAAAATGCCATGGCCCAGGTTGAGAATGTGGTGTCGTCCCTGGGCCTTGCGGAGTGTATCCTCAATACGGGCACAAATCATTTCAGGGCTGCCATACAGAAGACCGGGATCCACATTGCCCTGGACTCCCAGGTGTGCGGGGAGTCGGGCCAGGCCGTCCGCCATGTCCACGGTCCAGTCCAGGCTGACAATGTCCACGCCGCTGGCTCCCATCCGCTCCAACACCCCCTGCACTGCCCGAGATGTAGAGAATCAGAGGTGTGTCCGGGTGGGTCTGCTTCACTTGGCGGATGAGGCGCTGCTGATAGGGACCCGCAAAGACATCGTAATCCTGGGGGCTCAGTTGACCGGCCCAGGAGTCGAAGATCTGCACTACTTGGGCGCCCGAATCAATCTGATAGCGCACATAGGCGGCGATCCCGTCTGCCAGATGTGCCAGGAGCTGTGCAACAGAGCCGGCTCACGGAAGGCCATGGCCTTGATTACACTGTAGGTCTTGCTGCTTTTTCCCTCCACGGCATAGGCTGCCAAGGTCCACGGGGCACCTACAAATCCCAGCACTGCCGCGGATGTACCCACCGCCTGACGTAGCCGCGTCAATACGGAGCCGACAAAGGACATGGACGCGGCCGGCTCGAGGGGACGCAAGGAATCAATCTGATCCTGGTTGCGGATGGGCTCATGAATCAGGGGACCATGACGCTCAACAATGTCAAACTCGATGCCCATCCCCGGCAGGGGCGTGAGGATGTCTGAAAACAGGATCACCCCATCAGGGCGAAAGGCCTTGAAGGGCTGCATGGAGATCTCGTAGGAGAGATCAGGGTTTTCAGAGCGCTCCCGAAAGCCGGGATAACGGTCCCTCAGATCCCGATAGGTCTTCATGTAACGACCCGCCTGACGCATCATCCAGACGGGAGTGCGCTCAACGGGTTCGCCGTGAGCGGCACGCAGGAGCAGGGGAAGGGAATCGGCCATCGGGTCAAGCATGACAGACAAGGGACATGGCTGGAACGAACTTCGGGGACAGCAGTTCAGGGCAAACGGTGAGGACAAGATCCCAAGATCAGGAGATCAGGCCCACGCTGTTTGCATGCATTATCGTTCCTGATCCATCCCTGGAGTTGTCTCCACAGCCGCCACCGCTTCTCCTTCTCCACCGTCAGGACCATGGTGGTTGTGGCGAAAGATCACGGTGCTTAAGGGGGGCAAGCATAGATCCAGGGAGTGGGCATAGCTGTGCATTGGCCAGGGATCGGTAAAGCGACCCCCCAGGTTGCCAAGGTTACTGCCTCCATAGATTGCTGCATCGCTGTTGAAGATTTCTCCATACCAACCTTCTAGTGGCACACCAATTCGATAATTCTTGTGGGGATTTGGGGTAAAGTTACAGATAATAACCAGCCAGCTTCGGCTTTTCTCATCTCTCCGCATGAAGCTGATGACACTGTTACGATTATCGTCACAGTGAATCCATTGAAAACCATTAGTGTTGAAATCTTCGCCCCAGAGGGCCGGCTCTGATTGATAGAGAACATTGATGTCGTCAATCATCTTCATCAGTTTCTGATGCTCGGGATATTGTAGCTTATCCCATTCCAGATCATCCCAGACATTCCATTCGCCACGTTGACCAAATTCCATGCCCATAAAAATAGTTTTCTTGCCAGGGTGGGTCCACATGTAGGAGAGTAGGGCGCGGGTATTGGCAAACTTACGCCAATCATCCCCTGGCATCTTATGCAGTAGATGACTTTTCTCATGCACAACCTCATCATGAGAAAGAGCCAACACAAAATTTTCACTATAATAATACATCATGGAAAAAGTGATCAAATTTTGATGAAATTGTCGGAACCATGGATCCATGGCAAAATAATCCAACATATCATGCATCCAACCCATATTCCATTTTAAGTTAAAGCCCAAGGCATCACGATTCTGGTCACTGGATGGCTGGGTAACACCTGGCCACTCTGTTGACTCTTCCGCAATCGAAAGAATCACCGGGGAAGTAGTGGAAGAGAGTTCCATTGAGCTGTTGGAGAAAATTCACTGCCTCCAGATTCTCGCGACCACCATTTTTGTTGGGTAACCATTCCCCTTCCGGGCGAAGATAATCCAGGTAAAGCATGGAGGCNACCGCATCTACACGAATTCCGTCAATATGGAATTCACTGATCCAGAACAGGGCACTGGATACAAGGAAATTGCGCACCTCATTGCGACTGTAGTTAAAAATCAGCGTGCCCCATTCTTTATGCTCACCAATGCGTGGATCGGCATGTTCATACAAGAAATCACCATCAAAGTATGCCAGGCCGTGATTGTCTTTTGGAAAATGCCCTGGCACCCAGTCCAGAATGACGCCAATCCCGTTTTGATGACAGCGATCCACAAAGGCCCGGAACTCATCGGGCTTGCCATAACGACTTGTGGGGGCATACCAACCNGTCACCTGATACCCCCAGGAGCCCTCAAAGGGATGCTCCGTGATNGGCATCAGTTCAATATGGGTGAAGCCCCGTGCCTTGACATAGGGGATTACCTTGTCCGCCAGTTCCATGTAGGTGAGCAGCCGTGTTCCCGGCTTCATGTCATTGGCGGGAACGGGTGTGCGCACCGTGCCGTCCGGTTCCACGTAGGGCTCTGCCGCGTTGGCATGGAGCCAACTGCCCAGATGCATCTCATAGATGGCAATGGGCTGTTCCAGGGGATTCCGGTGATCCCGCTGCCGCACCCAGGCCTCGTCGCCCCAGGCAAAGCGGTTCTCCGCCACGATGGAGGCCGTGGCCGGGCGCACCTCATGGTGAAACCCGTAGGGATCGGCCTTGGCATAGGGATGACCATGGCGGGTGTGGATCTCGTATTTGTAAAGTTCCCCTTCCCCAAGGCCGGGGATAAAGAGTTCCCAGATGCCACCGGTGCGCTTCTGCGCCGGGTGCATCCGCCCATCCCAGCCGTTGAAGGCGCCAATGACGGACACACTCACCGCATTGGGCGCCCAGAGACAGAACTGCACACCGCTCACCCCGGACTGTCCCACCCGATGGGCACCCATGCGGGTCCAGATGTGGTGATGGTTGCCCTCGGCAAAGAGGTGGCGGTCCAGCTCACCCATCCACTCCTGGCGAAAGCCGTAGGGGTCGTATTGGCGGCTGTTATGCCACCCCGCAGCAACTGCAGTTGGTAGGTACTGCCGGGATCTGTCGGTAGCTCCCGCTCAAACAACCAGGGATGGTGGACCGCCTCCATGGGCAGCACCTGGTCTTGAACCACCAACTCCACACGCTCCGCATCCGGAAGCCAGGCGCGCACCACATGGCCACCGCTGGTGAGCGCATGGGGGCCGAGAGTAGCGTAGGGGTCGTGCTGACGGCAGTTGGCCAACTGCTCGGCTGCTTGAACAAGCCCTTGGTGTTCAACCACAGGGGAGAATGCAGAGTGCTGGCTAGAGCCTACGCTGCGGCCTGATCCCGTTGCCGCAACGGCAACCGCAGGCAGGCTTCCTCCCAGCAAAACCGCACCACCACAACTTGCCGTTCGTGGGCCGCTACGGCGTGGGGTGCGCGTCCGTTCCCCGGATTGATCCCGATCAGGGGCCAGCCCGCCAAGGCAATGGACAGGCGCAGCCGCAGCCCCTCCGGCACCGTTCGCAGCAGGGGTTGAAAGTGAACCTGCCGCCAGACGAGATCTTGAGCCTGGGATCCCAGCCAGCGCTCCACTCCCATGGAGAGTTGCTCCACCCGCGGCCGGCCGGCAGTCTCCCCCACCTGGGACAGGGCACAGCAGAGATCGAAGCCCTGCCCCTCACTGGCGGCCTTCAGCCGCAGTCGGACTGTGCCGCCGAGGGTGAGGGCACGAGGTAGAGGCGTGGTGGTGAACGTGAGCACATCGCTGCGGCAATCCAGGTCATGGCGGTCCGTTGGTCCGGCCTGCACGTCCAGGTGCCCACCGCGCGCCGGGGTAGGCCGCCATGGATCCAGCACCAGTTGATCCCGGCCCCCCGCCATGGCCTTCTCCGATTCCAACAGCAGCACGCCGGCGTGGGGATCCACCCCACTGAGGCCTGTACCCCTCAGCCAAAACCGCCCCAGTGCTTGCTGGGGCCAACGGGAACCGCGCCACCAGCGGCCACACCCCATATCAAACAACTGAACAGCGTCCTGGGGCTGTTCAGGAGGGCCATCCTTCAAGTGGTGGTTAAAGAAGGCCAGGTGTCGCTGGTCCAGTTGACCACCGTGCCAGTTTCCATGGGTCCAGGGACCCACCAGCAACCGGGGGCAACCACCAGCCTTCAGGCTTTGGTCATAGAGCGCCATGGTGCCGCGCAGATAGGGGTCGTACCAACCCCCGATCAGGAGCATGGGTCGCCGCAAGACAGCGTCCAGGCCTGCATCCGCCACGGGTGATTCCCAGTCGCCCGACCACCAGCGCAACAGGTGACTCTCGGGGTCCACCTGCTGGAGAAGGCACCAGCCCTCCTCAACAAAGTCTCGACTGTGAAGGGCCTTGCGGATTCGGCCATAGGTCACACCATCCCCTCGCCGTTGGCAGGTTGCTGCCGCCAACTGCAGTGCCCAGGCCAATCCCAGAATCCACCAATCCGCCTGGCCGTCTCGACACCAGTGACGTTGCAGGCTGAGACCCGCCATGGCCGGAGCTGTGCAATCCGGCACGTCCGGACCGTTCCAGAGCAATTGTGTGAGGCCCTGGTAGGAAAAGCCGTAGCAGCCAATGCGGCCATTGCAATCCGGCTGTGATCGCAGCCAGNCCATGGTGCAACTCCCATCGCTGGCCTCGCTGGCAAACAGACGGAATTTGCCGCCGGAATCACCACAGCCCCGCACGTCTTGCACAACCACCAGGTAGCCCTGGGCGGCATACCAGGCGGGGTGAGCATAAACCATGGTGGAGGCCAGTGCCCGCCCATAGGGCTGGCGCATGAGTAGCGCTGGCCAGGGTCCGCCGTGTCGGGGTCTCCAGCAACCGGCCTGCAGGGCAACACCATCCGGCAACACCATCCGGCGCTGCTCATGGATCACGTCATGCAGTGCCCCAGCAGCATTCATGGGATGGTTCAAGTATTATCGCCATCCCACCGGGGTTACTATCCTTCAGGTCACGTCAGGGCAATACAGTCCCACCACGTAGGTGATGAGAATCTCGGCGTCGCTGGTGGTGAGCCCCTGACCCGAGGACACCTGCTCCAGGCCCGTGGCGGAGTAGACGCTGTCGCCAGTAGCGTTGATGGCGTTGAATTCCTGGCACAGCGCCTCAGCCTCGCCAGGGTTGTTCTTGACGGCATCGAGAAGACCGGAGGCACTGGCCTGGGTGGGACGCAATAGCCTCGGCCCAGTCGCCAAGGCGGCCACAATCCCCAAACTCGCGAGGCCGAAGAGTAAAGGCAGGCGCAACTTTCTTGATCCGCTTTCCATTCTTTTCCCTGGGACAGGGCCTTTCTTCTAGTGTACGGCGTAGATCTGGTCTCATGCAAGCCTTGGTGAGTGACAATTCCATGGGTGTCACTCCTCCTCTGATTGAGGTCGGTCTTGTGGTTGCTGCGCAAGGACTCAGGGGGGAACTGCGCGTTCTGCCCTCCAGTGATTTTGCCGAGCGTTTTCTGAAGCCTGGTCCCCGGTGGTTACAGACGGCGGATGAGCCGCCCCGGGCGGTCGAGTTGCTGCGGGGTCGTTGCCTGTCCCGCAAGGGGCTCTACGGGATTCGGCTCAAGGGCGTTGCGACACGGAACCAGGCTGAAGCGCTGGTGCGGTACCGGTTGTTGGCGGACGGCAGCACCCGTCCAGCCCTGGCGGCAGGGGAATTTCATCTCCTGGATCTGGAGGGCCTGGAGGTGCGCCTGGATCCAGCGGGTCCGGCCCTGGGCACCGTGGTGGACCTGCTCCACGGGGGGAACGACCTACTGGAGATTCGTCTGCGCCATGGGGGGCAATCCGTGCTGGTTCCCTTTGTGGAGGCAATTGTTCCCCAGGTTCACGTTGCGGAGGGTTGGATCCTGCTGTGCCCGCCCACGGGCCTGCTGCCGATCACGGCACAGCCCACACCGGCGGATGCCATAGGCTCGCCTCATCAGCCCGAATCCTGATGGCGTCACCCACAGTGGTGATTCCGGTGGTCCTCTGCGGGGGTGTTGGCACCCGCCTCTGGCCCCTGTCCCGGTCCGCCTACCCCAAGCAGTTTCTGTCCCTTGTGGGGAACCGCACCATGCTCCAGCAGACCGTTCTGCGGTTGGCGGGGCTGGCGGGATTGCAGCCGCCTCTGCTGGTCTGCAACAATGCCCATCGCTTCATTGCCGCCGAGCAGATGCGGGCCGTTAGTGTGGAGCCCGCCGCCGTGCTGCTGGAGCCTGTGGGCCGCAACACGGCACCGGCGGTGGCCGTCGCCAGCCTCCAGGCCATGGCAGCGGGTCAGGACGATGCCCTGCTGCTGGTGTTGGCCGCTGACCACGTCATTGCCGATGCCGCTGCCTTCCGTGCCACCATTAACCAGGCTATTCCTGCTGCTCTTGGGGGTCGCCTGGTGACCTTTGGCGTGACACCCACAGCCCCTGAAACCGGCTATGGCTACATCGAAGCTGATCCCCGGTCGGATGGGTTTGGCCTTCATCCCGTTCGCCGCTTTGTGGAAAAGCCCAGCCGTGAGAAGGCCCAGGCCTTTCTGACCCATGGGGGCTTTCGTTGGAATAGTGGCATTTTCCTGTTTCGCGCCAGTGTGATGGCGAAGGAACTGGAGCGCTGCGCACCTGATGTGCTGCACGCCGTCCGCCTGTCCCTCCAGCAGGCCCACACGGATCTGGACTTCCTCCGCCTGGAGCCGGAGGCATTCCGCCGCTGCCCTGCCATATCCATCGACGTGGCTGTGATGGAACACACCCGCTTGGGCAGCGTGGCCCCCATGACGGCAGGCTGGAGTGACGTGGGCAACTGGAGCACCCTCTGGCAGCAAGGGGATCACGATGAGCAGGGCAACACCGTGTGTGGCCGTGTCCTCCATGAGGACGTGCGCAACTCCTACCTCCGTAGTGAACACCGCCTGGTAGTGGGCCTGGGCCTTGAGGATCTGGTGGTGGTGGAAACCAACGACGCGGTTCTGGTAGCCCGACGGGATCAGACCCGGTCGGTAAAGCAGGTGGTGGAGCGTCTTCAGGCTGCCGGAGCGCGGGAAACCCAAGCCAACCAGCGCACCCATCGACCATGGGGGTACTACGACACGGGGGTGGATGGAGAGCGCTGGCAAGTGAAGAAAATCCACGTGAAGCCCGGTTGCTCCTTGTCGTTACAGATGCATCACCACCGTGCTGAACACTGGGTGGTGGTGGAGGGCACAGCCTGTGTGGAGAGGGATGGGGATACCCTGCTGCTCAGCGAAAATCAGAGTGCCTACATCCCCCTGGGCTGCCGTCACCGGCTCAGCAACCCCGGTCGCATTCCCCTGGAGCTTATCGAAGTGCAGAGCGGATCTTACCTGGGGGAAGACGACATTGTCCGTTTCGAGGATCACTATGGACGACACACGTCATCCTGACCCGGTGTTGGTGACGGGAGCGGCCGGTTTCATCGGCTTTCACCTGAGCCGCGCCTTGTTGCAGGCCAACATGCCCGTGGTGGGCCTGGACAACTGCAACGACTACTACTCCCCCCAACTGAAACGGGACCGCCTGGCCCAACTGCAGCCCTGGCCCCGGTTCCGGTTTGTGGAGATGGATCTGGCCCGGGCCGGGGATTGTGCAGCGCTCTTTGCGCAGACTCGCTTCAGCGCCGTGGTCCATCTGGCGGCCCAAGCCGGAGTGCGCTACTCCCTGGACAATCCCGCCGCCTACGTCAACAGCAACCTGGTGGCCTTTGGTCACGTGCTGGAGGGGTGTCATCATCAGCAGACGCCCCACCTGATCTATGCCAGCAGCAGTTCGGTCTACGGCGCCAACCGCAAGCTGCCCTTCGCCGAGGCGGATCCCGTGGACCACCCTGTGAGCCTCTACGGCGCCACGAAAAAGGCCAACGAACTCATGGCCCACGCCTACAGCCACCTTTTTGGCCTGCCTTGCACCGGCCTGCGCTTCTTCACGGTCTACGGCCCATGGGGCCGCCCCGACATGGCCTACTGGACCTTCACCCGCAAAATCCTGGCGGGGGAGCCGTTGCAAGTGTTTAACCACGGACGGATGGGAAGGGACTTCACCTATGTGGACGACGTGGTGGATAGCCTGATGCGCCTGTTGCCCAAGCCACCCCGGCCTCAGCCCATGGACGTGCAGCCCACGGCGGCCAGCGGCGCCGCCCCATGGCGCGTGTTCAACGTCGGTAATCGAACACCGGTCCCCCTGCTGGAGTTCATCCGGCTTCTGGAGGAGGTCTCAGGACGAAAGGCCTGTGTAGAGTTCATGCCCATGCAAGCCGGGGACGTGCATCGGACCCATGCCGATGTCTCTGCTCTGCAACAAGCCGTTGGCTTTCAACCCGGCACCAGGCTTCAGGACGGGCTGAAGCACTTTGTGACCTGGTACCGGGCCTACCACAACTGCTGATCCCTCCTGTGGCCCCACACCTGACCCGGCACGACGGCCCGCGTGCATGAATCCTGACAACCTGAAAGCCTCGGCATGGAAAGCCAGACGTGGATCATGCCCGAACACGTTGCCGTAACTAAAGACGAGGGGCGTCGTCGGTCATGGGCTTGATCTTCCGTTTGCCCTGGGACTGCCCTAAAATTGCGCCATGGCTCTTCCCTGGCAAGAAACCTGGTCCATGGCCTGGAGCGCTCTACGGGCCAGTCGCCTCCGTAGCTTGCTGACCGTCCTGGGCATCGTCATTGGCAATGCCTCCGTGATTACCCTGGTGGGCATCGGCCAGGGAACCCAGAAGCTGGCCAGTGAGCAGTTGGAAAGTCTCGGAACCAACGTGCTGTTTGTGGTGCCGGGAAATGACCGTCAACGGCGAGGAGGCACCGCCAGGCCGCGCACGTTGGTGCTGGAGGACGCAGAAGCCATTGCCAGCCAGGTNCCCAGCGTGCGGCGCGTGGCGCCCCAGATTTCCGCCACCCGGATCATCCAGNCGGGTGGGCGTAGCGTCAACGTCCCCGTCTATGGCATCACGCCCGAGTTTCTAGCGGTGCGCCAGTTTGATGTGGAGCAAGGACACTTCATGACCCATGCTGATCTGGAGGGCAATCGGTCGGTTGTTGTGCTCGGATCTGCACTGGCAACCAANCTTTCTCCCAACATCAACCTTCTGGGCCAACGCATCCGCATTGGCAACAACAGATTTACGGTGATTGGCGTGATGGAAGAAAAAGGGTCGTTCTTTGGGGAAAACCAGGACGAAGTGGCTTATATCCCTCTGACCACCATGGTGAATCGCATCACGGGTCGAGACCCCACCTATGGNATCTCCTTGACCGTCATCAGCGTGGAAGCCAGGGATGACGACACAATTAACGCCGCCAGCTTCCAAATCGCCAATCTCCTGCGTCAGCGTCACAAAATTCCCAATTCCGGGGAAGACGACTTCATTGTGCGCACCCAGAAGGAGGCTACAGCTATCGTCACCACGATCACCGGGGGACTCACCGTTCTGCTGGGATCCATTGGTGGCATTTCCCTGCTGGTGGGGGGTGTGGGCATCATGAACATCATGCTGGTGGCCGTGAGCGAGCGGACCGCGGAGGTGGGTTTACGCAAGGCACTGGGCGCCCGTCGCCAGGACGTGCTGCTCCAGTTCCTGATTGAAGCCGCCGTGTTGGCCAGCATGGGGGGAATCATCGGCAGCGGTCTTGGCCTGAGCGCNGTTGCCTTGGCGGCAGCCTTTACCCCCTTGCCCGCCTTCGTAGGACCNGGAACAGTCTTGTTGACCGTGGGCCTTTCCGGAGGAATCGGGGTCTTCTTCGGTGTGGTTCCGGCCCGCCGCGCTGCCCGGCTTGATCCCATTGTGGCGTTGCGTCGTCTATAGGACAACTACCGGACGCCATGGCGAT
>JGI24797J26694_1001827_pt1 | contig 11065 bp, 8 predicted proteins | sample PinacodermPK_FD_26694 | JGI IMG/M metagenome (IMG submission 26694) | reverse complement strand
GCCGTCGAGCCACCGGCCGCCGAGACGCCGCGACGCCGCCGTCCCGCTCGCATCACCGGGCCAGCGGCCGGCGCTCTCTGGCGGTCGCGCGTCAGGCTCGGCTATCGTGTCCCGCAACGCCGACCCGCCGTCCCGGAGGACGCCATGNCCCGCCTGCTGAGCCTCCCCACCCGCATCCGAGCCCTGTTTTCACCCGGAATGCTTCTCCCCGCCGCCCTGTCGGCCGGCCTGTTGGCGGCGGGACCGCTCGCGTCCGGCCTTGCCGCGCAGGAAATCCTCATCAGCGGGGGCACGGTGGTCACCTCGGAGGGGCGGTTCGACGCGGACGTGCGGGTGCGGGACGGGACCATCGTGGAGATCGGCAGCGGGCTGCCCGAGGGAGCGGGCGCACGCACGATCGACGCCACCGGGCTGCTCATCATGCCGGGCGGCGTGGACCCGCACGTCCACCTGGGCGGCAGCCGCCGCGACGACTACCGCACCGGGTCGCAGGCGGCCCTGGCGGGGGGCATCACCACCATCTCCAACTTCGCCTTCCCGGCCGAGGGGCGGACGCTCGCCCAGGCCATCGAGCGCGAGGCGGCGCTCATCCGCGAACAGGCGATTGCGGACGTCATCCTGCACGCGGGCATCAACGACCCCGCCGCCCAGGAAGGCCAGATGACCACCCTGGCCGACGAGACCGGCCAGACCAGCACCAAGATCTTCATGGTGCGGGCCAACTTCGACGCCGAGGTGCGCGGCTACATGGCGACCATGGACGCGGCGGGGCGCGCCGGCATCCTGACCATGGTGCACTGCGAGGACGGGCCCATCCTCGCGCGAGCGGTCGCCGAACTCACCGCCGCGGGTCGCACCTCGCTCGAGTACTTCCCGGACAGCCGGCCCGTGGTCGGCGAGGTGGTGGCCACCCAGCGCGCGGTCGCCATGGCCGAGGCCACCGGGGCGCCGATCTACGCGGTCCACGTTTCCTCCGAAGGCGCGCTGCGGGTGCTGCAGGCTGCCCAGGATCGGGGGCTCGGCGTCTTCGTCGAGACCCGGCCCATCTACCTCCACTTCACCCGGGAGCGCTTCGAGGGCCCCGACCGCGGGCTCTACGTGGGGCAGCCGCCGCTTCGCGGACAGCGCGATCAGGACGCGCTGTGGGCGGGCATCGCCAGCGGATCCGTGCACGTGCTCGGCACCGACCATGTCGCCTATCGGCGTGACGAGAAGATGGACCCGTCGCAGACCATCAGCCGGCACCGGGCCGGCCTGAACAACCTCCAGGTGGTGCGGCCCATGCTCTATTCCGAGGGCGTGGTCCAGGGACGCATCTCCGAGGAGCGCTTCGTGGCCGTAACCTCGACCAACGCCGCCAAGCTCTTCGGGCTCTATCCGCGCAAGGGCACGATCGCCGTGGGCTCGGATGCCGACATCGTCCTCTGGGATCCGGACGAGACGCGCACCATACGCGACGAGGACATGTTCTCCGGGACCGGCTTCTCGGTGTACGCCGGGACGGAGGTCACGGGGTGGCCCGTGATGACGCTGCGCCGGGGCGAGGTCGTGTACGAGGGCGGAGAGATTCTGGCCGGGGCGGGCAGCGGGGAACTTCTGCGCCGCGGCAGATGGCAGGCGCCGTAGCTTCTACTGGACGCCGGGGGTGCGGAGCGGCGAGTCCGGACGCATCGTCAGCCCTTCGAGCAGTCCCTCGATCCGGGAAACCCGCGCCTCGATTCGCGATACCCGCTCGGACAAATCGTCGATCCGGATGGACAACCGCTCAACATCGTGCCGAAGCGAAAGCATCAAGGTCAGAAGCATCACCGCCAGACCCGTGAATCCGCCGATCATCGTCCACTGGTTTCGGTCCAAGAACGCGCTCCCGGGCTGCAGGTGAGATTAACCCTAGCCCAGGCGCCCAGCCGAGGGCAATGGTGAAATCGGTCATCTGGTGGTGAAATCAGAGACGCCCCTCCGATTCGCGCCGCTGGCTCGGCGTCACTCCCCGCCGTATCATCGTGGTTCCCGCAACGACCCGATCCACAGGAGGTTCGACCCATGCCCAAGGGAATACTCGCGTCGACCATCGCCGTCTTTCTGATCGCCGTCGGCGCCTGCGCCCAGTCCGGCGATGAGGCCGCACAGGAGGCTGCGGAAGCCGGAGAGGACGCTCAGGAGTCCGCTCAGACCGGCATGGTGCGGGTCGTCATCTCCACCGAGTTCGGCGACATCGAGGTGGACATCGACACCGAGAACGCACCCGGCACCTCCGCCAACTTCCTGCGCTACGTGGACGCCGGCCACTATGATGGCGGCCAGTTCCATCGCACGGTCACGATGGATAACCAGCCCAACGACACCGTCCGCATCGAGGTGATTCAGGCGAGCGTGAACGAGGAGTTCGGCGAGCAGGGCTTCGATCCGATCCCCATGGAGCGCACCTCGGTCACCGGGCTGCGCCACGTCGACGGCGCCATCTCGATGGCGCGCGGACAACCCGACAGCGCCACCTCCAGCTTCTTCTTCTGCATCAACGATCAGCCGTCGCTGGACTTCGGCGGCAACCGCAACCCCGACCTCCAGGGATTCGCGGCGTTCGGACAGGTGGTGAGCGGAATGGACGTGGTGCGCGCGATCCAGATGCAGCCCTATGAGGCACAGGCTCTTACGCCGCCCGTGAGGATCACATCCGTGCGTCGGGACGACTGACGGGAGCGCTTGGACGACGGCTCACTCCATCCGCGGGAAGGCGGCAGGCGGCGAGCCGCTCCGGCGCCCGGGTCCCACTACGCCCTACCCGTCCACGATCAGGCGGGTCGTGACATCGATCGGGGTCCGCCCGGGCAGCTGCACGGTCAGGATCAGGTCGTACTCGCCGGCTTCGACCTCCGGGAGCGTAAGCTGGATGGCGCGGAAGACCGTGCCCAGCTGGTCCGGTCCGGCTTCCTCCCAGCTCAACTCGAGCGGTGCTTCCGGGGTGGTGAGGCGCAGAAACTGCGTCGCCCGTTCGAGCAGGCCGGGGTTCGCGTCCTGCATGGTGATGCCGACGATCGCGCTCTCGCCGGTCTGGAGCCCGTAGACCTCCCAGCCCGCCACGAACGCCTCTCCCGAGCGCACGCGGGTTGACCCCAGCACCCGGGGCAGCGCTTCGTCCAGGCTTTCCGGCAGATCGCCGTCCGGGTCGAGCAACACCACGTCGGATATGGCCGCGAGCCCGAACGGCAGATCCTCCTGGCGCACCCCGCCGCGCACCCGCCAGCCGCGCTCGTCGGCGTCTTCCAGGACCTCCAGGCCGAAGATGTAGCCGCCGTTGGGAACCCGTGCGGTGACCACGCCCTCGCGCGCGGTGCCACGCTGGTCGACGACCCGCTCGCCCTCCGGGGTCAGCACGAACACCCCCGATTCCACGGCGCCGGCCCTCACGGGGGGCGGGGGCGGGGGGGCGGCAAAGGCGGCGAAGGGATCGGCCCCGGGAGCGGTTTCGCGCACCGTCGGCCGGGGAGCCTCCTCGGGCCGCGGGGGCGGCTGGTAGCCCGCCACCACCAGGAGGGAGTCGCCCCGGCGGAAGCGCGCCACCTGCGCGTCCATGGTGGTGATGATGGGCGCGTACCAGGCGGCGTAGCCGGTCCACGGAGCCCGGTCCTCGATCTCCCATGCGCGTACGGGGACTCCGGTCGGATCCTGCAGGAACGTTCCCGCGGGCATGAACTCGCGCCCGTGCGGATGGTGACGCCCGATGATGAAACGGTTGTCCTGCAGAATGGCCGAGGGGGGCGCCGCCTTTCCGCGCTCCCATCCCACCTCGCCTCCGTAGCGGGCGACCAGCTCCTCCAGGTCCTTCTCCCAGGGGAGGTCGAAGGCGTTCTCCGCCGCTTCCCGGATGCGAATCAGCGTGCGGCGGGCGTACTGCTCCGCCTCGCGGTCGTTGCCCTCCACCAGGTAGAGGGGATCCGCGAGCAGCCAGAGTTGTTCGCGGAGCGCCCCCTGCTCCTCGGCATCCGCATCCTCGAAGAGCTCGCGCGCTTCCTCGTCCAGGAGATAGTCGAGCGCCAGCCATCGTTCCCGCTCCTCCTCGGGCATCCGCGGGATGGCGTCGCGGAAGACGGCTTCCGCTTCGATGCTCCTTCCCTGCGACTGAAGCAGGTACCCCTTGAGCGCCAGGCACCACCACTCGTCGTCGGGGTGGCAGCGCCCCGTCAGGGCTTCGGCCCGGAGAAACTCCCCCTGTTCCCGCAGGTAAAAGACGCGCTGTCCCAGCACCCACCTGTCGCGCGGGATGCGCGAAGCGATGCGGCCGAGCGTCCGGAGCATATCCATGCGCGCCATCTCGACCTCGAGCGGAGCGGGCTCCACCGGGGGCGCTTCCCCGTCCCCGTGCCGGAGGCAAAGCCGGCCGACGAGCGCATCGCACTGGCCTCCGAAACCGCTCCATTCAGGAGGAAGCCGCTGCTCCCGATGGCGCTCGAATTCCTTCTGTACCTGCTTCGCCTCCTCGAGCAGCGCGATCGAATCGGCTTCGGGGCTTGCCGCCTCTTCCTGGGCGGCGCGGGCCGGCAGCGGCGTGGCGAGGCAGATGAGGACGGCGGCAAGACCGATGCCTCTCGCGAGGCCGGTTGGGCAATGAGTCATGGGCGATGGCTCTCCGGGAACGTGGCTGTCCCTTCCAGGACGCGCGGCCGGGACGAAAGGTTGACGGGACGTCCATTGTGCGGCGTATCGGATCGTCCTGTTACCCTGCGTGCGGGCCGCATGTTCGACCTGGGCGGCACAGCGCGCCGATTCTCATTCGGTGCGCGCCCGTGTGAAGGGGCCCATGGAGTATCGCCCTGGGCCTCGTGCATCGCCGCAGGCGGAGTTGCGGAGCTATACTCAGGATGTCCGTTCGCCCCCCCTCATCCCCGAGCCTCTCATGATTTCGCTGGCCGCGCTTTCCCTGCTGCCGCTGCTGGCTGCGCCCCAGCAGCTGCCCGAACCCTTCGAGACCCCCTGGAACCGGGCCATCCCGAGCATCGTGGAGCGTCCGGAAGGGGCGACGCTCTCGGTTCCCGACGGCTTTCGCGTCAACGTCTTCGCCGAGGAGCTCCCCGGCCCCCGGCGTCTTGCGCTTGCGCCCAACGGAGATGTCTTCGTGGCGGAGAGCCGGAGCGGCACGATCACGCTGCTGCGCGACGGCGACGGCGACGGCGTGGTCGAACACCGGGAGACCTTCGCCGGGGAACTGTTGCGGCCGTCCGGGATCGCCTTCCACGAAGGCTACCTGTACGTGGGCAACAACGACGCGGTGGTGCGTTTTCGCTACACGCCGGGCCAGACCCGCGCTGAGGGCCCGCCCGAACACGTCGTCGATCTGCCGGTCAGCAGCGACGCCCTCGACTACGACACCGCCGAGCGCCTGGGCATCGACGTCAGCCGCACCATCGGTTTCAACCACTGGACCCGCAACGTGATCTTCGCCCCGGGCGGCGAGCGGATGTTCGTGGCCGTCGGCTCGGCCACCAACGCCATGCCGGGCTCGGACCCGCGCCGGGCCGCCATCAACGAGTACCGGCCGGACGGCTCGGGACATCGGGTGTTCGCGGGCGGGCTGCGCAATCCGGTTGCGCTCGCGTTCCATCCCGTCACCGGCGAACTCTGGACGGCGGTGCACGAGCGGGATCACCTGGGCGACGACCTGGCGCCGGACTACGTCACTTCGGTGGAGGAGGGCGGCTTCTACGGATGGCCGTACGCGTACATCGGACCCAACCCGGAGCCGATCCTGAACGGGGCGCGGCCGGACCTGGTGGCGCAGACCCTCGTGCCCGACGTCCTGCTCCCGGCCCACGCGGCCCCGCTGGGGATGGTATTCCACACCGGGGAGGGGTTTCCCACGGAGTACCGCCACGACGCCTTCGTGGCGCTGCACGGATCCATCAACCGGCTCGATCTGAGGGGCTATTCGGTGGTGCGCATCCCGTTCGAGGACGGACGCCCTTCCGGTCCGCCGGAGGACTTCCTGACCGGATTCATCGTCCGCGACGACGAAGAGAAGGAAGTCTGGGGCCGCCCCGTGGACGTGCTGCAGGCGCCGGACGGCGCGCTGCTCGTCTCCGACGACGCGGGCAACCGCATCTTCCGCATCCGCTTCGCGGGATAGGATTCAGGGCAGGCGCAGGGCCCGCGCCAGGGCCCGGCCGGCGCTGCCCCCGGCCTCCCGGTTCTCCGTGCGCCTTGGGCCCGCCCGCGCGATGGCTTCCCGCAGGCCGGCTCCGTCCACTCCCTTGCGGAGCATCCCCCCGCTCGCCACCGAAACCCGGCCCGACTCCTCGCTGACCACCACCACCACCGCGTCGGTCTCCTCGCTGAGCCCGATGGCCGCGCGATGCCGGGTGCCCAGCGTCCGGTCCGGAACCGGTGCGCGATTGAGCGGCAGAATCGCCCCCGCCGCCTTGATGGTGTCGCCCGAGATGATCGCGGCCCCGTCGTGGAGGGGCGAATTGGGAGTGAAGATGGCGCCGAGGATCTCGCGGGAGACCCGTGCCTGCAGGCGGCTGCCGCTCTGGGCGTATTCGTCGAGCCCGACCTCTCCCTCGACGGCGAGCAGCGCGCCGATCTTCATGTCCGAAAGGCGCTCGACCGCGCCCGCGATCTCCTCCACCACCTGGCTTTCCTCGAGCCGGCTGAACAGCTGCAGCATGCGCGCCTGACCCAGCCGGGCGAGGGTGGAGCGAATCTCCGGCTGGAAGACGACCAGCGCGGCGATGGCGCCGTACTGGAAGACCGCCTCCATGATCGACCGCATGAGGTCGAGTCCCAGCAGGCGCGCGAGGGCGTAGATCCCGGCGATCAGAAGCCCGCCCAGCAGGATCTGCATGGCCCGGGTGCGCTGGATGAACAGCAGGATGCGGTACAGCAGCGCCGCGACGATGAGGATCTCGAGGATATCGAGCCAGCCGGGCGCGAACAGCGCGAACAGGTCCCCGATGCTCATGTCGTCTCAGACGCGTAAGCGGACCAGGATTGCATTCGGGCGGGCGGGTGCCGCCTCCCGCCGGTCAAGGCTCGTTCGCGTGCGAGCCCCTCGTTCGGGCCGTGGGGCCGTCGACGCGCGCGGAGGAAACCGGAACGGCCTCCTCCGGCTCGCGGAGGGGATCCGGACTGCTCCCGGATACCGGCGCCGCCGCACCGTCGCGCTGGTCGCCGGTTTCGGGCGGCTCGCTTCCGTTTTCCCCACCCGGCATCGGCGGCTCCTCGCGCGACATGGGCGGCAGCGGCTCCCCCTGGTCGAGCAGCTCGATTTCGCCGCGACCCAGGGTTTCGCGTTCGAGCAGCGCATCGGCGATGGTCTCGAGCAGGTCCTTGTGCTCCTCAAGCAGCACGCGGGCGCGATCATGCGCGCTGTCCAGAAGCCGCTTTACCTCGCTGTCGACCAGCTCCGCGGTGTGTTCCGACACCTCGCGGCGCTGGACCAGCTCACGCCCCAGGAAGATCTCCTGTTCCGAGTCCCCGACCGCCATCAGGCCCACCCGCTCGGACATGCCGAAGCGGGTCACCATGCGGCGGGCCATGGTGGTGGCGCGCTCGATGTCGTTGCCGGCCCCTGTCGTCACCTTGGTCGGGCCGAAGCGCATCTCTTCGGCCACGCGTCCCCCGAACAGCATCACCAGCTGCCCTTCCAGCCAATCCTTCGTGTAGGAGTGCCGGTCCTCCTCGGGCAGGCTCGCGGTTAGTCCGAGGGCGCGCCCGCGGGGGACGATCGTGACCTTGTGCACGGGGTCGAGGCCGGGGATGCGCAGCCCCAGCACGGCATGGCCCGCCTCGTGCCACGCGGTCAGTACGCGCTCGGATTCGGTCAGCACCAGGCTCTTGCGCTCCGCCCCCAGCATGACCTTGTCCTTGGCCTTCTCGAAGTGGACCATGGCGACCCGGTCGGCGCCCTCGCGCGCGGCGACGAGGGCCGCCTCGTTGCAGACGTTGGCCAGATCCGCGCCCGACAGTCCGGGGGTGCCCCGGGCGATGACGGACAGATCCACGTCTTCGGCGAGCGGCAGCTTGCGCGCGTGAACGCCCAGGATGCCCTCCCGGCCCTTGATGTCCGGAGAGTCCACCACGACCTGCCGGTCGAAGCGGCCGGGGCGAAGCAGCGCGGGGTCGAGCACGTCCGGCCGGTTGGTGGCCGCCAGCAGGATCACTCCGTCGTTGGACTCGAAGCCGTCCATCTCCACCAGCAGCGCGTTCAGCGTCTGCTCGCGCTCGTCGTGTCCGCCGCCCAAGCCTGCGCCCCTGTGACGGCCCACCGCATCGATCTCGTCCACGAAGATGATGCAGGGCGCGTGCGACTTCCCCTGCTCGAAGAGATCGCGTACGCGCGAGGCGCCCACGCCCACGAACATCTCGACGAAATCGGAGCCCGACATCTGAAAGAAGGGACGCGCGGCCTCGCCCGCCACCGCCCGCGCCAGAAGCGTCTTGCCGGTGCCCGGGGGGCCCACAAGGAGCACGCCCTTGGGAAGACGGCCGCCGAGGCGCACGAAGCGCTGCGGATCCTTCAGAAACTCGATGACCTCCTGAAGCTCGTCCTTGGCCTCGTCCGCGCCCGCGACATCCTCGAACGTCACCTTGGGGGTATCGGGAGAGATGAGCTTGGCCTTGGAGCGGCCGAACTGGAAGGCCCGGTTGCCCCCGCTCTGGAGGCTGCGCACGAACCAGATCCAGATGCCCGCCATGAGGATCCAAGGGAGAAACGCGAACACCCGCTCCATGACCGGGACCCTCGCGGGCCTCGCCCTGATGACGACGTTGCGCGCCTGAAGCTCCTCGAGCAGCCCGTCCGTGACCTCGCCCGGAAGCATGGAGACGAAGCGGCTCATGTCTTCGCCGTCACGGTTCACCGGGGTGCGCAGCTCGCCCTCGACGCTACGCGAATCGACGATCGTCACCTCGCGAATGTTCCCGGACGCAAGCTGCTCGCGAAACTCGGTGTAGGTGAACTCGACGCCCGCGTTGCCGCCCGATCCGAAGAGCTGTATGAAGAGGAGCGGCACGAGCGCCAGCAGAATCCAGAACGAGGCGGTGCGCGAAAGCCGGGAGAACCTGCTGCCGGAATCGGGTCGGTTCTGTTCGGAATCAGACATTATTCAGAGTACTCTGGGACCACCGGCCCATGCCCTCAGATGCTTGCGATGTAGGGAAGATGCCGGAAGTTCTCGCTGTAATCGAGGCCGTAGCCCACCACGAACTCCGGAGGGGCGTCGAAGCCGACCCATCTGGGCTCATGCGCGATGCCGTCCCGGCGCTTGTGAAGAAAGGTACACGATTCGAGGCTGGCCGGTCCGCGCGCCTGGATGATGGGCACCAGGGATGCCATGGTCTTGCCGCTGTCGATGATGTCGTCCACGAGGATGACGTGGCGCCCCCCGAGCGAGACTTCCGGATCGTAGAGGAGCCGCACGTTCCCCGATGATACCATACCCGTCCCGTAGCTCGAAGTCACGATGAAGTCGACCTGCACGGGGTGATGGATGCAGCGCACCAGGTCCGCCAGGAACATGAACGAGCCCTTCAGCAGGCCAAGCACGAGCAGTTCCTCGCGCGGGTCGTAGCAGGCCGATATCTCGTCGCCCAGCTCCCGGACCCTGAGCGCAATCTGTTCGCGCGTGAAGATGATGCGGCGCACGCGGCCACTGCCGGCGCGGCGGACAACGTCAGTCGGTGGCGACATCGAGATCCACTCCCACGTAAAGGATTGCGTCGTGCGCCGCGGGCCGCGCCTCGATCGATCGCGCCACCCCCGGCACCCAGAGGATGCGCCCTCCCGAATCCGCCACCACCGGGCGGCGCGCGCGGGCCGGCCGCGGAACCCGCGCTTCCCCGAATACCTTCTTGAGCTTGCGGGTGCCGGCGGCGAGGCGAATCCGGTCTCCGGGCCGCCAGCCGCGAAAGAGGATGGGGAAGCGCAGCGCCGGGATGGAGAGCCCCTCTCCTCCCACGGGGCCTCGCGTCGACCAGCGGGCAAGGAAGGCGGCCCCTCCCGAACGGCCCTCCGCCGCGCCTTCGCCCGGGACCGGAACCGCCACGTAGCGGGCGTGGTCGGGGGCAGACGTCCCGTCGATGGCGGTGGCGGGGCGCGAGACGACCAGGCGCTCAAACGCGCGGGACAGAACCACCCCGCCGGGCAGGTCGATGGACCGCCCGCTCCGGCCGGAGCGGACGAACGCCGAGGCCAGGTCGGTGGCGCGGGCATCCAGATGGGCGCCGGCCTCCGCCGCCAGCGTCCGGATCAGCCTGGCCCGCACCAGGGAATCGCACTGCAGGAACGCGTCGCGGCTGAAGGAGACGTCCTCTTCGGTGCGACGCACCACGAGACCCGCGAGCAGCGTCGGCATCACGGCGCGCCAGAGGCGGCGCTCCTCCCCCGCCAGGCGGGCCAGACGCAGGAGCGCCCGGCGGGCGCCCGGTGCGACGCGCTCCTCGGCGAGAGGCAGCAGCTCCCGGCGCACCACGTTGCGCGGGACGTCGGGCGACCGATTGCTGGGATCGGTCCGGTAGCGGAGGCGGGAGGCCGAGGCGTAGTGGGCGAGTTCCCGCTTCCAGAAGGGCAGCAGCGGCCGGTACAGTCCCGGCTCGCGGGTGCGGGGAATCCCGGCCAGGCCGGCGAGGCCGGTGCCCCGCAGCATCCGGTAGGCGACCGTTTCGGCCTGGTCGTCCGCGTGATGGGCGGTCACCACCCAGTCGCAGCCGGTTTCGCCGCGCGCCTCCTCCAGAAAGCGATAACGGGCCCGGCGCGCCTCCGTCTCGTTGGCGGGAGGACGACCGACCGCGCGCGACACCAGCGGCACCTCCCACGCGTGCGCGAGCCCCTTGACCCAGTGGGCGTCGTCGGCGCTCCCGGGACGCATGCGGTGATCGAGGTGGGCGGCGTGCACCTCGAGCGGCGGGAGGCCCGGCGTGAAGCGCAGCAGGTGAAGCAGGACGGTGGAATCCGGGCCGCCCGAAAGCGACACCAGGACCCGCCCGCCACCGGTAATGACCCCGTCATCGGCCAGCGCCGCGCGGAAGCGGGCGGCCAGCGGCCGAGCCGGTCCGCTCACGGCGCCACCTC
>JGI24797J26694_1001802_pt1 | contig 11218 bp, 9 predicted proteins | sample PinacodermPK_FD_26694 | JGI IMG/M metagenome (IMG submission 26694) | reverse complement strand
CGACCGCGAGACGCTGGCGCGCGAACCGTCGGTCATCACGGTGATCAATTCCAGTTCGCCGCTGCGGCTCGACCTGCCGATGGTCGAAGGCATCCTGCGCATGGGCGACCGGGGCCAGCCGGTCGTAATGACGCCGTTCACCCTGGCCGGCGCGATGGCACCGGTCACGCTGGCCGGCGCGGTGGCGCAGCAGAATGCGGAATTCCTGGCCGGGCTGACGATCCATCAGCTGAACAGTCCCGGCGCACCGTTCGTCTACGGCGGTTTCACCTCCAATGTCGACATGCGTAGCGGGGCGCCGGCTTTCGGTACCCCGGAATATATGAAGGCCACGCTGATCGGCGGCCAGTTTGCCCGTCGCTACCGGGTGCCTTACCGCTCGTCCAACGTCAACGCCGCCAACGCCGTCGACGCCCAGGCCGCTTATGAAAGCGTGTTTTCGCTCTGGGCCGCCGTGATGGGCGGTGTCAATCTGGTGAAGCACGCCGCCGGATGGATGGAAGGCGGCCTCCAGGCCTCGTTCGAGAAGATGGTGCTGGATGCGGACCTGCTGGACATGATTGCCGCTTTCCTTGAGCCGTTCCGGGTCGACGAGGCCGAAATGGCGCTGGACGCGATGCGCGAGGTCGGCCCGGGCGGCCACTATTTCGGCGCGGAACACACCCAGTCGCGCTACAAGACGGCCTTTTTCGCCCCGATGGTGTCCGACTGGCGCAACTATGAGGCCTGGACGGCGGCCGGCTCGCCGACCGCGGGGGATCATCTGCACCGGCTCTACAAGGAAAAGCTGGCGCAATACGAAGCGCCGCCGATGGATCCGGCGGTGCGCGAAGAACTCGACGCCTTCGTCGCCCGGCGCAAGGAAGAAGGCGGCGTACCGACGGACTTTTAGCGGAGAACCATTGCCGGCGGTGCGTCCGGCGGTGAATCGGAGCGAGCATATGAAATCTCACTTGCAGGCGGCGGTTATCGGCGGCGGCGTTGTCGGCGCCAGCGTGCTCTACCACCTGACGAAGGCCGGCTGGAAAGACGTCGCCCTGTTCGAGCGCTCCGAGCTTACCAGCGGCTCGACCTGGCACGCCGCCGGCGGCATGCACACGCTGAACGGCGATCCGGACGTCTCGGCGCTCCAGCGATACACGATCGACCTGTACAGGGAGATCGAGGAAATCTCCGGCCAGTCCTGCGGCGTCCATCTGACCGGCGGCGTCATACTGGCCGACACGCCGGATCGTATGGACTGGTTGAAGACCGCCCACGCGATCGGCCGCTACCTGGACCTCGACACCGAACTGGTGACGCCGCAGGAAGCCTATGAGCTATTTCCGCTGATCGATCCCGCCCGCTTTGTCGGCGGCATGTATGACCCCGTGGAAGGCCACGTCGATCCGTCGGGCGTGACCCAGGCCTATGCGAAGTCGGCGCAGATCGGCGGGGCGGAGATATATCTTCGGACCAAGGTCGAGGAATTGCAGCCAAGGCCGGATGGCAGCTGGGACATCGTCACCGAAAAAGGAACGGTCCATGCCGAACATGTGGTTAACGCCGGGGGCCTTTGGGCGCGCGAAGTCGGCCGCATGGTGGGTGTGGAACTGCCGGTGTTGGCCATGGAGCACATGTATCTGCTGACCGACGAGATTCCGGAAGTCACCGCTTTCAACGAATCGACCGGTCGCCAGATGATGCATGCCCTCGATTTCGGCGGCGAGATCTACACCCGCCAGGAAGGGCCGGGCATGCTGATCGGCACCTACGAGCGGGCCGGCAAGCCCTGGTCGCCGAAGGTGACGCCCTGGGACTTCGGCCACGAATTGCTGCCGCCCGACCTCGACCGGATCTCGCCGTCGCTGGAAATCGGTTTCCAGCATTTTCCGCCCTATGGCCGTGCGGGTATCAAGCAGATCGTCAACGGCCCGTTCACCTTTGCGCCGGACGGCAATCCGCTGGTCGGGCCGGTCCGCGGTCTGAAGAATTACTGGTGCGCCTGCGCCGTGATGGCCGGCTTCAGCCAGGGCGGCGGCGTTGGCGTTACACTCGCCAACTGGATGACGGAGGGCGATCCCGGGTTCGACGTGTTCGGCATGGATGTCGCGCGCTTCGGCGACTGGGCGACGCTTGCCTATACCAACGCCAAGGTGCGGGAAAATTACAGCCGCCGGTTCAACGTGCCATTTCCGAATGAGGAACTGCCGGCCGGCCGGCCCCTGCGCACCACACCGCTCTACGACCGCTTCAAGGCGCAGGGCGCCGTGTTCGGCGAGGCCTACGGCCTCGAATACCCGCTCTGGTTAGCCGACGAAGGCAAATTGGCGGAAGATATCGTCAGCTTCCGGCGTTCCAACGATTTCGCCAGTGTCGGGCGCGAGGCCGCGGCCGTACGCAACGGTGTCGGCCTCTACGAAACTTCCGGCTTCGCGAAATATTCGGTGACCGGTCCGGGCGCGGAACTCTGGCTGTCGCGGCTTCTGGCCAACCGGACGCCGCGGGAAGGGCGGCTGATTCTGAGCCCGATGCTGAACCCGAATGGCAAGCTGATCGGCGATTTTACTCTGGCCAAGACGGGCAGTGAGAATTTCTACATGGTCGGCTCCGGCCCGGCGGAGAAATACCATATGCGCTGGTTCGAAGAGCATCTGCCGGACGACGGCTCGGTTGCGGTGCGCGCCCTCGGCCTCGATCGTGTCGGCCTGATGATCGCCGGGCCGGCATCGCGCGACCTGCTGCAGGCCGTAACGGATGCGGACGTCTCGGCCGAAGCCTTCCGGTTTCTCGACTTCCGCGCCATGGAGATCGGCCCGGCACCGGCGCTGGTCGGCCGGATCTCGTATACCGGCGACCTGGGCTACGAAATCTGGATGGCGCCGGAATACCAGATCGCGGTGTACGACCTGTTGACGGAAGCGGGCGCGCCGCTCGGCCTTAAGCCTTTCGGTCTCCGGGCGCTGGACAGCCTGAGGCTGGAAAAGAGTTTCGGCGCCTGGGCGTTCGAGTACCGGCCGATCTACGGGCCCTACGAAGCAGGCCTCGACCGTTTTGTCGATCTCGCGAAGAACGATTTCATCGGCCGCGACGCGGCGCTCAGAGAAAAGGAAGAGGGCGGCGAACGACGACTGGTCGCCATGGCGGTCGATGTATCGGACGCCGATCCGTTCCGCGACGAACCGATCTGGCACGACGGCGCCGTCGTCGGCCGGGTGACGTCCGGCGGCTACGCCCATGTGGCGCAGCAGTCGGTGGCGCTCGGCTATCTTCCGCGGAATGTGGCGCAAAGTCCGGGTTCTTTGGATGTTGAAATCCTCGGCGAGCGTTGCGCCGCGCGGATTCTGGATGAACCGCTGTTCGATCCGGCCGGCGCGCGCATGCGCGGGTAGGGCGGCCCCTGCTCATTATGCGATGATTGGCCCGCTGGCGCGCGGCAGCGCGGCTGCTATCACCGTTGCACGGTGAAAGTGGCGGATTGCTGCTGCTCCACCTGAGAAAGTTGCCGGAGGCATCGGAGTGGACAGTGTCGCCGAATTCTTCGCGATGGGCGGCTATGCGGCCTACGTCTGGCCTGCCCTCGGCCTGACCGCGGCCGCGATGATCGGGCTGGCNTGGCAATCGTGGCGCCGGCTGCGCCGCGAGGAAGCGGCAACGGCCGAACTCGAACGGATTCTGAAAACNGGACGCGCGACAGCAGAGCAGCCGGACGGGAAGGCCGAAATTGCGGCCTAAGCGGCGGCGAATGACCTTTCTGGCNGTCGGCCTGTGCCTGCTCGGCGTGGCGGCCGCGCTGGTTCTGGCGGCGCTCGACGATGGCGTCACCTTTTTTTACACGCCGTCCAAAGTTGCGGCTAATGCGGTGCCGGCAGGACAGCAGTTCCGCCTCGGCGGGCTGGTCGAAACGGGCAGCCGCAAGACGCTTGGTGACGGTGTCAGCGTCGCCTTTCGGGTAACGGATTGTATCCGGAGCCTGCCCGTCGTCTACAAGGGCGTGCTTCCGGACCTGTTCCGGGAAGGACAAGGTGTCGTGGCGATCGGCCGGCTGGAAAAGTCCGGCACCTTCCGGGCCGATTCGATCCTNGCCAAGCATGACGAAAACTACATGCCGAAGGATCTGGCGGACCAGTTGAAAGAGCAGGGGCAATGGCACAAGGACGGCGGCGGCAAACCCTGCCCGGAGGCAAAATCCTGATCCGAAGGGCGCAAGCGTGACTGCGGAAATCGGCCATTTCGCCCTGATTGTCGCGGCGATCCTGGCGCTCGGCCAGAGTATCTTGCCGATGGCCGGGGCAGCCCGGCGCCACGGCGCGCTGATGTCTCTCGGCAATACGCTGGCGACCGGCCAGTTCGTGTTCGTCCTGATCGCGTTCTGTGCGCTTACCTGGGCGTTCGTCGCCTCGGACTTCTCGGTCGCCAACGTTGTCCAGAACTCGCACAGCGGCAAGCCGCTGCTCTACAAGATCACCGGCGTCTGGGGGAACCACGAGGGCTCGATGGTCCTGTGGTGTCTGATCCTCAGCCTGTTCGGCGCTTGCGTGGCCTGGTTCGGCAGCAATGTCTCGCCCGGCCTGCGCGCCCGCGCAATTTCCGTCCAGGGCATGATCGGCCTGGCGTTCCTGGCCTTTGTCCTGCTGACCTCGAACCCGTTCGACCGGGTCAACCCGATGCCGCCCGACGGCCGAGGCCTGAACCCGATTCTGCAGGATCCCGGCCTCGCCTTCCATCCGCCGCTGCTTTACCTCGGCTATGTCGGTTTCTCCGTAACCTTCTCCTTTGCCATCGCCGCCTTGCTGGAGGGCAGGGTGGACGCCTCCTGGGGGCGCTGGGTGCGGCCCTGGGCGCTCGCCGCCTGGAGCTTTCTCACCCTCGGCATCGCGCTCGGCAGCTGGTGGGCCTACTACGAGCTTGGCTGGGGCGGATTCTGGTTCTGGGATCCGGTCGAGAACGCCTCTTTCATGCCCTGGCTGGTCGGCACCGCGCTGCTGCACAGCGCTATCGTGGCGGAAAAGCGCGACGCGCTGAAAAGCTGGTCGATCTTGCTGGCGATCCTGACATTTTCGCTCAGCCTGCTCGGGACATTCCTGGTCCGCTCCGGCGTGCTGACTTCGGTTCACACATTCGCGACCGATCCCGAGCGCGGCCTGTTCATCCTTGCGATTCTTGCCGTCGCTATCGGCGGCGCACTGCTGCTCTACGCCTGGCGGGCGCCGACGCTGAAGGGCGGCGGCTTGTTCAGGCCGGTCTCGCGCGAAGGAGCGTTAATTCTCAACAATCTGTTGATGACCGTAGCCGCGCTGACCGTGCTTTTCGGCACCCTCTATCCGCTGGTCGTCGATGCGTTGGGCCTTGGTAAGATCAGCGTCGGCCCGCCGTATTTCAACGCTACTTTCGTGCCTCTAATGGCGCCGATGATTCTCGCGATGGGCGTCGCGCCCTTCCTGCCCTGGAAGCGGGCCGACCTGCTTGGCGCGTTCGACCGGCTGAAGCTGATCGCCGGGGTTGCGGTCGCCCTGGCGGCGGCAGTTGCCTTCGTCGAGGACCGGCACAGCTTTGCCGCGGCCCTAGGCCTCGGTCTGGCGGCCTGGCTGATCGGCGCAGCCGCATGGGAAATCGCCGGCCGGATCCGGTTGTTCCGCGCCCCGCCCGGCGAATCGCTGCGCCGTGCCGCCGCTATGCCGCGCAGCGCCTTGGGTATGACTGTCGCTCATGCCGCCGCCGGCGTGGTCGTCGCCGGGATCACGGCCTCCGGCGTATGGCAGACCGAGGTCATCCGTACCATGAAACCGGGCGACCGGGCCGACGTCGCCGGCTATACCATAGGTTTCGCCGGTGTGCGCGAAGTGAGGGTGGGTAATTATCTCGCCCGAAGGGGCCATTTCATCGTGTCCGAAGGCGGTGTCGCCGTCGACGCGCTGTGGCCGGAGAAGCGGGTCTACCTGCCGCAACGCATGCCGACGACCGAAGCGGCGATCCGGACTACGTTATTTGCCGACCTCTATGTCGTGCTGGGCGATCCGGACGGGAAGGGCGGCCACGCTGTGCGGCTCTACCACAATCCGCTGGTGCCGTGGATCTGGATCGGGGCCGTGTTCATGTTCCTCGGCGGAATGATCTCGCTGACCGACCGGCGCCACCGGGTCGGCGCGCCACGGCGTTCGGCCCGGCCCGCATCGGCCCGACCGTCGGAAGCCTGACCCGCGATGGGTTCGCGCCGGCTGCTGTTCCTTGTGCCGCTCGCGGTCTTTGCCATCGTCGCGGCTATTGCTGCCTACTATCTCTCAAGCGGGCGCGACCCGCGCCTGCTGCCCTCGGCGCTGATCGACAAGCCGGCGCCGGTATTCGCCGCAGCCGATCTTGCAGTCGGCGAAACTATCGTTGCCAAAGGATTTTCCAGCGCGTTTTTCAAAGATCGCATTACCGTTCTGAACTTCTTCGCAAGCTGGTGNGCGCCCTGTCTGGTCGAGCACCCGCAGATAACGGCGCTATCCANGGTGCGCGGCGTAACGCTGGTCGGCATCAACTACAAGAACAAGCCGGATGAGGCCGCGGCCTGGCTGGCCCGCCACGGCAATCCCTATGCCCGGATCGGCGTCGATCCAACCGGCGATCTGGCGCCCGAGTTCGGCCTGTACGGTGTACCCGAAACTTTCCTGATCGGGCCGCGGAGCCGGATTCGCCTGAAGCATGTCGGACCGATCACCATCTCGGTCCTGAAAGATAAATTCCTGCCGGCAATCGAGGCGCTGAAGCAATGAGGCGATGGAACGTCCTGCCCTTGCTGATTCTGGCGCTGTTCTTTGTCGTGGCGTCGTTGCCTTTCCGCGCGCACGCAATCGAGCCGGGCGAGGCCCTGGAAGATGCCGGACTGGAGGCGCGCGCGCGCGACATCGGCCGCCAGTTGCGCTGCCTGGTTTGCCAGAACCAGTCGATCGACGATTCCGATGCGCCGCTCGCGCGCGACCTGCGGCGACTGGTGCGCAAGCGCTTGGTTGCCGGCGACACCGACCGCGACGCCATCGCCTATATCCATGCGCGCTACGGCGATTTCGTGTTGCTGCGCCCACCGGTCGACGAGCGGACCTGGCTGCTCTGGTTCGGCCCGGCAGCGGCGCTGTTCGTGACGCTGTTGTTCCTGCTCTGGCGATTGCGCCGGCCGCGCGCCATTTCGCCGGTGGAGGCCTTGTCGGTGGAAGACGCCGCGCGCGCCGACGTTCTTCTTGGGGACGGCGGAGACGAGCCGTGATCTGGCTGGTCGCAGCAGTCCTGAGCATCGCAGCCGGTGCCGCTATTCTATGGCGCCTGTATCCCCGCGACGCATCCGACGCGGCGCCGACGCCTGATCCGGCGGCATTCGACCTCGAAGTTTATCGTGACCAGTTGCGGGAACTCGACCGCGATCTCGGACGCGGCACGATCGAAGCGGCGGAAGCCGGCGCGGCGCGCGATGAAATCCGCCGCCGGGCGCTCGCCGCCGAGAGCCGGCAAGCGGCGGGATCGACCGGCGCAGCGCAGTCCCTTTCGCGCTTAACGGTACTGCTGCTGGCCGCGGCTGTGCCGGTGCTGAGCCTGACGCTCTATGCCGTGCTCGGCCGTCCCGAACTCGCCGACCGCAACCGGCTCACCGTGCAGGAGCAACCGCGCGGCCCNACCCGGGAGGATATGCGCGCGGCCGAGCGGATGACGCCGGAAGAGCGCCAGGAGATGATCCGGGGGATGGTCGACCGGCTGGCGGCGCGGCTGGAGGAGAATCCGGGCGATCTTGCCGGCTGGCTGCGTCTGGGCCGGGCGCAGGCCGTGCTGGGCGATTCGGACAAGTCTGCCGACGCCTATGGCAGGGCAGTCGCCCTCGCGCCAGACAATGTTCGCGTTGTGACATTGTACACGATGGCCGTGCTGCGCCTGCGCAATTCCGACGATCCGCTCGATCCGCAACTGGTCGAACTCTTCAAACGTCTCCACGCGCTTGAACCGCGCCATCCGCTTTCCCTCTACTACCTGGGTCGTTATGCCTTCGAGCGGGGCCGTGAGACCGAAGGCAAGGCCTATTGGCGCAAGCTGCTGCCGCTCATCGCCGACCGGCCGGAGTTCGCCGCGCGAATCCGGGAGCGCCTGGAGCGGAAAGCGGAGTAGGGACGGGCAATTTGCCCGCTTGAGTGCAACGCAGGACGAAGGCTGAACTGCCGCCGGGCCAAGCCGTTTCCGGGTGACCATGTCTGAAAATCTCTATGCGCTGCTCGCGGCGAACTTTCCAGACGATCCTTCAGCTGTGTTTCTCGATATCGAGAACGGACCGCCGTTACTGTACGGCGAGATCGATGGCCGGACCGCCCGGATCGCCGCAGCGCTGAGTGCGCACGGTGCGGCAGCCGGCGACCGGGTCGTCGCCCAGGTCGAGAAATCTCCGGATGCCGTGATGCTGTATCTGGCCTGCCTGCGCGCCGGGCTGGTCTTTGTGCCGCTTAACACCGCCTATACCGTGCAGGAAGTCTCCTTCTTCCTGGAAGACGCCGCGCCCGCCGTTTTTGTGTGCCGGGAAGCGGATCGCGAGACGGCCGAAGCGATCGCGGGCAGGGCCGGGGTCGGCGCGGTCCTGACGCTGCGGGACGGTGGCGGATCGTTGCTTGACGCCGCTGCCGAGGCGCGCGCCGGGCCCCCTGTTTTCGCGCGGCAGGCCGACGACCTGGCGGCAATCCTCTATACCTCCGGCACGACGGGAATGCCCAAGGGAGCGATGCTCACCCATGGTAATTTGTCGTCCAACGCCTTCGTACTCCGGGATTATTGGGGTTTTACCCGGAGCGACGTGTTGTTGCACGCCCTGCCGATTTTTCACGTCCACGGCCTGTTCGTGGCGTTCCATTGCGCCTTGGCCAGTGGATCGCGTGTAATTTTTCAGAAGGCGTTCGCGGCAGAAAAGGCCATAGCAAGGCTGCCGGAGGCAACGGCGATGATGGGCGTGCCGACTTACTATACGCGCCTGCTCGATACGCCCGGATTCACCGCCGGGTCCGCCCGCAGTGTCCGCCTGTTCATCTCCGGTTCGGCGCCCCTGCTCGAAGAAACCTTCGCCGCATTCGAAGCCCTCACCGGCAAGCGCATTCTGGAGCGCTACGGCATGACGGAAGTCGGCATGGCGTGCAGCAATCCGCTGGTCGGCGAGCGGATTGCCGGCACAGTCGGTTTTGCGTTGCCCGGCGTTTCCGTGCGCATCGCCGACGAAGCCGGCCGGGAAGCGCCGCGCGGCACGGTCGGCGTCTTGGAAATGACCGGTCCGAACGTCTTTTCCGGCTACTGGCGCCTGCCGGACAAAACAGCGGAAGATTTCCGGCCCGACGGCTATTTCATTTCCGGCGACATGGCCCGGATGGATGAAGCCGGCCGTGTCACTATCGTCGGCCGGGCCAAAGACCTGGTCATTTCCGGCGGCTTGAACGTGTATCCCAAAGAGGTCGAGCTCTGCCTCGACGCCTTGCCGGGGGTCCGGGAATCCGCGGTGTTCGGTGTGGCACACCCCGATTTCGGCGAAGGCGTGACCGCTGCGGTGGTGGCCGACGGCTCAATGGCGCTCGACCCGGAAGCGATGTTGACCGGGCTTGCGGAGTCGCTGGCCAATTTCAAGCAACCGAAACGAATCTTCGTCGTCGACGAACTGCCGCGCAACGCGATGGGCAAAATCCAGAAGAAGACGCTGCGCGACCGGTATACGAACATCTACACCGGATAGCCGGACCCGGCATTGACGGCCCGCAGCCGCCGCGTCTCTATAGGCCGAACGAGGAATCGCAAGGGCGGGGGTAAGACCGATGCGCAATCTGCAGGAAGACAACATCACGGAAGCTGTACTTGAGACCATGGACGGGACCGAGGACCCGCGGCTCAAGGAGATCATGACCAGCCTGGTCAAGCATTTGCATGCCTTTGCCCGGGAAGTCGACCTGCAGCAGGATGAGTGGATGCGCGGCATCCAGTACCTGTACGACGCCGGCAAGATTTCGACGCCGGAGCGCAATGAGTTCATCCTGACCTCCGATATTCTCGGCCTGTCGTCGCTGGTCGACATGATCAAGGGTCGCGGCGTGACGAGCGGGACGGAATACAGCGCGCTCGGCCCGTTCTTCGTCGATGGCGCGCCGGAAGTGTCGGTCGGAGGCAATCTCGCCGGCGACGATCCGGGCCCGGAGGTCGTGCTGACGGGGCGTGTGCTGAACGAACAGTCCGAACCGGTCGAAGGCGCGCGTATCGACTTCTGGCAGACCCAGTCGAACGGTCTGTACGACGTGCAGGAAACCCATGAGGGAGCGGTCCCCAACCTGCGCAGTCACCAGTTCACCGGAGCGGACGGCCGGTTCGGTGTGCGCACGGTGAAACCGGTGTCCTACAAGGTGCCGGACGACGGGCCGGCCGGTGAAATCCTGCGCTCCACCTCGCGCACCGCCTGGCGGCCGGCGCACTTCCATATCTGGATCAATGCCGATGGATATCTTCCGCTGGTGACGGAGCTGTTCCCCGGCGACGACGACTGGATCGACCGCGACGCCGTGTTCGCCGTGCGAGATTCCCTGCGGGTCGATTTCAACGCCGCCGCCGATCCCGACGAGGCGAGCGCCTTCGGCGTTACCGCGCCCTACCAGAAGGTCGAATACGACTTCGTCCTGGTCGCCGACTGAAGACGAATCGGCAAGTCGCACAGGCCTCAGACGCCGTTGTCCCCGGTGCCGACCTTCCCTTCCCGGTAGGCGTCTAACGCCGCCGGCGTGTCGAGATCGTGCAACACGGCGTCGTCTTCCATCTCAACGGTCACGACATGCTCGGCGTGTTCGAGCAGGATGTCGCGGGCGCCGGCATCGCCGCCGAGGCTCGCCAGATCCTCGGCAAAACGCCGATCCCACAGGACCGGATTGCCCCGTTTGCCGGCGTTGGCGGCCGCAACGATGGTCCGGCCCGCCGCCGGGTCGTAGTTGATGATCAGCGCGTCGAGCACGGCGGGCGTAATGTCGGGCATATCGCCAAGGCAGATGATCGCGGCGTCCGGCGGTTCGGCCGAATCGAACACGGCCCGCGCCCCGGCTGCGACCGACGAGCCCATACCCGTCGGGTAATCCGGATTGTCCGCAAAGTGGCATTCCAGGCCGCTCAACGCGTCCCGGACCAGGTCGGCCTCGTGACCTGTCACGACGATCAGGCGTCGGATTCCCGCCGCACCGACGGCCGCCGCAACCCGCCGGACCAGCGGCTC
>JGI24797J26694_1001794_pt1 | contig 11266 bp, 8 predicted proteins | sample PinacodermPK_FD_26694 | JGI IMG/M metagenome (IMG submission 26694) | reverse complement strand
CCCGCCGGCGGGGCTACCTGGCGGGAAGCGACGACGAGCGGCTCGCGGACCTGCAGGCAGCCTTCGACGACCCGGCGAACGACGCGGTGTGGGCGCTCCGGGGCGGGTACGGGACGCTGCGCATCCTCGACGGGCTGGATCTCGCCCGTCAGCGTCGCGCGCCCATTCCCTTCATCGGCTTCAGCGACAATACCAACCTCCATGCCCTGCATGCTCGCGCGGGTGTGATCTCCTTCCACGGGCCGCATCCCGGGGCCGATTTTCCTCTGGAAACCGAGGCTTCCTTCCGCGCCGCGCTTTTCTCCGGCGAAGCTTCCGGGCGGCTGCCGTCCCGGCCCGACGACCCCGCTCCCCACCGGCTTGTGGGCGGGAGCGCGAGGGGGAGGCTGATCGGCGGCAACCTCGCGATCCTGGCGTCGCTGTGCGGATCGCGGGACGCCATCCTCGCCCGCGGCCGCATCCTGTTTCTGGAAGACGTGGGCGAGCCCGCCTACCGAGTGGACCGGATGCTGCACCAGCTCCTTCGGGCCGGTGCCTTCGACGGCGTCGCGGGGCTCGCCTTCGGCCGGTTCACCGGAGTGCGCGAGGGGGCGGGCCACATGGCCGCCGTGCTCGCCGAGTTGGCCGTGCGACTCGGCGTGCCCGCGGTTGCCGGCCTTCCCTTTGGCCATACCGACCACAACTGCACCATCCCCGTGCTCGCCAACGCGCGCCTGGACGCGGATTCGGCCACCCTCACGGTGACCGAGTCGGCCACTCGGACGGGGCGGGCCTGACGGCCGCTCCCATTCCCGGAGCCGCGCGCGCGCCGGGGCACGAATGAGTACCTTGAGGGAAGAACGAATGGGCGGGAGCGCCGCTTTCGTCGCGTATTCCACACTCTGCAGGCAAGCCGTCATTCGGAGATACATTTGATGACACTGCGAGGATTGCCGGCGGCGATGCTAGCCGGGCTGTCCGCCGCAACCTGCGGCGGAGACGGCGGCACGGTCGATCCCGTCCCGCCGCCATCCCCTGTGACCGGCACGGTCATTGGCCAGGTCACGGTCGAAGGCGCGCCCCTTCCGGGCGTGCTGGTGTCGCTGAGCGGCGGGACCGCCCAGTCGACCGCGACGGGCGCGGACGGCGGCTTCCAGTTCGTCTCTGTGCCCGCGGGTTCGCACACCGTCACGCTGGCGAGCGGGATCCCCAACGACGTGACCTTCTCCCGGACCACCGCGTCCGTCACCATCTCGTCCGCCGGGCAGCAGCTGCGCGCCGACTTCCCGGGCGAGTATCTGCGCACCTCGGCCATCATGGGCAGGGTGCTGGCCGTGACCCAGGGCAGTCAGCCGGAACCGGTGGGAGGCATCGCGCTTCGCATGACCGGCCTGGAGGAGTCCGCGGACACGACGGACGCCGCTGGCCGCTACGAGTTCGTGGCGCTTCGGCCGGGGGAGTACACGGTATCGCTGGCGACCACGGGGGGGTTCGCCTTCGATGCGACCAGCTTCACCCGGACCCTGTCCACGGGGCAGCGCCTCGAGCACGACTTTGTGGGCGCCGCCGACCTCTTCATCGCAACCGAGTCGCTGCAGACCGGCCGCGTCGCCATCCCCTATGCGCAGCAGCTGACCGCGCGCGGCGGCACGACCGAGGGTCTCGTGTGGAGCCTCGAAGGGGGAACGCGTCTCCCCGAAGGGCTCGCCTTCACGAGCAACGGGCTGATCACCGGGACTCCGACCGCCACAGGCTTCACGCAGTTCCGCGTCACCGTGACCAATGCCCAGGGGAGACGGGCGAACGCGGCGCTGTCCCTGCGAGTTTGCGAGGGTGCGCTGGGCCTCGAGGAAGGGGACTACCAGGTCTTCGAGGCCGGCGAGCGCGGAGCGTGCGGCTTCTTCGTGCACGCTCCGCGGGCCGGCGCCTACTACCGGGTAACCATGGTGGGAACGGAGACGCCGGAGAATCCGCGCGTCTACGACGTGGAACTCGGCGTTGAGGGAAGCTTCACAGCTCCGTCCGCAGCGATGGTGGCGAGCGCGCAGGCGCCCGCGCGGGGTACGCCGCAGGAGGCGACCTCAATCGGGGGACCCTGGCTGGAGGACCTGCTCGAACGCGAGCGCGACTACGCCGAGGCCCACGCGCGCCTCCGCCGGAGCGAGGTCGAGCTCATGGAGCGCCTGTCGGCGGAAGGACCTCTCCCCATCCTCCCGGACCTCTCGCAACAGGTGGCGCGGGCAGCTGGTGGCGGGGCCGCGCGGCGGCGGGTGCCGGAGGAACTGGCCTTCCGGCTCGGCGACGCGTTCGGCGGCAGCTGCACCGTCGACTCCACCGTGACCGCCAGGCTGGTCGCCGAGAACCGATACCTCGCCTTCTACGAATACCAGACATCCGTTTCGCCCGATCATGTCCGGCAGATCCTCGACTACTACGCCGACTACGGGGAAGAGGTGATTCAACGCTATTTCGCGGGCGTGAGCGACGTGAACGGAGACGGCATCGTTAACGTCCTCATCCGTCCCGAACTGCCCGGCAATACCCGGGCCTACGTGTGGTCCGCCGACATGACGCTTTCGCGGACCTCATGTCCGGCGTCGAACGAAATGGAGCTGATCCACGTCGACGGCGAGAGCATCGCTGACATCGGCGGCGGCGACTACTGGGCGCTCGGCACGATCGTACACGAGATGAAGCACGTGAGCTCGCTGTACAAGGCATCCCGCAGAAGAAGGGGTTCCTCCGGGTTCCAGCCCTTCTGGATCGAGGAAGGCACGGCCGACATCGCCAAGGAAGTGTCCTCACGGCTGGCCTGGCAGCGTGCGGGCGGTCCCGCAATGAGCGATCGCGTAACGGCAGACCATCTGCGTTCCGCTCTACTAACCACGGGAGGTGCAAGGGCCGAGGCCTACGGTGTCTTCATCACGATGGCGCGCACGGTGTATGCGTTCATGCCGGATTCGAGCGCGGTGACCTTCCAGTACCCGGAGGGAGAGGTAGGGGACGTGTACGGGTCCGGCTGGCATTTCCATCGCTTCCTTCGCGACTGGGTGGTGGGGACCGGCAGCTCGGGGACGGATGAGCGCTTCATGCGCGTGCTCAATGACTCGCTCACCGCGTCCGGGGTCCCGGGCATCGAAGCCGTCACCGGCAGGCCGATGGAGGAGCTGCTCGTCGAGCACGCGGTCGCCATGACCTTTGCCGGCAGCGAGAGCGTGGCGGGCGTCGGTGTGCCCCACTTCACCACCTACGACTTTCCGACCGCCACGGAGGTCTTCATTGACCCCGACCCGCCGGGCTTCTACCCCTGGCCGGTCACCACCGTCGGGGCAGACACCGACGACGGCTTCGCGCCGATCGCAGTGCCCCTGGCGACTTCGGAAACACGCACCTTCAGCGGCCGGCTGGGCGCAAGCGGCGTCCGCATCCACGATTTCCGCGCGCGCGGCGCCGGGAACGGGGCCGCGTTCTACTACGACATTCCGAGCTCCGCCCGAGTGATCGTGGCGCGCATCTCCGAGCCGGATCCGTAGGGCTCCAGGGAGGCGCTTGCGAGCGAGGCGCCCCCGCGCGTGCTAACTTGGCGGGCATCCAGATCAGGCCGGCCAGGGGAGGCACCGATGCATGAAGGGCACACAACAGGGCACACGCCGAAGAGCGTCATTCACTTCGCGCGCGACGCGATTCCCGCCGTTCTGCTGCTGGGCCTGACCGCGTGCGCCAATGCCGACGCGCCTGCGCCGGAAGCCGACGCGGAGCTGATGGAAACGGCCCGGGACATCCACGAGCGCGTCATCACGCTGGACACGCACGCCGACATCAACCCGGGCAACTTCACGGCCGAGCGGAACTACACCATGGATCTGCCCACCCAGGTGAACCTGCCCAAGATGGAAGCGGGCGGGCTGGACGTGGCGTGGTTCATCGTCTACGTGGGGCAGGGCGACCTGAGCCCGGAGGGGTACGCCGAAGCCTACGACCAGGCGGTCGCCAAGTTCGACGCCGTTCACCGCCTCACCGAGGAGATCGCCCCCGAGCGGATCGGGCTGGCCCTCACCTCCGACGATGTGCGCCGCATCGCGGGCGAGGGGCGCAGCGTGGCGATGATCGGGGTCGAAAACGGATACCCGATCGGGGAGGATATCGGCCGCATCCAGGAATTCCAGGAGAGGGGCGCGCGCTACCTGTCGCTCGCCCACAACGGGCACAGCCAGCTCTCCGACTCGAACACCGGAGAGGCGCTCGACGACTGGCTGCACGACGGGCTGAGCGAGCTGGGCCGGCAGGCGGTGGCCGAACTCAACCGTGTCGGCATCATGATCGACATCTCGCACCCCTCCAAGCGGGCCAACATGGAGGTGTTCGAGCTGAGCCGGGCCCCGGTGATGGCTTCGCATTCCTCGGCGCGCGCGCTCAACGACCACAGCCGCAACCTGGACGATGAGCAGCTGATGGCGCTCCGGGAGAACGGGGGCGTGGTCCAGACCGTGGCCTTCCGCGGCTACGTGGACGGGCCCAAGAACCAGGCGTACCAGCAGGCCTCCCAGATGGTCCTCGCGGAAGTTGCCGAGGAGATGGACTTCGAGATCATCGGCGGAGGCCGGGGGCGCGCCTTCTTCATGGCGCTGCAGGCGATGAGCCCGGAGGAGCGCGAGGAGTACCAGGCCGGACTCCGCATGGTCCAGGACGCGGCGGAGGAGCGCATTGCCGTGGAGGTCGCGCCGGTGACGCCGCCGGTCGATGTCGCCGACTTCGTGGACCACATCGACTACATGGTCGGCCTGATCGGGCTCGAGCACGTGGGCATCAGCTCCGACTTCGACGGAGGCGGGGGCGTCACCGGGTGGGACGACGCCTCGGAGACCTTCAACGTCACCCTGGAACTGGTCCGGCGCGGCTACACCGAGGAGGAGATCGGCATGCTCTGGAGCGGCAATCTTCTGCGCGTGCTGGACGACGTGCAGCGGGTGGCGGCGGAGATCCAGGCTGAGGGCGGCTGAACGGGCTCCGGGCGCGCGAGCGAGACCGCTCGGCGACCGCTCGGATGACATCCGGCAGCCTTTCTCGGCGGGGGACCGGTCTCCGGGTTGCCGCAGGCGCCGGTTTGGCGGACGGGGAGCGCCGGGTTTATTTTCCGTTTCCGTTGCCTGGCAGTCCGACCTGGGAGGTTAGATGGTCCCCATTCTCGCCCTCTGGCTTCCGATTCTCCTCGCCGCCGTCCTCGTGTTCTTCGGCAGCTCGATCATCCACATGGTCCTGGGCTACCACAAGAGCGACTACTCGAAGGTCGACGCCGAGGACGAAGTGCTGGATGCGCTGCAGCCCGCCAACCTCGCTCCGGGTGACTACTTCATCCCGCACGCGGACAGCGCCGATGCCATGAAATCCGAGGCCTACCAGGCGAAGCTGAAGAAAGGACCCGCCGCCTTCATGACGGTGGCGGATCCGGGCGCGTTCAGCAGCATGGGCAGGAGTCTCGGGCAGTGGTTCGTCTACTGCGTCGTGATCGGGGTGATCGTGGCCTACGTGACCGGCCGCATGCTCGCGCCGGGCGCCGAGTACCTGACCGTCTTCCGCCTTGCCGGCACCGTAACCTTCTGCTGCTACGCGCTCGGGGAGCCGATACATTCCATCTGGTTCCACAGAAGCTGGTCGACCACGTTCAAGACGATGTTCGACGGCCTGATCTACGCCGTGCTGACGGGCGGCGCCTTCGGGTGGCTGTGGCCGGAGTGAGATGCTGATGGATAAAGCCCGACATTCCCGCTGGCGCGGCGCCCTGCTCTGGGTCGGCGCGGTGCTGATCATGGCGGGAGCCGCGATCTACCAGCGCCGCACCGGGCCCACCTATCCGCTGCGCGGCGAGGTGGCGGTGGGCGCCGACGCGTACCGCTACGAGCTGGTGCGCAGCCAGGAGACCATCGAGCGTGCGCGGGTAGCGTTGCCCCGGCCGGGCGCGGGCGCCAGCGGCACGATGACCTACCGGCGCTACCCCACAAGCGACGACTTCACAACGGTGGAGATGGCGGTGGAGGAGGGGGAGGATGGTCCCGAGCTGGCGGCGTACCTGCCGGTCCAGCCGGCGGCCGGCAAGATGGAGTACTACGTGGAGCTGGAGACCGCCGACGGCGCGGTGCGCATTCCAGCCGAGCAGGGCGGGGACGCCAACATCATCCTGCGCTACAAGGATCCGGTACCCGCCCCGCTCCTGATCTCGCATGTCATCGCGATGTTCTTCACCGTGCTGATCGGCATGCGCACGGGGCTGGGAGCGCTCTTTGCTCCCGGAAACGTCCGCACCCTGGTCTGGGTGACCCTGATCGGGATGACCGTGGGTGGCCTGGTGCTGGGCCCGTTCGTCCAGAAGTACGCCTTCGGCGAGTACTGGACCGGCTTCCCCTGGGGCTACGACCTGACCGACAACAAGCTGCTCATCATGTGGGTGGTGTGGGTCGCCGCGGCGTTTGCGCTGGGGATGAAACCGAAGCGGAAGGCCGGACCGGGCCGCGTGACCGTGGGTGTCGCCGCGCTCGTCATGACGGTCGTCTACCTCATTCCGCACAGCATGCGCGGCAGCGAGCTGGACTTCGAAGCGGTCGACGCGGGCGTTCCCGCGGCGGAGGCCGTCGGGACCGGCCGCAACTAGACTTGGTGCGGTCGTGAGCGCCGCCCACCTCCACCTGGTCNCCGTGCACCTGCCGGTCATCCTGTGCCCGCTCGCGCTCGTGCTCTTCCTTTGCGCGCGGTTGCGCCACGACACCCCTGCCGCGCGCATCGGCCGCTGGTTGCTGGTGGCCTCTGCGGTCGTAAGCGTGCCCGCCTACTTCTCGGGCCCGACCGCCTTCGAGGCGATGGAAACCGAGCTGGCTCCGATGCGCGATCTGGTGGAGCTGCACGCCGTGCTGGGCAGGGCGGCCTTCTTCGGCCTCGTGCTGCTGGCGTTGACCGCGCTCCAGATGACGCTGCGCGAGATGCAGGAGGAGCCGGTGCCCCGCTGGCTACACGGAATCGTGGTGGTTGGCACCCTGCTCCTGAGCTACGTTCTGGCTTGGACCGGGCACCTCGGGGGCGCCATCCGCCACCCGGAAATCGGAGAGGCGCTCTCCTGGCTGTTTCCCCGCTGGTGAGGGTGTTTTACGCATTTTACGCAAATTACGTATTTTACGTATTCCGGGGCGTCGGCTCGGCCCGACGCCTGGCGCACGAACCGATACCGAGAGACCCATGAGCCGTCCCGCTTTCCATCCCGCCCCGTCCCCGCCGACCCCGCCGTCGCCGCTCGCCGCCTCGTTTCCCGGCGCCGTCTTCGTCGCGGTCGCCCTCCTCGCCGGTGTGCCGTCTCCCGCATCAGCCCAGGCGCCGGGGTTCGACGCGGCAGCCGAGGTGCGCGCCCTCATGGAACATCCCTCCGTCCAGGCCGCCTTCCGTCACATCGAGGAGAACGACCCCTGGACCATCGCCACCCTGCGGGAACTGACCCAGATTCCCGCGCCGCCCTTCATGGAAGAGGTGCGCGGACAACGTTTTCTGGAGCTGCTTCAGGAGTCGGGGGTCGACTCCGTCTGGGCCGACGCGGAGGGCAACGTCATCGGACTGCGGCGCGGCAATGGCACCGGGACGATGATCTTCTCCGGGCACCTGGACACGGTTTTCCCCGAGGGCACCGACGTGACCATCCGCGAGAACGGCGATACCCTGTTCGCGCCCGGCATCGCCGACGACACCCGCGGCCTGGTGGCCGTGCTCGCGGTGCTGCGCGCCATGAACGCCGCCGACATCCAGACCGAGCAGGACATCTGGTTCGTGGGCACGGTGGGCGAGGAAGGCACCGGCGATCTTCGCGGGGTCAAGCACCTTTTCCGCGAGGGCTCGCCCGACTTCAGCGCGTTCATCTCCATCGACGGGCTCGGGCACAGCGGGGTGACCAACGCCGGCCTCGGCTCGCACCGCTACCGGGTCGCCTTCAAGGGGCCGGGCGGGCACTCCTGGGGAGCGTTCGGGCTCGGAAACCCCATCCACGCCCTGGGGCGCGCCGTGGCCGCCTTCGACGCCGAGGCAAAGCGCTACACCGACAACGCGGCCCAGCGCACCAGCTACAACGTCGGCACCGTGGGAGGCGGCACTTCCGTGAACTCGATCCCCTTCGAGGCCTGGATGGAGATCGACATGCGCTCGGAGAGCCCCGAGGCGCTGCTGGAGATCGACGCGGTCTTCCAGGCGGCGATGCGGCGCGGGCTGGAGGAAGCCAACGCGGTGCGCGCCCGGGGCGAGGAGCTGACCCTCGAGATCACCATGATCGGCAACCGGCCCAGCGGCGAGATCCCCGAGGATCACCCCTTCATCCAGCGGGCGCTGGCGGCCACCGAGCTCATGGGCGGCATCACGTCGCTCCGTCGCTCCTCGACCGACTCCAACACGCCGATTTCGCTCGGCATCCCGTCGGTCACCATCGGCGGCGGCGGCGCGGGCGGTAACTCGCACTCGCTCGCCGAGTTCTTCATGAACCACAACGGCCCCGTCGGCATCCAGCGCGCTCTGCTGATCCTGGTATCGCAGGCGGGGATGGTGCCGGTGATGTAGGCGTTTCGCGTGCCCTCCCTTTTCTCTTCAAAGCGGGAACGCCGCCTCTGGTTGTGGACGGCGGTTGTCGTTGCCGCGATCTACTCCACGCTCGGTCTGGCACGCACGCTGGTCGACTATCTGGGCAACGACTTCGTCTCGGTGTGGCTCTTCCTGGCCGGTTGCCTTCTCGTTCTGTTGACCGTCATTACGCAGGGGCTCAAGGTCCGTCCGGGAGGCGCCGAGATCGCGGTCGCCCTGGGCGTCGCGGCGGCGTACCTGCTGATCATCGTGCGCATGTCGGTGCCGACGGAGCGCTCCCACCTGGTGGAGTACGGCGTGGTCGCCGTCTTCATCCAAGAGGCGCTGACGGAGCGCGCCAGACAGGGCCGCCGGGTCCCCGTGCCGGCGCTGCTCGCGATCGTGGCGGCTTCCCTGGTCGGCCTCATCGACGAGGGGATCCAGAGGCTCATCCCCAGCCGGGTCTTCGACCCCGTCGACATTCTGTTCAACCTACTGGCCGCCACGATGGCCGTCACCGCAAGCGTGGCGCTACGTTGGGCGCGGCGTTGGGGCTCATCCGTGGTCAGCCGCGCCATGGGCGAACCGGGCCCCGAGTAACGGCAGGTACCGGCACCGCTCGTCCGCGCCGGTGGACAACATCAAGGTCACGAGAAACGACCAGGATCAGGTCACGAGAAACGACCAGGGAGGAGCGGTTCTCATGCACAGGCACATCATTCCACTCGGTACGGCGCTGGCAGCGGTTCTCGCCCTGTCGGGATGCCGTGATGCGACCGAGCCACCGGTCGAACCTCCGGTTGAGCCGCCGGTCGAGCCGCCGGTTGAATTCGAGCCCGGCCCGCTGGGCGCGGTCACGCTGGAGGCGGGCGAGGCCGTGCGGCTCCGCATGCTGCTCTCGGTCACGGTCGCGCCGACGCTTGGCGCCGTGTCCCGGCAGGGGGCCGAGTTCGCCGCCGAGGACATGGGCTCCATCCACGGGCGCGCGGTCGAGTTGGGGGAGCCGATCGACACGAGCTGTTCGCCGGAGGGCGGCCGCGCGGGGGCGGGTGGAATCGTCGGAGATCCGCAGGTGGCGGGCGTCATCGGCACGAACTGCTCGGCCGCGGCCGTGGCCGCATCGCCCGTCGTCACCGATGCGGGTCTGGTCATGATTTCGCCCAGCAACACCTCGCCGCGGCTCACCTCGGACCTGGCCGGCACCCCGGATGCCGACCATCACGCGGGATACTTTCGCGTGTCGTCCAACGACCTCCACCAGGCACGGGCCCTGTCGGACTTCGTGTACAACCAGCTGGAACTCAGGCGCGTGGCCACCGTGCACGACGGTGACCCGTACACGTCCGCCCTGGTGGCGGCGTTCGCAGACGCGTTCTCGGCCCTCGGGGGCGAAGTGCCGACCCGGGCCGAAATCGACAAGGGCGACACCGACATGACGGACGTTCTCGCGGAGTTCGCGGCCGCCGGCCCGGATGCCATCTTCTTTCCGCTGTTCGTGACGGAAGGATCGGCATTTGCCGCGCAGGCGCGGGCCTTCGACGGGCTCGAAGGGACCACCCTGATATCAGCTGCCGCGCTGCTGGTCTCCGCGTTCCTGGAAACGCCCCAGTCGGAGGGGATCTACTTCGCCGGCCCGGAATCGGACTTCGGCTCAAACGTGAACGAGCGGACCGGAAGAAGCGGGCAGCAGGTTCTCGCCGCGTTCGAGGCCAGGCACGGCGGTTTCCCTCAGTCGCCCTACTGGGCGCACGCCTATGACGCGACCACCATGCTTCTGTCGGCCATCCAGTCCGTCGCCGTGGAGGAGGGCGACAGACTGCACATCGACCGGGCCGCGTTGCGCGCGCAGGTGCGAGCTACCTCGATGAGCGGCCTGGTCGGGACGGTATCCTGCGACGCCTTCGGCGACTGCGGCACGGGACGGATGAACATCTACCACCACACGGACAACAGCGTCACCGACGTGTCCAGGCTGCCGGTAGTTTACGTGTACAGTCCGTGAGTTTCGGCTGGCGCGCAGGTGCCTGCAATCGTCTCCCCCTCCGGCGCGAGGGCCACGCGATCATCTCCCCCTCCGGCGCGGGGGCCACGCAATCATCTCCCGCTCCGGCGCGGGGAGCCACGCGATCATCTCCCGCTCCGGCGCCGTGTCCACGAGATCATCTCCCGGCTCCGGCGCGTGTCCACGAGATCATCTCCCGCTCCGGCGCGTGTCCACGAGATCATTTCCCGCGTGGTTTCCGCAGCTCTGATGGGCGTCTGCTGCCAGTCCGGAGGCTGGCTCCTCCGGTGATCTCGGGGAGAAGTGCGCCCGATCGCGGGCGATACGCTCTACCGAGGGGACGAAGCCGTCATTCCAGAGACTCCTCCACAGCTTCGCGCGCCCTGGCCTCGATCTCCCACGGGATATCGGAATCGCGGTAGAGCGCGGCCCCGTTTGAGAGGGCGACGGTCTTGCTCATCGGCGGGGCGCCGGGATGGACGGATGGGACGCGAGGCAAGTCCTCCCACCCCTGCTGCGTGGGCGGTTGTGCTTCCCCTTCGCCTCGCTGCCCTGGCGCGGTCGCCGATGTTGGCTTGCCCGGCACGGTCGCGGATCTCGGCCTGCCCGGCGCCGTCGCCGATCTCGGCTTGCCCAGCGTGTCTGCCGATCTCGGCTTGCCCGGCGCGTCCGCCAGTATCTTCCCGCTGGGGGTGACGAAGAGCA
>JGI24797J26694_1001793_pt1 | contig 11272 bp, 10 predicted proteins | sample PinacodermPK_FD_26694 | JGI IMG/M metagenome (IMG submission 26694) | reverse complement strand
TGCAACTAAAGACTGATACCTTTCCGACCCTGTTACAAATGTTGACGTGAGAATGTCAGAAAACCAATCAGGTTTCTGGTAATAACGCTCGCCAAAGAATTGAATGGCTTTTTCGCGCCGCTTAATCAAGTCATGATTGGCTTTATTCATGTGGATTAATTCTTGATTGACAGATTGACTCAAATTGCGGTTGAGAACCGTCACACACCTGAAACTTTTTCGCGACTCCTGAAAAAAACTAACTTCAGGTGTTATTGACTCATCGGGCTGGCCGCTATGTTCACGGATAATTATCTGCCTTACCCGACATTGCCATTTCAAAAACTCTTTGCGTAATTGTTGACCGCTGGACGGTTGCGTGTACCCTGGCAAATCATTCACTATTCTACCGGGAGGTCAATAACCGTGCAATTATAATCACGGTCATGGCGCAAACTTGGAATGCGATGACGTGTTTGATTCACAAGGTTAGTGTCAATATGAGCAAACTTTACACACGGTTCATTGCCACCGTCCATAACGACTTTACCCCAAGGATCTACGACCAAAGTGTGTCCGTAGGAATGACCACCTCCTGGAATTGGACCAACGGCACAAGGGGCAATAACATACGCACCATTCTCTATGGCTCGGGCCCGATTGAGAACATGCCAATGAGCCTCACCGGTTTTCTTGAGAAACGCTGCAGGAATAGTCAAGACTTGGGCACCTCTTTGACACATCGTTCGATATAACTGGGGAAACCGAAGATCGTAACACACCGACATTCCGAGTTGACCAATACATGTGTCGACCACCACGGCTTCACTTCCNGGATCAACGACTGCACTTTCTTGGTATATTTGCTTTTCCGATAACTGAATGTCAAAAAGATGTATCTTGTCATATCGAGCCAGTATTTGGCCGTGATCGTTGATTAAATACGATCTGTTTTTGATCAACTCTCCATGGTTGACAGCGATTGAACCAATGAGAACCCAAACTCTATTCTCTCTGGCGACAGCAATAAGTTTAGCCAATATAGGATGATCATCTTCCAATGCAGCCGGGGGTTTCAATAAACCGTTTTCGGTTTTCAATCCACCACAGTATTCAGGTAATAATATAAACTGCGCGGAATGGTCAATCGCGTGATTGAGATATGAATTGATTTCCTCCCATGCGCTTGCAAAACAGGGACGCGGAGAAACCTGTAAGCAGGCAATTTTGACCATTCTTAAAATTTCATGTAGGCTTTGCGAAGCATAACCAGAGGATGACGGTCCGACATTTGAAATTTAATCAGCAATTCTCTGGCAATCATATCGCGATCTTGCTGATTATCTGGAAGATCAATCGATTCAGGAACCCTGACCCAACCATTAATATTGCGATCAAAAACTGCCGGACGACCATCTTCATAGCCCATGTGAACATCTTCAAGCCAATTCAAATCATCCCAGCCCATCACTTCAATATATTGAGCCAAAAATGGAGTAAGGTGATTGTAGTCAGGAACTAAATTAACATCATAGCGGTAGCCAATATGTTGGCCAATCTCAACCTCCCGGTCCGACTCTAAACCATCTTTATCCTTGATAAAGCGATCGACATCAGAAATCTCTGTTCCTTTGTACTTAGTTTCAGCCATTAGTCTCTCCTAAAGGTGGTGATAATCTTCAACCCCAACTGTATAATTGGTTCCAGCAAGCGGAACTCCTGCCATTGCTGAGGCTTCCATCGTAAGTGCAGCTAGATCCTCGACTTCAAGTGAGTGAATGTTTGTTTTGCCACATGCTCTTGCAAAGAGCTGGGCTTCAATGGTTAGGGTATGCAAAAAGTTATAGACTCGCTCTGCGGCCTCGTCGGGATCAAGTCGTGAACGAAGAGCCGGGTCTTGTGTTGCAACGCCAACTGGACATCGGCCGGTGTGACAATGATAGCAGTAACCTGCTTCAACACCCATTTCTTCTGGAAAATTAGCTTCCGGGATGTCTTTATTGCAGTTCAATGCCATCATAACGGAGTGCCCAATGGCAATCGCATCGGCACCCAAGGCAATCGCTTTGGCGACATCAGCTCCGTTACGAATTCCACCGGCATAGATAAGACTGATTTTATCGCGCATTCCCAAGTCATCAATTGCCTTACGAGCTTGACGAATCGCGGCTATACCAGGAATACCTGTATCTTCTGTAGCCAAGTGAGGGCCAGCGCCGGTGCCCCCTTCCATACCATCAATGTAGATCGAATCAGGGTCACACTTGACCGCCATTCGAACATCATCATAGACACGGGCGGCACCGAGTTTGAGTTGAATGGGTATCTGCCAATCAGTGACTTCCCGGATTTCTCGGATTTTCAAAGCGAGGTCATCGGGTCCGAGCCAGTCTGGATGCCGGGCTGGGGAGCGTTGATCAATGCCCGCGGGAAGAGATCGCATTTCCGCAACTTGATCGGTAACTTTTTGCCCCATTAGGTGGCCGCCGAGACCGACTTTACACCCTTGACCAATAAAAAACTCACAGCCATCGGCAAGAACGAGATGGTGCGGATTAAATCCATACCGTGATTGAATGCATTGGTAAAACCATTTTGACGAATAGCGCCGTTCATCAGGAATCATACCCCCTTCGCCCGAACAGGTTGCGGTTCCGGCCATCGTGGCCCCACGAGCAAGAGCGGTTTTAGCCTCATAGGATAAAGCACCAAAACTCATACCCGTAACATAAATTGGAATATCCAGCTCTAATGGTTTTTTTGCCCGAGGTCCAACCACAGTCTTGGTCAGACACTTTTCACGATATCCCTCAATCACAAAGCGCGTTAAGGTTCCCGGTAGAAACGTTAAATCGTCCCAGTGAGGAATCTTTTTAAAGAGTGAAAATCCCCGCATGCGATAGCGCCCCAACTCTGCTTTGACATGAATATCGTCAATCACTTGCGGGGTGAACACAAAGGAATTCCCTAAATTGTAGCGATCCCTCATTGCGGGACTATTCGTTCCTGAGCTATCCAACATTGTCGTTTTCTCCTAACGTTAAAGGATGAGTTTCTTTTCGGTTGGCTCTAAATTGTCGTAATTCCACAACTGCTTGCCGGCAACAATTTTTGTGAAGTGCTCAACCCCTTTTTCAGGTTGCATGCCATAGATATTAAGTTTGCGGTTCAACCAGTCTTTATCAAGCTGGGTCAGCTCTGTCGGAACAGCATCAACCCCGAGACTTTTTATTTCTCCACCAACGTAAATGGTTCCATCATACATTGAGTCACCAAGGTTTTTACCGGCATTACCGCAAATCACCATCCGGCCTCGTTGCATCATGAAGCCCGATAATGCTCCCGTATCACCACCAACGATGATGGTTCCGCCTTTCATGTCAATGCCGGTACGAGAGCCGACGGACCCCTTACAGACCAAGTCACCCCCACGAATAGCGGCTCCAAAGGTTGATCCGGCATTTTTCTCAATAATGATGGTACCCGACATCATATTTTCACCACATGACCAACCGACACGACCGTTGATTCTGACATTTGGGCCATCAATTAAACCGACCCCAAAGTATCCTAACGAACCTTCAAAAATTAAATTCAAGCGGCTCAGTATTCCTACTCCTAGTGAGTGTTTACCTCTTGGATTCTTGATGACTATGGTGCCATAACCCGCGGCCATTTGCTCACGAATTGCATGATTGACTTCAGACGTGGACTTATGGTCAGCGTCAATCTCAGTCCGCTTATTATAATCAACATCGGGAGCCCATGGATATTGGAAGCGAGTTTCCTCATCGGGACTAAACTCAATGGCCATTGTCCGACCCGTTAATTGCTCCGTGGTCATACCAAGGATTTTGACCCTNTCCTCCTGGGTCAATTGTTTTAATTCAGCATCTGTCAAGTGTGCCATACACGCACCTCCTCATCATAGGGATCATAGGTGTCAATTTCTTGGGGCAGGATGGACCGAATGGCAACTTCTTCCGAAGCCATTGCTATGAGGTCATCACTTTCATACAGAACCAGAGGCTTGGCTGCCATGGTGTCCTTGGCCATACCCAGCTCATCGCGTGTTGCAACGAGATAGGTGAAAACCCCATCAATGACATCTATAGACATTCTCAGGCTCTCTTCTAACGAGAATCCTTGGGTCAAATTATAGGCGGTATAAACGGCCAGTAATTCAGAGTCACAATTAGAAACAAAACGATGACCTTTTCGTTCCATTTCCCTTCGCATAATCCAATAATTCGTAATTTGCCCGTTGTGTACAACCGAAATATCATTATACGGAAATGCCCAGTATGGATGAGCCGAGCGTATATCAACATCGGACTCTGTTGCCATCCGCGTATGTCCAATACCATGAGTGCCATTGAATGATTTAAGTTTGTAGTCAGTGGCAACCTCATCGGCATCCCCCAAATCCTTGACCAATTCAAGACCTCGCCCGAGAGATAAAATCTCAACGGCATCTAATTCTTCAATTGCCAAGGCCATTTCTCGAAGATTTTCCTCACCCGAAATCAAATATCGAAGGGCATAATCCGTCGTTTGAGCTTTGTCTTTGATATTAGCCCCGAACTCAGTGATAATGTAATCAACCCAATCAATTCGTTTGCGGATTTGGTCCTTGATTTTACGACCATTTTCCATGTCTTCTTTTTCTGCAACTTTAACGCGCATGATGACATCATCTTTCATGATATCGCCGTATAACGCGTAGCCAGTTGAGTCAGGGCCGCGGTGTTTGAGGGCTTGAAGCATGTCGGTCATTTGCCCCCCTACCTCTGAGGTTTTACCACGATGTATAATTCCAGCTATTCCACACATTGCCTATTCCTTTCAATTTGGTGCTTTACTACTATTCAAGTCCAGTGCCGGCTTAATGCTTCTTGCTTATGGCAGACAATCAATATACGTATCAAGATCCCAATCGGTGACTGTATGCATAAATCGTTCCCATTCATCCGTTTTGTATTCGTGATACAGACGATACATTTCCCCAGGCAATCCCTTTTGAACAACCTCATCTTCAGCAAGGGCATCCAAAGCTTCACCTAAGGACATTGGGAGTTTGCGTACATCTTTTCCGGCTTTGATCGCTTCATAAATATTGCGCTCTTCGGGTTTGCCCGGATCAAGTTCATTGTTAATCCCATCATCGGTCGCGGCAAGTATAACTGAGCCCATCAAATAGGGATTTACCATTGAATCAACTGAGCGATACTCAAAACGTCCGGGAGCCGAAACACGCAAACCAGTCGTTCGATTTTGGAATCCCCAGTCAGCAAAAACGGGTGCCCAGAAACCTGTGTCCCATAATCGACGATAGGAGTTCACTGTTGACGAACCAATGGCGGTCAAGGCTCTGAGGTGCTTAACAATTCCACCTATGGCCATCAACCCAACTTTTCCTGGCAGGCGCGGATTATTCGTATCTGGCATAAATTTGTTGTCGCCACCTTGAAGGTAGTTAAAATTCGCAACCATGCCGGGCAAGTTGGAAGGGTCATTCCCGACTGGGCGAAATGTATCCGTTCCATCCGTCCACAAAGATAAGTTATGATGGCAACCTGATGCCGACACCCCCATGAAAGGCTTGGACATAAAACAGGCGATCAAATTAAACTCGCGTGCTACTTGTGCACAAATTTGGCGGTAGGTTGTCAGACGGTCAGCATTTCTTAGCACATCATCAAACATCCAATTGAGTTCCAACTGACCTGGAGCATCCTCATGGTCGCCTTGAATCATATCAAGTCCCATCTTGCGGCAATATTCAATGACTTTCATATACACTGGTCTAAGCGATTCAAACTGATCAATGTGATAGCAAAACGGCTTTGAGTAACCGCCTGCAGGCTTGCCATTTTCATCCCTTTTAAGCCACATCATTTCGGGTTCAGTTCCCATTCTCAGGTGCAAACCTTGATGATCTTGCTTAAATTTCTCATGGAGCCGACGCAGGTTGCCGCGACAATCAGCAGTGAGGAAGGCCCCGGGATTTTCAGCTTCTTCTCGATTGCGAAAAAGCGTACAGAAAAACCTGGCAATCTTTGGTTCCCACGGAAGTTGCATCATGGTTTCTGGTTCGGGGATACCGACAAGTTCGGCTGCTTCCGGCCCATAGCCCAAGTAATCCCCTCGGCGATTGGTAAACAAGTTAACCGTGGCTCCATAAACGAGCTGAAACCCTTTTTCTGCAACACTTTCCCAATGATCAGCTGGAATACCTTTGCCCATCACTTTCCCNGTGATGGAAACAAATTGAAGATAAAGATATTCCACTCCTAGAGAATCAATTTTTTCTCTGACTTCACGGACTAATTCACTGCGCCCTTGAGCGTTGACGAATTTTTCGATATCCATTTCAGACATTTTCTCTCCCAATTAAATTAAACATTAGCTCCACGGATAGGGGCTGTTAGATACGGGGTGTAGTTCCCCACGTGCGAATCTTGAANAACGGAACGGTTCAAGCAATTCCTGCTTTTCACCCAACAGTTCATCAGCCACGAGATGACCGACTCCAATCATTTTCCAGCCGTGATTGGAGTCGGCAATTATTGCCACATTCTCGCAAAAAGTATCAAATACAGGAAAACTATCGGGAGTAAAACATCCAATGCCTCCAGATGGTTCTCGATGATATTTGGGCATCATCCCCTCAAAGCGTTTGTGACAATGTGCCAGTGCCGAAACCCACATGTGGGCAAATTCGGAACTGGAAACAAATTCGGGGCTAGAAGGTCCATAGGGATCAATTGCCACATCATCAACCGGGGTATTTACTTTATAAGGAGATGCTCCTCCTTGAACACCACCAAAATGCCAATCGGGCTTGTAATATATTCCCCACAGCTCATCAGTAATGACAGAGCCATCGACATCAGAAATCAAAGGTGCATCTGTGTCGACATGAATCACTGGGGGAACATTACCATCATCAGTCAGTAAGGTTTCTGGGGGAACGGTTAAAACGCCTTCCTCCAATTGCCAGTAGCGCCACATATCAACATTATCATGAACTTCGCCATTAAGGCTCTTGACAGTGATTTGTTTGGGAAGGCCAAGCATCGTCCAAAAATCGCGCACCCACGGACCAGTCCCGATCACGATTTGTTCACAGGTGATAGTCCCTTTATTGGTTTCAATGCTCCTTACGGCCGGTGAAGCGGAATCAAAATTGAAACCTGTGACTTCAATTCCTGAGACAATTCTCACACCCATCGATTCAACTTTTTCAGCCAAGGCATATAGGGTTTTTGTGTTATTGGCATAGCCCCCTTGTTTTTCATGCAAAATTGAAGTGATATTTTGAGCTTGCCAATCTTCAAACATTGAGCGCATGTAATGCGTTGTCGCATTTTCTCCTTCAATGAACTCGCTCTCATAACCAATTTCCAGTTGTTGGTTATAAATTGATTGAATATCTTTGCGCATGGACTCGCATGAGATCTGCATATATCCAACGGGGTGATAATGCAATCCTTCAGGGTCGGACTCCCAAACTTTAACGGAATGAGCCATCAGTTTTCGCATTGCGGGCTGAAAATAATTGTTTCTGACTACTCCACAGGCAATTCCTGATGCCCCTGATGCCACACCAGATTTATCAAGGATAATGATTCGCCCTTCAACTTCTTCACGGGCATCAAGCAATCTTTGAGCCAATCGCCAAGCTGTTGATAAACCATGAATACCGGCTCCAACCACCACGTAATCGGCATGTTCAGGTATCGCCATAAGAATTCCTCAATACAAACTTAAATTCTACGTTTGATATAATTCATTTGTAAACCAATTGTCAATAAAAATATACCAAAATAATAAAATATTTGATATTTTAGTCCTATTGGATTATAATTGGTATATTTTAAAGGTAAGTATAATGAAACGAAAATCTTTTGCCGACATTGCCAAAAACTTAAGAGGCGAACTGTATAATGGACAGTACAAGCCCATGGACCGCTTACCTCCCGAACGTGAACTTGCTCAACAATACGGTGCTTCGCGGGGAACAATTCGCAAAGCACTTAACCTCCTGCAAGATGAAAAACTTATTGCCATTAAGAAAAGCAGTGGGGTTTACATAACCACCCAAATCGACGAGCAGGAGCAATCAATTTTTAAACATGCCCGCCCGCTTGAACTGATGGATACTCGTTTCGCTTTTGAACCCCATATTTGTCGCTTATTGGTTCTTAATGCCCGTAATAAGGATATTGAAATTATGATTGAGCTCGTTGAAGCAATGGAACACACATTTGATGATGCATCAAAATTTGCCGACCTTGATGCGCGATTTCATTCCCAGCTCGTTTCTTCAACGGGTAATGCCTTACTCAAGTGGATTGCGATGCAAATCAGTCTCGTTCGGAAAAATCAAGAGTGGTCACGTATGCGTTCACTGACCCTGAATGCAAAAATCATTGCTGAATACAATAGCCAACACCGTAAGATCGTCACTGCCATCCAACAGCGCGACCCCGAANGTGCCGCCGACGCCATGAAAGAACATCTTGAAACGGCTCGACTGTCACTCACACGAGCTGCGGCAGCGTGAGTNGAGGACAACAAAGTCAGTCTGTTTCAGCTTGCCACTGCTTGAAACCAGTTAATGTAAATGCGTTCGGCCATCGTTGCAAAATTATGCATTTCTTGCGAACATTGCTGATTAAGTTCAGCAACTCCGTGCGAACCAAACACGTCAATTAACGCNGTTTCATACGCTGGGATTTGTGCCCAGTTATTAACAGTATCCGATTCAACTTCAAGATGAAACTGTACAGAGAAGGCACGTGTAAACCAGCTCATTGCCTGAACATTGCATAAAGGAGAGCTTGCCAAGCAGACAGCATTGGCGGGCATTTGTTTGATTTCAGCTCCATGCCATTGCAAACACTTGAAACGATCTGGAATACTGTCAAAGAAAACACTTTCGGTTCCCTCTTGGCTGAGTGTGACATCCATAACGCCGACCTCAGCATTTTCAGCTTTTCCACACTGTCCCCCTAAGGCCTCTGCAAGGAGCTGGTGCCCCAAGCACAGTCCCAAAAATGGCAAGCCTTTTTCCACTACGGCTTCGCGAATAAATTGTTTTTCTAGTCGTAACCAAGGGTAAATATCTTCTTCCCATACATCCATAGGACCTCCAAGAACCCAAAGGGCGTCAAAGCCATCAAGTGACGGGAGCATTTCGCCATCATCTAATTCGACGGCATCCCAAGTATGTCCATCTTCATCAAGTAATTTGCGAAAAGAACCTGGATGCTCAACACGCGCATGTTGAAGGACAAGAATATGCATTTTGTAGTACTTCAGTTAGGTTAGACATCAATCGCATTCTCGTGTTCCCACGAAGAAAAATGTCGCATATACTCGTTCCATTCTTCATATTTCAACTTAACCAAAGCCGTATGAAGTTCCTCACCAAAAAATTCCCTCGTCATTTTTGCTTTTTCGAACAAGCGTATTGCGTCAAGTAGGTTGAGAGGCAGTCGTGGTGCCCTTTTTATTTTATGCCCCTCGGCATACATATCAAGGTCAATCCTTTTGCCAGGGTCGGCCTTAGTTTGAATACCACTCAATGCGGCAGCAATCACGGCTGCTTGTAAAAGGTATGGATTTGCGGCACCATCTGCCAAGCGGATCTCAATTCGATTATCTCCGGGTATACGAATCATATGAGTTCGGTTATTGCCACCATAAGTCACTGTGTTAGGAGACCAGGTAGCACCTGATGTGGTTCTTGGGGCATTGATCCGTTTGTAGGAATTCACCACGGGATTGGTGATTAACGCAAGGTTATTGGCATGTTTAATAAACCCACCAATAACATTGTAGGCAAGCTTTGATAGGCCGAGTTCTTCTTGTCCAGTCATAAGGTTGTTGTTTTGCTTATCCCAGATAGAAAGGTGAATATGGCATCCATTTCCTGTCAGATTTTGTTTTGGTTTGGGCATAAAAGTCGCTCGATAGCCATGTTTCTCGGCTATGGACTTAGCTAGGATTTTAAAAAAAGTGTGGCGGTCAGCTGTGGTTAAGGCATCTGAATAGCTCCAGTTCATCTCAAATTGACCATTTCCATCTTCATGATCATTTTGATAAGGCTCCCATCCAAGATGAGTCATTTCATCACATATTTCGGCAATCACATCATAGCGTCGAAGTAATGCCTGTTGGTCATAACATGGTTTACTTCGGGTATCGTATTCGTCTGAAAGTTCCATACCATTTTCTGAGAGCAGGAAAAATTCAGGTTCAACTCCTGTCATGACTGTGTAACCCATTTCATCGGCGCGTTGAATCAACCGTTTCAGAACGACTCGTGGAGAGTGTTCAACATCTTTTCCCTCCATCTGAAGGTCGCTNGGAATCCATGCCACTTCTTTATTCCAAGAGAGTGGATAAGAGTTATTCGATGGCATGGCCAGCATGTCAGGATGGGCTGGGGTCATGTCTAAATGGGCGGCGAAGCCGGCAAAACCAGCNCCTTCATTGTACATGTCATTGATTGCTGCTGCTGGAACCAACTTGGATCTAACAACACCAAAGAGGTCAGTGAAGCTCACAAGATAATATTTTATTGCCATAATGGATTGCTCCTATTTTTTTCTAANATACTTTAATTGGTTAGAATAATTAAGAATTTTGCACTGAACTCGCAATTCTATCACAAAAATCCTTTCTCCTATCATAACGTTCATCCGGACCTGAAATAAATTGAGGTACAAGCAGGGCTATCGCATTTAAAATTTTTCAGTTGTTTCCACCTGCATTTTCTCCTATTCGATCAAAAAAATACAATTGACGAGGTAGAACAAGGCAAGGCTATCGCATTTGAAATACCATTCGATCACATTTCACGTATTTGACCCTTGCAGATTATTTCCAGAAGGAGATTAAAGGATTTTTCTTTCCTTTACTGGCTATAAATGTTGACAATATAGAGTTCGTCAGCAAGCAAAACCATTGTAAAATTTTAAATGCGATAGCCCTGATGGGCACCTCTATTTAATCCTGGTTTTCGGATTAAATAGAGGTGCTCTTGTGTACAAGTAGATGCGGTTTGGGATGACATCAACGCTGAGAGAAATGAGTCAGCCCATCCTATGGTGACATTATGACCGCATCATATCTAACTTGGCACGGAAAAAGGGATACGTTACAGGGGGTTGAGCGAGAATGTTAGATAGAATTCATTGTGAAGTTCCGTTTAAGCACTCTAGTCCACTTGTGTTCATGAGCGGAGTAAACTCCCTCTTTGTAGATGTTTAATTAGCGTGAC
>JGI24797J26694_1001781_pt1 | contig 11334 bp, 9 predicted proteins | sample PinacodermPK_FD_26694 | JGI IMG/M metagenome (IMG submission 26694) | reverse complement strand
GGCCGTGCACGGCCCAAGCCGCGTCGGCCGGTCACCGATCGAATCAGCACACAGCGACGCTGACCATTCGGCACGTTCTCCCAAGCCCGGCCTAGTCGCCGAATATCCTCTCACGGGCCAACCGTACCGTCTCTATGGTGAACAGGGCAGCTGGCCCCACACCATATGAACTGGAACTCGCTGCGCGCTACATCCCAGGAGATGGCCTCCCGGGATGATATTTCTTGGGCCAAGCGTTCAACGGGCCATTCTAGGAAGTGCCCTTGTCGGCTGAGATACACGCCGACGGTGTCGATGCCATATTGATTGAGTAGTCCAACAGCGCATACCCGAGCAGTTGCCACAGCCATCGTCGGGTCTGGTATTCGGGAGCACCCGAAACGACCGACTTCCGCTAGTCGCATCCGGGTAACGTGCTCGTCATAGACCTCGACGACTCCCACGTGGCCGTGACCGACCGCCCAGTGGGTACCGCCCCGCCGGGATCCGCTGGATCCGTGAGAAGACTCTCGCTGGCTGAGGCCATGGGTCTGACCGGGGCCGGCAGCCGTGCTCGCGGCGGTCGTCACCCGCGGGGGAGAACCAATCGTCGCAGCCCGGCCGCGGTGGCAGCGGTAGCCGTGATGCTCATCGCCGCCGGCTGCGCTTCGGAGGATGTCGGCTCTGCGGACGTGCCGGACGACAGGGCTCCGTCAACTTCCGGCGCCGCCTCCGAACCGGCAGCGTCCGAGAGGCTCAGCGAACCGCCCGAACACCCGCGCAGGGAGACCAGCGCGCCTCTAGAACCAGCCAAGACCATCGACACGCAGACGGGAGCGGCCGCCGAGGCGCCGGCCGGCTCTGTTGATGACCAGACCGGAGCGACCGAAACGCCCGCCGAGACTGCAACCGAGCCGGAGCTGCCCGAGAGTGCCGGCGCAGGAGTGGACGGCGACTCCGAGGGCACGTACAAGGCCCTTGCCAGCGGAGGCGACTACACCTGCGCCATCAGGGCCGACGACACCATCGCCTGCTGGGGGGGGAACAACTTGGGGCAAACCGACGCCCCTGAGGGAACCTACAGGGCCCTCAGCGCCGCCACACGCTACAGCTGCGCCATCGCGACCGACGACACCATCACCTGCTGGGGAGCACGCCCCTACGGGCAAACAGACGACCCGCAAGGCGCCTACAAGACCGTGGCCTCCGGCGATGAACACAGCTGCGCCATCGCGACCGACGACACCATCACCTGCTGGGGCGAGAACTACCACGGGCAAACAGACGCCCCGCAAGGCGCCTTCAAAGCGGTTGCCGTCGGCTGGGGGCACGCCTGCGCCATCGCGACCGACGACACGATCACCTGCTGGGGGGCCAACGATGACAACGCTCTCGACTCGTGCCCCATCGCGATCGACGACACCAGCACCATCATCTGCTGGGGGAACGATTACGGGGCTCTCGACTCACCCGAGGGCACCTACAAGGCCCTCGCCACCAGCGGCTCAGCCGCAGGCGGCTACTGTGCGATCGCGACCGACGACACCATCAACTGCTGGGGGCGAAACCACTTCTACGACCTAGCCGCCCCGGCGGGCACGTACAAGGCCGTCTCCGCGGGTTTGAGCTACAGCTGCGCCATCACAACCGACGACACCATCACCTGCTGGGGGCGCATCGAACACTGGAGCACTGACGCCCCCGAGGGCACCTACAAGGCTGTCGACGTCGGAGCAGCCCACAGTTGCGCCATCACAACCGACGACACCATCACCTGCTGGGGGCAGTACCACCACTTCAAGAACGCCTCCATTTTCGCCGCGCCGCCAGGCACGTACAAGACCGTGGCCACCGGCTGGGAACACAGCTGCGCCATCGCGACCGACGACACCATCACCTGCTGGGGCCCCTCAGCGCAAACAGACGCCCCGCAAGGCGCCTTCAAAGCGGTTGCCGTCGGCTGGAGACACGGCTGCGCCATCGCAGCCGACGACACCATCACCTGCTGGGGCGAGAACTACCACGGGCAAACCGACGCCCCGGAAGGCACCTACAAAGCCATAGCCGCCAGCGGCTTTCACACCTGCGCCATCACAACCGACGACACCATCAACTGCTGGGGGCTCAACGACCTGGGCCAGACCGACGCCCCGAACGGCACCTACAAGGCCATCACCGGCCACTGGGAACACGGCTGTGCCATCACAACCGACGACGACCTCGCCTGCTGGGGCGGCGGCGTCCCCAATTGCACGCTAGAGGACTTCCCCTTTCGCTGCTGGGGAACCAACGACCACGGCCAATACGACGCCCCAGAAGGCACCTACAAGGCGGTCGCCACCAGTACCAGCCACACCTGCGCCATCACAGCCGACGACACCATCACCTGCTGGGGCGAGGACTACCACGGGCAGACCGACGCCCCAGAAGGCACCTACCAGGCCATCGCGGCCCACGAGCATTACAGCTGCGCCATCGCCACCGACGACACCATCACCTGCTGGGGAGCCAACGAGCACGGGCGACTCCACGCCCCGGAGGGCACCTACAAGGCCATAACCGCGAGCGGCAGCCACAGCTGCGCGCTCGCGACCGACGACACCATCACCTGCTGGGGGGCACCGGCATCACTGGCATTACCGCCTCAAGGGGTTCGCTGGCTGAACCCGTAGATCGGTCTGGACGAAGACTCATTCGCAGGTGTCGTGGAAGTGCTCCTCGCCGATGCGCTCGTCGGCTCTGGCCGCGCCGAGCGCATCGCGGCGCTACAGATAGGCCCAACCCGCAGCGGCCGGCCCCTGCAACTCGAATGGGTGGCACCGCGTCGATTCTCCAACGTCGAGCCCGAGAGACGACGGATCGAGGGAAGGTTGACGGGCAATAGACCCAAGTGAAGGAGCCTTCGCATGGCTGTTGACACCGGGCTACGACCGCTCTCCGCTGTGACACCGGGGACATCCACCCTCGCTGAACTCGGTAGATGCTTGGTAGCTAACATCCCGCCAGCCGGTGAGTTGCCGCCGGTAGCGCCAGGCGAACCTCGTGCGTGCACAGTCTGGCGAGCCTCCCCGCCGCATGTCTGACACGCTAAACTGCTTAGCGTGTCAAATAGGCACCCGTCTGGCACGCTAAGCAGGAGTCAGGCACATGGGCAGACTTGTCTCTCAGAAGTGGTACGGGAACCCGCAAGCGCTGCGTGCAAGAGATCGTCGTAGTGGCCGCTTCAATGCCTATATACCTCACAGGTTGGAGGGCTGGCAGCCGACGCTGACAGCCGACGTCGCAGCGTTCTTGGGCGAGACCGAGCGCGTTCTGGTGGACACAGCAAGCCGGTTGAAGCCCCACTCCGGTGGAGACATCTGCTTCTGGGCGGAGTCTCTTGGTTCGTCCCACATCGAGGGAGTGGCCCCCGATCCCAAGCGAGTTGTGCAGGCGCTAGCGAAGCGTCAGCACACGGGCGAAGACGCTGCCCATGGCTCGGTGGCCGAGGTGATCGGAAACATCGACGCGACCGCTGCCGCGCAGCAGATGCTCGCACAACGACAGGATCTGCGCCTAGAGACGCTACTGGACGCCCACCGCTCTCTGATGGCCGCTTCGCCCACCCCTCACCTCGGCGGGGAGGTGCGATCCGACCAGAACTGGATCGGCGGGAACGACTGGCACCCACTCGACAGCGACTTCGTGCCTCCCCCGCCAGAGATGTGCCTGCCGTTGCTGGCGGACCTGATCGTGTACCTGCGCGGGGACGACCATCCGCCGTTGCTGCAGGCGGCGATCTCTCACGCCCAGTTCGAGACCATCCACCCGTTCGGCGACGGGAACGGCCGCGCCGGCCGCGCCGTGCTGTACGGCGTGCTCAAGGATCGCTGCGTGCCCGATGCCATGATGCCGCCGATCAGCCTGGCACTGTCCCGCAACCGGGATGCGTACCTTGACGCCCTCGCAGATTTCCAGACCTACATTGGGGACGCAGATCATCCGGACCGTTCCGAGGCGCTGGTGCGATGGCTGGAGGTTCTCGCGGACGCCGTGCAGAAATCGAGCGCAGCGGTGGTGCGTTACCAGCATGCGATCAGCACTCTTCAGAACCACTGGCGGAGCGCTGTCGGCGGCCGCGCGAGACGCTCCGTCGCGGCCGCGGCCCTCGATTACCTCCCTGCGAACCCGTCGGTGACCCAAAAGACGCTGGCTGAGGCGACTGGGTTCTCGCAAAGGCGTTGCGGGGATGCGCTGCGCCGTCTGGAGATAGCCGGTGTCGTCAAGGGCCGCTCCGGAGGCCCCTCGCTGCGCGTGTACGACGCCGACAAAGTGTTCGAAGCATTCGACGTGATGTCCTCGACCGTGTGCGACCCCGGGGCATCCAACAACGACTACGCGCTGCTGCTCGCGGATCCTCTCCTTTCGAATGGCCGCGACATGCCCACAACCCGCTCGTCCAAGCGTCTGTGCCCACGCAATGTGAAATCCACCGGCCTGCCTTGCGGGCTCGTTCGCGATCACGAGGGCCACTGCCGTCATCTGCCGCACCGCAAGGGATGAAGCTGGCACTCCCAACCAACGCTGGCGACCGCTCGTGGAAACACTCGAGTCTTGACCACTCCACTCCGAACGCGCCTCGATGAACTCGAGGTGTACGTCACCCGCGTCGCTGAAGCGACCGGCATCCCGCCAGCACACCTTGAGAAGGACTTCTGGGTGACCGAAGTCCTCCGGGGCGCATCCAATGCCTCCGAGACCACTCGCCTAACCGTCCGTTTCTCACCACTATGGGAGCAGTCCTTGCCCATACGCCCAGGCGAACAGTCCTCTGCCATCGATTGGTAGTCGCATGTCCGTCGCTCGCAGTTCATCGACCAGTGTTTCAGCCGCAGAGCGGTCCAGTTCGCCCTGTCGGACTCCTTGAACAACAAGCCACACAGAGCCGTGGGCCAGGATGCCATCCCGTTGCGCTATCCGGCTGGCGGCACGCTCGTCGATGATCGCCACGCCCCCCTGAACTGCCGCCCATGCCAATACGGCGGCCTCACCAGTGTTCTCCTTCAAGCCGCCGCCAAGTTGCGACTTGTAGCGAGCGAATGCGGCGAGTTCGTGCACCTCTGAGAGTTCAACCGCCTTCAGCCAATGTGCTGTCAGCACGTCCGCTAGGTCCGGCATCTCCGCAACTCCCGCAAGAATCTCGCTTCGGACTTCGACTGGCGTCACGCATAGATATGGCTTGACGATCGCCTCGAGTGTTGACAGCCGTGCGGCTCGGGCAAAGTGACTCAGAGGCGTATTGTCAAAGATCAGCGATGGACTCACGCGAGCTGCTCGAACTCGCGCCTCCATGCCTCAAGGGGCACCTCCTCTTGTGCCGGAAGCTCAGAATGATCGACCGTCCGCCACAAGAGCTCCAAGACACGCGCCTCGGTGAGCTTCCCGCGTCTGTATGCCGCGAGGACCTTCCTGCCATACAGCGGCGGTACGCGCGGCGGGTCGAGCTCAGCAACCCAATGCTCTCCTAGGTCGATGAAGTCCACACGGGAAGGCGGGCGGTTCGCAAGCTCCTCACGAGTCCCAGCATCGATGGCGCCAAGATTTCGCAGCTGGGCACACACAGCTGTCCAACTCAGCCGATGGCGCACTGCTGCTGCCACCGCAGCGAGACGAGGATTCCCCTCAAACTCTGAGATAATCCCTTGAACCTCACCGCGTGGAAGGAGCAGGTGGATCGCGAACGCGTTGATCAGCTCCTCGTTGTCATCCTGCGGAGAGAGCCCGACCTCTGGTGCATACGCGTCCTGAAACACATGATGACCGAGTTCGTGGGCGAGATTGAAGCGGCGTCGCCCGGGATCGAGCGCACCGTTGATGACTGCCACGCCTAGGTCTCCGACCGCCACATACGCAGCATCACCGCCTGCCTTGCCGAGGTCGAGAGAGAACGAGAACAAACCAGCGCGCTCCGCATGTGCTTGAAGGTCTAGCAGCGGCCCTTGATGCACACCGAGCTTCCCCCGCAACTCAACAGCGGCCTCCTCGGATGCTTCAACGGTCAAAGGAGGATCCAGCGCAATCCTCATGATCTGGGGGATCTCGCCCTCGCCGATCAGAAAGTCGACATCGCGAGCGATCCGCTCAACCCGCGAATCAAGCACCGCCGACCGCCCACCGACATCCGGGTCAGACCGACGACTCACCACCGCTGGCGGGGAGGCGGTGAAGAACCAATCCACCGGCCGGTCAAGCACTTCGGCGAGCAACACGAGTTCCGTCGCGGCGAGCCTCCTGGAGCCTGCCTCAATCTTTGCGATCACGGTTCGGCCGAGCCCGGTGGCCGCGGACACCTGCTCTTGCGTCAACCCGGCAAGTTCACGCGCCTCAGCGATCCGGCCGCACAGCTCCACTGGATCGGACTCTAGCATCGTGCGATTCTGGCACATCGCGGCTCACCGTGGGAAAGTCGCCCGCTAGGGCTTGCACGACCAGCACTAGTCGCGTTGCAAGATCTACATTGGAACCATTGCGAAACCGGCATTGGATGGCGGCCGAGATCAAGCTCGGAGGCCGGGCCGCAGTCGAGGCCGCCGCAGCCTCGCTCGTCCAGCTCCGAGACGACCGGATCGACCCGACCAGAGTCGGCGAACCCCGCCGGCTGGTAGTGATCACCGCCACCGGGTTCGCCTACGAACGCCCCGACGGCGTAGCTGTGGTGCCCATCACCGCCCTCGGACCCTGAACGCCCCGAGACATGGTCCACAACGCGGTCTCAAGGATGCCTGCATAGGATGACGCCGTCAGAGATCCTGCCGCCGACCTCCATCAGCGACTAGCTGAGATCGATGCCGAGTTGCGGGCATTGCCGGCCGACGCCTTCGCCCGCAAGTTCGAGTTGCAGTCCGAAGCCGATGCCGTCCGAACAGAATTGGCCGACCTCATGTCCGACGATCTCGGAAGGGCCAAGGGCGAGTGGACCGAACGTTCAGCCCGCAAGGGTTCCCACGCCGATCCCGATCCGGCTGAACAGGTGGCCCGTATCGTCTCACCCATCGAAGGAGGCGGCTGCGCTTGACCCAGCCCCTTCAAATTGAGGTGGACACCCGCCAGTCCGGGTCGACCGCGACGGTGTTATAGGACAGGTTCGCCAGATTGCCGGCGCGGTCGTGGATTTCGCCGCCGTTGAGGCGCAGGCTGTTGGCGTCTCGGTTCCGAGGGCCACCATGATGCCCTGGAGTCCATGTCTCCGGGACGGAGCGTGTAGCTCGAGCAGGTCAGCGTCACCGGCGCATGGGACGAGTGGATCACCTTCTTCTGCGACGCGCTCGCATCGCAGGCGGCAGATGGAGTTCAAACGGTCGCCCCGGTCGTGAAGCTCAGCCTTGTACCGGGGTGCGCCAGCCGAACAGGTCCGGGGCTGCTCCCACCTGGATGTCCACCAGTGCCTGGCGCAGCCTCATGGTGTTGCGGCCCGGCTGGCCGTCGCCGACGGTGAGCGTCGTGTCGTCGCGGATGATGGTGCCCACCGGCGCCAGCACCGCGGCGGTCCCCGACAGGAAGGCCTCGCCCCGCTCGGCCCAATCGATCAGTTCGTCGGGAGTGATCGTCCGCTCCTCCACCTCGTAGCCCAGATGCCGGGCGAGCTCGATCACCGACACCCGGGTGACGCCGTGCAGGAACGACTCGTCCAGGCTGCGGGTGATGACCCGTTCGTCATCGGCGAGGAAGAAGTTCGCGGCGCCCGTCTCGGTGATGTCGCCGCCGGTGGCGAAGAGAATCTGATCGATGGCCTCGTTGCCGGCCATCGAGTCCAGCGTCACCCCCAGCGCCATCGCGTAGTTCGCGCCGCACTTGATCATGCCGAACTGGGGCACGGTCCGGGGGATGGACGTCTCCACCAGCAGGGTGAGCGGCCGCACGCCGCCCTTGAAGTAGTCGCCGACCGGGCTGTTGACCACATACAGCAGCGCGCTGCGGGTCGGGCGGGCCGCGGCGCCGATGTCGGGATCGGTCCCGATGAGGGTCGGGCGGATGTACAGCGAGCCCGGCGGATCGGGAACCTCGGCCGCGTTGGCCTCCACCGCGTCGATGACCATCTGGCGCAGCGTGTCCTTCTCGACACGGGGCAGCCTCAGCAGGGCCGCACTGCTGACCATCCGCTCAACATGGCTGTCGAGCCGGAACACGGCCAGCGATCCGTCGCGCTGGCGGTGGGCCTTGAGGCCCTCGAAGATTGCGCTGCCGTAGTGCAGCACGTGCGCGGCGGGGCTGATCGCCAGATCCCCGTACGGCTCGGGCGTCCCGCTATAGACGTATGGACCGCCGTCGGCGCGGGCGGTGGTCATCCAGTCGCAGGAGATGGTCCCGAAGGGGACGCTGAACGGATCAGGTTTGCCGGTCACTCGGACTCCCTTCGAGACGACCGCATTTGTATAGCCGAACTCTTCGCAGGAAGCGCGCGCAGGTGCTTGCGCCCGGGTGATCCGGGCTCGCTCTCGCGCTACGGCCAGTCGAGGAGTCCGAGCCGGACTGCGGTTACGACCGCCTCCAGCTTGGTGGTCGCATCGAGCTTCTCGCGGAAATTGCGAATGTGGTTGAGCACCGTGTGGGAGCTGATGGCGAGTTGCCGGGAGATCTCGGGTGTCGAGCGGCCCAGCGCCACCAGGCGCAGCACCTCCAGTTCCCTGCGGGTCAGCTCGGGCACTCGCGCGGAGTCCGGCGCCGCAGCCGGACGATCCGACACGACGTCGGCTCCTCGCCGCGCCAGACCCTCGCGCACCGAGTCGGCGGCCGCCTCGGGGGATTCGCTCTCAGAGCTGTCGTGGATCACGTGCACGATCACGGGAGCGTCGTTGCCCTGGCCCGCAACCACCATGGGCGTGACCGAGACCTGCCTGCGCTCGCCGGACGAGCAAAGCATCCGCACATCCACTGCGCCTGGGACCTCCCCCGCCTTCAGCGCGCGCATGGACGGGCAGCCCTGCAGGCACCCGGCGACGATGCTGCCCGGGCTGAGACCGGCCAGCACGTCGTAGCACCTGCGCCCAAGGACCTGCTCCGCAGAGAACCCCAGGATCCGCTGCGCGGCCTGGTTCCAGGACACGATGGTCTGGTCGACGGACACTGCATAGGCGCCGACGTGAGTCGATTCCAGCAGCCGGAACACGTCGCCCGAGGTCACAAGCTCGCCGCTCGCTGTGAGGCCGCAGACCGGAGAGACAAGGAACCGCGTCGAGCGGGCGGCGTCATCGAACGACTCTAGATCAACCGCCGGTGCCCACGACAGGCCCGGCGATCATCGGAGCCGCGCGAAGGTTGCGCGCGATTCGTATCTGACATGAACATGTTAGATACGATCCCTGTATGGCTGCTGAGGGCCGACTCTCCGCTGATGACTGGATCACGGCCGGCCTCGAGGTCCTCGTGGAAGGCGGCGTCACCGCAGTCAGGATCCTGCCGATCTCCAAGAGACTGGGCGTGACGAGAGGCAGCTTCTACTGGCACTTCACGGGCCGGGAAGCGCTGCTGGGCGGGCTGCTGGACGCCTGGGAGGACAAGAACACCACCGCAGTCGTGCAGGCCGCCACCGCTCCGGGGACGCTCATCGACCGGTACATCGCCTTGTCGCAGCTCTGGCTCGGGTGTTTGGACTTCGATCCGCGACTGGAGGTGGCCGTGAGGGAATGGAGCCGCCACGATCCTGCCGTGCTCGAGAAGCTGAGAGCGGCCGACGAGCGGCGCTTGGCCGCCTTGGCGGAGATGATCGAACCCGAGGGCCACGACCCAGCGATGACGCGATACCGGGCCCGCACCATCTACCGCATGCAAATGGGATGGCACGAAGGTGTCGACACGTCCACCGCCGCCAAGGCTGCGACCCCGGCGGCCTACTTCGAGATCTTCTTGGGCCGCGCTCCCACCGCATCCGAGCGCGAGGCCATCGAAGCCGGCATCTGCGCAGCCTCGTAGGCCGCGAGGCTGCCAGGGCGTACACTGGTGCTTCCCCAGCGCTCGTAGCTCAATTTGGATAGAGCATCTGACTACGGATCAGAAGGTTGGGGGTTCGAGTCCCTTCGAGCGCGCTGAGAGGTCGAGCGAACAGGCGGGACGGCGCGGTCGCGGATCAGTCGTCGGCGGCCATGACTCTGGCCAGCAGGGCGTGCGGCAGCGGCTGGTAGTCGTGGTGCTGGGCGCTGAACGTGCCGGTGCCGCCGGTCATCGACCGCAGGTCGATCACGTAGCTGAGGATCTCCGAGGTCGGCACATGGGCGTGAATCACGCTCGTGCCGGCGGCCGAGCCCGGCTCCGTGCCGAACACCTGGCCCCGCCGGGAGTTCAGGTCGCCGAGCACGTCGCCCTGGTAGGCGTCGGGAACCTCGACGTGGACCTCGCTGACCGGCTCCAGCACCGCGCTGCCGACCTGCTCCACCGCCTGCTTGAGGGCGTGGGAGCCGGCGATCTTGAAGCTCATCTCCGAGGAGTCCACCGAATGGTGCTTGCCGTCGTAGCACACCGCCCGCAGATCCACCATCGGGAACCCGTGGCGGCCGCCGTTGGCCATCGCCTCCTCTATGCCCGCTCCCACTGCGGGGATCAGGCCCCGGGGGATGGCGCCCCCGGTCACCTCGCTGTCGAACTCGTAGCCGGAGCCCCGTGTCAGGGGCTCGAACCGGACCATGGCCACGGCGAACTGCCCGTGGCCGCCGCTCTGCTTCTTGTGCTTGGCCTCCACGTCGGCCGGCCGGGGCAGCGTCTCCAGGTACGCGATCTTCATGTTCTCGATCTCGAAGTCGATCCCCATGCGGGCCAGGCGGGCTCGCACCACCCGGAGGTGGGCCTCGCCGGCACCCGACAGCACGGTCTGGCGGGTGGTGGCGTCCTGGCGGATCACGAGGCTGGGATCCTCGGTGGCGAAGCGGCGCAGCGCGGAGGCCAGCTTGTCCTCCTGGGCCGGAGCCGAGGCGTGGATGGCCACACCGTAGACCGGAGTCGGCGGCGGCGTCATCGGCACGCTCAGCGCGCTGTCGTCGGCCAGTGTGTCGCCGGTGCGCACGTCTCCGAGCTTGGTGGCGGCCACGATGTCGCCGGCCGCGACCTGGCTCACCGCCTGATGCTCGGCGCCGGTGAACGACATCAGGTTGTGGAGCCGCTCCTTGTCGGCGGTGCGGCTGTTCACCAGCGTGTCGTTGGCCCGGATCGTGCCCGACAGGACCTTCATGAACGAGATCTGACCCAGGAAGTCGTCGATCCTGGTCTTGAACACCAGAGCCACCGGCGAGCCGGAGGCATCCATGGCCACCTCGACGGGCTCGGAGTGGCGGACCCCCTCGGCCGGGCCCGACTCGCCCGGCGCCGGGCCGACCCGGCAGATGAAGT
>JGI24797J26694_1001778_pt1 | contig 11349 bp, 10 predicted proteins | sample PinacodermPK_FD_26694 | JGI IMG/M metagenome (IMG submission 26694) | reverse complement strand
TATTATCTACACTTGAGGATTTTTGCTCTCTGAGTAATGAATTATTTCTTTGTTTGGATTGAATAGGTTTTGGTGAGAGAATTCTTTCAGGTTTTTTTTGACCTTGAAGTTTGGTCTCCTTAAAGCGATTGAAGGTATTTGCTGTAATAGCTTCATCAACACCTAGATCAATTTGATACTGCAATATTGCCTTCAAATTCAAATCATTTTCCATGCTTATTGCCAGTTCCATAAGTTTATGAATTCGTAACCTGTTCCGAAATATTACATGATACTAACTCTATAATCCATGGATAGGTAAAAATCCGAACATGATACATCCATTTACNCCGGAATTGTTACCGGACTTAATGAGGCGTTTATCATTAACAAATCTGTTCGGGACCGTTTGATTGATGAAGATCCAAAATCGGAGGAAATTCTGAAACCGATACTGAGAGGACGTGATATAGAACGATGCCATTGGGATCATCCTTGTGAATGAGGCACTCTTATGGGCCAAAATAGCATCACTTATCCCACACAACCCGAAACCCTTGATGGGTTGCTGAACTATCCGGTGAATTACCTGTTCTAGCCGCTATCCGGTATCTATAACAATAGCTGCGATGACAAATAAATGATCCCCCTTTAAGCAATTTAAACCCCTGCATCTGGTTCATTTGTCGGCGTACATGTTTTTTTCGTGATTTAACTCTATAGGCATCAGCTGCCCACTCCCACACATTGCCAATCATATTGTACAATCCAAAAGCGTTCGGTAGATAGGATTTTGCCGGTGCGGTTGTTCTCCATCCATCTACACCTGTGTTTAAGAACGGGAATTCACCTTGCCAAATATTACAAGGGAAATTGTTAGAATCATTGGGTTCGGTATCACCCCAAGGAAACCGAATATCCCCTTGACCAGCACGAGCAGCATGTTCCCATTCCAACTCACTCGGCAACCGCCCACCTGCCCACTTGGCATAGGCCTTGGCATCCGCGTGCGAGACTTGAACAACTGGATGATTCGGATACCAAACCTCAGCCTCTGTTCCTGGGCCGTTTATGTCTTTCCAAGTCGCCCCATCCACACGTCGCCACCAACTTGCACCATGTACACCTTTGGTAACTGGCACCTGTTTGGAAACTTCAGACCAAAAGACAAAGCTCCAACCAAAACGCTCTGCGTCGGTTTCATATCCCGTCTCATTGACAAATTGCTGAAATTCTTGATTCGTCACAACTGTCTGACCTATTCGAAACGGTTTTATTCGCTTTTTACACAATGGTCTCTCGCCATCGTCGGGAATCTGTGGATTATTCGTTCCCAAAAAGGCAATGCCACCGGGCACCTCGACAGTCGCAAAATNCACATGNGTTTTTTTCTTTGTGATTGNTTGGACACTCGCATTANGCACATTCTCGTTACGNGCGGGACTACAGCAGGTTTTCCTGTTTGGCTTTTGCGAGGNTTGAACTGTCATTTCTGAGGCTTGTTTATTTAGACATGCACATGAACAGTCTACAGTGGACGGCGGGCAAGCGAATAAATTTGACCTGTGGGCCCTCCTACGGGACGCGTAGCAAGATAAAGTGCAAATTCAGCCACTTCATCAGGATGTTTCACTCTTTCCCATGCAGGAAGTCCCTTGGGTAAAGCACTGCGGTCTTGGGCAAGAATTTCCTCCGGTGAGCGTTCTTGCCCTTGGGGAGCATTGTCAAAAGTCGCTGTGGCTGTAGGCCCAGGGACCAAAGTGTTTACATCTATGTCTCTGGACCAAAGCTCATTGGCCAAACTCTCGGTCATCATATTCAATGCAGCCTTTGAGACATGATAAGCACTGCTATTTACACCTGCACTATAGCCTTTGCCAGAGGAAAGGTTGATTATCTTGCCTCCTTTATTCATTCTCGCAATCAAATGGCGGGTAATCAGGTAGGGTCCACGGACATTGATTTCCAGGGTTTTCCACCATAGATCGGGGTCAGAATCTTCAAACACTCCACGCTCAAGATAGGCACCGGCATTGTTGACAATTATGTCCGTTGTACCGAATTCATGACTAATTTGATCACAAAAGCTCTTGACCTGGGCAGGGTTGGCCATATCAATCGGTAAGGTAAAACAGGCACTACCGAACCGACTAATAATCGAGCTTACCTCGCTTAGCTCGTTTTGCGAACGCGCACAGAGCGCAACATCTGCACCTTCTTTGGCAAAACGCAGGGCAATCGCTTTCCCGATACCTCGCCCTGCCCCGGTAATAACTGCGACCTTGCCGCTCAGGGGTAAATCAACCATTCAGTTCTGCCTTCAATCTAATCAATGTCTCATTGACCTCGTCCAACCCTTTATCCCAATCGACGGCATTTTTGGCAGTATAATGTGCCATTGGTAGAACTTTTTGCAGGCAATCAATCCCATCCCACAGACGGGTGTCACAGACCACGACAAAGGGCTTGCCCTTAGTATTTCGTGCCTCTTCAAACGCGTTAAGTAATTCCGATATATCCATAACACTAATCCGGCGAACTGAAAACCAAAGGCAGTAAACTTGTCATGTACTGGTTCAACCCTCATCACATCACCAGGATGACCCGAAGCTTGCATATCGTTATTGTCGACGATAAAACAAAGATTATCAAGCTTTTGGTGGGCAGCGAACATCGCTCCTTCCCAGACGTTACCCTCTTGCAGTTCGCCATCGGAAAAGAGGCAATAGATTCGCTGGTCTGATCCTAGTTGGCGTAAACCCCAAGCCAACCCTGCGGCTTGGCTTGGACCTTGACCTAGGGAACCTGCTGTAATCTCAAACCCTAACTGACCTTCAATCGGACTTTGATCCACTTTTGTTCCATCTGCATTGTAGGTCCGCAATTCGTCCATTGTGTAGTGACCAGTTTCTGCCAAGGCACTGTATGTCATGATCGCGTCATGTCCGTTCGACAAAACAAACCGGTCATAATACCAGCCCTCATTATCTGGACGCAACTCATCAAAATAAAGGCACGCCGCGATGTCTGCGAGGGCCACCCCTTGCGCTGCATACCCGCCACGCTGGCGACAAATCTCGAGTACATTGCGTCGGATCCTAGCAGCAATGATTTCCAATTCCAGTATACAGTGGTTGCTTCTCACCGTACATTCTCCGCAATATCATTGGCAAGTGTCTGGGCATCAAGGCCGAGTTGCGCACGGATATAAGCCAGAGATCCACCTGGTGCCCATTGATTGGGTAGGCCAAAACGTTTTACTGGCGGCCCTCCTCCAATGTCAGAGATAATTTCTGCCACCAATGATCCAAGCCCAGTGACAATCTGATGATTTTCCACCGTTACAATTTGGTCGTGGGCAAAAGAAAAATCTGCAATCTCATCTTCATTTACAGGCTTGATTGTCGGCACATGAAGGAGGGAGTGGTCGACTCCTCGTTCGCTCAGTAGAGCAGAAGCCTCAAGCGCCCATTGGGTGCCAAGACCTGTCGCGATTATCCCGAGCCCCTTACCTCGCTTCAATGGGTAGGTTTTTCCAATCTCAAAGTTAAATTTCTTGCTGTCAAGCAAAAGCGGTGTATCACCGCGATGACCACGGATATAGGTCAGTCCTGGCAGATCGACAACGGTGTTAAGGGCTGCACGAAAATCCGTTGGATCCATGGGATCAATCACGGTTGCATTGGGAATCGCACGCACCATGCCTAGGTCCTCGGCGGCTTGATGATGGATTCTAGCTGGGTTGGCGATGCCAGGGGTAAATCCAATAGCGATATTGGTTGGCCCTTCCGCTCGATTTGTTCCCGGTCCCGATCCGGTACCCATGCAGATCATCATCTGATCATAAGCTCGCCGGGTAATGTAACAAGCAAAACAGGTTGCCACCGGAATCAATCCTGACCTAGCTACTCCAGCTGCTACTGACAGCAAATTTTGCTCGGCCATGCCCACATCAAGATGCTGCTCTGGTAACTCGTTTTTCACTCGAACTACTTGGCAATATTTACTGAGGTCCGCACTTATGATCACCACATTTTTACGACGCCGGCATAGATCATAACTTATCTCGTCAAATGGTGCAGGGTCAAAACTGCGAACGCCTTTCAGCAGCATAATTCACTCATGGTACGTTTTTGGATTTTGGCAGGAGCACCTTTTGAAGATACTCTTCAGCCTGTGCATGGGTCACCCAATCTGGTGGAGGAAAGTCGGCGGCCATATCCCAATCATCTCCAGTGGTTTTCATATGTATATCTAATTTCACATCAAACTCATCCATTAATTGAGCATAAGTGGGATCATCAACCAGATTATTTAATTCGTTTCGATCATTGCGCTGATCGAAAAGCATGGCACGGTGGTTCTTGCGTCGCATATAGAGCCAGTCTTTGGTACGGATTCCACGTTCAGCAAATGGGGCAAATTCATGCGGGTTTCCTCCAGTTTGAGTGAATACTTGGTACCATATGGAATCACGTGCTGTTTCGCTTGTACCGTCAAGTGCCGACAGATAGGATTGGCTATCACGTCCACCTGGCATTTCTATCCCCACGAGATCAAAGAGAGTGGCCATCATATCGACTCCGACATCAACCATCGCTTCGGTCCGTTTTGGCTGGAATCGTTCTGGGTAACGCACGATCAATGGTACATGCATAGACGCACGGTATGCTTGATTCTTGATTCCACAAAAAGACCCGTGTTGTCCACACATATCGCCATGGTCGGACATAAAGATCACCACCGTATCATTGGTCACCCCAAGTGCATCAAGTTGGTTGAGGATACGGCCAACGTTCCAATCAATATTATGAATCATACCGTAATACTCAGCGATAAACTCACGAATTTCGGCTTCAGTCTCAACCTCTCCAACCTCTTTGGTTTCATGCGACGCATGACTCTTGTGCCCAGACCGTTTGTCGCCAAAGCAAAGGACTTCGTTGCGGTGTTTTTGTACCTTCGACTGTAAATCTGGGTCCGGCACACCGGGTGGGAGAGGAATCTTGTCTGGGTCGTAAATCTGGCGGAGATAATCCGGCATATCCATGGGAAAATGCGGAGGGCCATAACTGATATAACCTAAGAATGGCTTGTTATCTCCAGCCTTGACCGAGGTATCAATAAATTCCATCAGTTGGTCAGTTTGATAATCTGGCTCATATCTTTCTGAGTGATAAGCTTGGCCTTCATTATCAAAATAAATCGAGGACCTGTAATAGTGTCCGCGGTTAAATCCGATGAAATGATCAAAGCCAAAGCGCCGGTCAGGCGGGACAAAACCTGGTTTGGGTCCACCTTCCAAGTGCCATTTGCCGATATATCCGGTGCGATAGCCAGCATCGCGCATATACTCGGCCAGGAACCCTTGATCGTTGCGCAATGGAAAATGATTTTGAATCATCCCGTGGCCTTGTGCATATTTACCAGTCAGAACCGAAGCTCGAAATGGGCAACAAAGCGGATAACTCGTATAGGCTTGGCTAAAATGCACACCTTCCATTGATAATCTGTTGATATTAGCAGTCTTAATCACAGAATTACCGGCACAACCCATAGCATCATACCGCATCTGGTCGGCATAGATAATTAATATGTTCGGTTGATGGGTCATGCTTTGGCTGATCTTCCCCTAAGCCGCGAAGTAATTGGCCCCAATAAGATAGTCAACGCTAGTGCTGCGTAAATCGTCAGACCAATGGGTGTATTGAAGAACTCGACAATTGATCCATCTGCGATGGTCAGGGATTGGCGCAAGGAATTCTCGAGGATGGGACCCAAAACAAAGCCAATGGACAAAGGTGCTATGGAATAACCGAGTTTACGAACCACGTAACCAAGAATACCAGCACCCAAAAGCACACCTACATTGAAGAATGAATACGAGACTGAGTAAATCCCAACAAAACTCAACAACAATACCGTCGGTACAATAACCGATGTCGGTACCATGATCAGCCGTGCAGCAAAACGGATCGCTACCAGACCAATAAACATCATAAGAATGTTGATCACGAACAAACCAATAAAAATCGCATACATCAAATCAGGACGGTCACTAAAGAGCTTTGGCCCTGGGGTAAGACCTTGGATCAGCAAAGCACCAAGCAATACTGCAGCCGCAGGACTTCCTGGCACACCAAGAGTCAATGTAGGTACTAAGGCTCCACCAACAGTTGCATTATTAGCCGTCTCGGGGGCAACAATTCCCTCTGGAATCCCGGTACCATATGCCTCAGGCGTCTTTGAGCGTCGTTTGGCCTCTGAATAGGCAAAAAAGGCACCTACAGCCGCTCCCTCACCTGGAATAATTCCAATGATTGTTCCAATAATTGAGGAACGCAGTATCACATCTTTCAAACCGGATAAAGTTTTTAAACTAGGTAGTTTAACCTTCAAACTGTCCATATTGAATTTGGTCCTCTGCAAAGCCCGCTCTGACCCAATCAACACTTCTGATACAGCGAATAGACCAACCAGAAAAGGGACGAGTGGGAGACCCTCATAAAGATGGTATGTACCAAATGTGAACCTCTCTGTACCATTTAACTCATCCAGCCCCCAAGTGGTTAGGAAAATACCCATTGTGCCCATAAGAAGTCCTTTTGACAGGCTCTTGCCCGCCACACGAACCACAACAATGAGGCCAAAGACACTGATAGCTAGGTATTCACGTGGGCCGAACTTGACCGCAAGACTTGCTAATAAAGGTGAAATCACAACCAAACAGACGACGCTGAATAGTCCTCCGATAATTGAACCGGTCAGAGAAAAACCAAGCGCCTCACCTCCCCTACCATCCTTAAACATCTTATGCCCGTCTTGAACGGTCGCTATTGCTGCTCCAGTTCCAGGAATGCCGACGGCGATTGCAGAGATTGACCCTCCGTAAATTGCGGCTGAATAAATCCCCAGCAATAGAATCATTGAAGGAACCGTTTCCATATAAAAGGTAAATGGGAGTGCCAATGCGATCGCAATAGGTGGCCCCAAGCCAGGCAAGATACCAATGATTATCCCAAGAATAATACCCACTATCAACAAAGTGATGGTAAAGGGGTCAGCCAATAGGCCAATTGCAATCGCGAGTGCGTTTGGTTCTATCATTATAAGATTATACCAACTGTATCCCAAGTAGGTAGGTAAAGACAATATAGATACATCCAGTGAGCACCCAAACGGTTGCATAGATCAAAGGTTGTTTGATCCCCATAGCCAACAAAGATAATGGCCCGAGCAGTAAAGCCATGGGAATAAAACCAAAGCTACGCCAGGTGAGATAACATGCAACTGAGACAGCCAGCATCAATATCCCACGACGTGCATCCCCTTTATTGCCGAACACAGTCTCGCCAGTATCACCACCTGCTTCGCCCTTTACCCCATATAGGTAACAGACGATGATTGCACAGGCAACCATGGCGCCTAGCATCAACTGTGGAAAAAATTTTGACGGTAAGCCTGAGCTCGCCAACAAACCTGTCGCTTCAAACCCTTCAGCAACCCAAGCGAAATAGGAACTTACCAGAATAACCAAAACCGCAAATACAGTGTTGGCAATTCGTTGGATGAACATGAATTACTACCTCAAATCATAGACACCGTACATGCTCCCATATTGTACGGTGTCCAAGATCATACCACAAGTTATTTGTGGAGAAGGCCAAGACCATCTAGGATTGGGGAATAAAGGTCAATCCCCGCCTGGATTAAGGCTGTTGTTTCATCTACTCCATGCACCCAGTTGTAACCGACAGATTTGGGAACCTGAGAGATAAACTCTTCTTCACCCATGGGNTTGGATGCTTCTAACAGCTTGTCAACTATCTCTTGTGGTGTACCAGCCTTAACAGCCAAACCACCATGGACCCAGACACCGGCCTCTTTACCTGGGAAGGCTTCACCCACAGTACGTACACCTGGCAAGTCTTTCTCCATATAAGGCTGACGTCCATTATCAAGGATAATCAAGGGGCGTACCTCGCCATCTTGGTAGGCGTGAATTGAAGCAACTTGACCAACGGCCACATCTACTTGACCACCGATCAAGCCTGCCATCGTAGCAGGAACAGTTTTTAATGCCAATGTCTTGAATTCCAACCCAAACTCATTTGCTAATTGGACTGCTGACAAGTTGGGGGGTGCGCCTAGATTGTTTACGCCAATGGTAAGCTTATTTTCCCTAGCTCCCTCAAGGAACTCTTCAAATGTATTGTAAGGGCTATCTCCACGTACATAAAGTGCATTTGAGGCCGATATTCCTGCAAAAAGCGGAATAAAATCCTCAAGCGGAGTATAAGGTGTCTCACGCGTTAGTGGTACAATCATGAAAGATGGTGGTGACCAGTTGAATAAAGTATAACCATCGGCAGGGGCTTCAGCCACAGACATAGTTGCTGGGATATGCGCTCCGCCTGGCTTGTTAATAACGTTGACTGGAACACCCAATTCCTTTGAAAGAACTTCGGCATTCATTCGTGCGACAATGTCTGCGTTTCCACCGGCCCCAAAACTAACAACATAGGTGATTGGTTTTTCTGGCCATTCTGCTAATGCGACCCCCATGCTCAACCACAAAACCGCAANACTCGAAACGGCAAATTTGATAAGATTCATANTTTACTCTCCATTCTTTAAACGCCTCAAATTACTTCCATACCATTTGAAAAAATTTGAAACTGTTTCATTAACCCCAGNTTAAAGGCCAATTTTTCCAGACAACCTTGCTTCAAGATCACTTAGAAATGCCTTAATGGTCTAGATGTATGTATCTTTACATGCTCAATTATAAAAGTCAAGCCAATATTCTNAAACATCAAGAGATATGTCAGTCAACAGTAAACTCCATTTCAAATTCCAAAAGGTCGCTCGGGTAGTAGAGAATCGCCGAATAAATAAGCTGTCCTTCGCCGTCCATAAATTCCCTTGNNACACGAAACACCGCTGAATTCACTTTGATACCAAGTGCCTCGGCCATGGCAAAATCAGCATAGGAAATTGTTACATTCTGTCGGGCTTTTGTAATTGAAACACCGAGATCTTTAAGAACCGTCACAACAATTTCTTCCTCGAATCGCTCCGGGGCTTTTTCAAAAATTCGATCATCCAGCTTAATATCCACTTGGCAAAACGGCTTGCCCCATTTGGCATGGATACGGCGTAAATAGCGGAAATAACGACCATCATCGGTCTTTTCTATTGCAGCAAATTTCTTGCGAACNGAAACTTTCAAATGATCGACCATGGCATAGATTTGTGAAATCTCCATTTTAAGTTGAAGCGTGTGTTTCCGTGGCCGCTTCACGTCTTTGACAAAGGTTCCTCGTCCAGAATGCTTTTCAATCAGCCCCTCTTCCTCAAGAGTATTCATCGCTTGTACCACAGTCATCCGGGCTACGCCCAACTGTTCGGTCANCTTGTGCAAAGTAGGCAGGCGAGTTCCCGACACAAGACTACCTGACAGTATCTGGTGGCGGAGCACTTCAGCAACTTCTGCGTGCAATGGAACTGCCGTTCGTCGCATTGATTGAAGATCCATGTTGACAATCCTTCTATTTCAAAGGTATAAAGCTTTATATCTTTATCTTAACACAGGTTGAACATGAAAGTGAAACATAATCTGCATGAATTGACAAATATTGCNACGCGATTGCGACTACATGTAGTAGATATGGTGGCCCCATCAGGTCAGGGTTATGTACAACAAGGACTTGGGGCGGCAGATATTTTTACCACACTCTACTTTGCCGAGGCAACTATTGACCCGGCCGATCCAACTTGGCCGAATCGTGATCGAATTTTCTTGACTACTGCCCACAACACNGCGATATTCTATGCCGCTCTCGCTGAGCGAGGTTTTTTTAATGTGGCTGATTTGGCAACCTATGTCACCGACGGCTCACCACTTGAGATTAACTCATCTGAGCGCTTAGGATCATTTGTGGAGGCCACCTGTGGTTCGCTGGGTCAAGGCCTGTCNGTGGCCGTGGGCTGTGCTTTGGCAGCCAAGCGCCAAGGCCNGGCAAACCGCTTTTACGTGATCATCGGGGATGGNGAGATGCAAGANGGTCAAATTTGGGAAGCAGCGATGTTAGCCGGAGCCCAGGGACTCGACAATCTCTGTATTATTGTTGATTATAATTTTGTTCAATCGGAAGGGGCAATGGATCTTGTAATGTCGCTTGAACCGCTCATAAACAAGATGGAAAGCTTTGGCTTTGCTTGCCAAGAAGTGGATGGTAACGACATTGAGGCTTTACTTGCCGCCTATGATTCGGCACGAGAGACCAAAGGCAAACCCAGCTTTATCAAGGCCAACACGTTGATGGGTAAAGGAGTTACTTCGCTTGAAGGGTTGATGTTCCACCAACTCCGGTTTCCTCAAGAGGTCGCCGCAAGTGCACGCACTGAATTGGAGGCGTTGTTATGACCGAGACATTGACCCAGCTTGAGGCAGCTGATTTCATCAATCGATCGTTTAAGCCATTACCACGAGCCTATGGTGATGCATTGGTCAAGGTGGCGAAGNCTGACCCACGTATTGTAGCACTTTGTGCCGATTTGGTTCCCCCTACTGAAACCGACCTGTTTCGCGACGAACTGCCCGAACGGTTTCACAACGTAGGTATTGCTGAAGCGAATATGATCGGCATTGCTGGAGGCATGGCCCGGTCTGGTGAAATTCCTTTCTGCCATTCCTTTTGCGCCTTTATCACCAAACGCGTACTTGATCAGATTACCATGCAAGTCGCCTATCCGAACCTACCAGTTAAAATTGTGGGCTTTCTGCCCGGTGTTGCCACAATGCTCGGAGTTTCGCATCAGGCTATTGAGGATATCGCCATCATGCGTGCTGTCCCTAATATGNCTATTTTTGAGCCTTCGGGACCTGAATATCATGCCGCCATGGTCAAGCTTGCCCTTGATTGGAACGGCCCCGTCTACCTTCGCATGAAACGCCCCGAAACAACTCCACCAGATTTCATACCCCAAAGCTTGAAGGTAGGTAAAGGTGTGATCATGCGTGAGGGTACTGATTTGACCATTATCGCGGCTGGACTATGTGTAAAGGAATCNTTGGCAACTGCAGATACTCTTGCCAAAGAAGGTATTGAGGCAAGAGTTGTAGATATGGCCTCAATTAAGCCGCTTGATCAGGCGTTGATAATTGAAAGTGCCACTAGGACCGGTGCAATTGTAACTGCCGAAAACCATAGCATTATTGGTGGACTTGGATCAGCAGTGGCAGAAGTTCTTGTTGAGGAAGGTATTGGTCTGCCATTCAAACGAGTGGGTGTTAAGGATCAATTTTGTGAAGGTGGAACTACGCCTTATCTGATGAACAAGTTCGGTCTAGACGCGCCGGCCATT
>JGI24797J26694_1001774_pt1 | contig 11383 bp, 10 predicted proteins | sample PinacodermPK_FD_26694 | JGI IMG/M metagenome (IMG submission 26694) | reverse complement strand
GTGGGTTTCGGCGGTCTCGTAGTCGGCTTCGAGTACGGCGGCGACGGCGAGGCCGTTCTCGATCCACATGACGGACGAGGGATCTTGTACGAGCGCTCGCGCATCCAGCAGGTGTTGACGCGCCGCTTGGGTATCGCCGAGCGCGAGCGCCGTCCTCCCGGCGCCGAGGAGCGCTTCTCCTCTGGTAGCGGGCGAGGCCTGCGCCAGGCCAGCGGCCCGGAGAAACTGCCGGCGTGCCGCCTCCAAGTCGAGGTTGTGCAGCGAGATGTAGCCCAATCCCAAGAGGGGTTCAGGCGAATCGTCAAATCGCTCTGCAAGCGAGAGGTAGAGTCTGCGAGCAACCGCCGGCTGTCCCGCCGCAAGCGCGGCGGCAGCGACCGACAGATGGTCTCGAAGCAGCTCTCTGGCGCCGGGCCTGTCGGACGGCTCAGAGACGCCGGAGCAGGCGGCGACGAGAATAAGCGTGGCAAGCGCAGCGGTTGCGGGAATTCGTCTCACGGAAGAGAGGCGCAAAGCCGAATTCGCGAATCGGGCGGCCAGCTTTCGACGATGAGCAGATCGGACGTTCAGAGTCTTCGCCTCCCGTGCCCGCGGTGGACCGGCGACCGGAATGTCAGGCGCAATCGACATGCCGAAACGAATTCGCGGAGAACTGTGATGTCCAGGCATTGAACAGGGCATCGCGAGAACCGCTGAGGCGCGCCTGAATGGTCACGTACTCCTGCCGTGTTGTCGTGTTCGCCGCAGATTGGACGGAATATCCGAGTTTCTTCAGGTTGGTCATCCGGGTCTCCGCGTTTACTCTGCTCCGGTACACGCCGAGCGAGACCGCGTTTCTCAGTTCGCCTCTGAGGATAACCGCGACGTCGCGGATTCCCCGGCTCTTGAGTTCGCGCATTATCCGAAGGGCGCTCTTGCGACTGTCCAGGGGCGGGATGTAGACGCGGTGGCTCTTGATCGTCTCACGCGATTCCGCTGCTATCGCGAGAATCTCTGCCCCGCGCGAGCGCAGCCATCGCTTTGCGTCCTCGACGTCGTCGCGAGCCTCGAACTCTCCCACCGACACACAGGCGGTATCGGCGGCGGCCAAGGCGGCAGACGGGCTCTCGATCTGGTTGCGTGCCGACCGGTCTTTGGTCCGTACACTGGACTGAGCCGTCCCGGGTGCCGCGGAAGCGGCCGGATCCGAGGTGCGCGGAGGGGGTGGGCGGACCGGCTGGCTGCGCTCTCGAATTGCGGTCGTGTCGGTCGAAGCCCAGTTCCCGGGCGCGGGCATAGGCGCCACGTGCCAGCTTCACGTAGATGTCGCCCAGGTTCCGGTATCCGATGGACACGGGCTGGCGTTCGAGTATGCCGAGTAGGACCCCGCGCGCGTCCTCGAGCCGGCCCTCCTGTACGTAGACGACGGCCAAATTGTTGTAGGCCTCGAACAAGTCGGGAAAGTCCCGCATGAGTGAGCGGAAGGTATCGATCGCTTCGTCCCGGTCTCCCTCGTACAGGCGCAGGATTCCGTGCAGAAGCCGAGCATGGGAACTGGCGGGCTCTCGCTCGAGCAGCGGATTAAGCGTGAGGCGCGCTTCCCGGTAGCGTTCTTCGGCTGCGAGCGAGATCGCCCGGTCGAGCGTGTCCTCGGACAGCCCGGCGTTGGACCAGAGAATCGCCGCTGACATCGCCAAGGCCATCAGGACCAGGCCGATCTTGGTCACGGCCGCCTCCAGTGCCCTTCCAAGGCGGTGCTGCCTGCTGGCCGCGGCAGATCTGCTTGGCTGCGCTGGTCTGTTTCATCGACACGTGGCGAACGCGTCTCCCCGGTTTCTTGCCCGGCGGCTTGGTCGCTCGCTTCACCGTGGTCGCTGGTACCGGCGATCCAGCTCGCGATGAACTTGTTGGCGATCGCGCGAATCCTCTCGTGAAGGTTCTCCGCAACGAGAGCCACCCGGGCAATCACCTCAGGGTCTCGGGGATCCGGTGCCTCGGCGGTGGCCGGCCAGCCGGCCGCGTTCCGGACCGCGGATCCGACGCTCCTGAAGGCGTCCGAGATCATCGACGCCTCTTCCAGCGCGGTTGGCAACTGCTTGTCGTGTGCGCGTTTGACGCGGTCGAGCGTGAGCTCCAGCTTCCGAGCTGCTTCCAGAGTCTCGCGTTCGTCCTGTGAAAACTCGTTGCCTTCGGCCTCACCCTTGTCCAGGATCCAGCCGCTTTCCTTTCCGGCGTTCTGCATGGCGCTGTATGCTCTGCGAGCGTCCAGTGAGTAGGAGAGGCCCAGACGAACCTGCTGGATCAGTGCGAACGGCGTAAGATGACCGACGGCACCGGTCTCGACTTCGATGGCGCGGTATCCCGCCTCGCCATCTTCTTCATGTTGAAGGCGGATACTCGTTGTGCGCGTTCCCTCCCCGGTTTGGGCGCCTGCGTCCGTCAGCAATGAGGATGCCAGGTCTTCGAGCCAGCGGGGTACGCGCTGCTTCGCCATGACGGTGCTGATTTCCGCGCCGAGCGCATTCGTATCGTCGGCGCCGCGCAGGCGCGACAGAGCCTGGGTGAATCCGATGCCATAGGATTCCCTCATCCGTCGCCGCACGGCATCGGAGAGCCGGTTGGCGGCGGCCTTGAGCTCGGTCAGTTCGTTGTCCCGCTCGAGCGCCTCGGGGCGGGTGAATTGCAGGGTGCCGGTGTCCTCGTTCGCAGCCCGAATGCGCGCCTCGAGCGCATGGAAGTCCCCGGGGGACGCGTCATTGGTTTTCGCTTGGGTCTCCGGGACGGTCGGCATTACGGTGCTGGCTGGCTTCTTCGCGACGCTCTCAGGAAGGCCCTCTTCCTGCTCGTCGTCGGCAACGGCGATCGCGGCTTGTTCGGCCAGGGCCCGCAGCCAGCGGATTTCATTGAGGTCGAACGCGTGCAGACGATAACCGGTCGCCGGCGCGTAGTAGCGCCGCAGCGGCGCACGCACGCTGCGCCCGACTCGCAGTCTGATCGCGCTGAGCGCCGTACGCGTCTTCAGGCTCTGCCCGTTCCAGGCACGCTCGAGCGCGTTGGCCACTCCGGCAGTCGTGCGGCGCTCCCGCACCTCTTCGAAGTGGGACTGGAGATGTTGCGAGATCCGAACGGCGCAGAGCGCCAGGAGACTCGCCTCCGTGCCGTCCGTCGTCTTGTACCTCTCGCCGGCCTCGGTCCACTGCTTGGCGGTCTCGTGCACCGTCGTTGCCAACTCGAGAGCGAGGGTCACATATCCGGCGACTGCTTCGGGGCGAACGCCGACATGGAGCGCGCCGTTCGAGCCGTCCCAGACGCGATAGCTCTCGCCTTCCGCCGCGACGGTGACGGTCCGACTCCAGGCGCCTGCGGCGACTACTTGCTCGGCGCTGGCGGCGAGGTCGGAGGCCGCGATCCCGACATCTCCGATCAGCCGGGTGACGAGGGTCTCGACGGCCTCGGGCAGGCGCCGGTGCGCACGTGCTGCTTCGCCAAGCCGGATCCCTGTCTCCGCACTCTCGAGCGCGGTCCAGTTCAGCGGTTCGTCTGCATCGAGCCGTTCTCTGACCGCCTTCGGGAGTGCCGTCACGGCACGGTGGAATGATTTCTCGGTGTTCACGCTGAATCTCCTTGCGACTGGCATGGAAGCCGCTGGTCGGGAAAGCCCTGCGTCCCCCCTTCTGTCATCACCGGCCTTCCGGACCCTGAGAATTGCCGGACGAATTGGTCACGGCGTCGTATCCAGTTCCGCGTTCTCGAACGTGACCGGCCTTGCGTCGGCCTCGAAGATCACGCCGCTGACTTCCGTTCCTCGGATGACACGCACCGTCGTCTGCAGCTCCGGTTCGGCCACCTCGGGGTCCGTTTGCGGTAGGGACAGAAACGTACGCGCCTCGACGGGACCGGTCCCCACGGTCTGCGCGCCGCCCGCAGCGAGCGGGCGAACGGCCAGCGCGAGCTCGCCTTCAAACTCACCGAGCGCGAGCAGACCCGTTTGCTCGGGCAGCACCTCCAGGGTGGCGGTGACGATTTCGGTGCGCTGGACTTCTTCGCCGCCTTCCCCCGACGCGGCGGCGCTTCCGATGCTCCGATCGACCGCGAGCACGCGCACGTCCTCAAGGATCGTGCGCGAGAGCACGTTATGCAGACCCCCGGAACGCGACTCGGCGGTGAGGATGACATCCACGCGATCGTCTGGATCAACCAGCCCGGAGTGGCGCGTGCCGGCGCCTAGGCGGATGGTCATGGCCCGCATACCGGGCTTCAGCACGGCGGCGAGGAATCCCCTCTGACGCGGACCGACCAGCGCCCGCCTGGTCAGTGGAGTGCCCTGGGCCAGCGCCACCCGCACGACATGGCCGTAAGGCACCGGGGCCTCGCCCAGGTCCACGGCGATGTGGCCGCGACGAACCACCTCCTCCTCGATGCTCAGCTCGGTCACGTCGTCCTCTCCGAGCAACGTACCAACTGGCAGATCACGGGCAGCCGCGAGCACCATACGAAGCTTGGGCTCCTCGACGGGCGGCGGCTCCGGCTGGGCGGCAACGGCGGCCTGAGTCTCGACCAGCTCGGGCTGTCCGACGGGCAGCATGTAGCGCATCACGAACACGCCAGCGATCATGGGAACGATGCCCAGCAGCGCCACGATGATCACGATGCGGTATCGTCTCATTGCGTCAGCTCCTCCGCTTCAGATGCCGTCCGACAGCGCGCGCAGCGTTACGACGATGATGGCGGGCGGCGCGATCGCGACCGCGAAGGGCAACTCCGCGCGCAGGCGCCGCGTGCGTTCGAGTGGCAGCAGCGCGACCACGCAAAGCGTGAACGCGAATGCGGCCAGACCGCAGAGGAACAGTCCCAGCCAGGCCAGGGAAGGACCGATCCACAATCCGGCGACGGCTAGAAGCTTGGTGTCGCCCGCACCGAATTGGCCCGTGAGGTAGAGTGCGAAGCCTGCGGCCAGGATGACCGTGCCGACGGCAACGTGCTGCCACAGGCCGCCGGCCGGTCCGGCGGCCCCGGATGCAGCATAGATCGCGAAAAACGCGAGCAGCATCAGAGGAACCTCGTTGGGAATTCGGCGCCAGCGGACATCGGTCGCGATGCTGGCGGCGAACAGCCCGCAGGCCGCCGCCTCCGCGACATACACCCCGAGGCTCTCCATCTGTGGTGCTCCTGTTCGCGCCCGCATTCCTCGCACCGCTCTACGGATTGGGTACGCCAGCCGGCAGCGTGATCTGGGCGACGGTTCCCTGCCCGGGCAGGGAGTTGATCTTGATGACGCCTTCGTGCCTCTTTACGAGATAGCCGGCGAGCGTAAGCCCGATACCCAGCGCATCCTCCCTGGTCGTGTAAAATGGCTGGAAGATGTTCATCCGCTTTTCGGCAGCGATGCCGTTTCCGTTGTCGATGACGGTGATGAGGATCTCGTCGTCCTTGCGCGTCGTGTCGATCCGCACCATGCCCTTCCTTTCGTCCAGGTCGCGTACGGCAAGCACGGAGTTGTCGATGATCTTCATCAGCATGAGGCGCAGCTCGGCCTTTGAGGCCAGGATGTCGGGAATGTCTCCCAGCCTCTTGGTGACCAGCCTGCTGGCCTCCGGCCCGCATTCCTCTATAGCTTCTTCGATGCAGGCATTGATGTCGGTCATGCTGCGGTTGACATGGTTCCGCGGCATCGCGCTCACGGATTCGAGCCGCCTGGCCAGATCGGAAATGCCCATCGCCTCCTGACGGACGCTGGTGGAAATGGCTGCCAGCGCCGCCATCTCTTCGTCCAGATCGATGCCGTCGTGCACCTCGCCGACGGTGTCGCTGTTGTCGAGCGCGTTCTGCAGGTGCTGCCGGGTCTCGCCCAGATAATCCATGCGGGCATCGATCTGCTCGGCCGACGCGGCCAGGCTGCCGACCGCGCACTTGACCACGAAACCGTCGATTGTCGCTTTCTCCAGATCGGCTTCGGTACTCCCGTGCGGCGGTGGCGCATCGGCCGTTCGGGCTGCGACGGGAGCAGGCGACGGCCGGGGGTCGACGCTCGGTTGCGGGGATGCCGCTGGCTGTGGCGGAGGAACCATGGCCGCGGTCCCGGCGGTCGCCGCGTCGGTTCCGCCCCGCCGCCTCTGGTGTAGCGCGAGCAGAATCCAGAAGAGCGCCAGCAGGGCGATGACGACCAGCATCCCGCGATCGTAATAGGCGAGCTGAACTTCCTTGCGGCCCAACTCAAACCGCAGGTTGCCAGCGAGCTCGTCGGTAAGGCGGGAAATCTTGTCCGAGGTGGCCTCCTCAAAGAGCTCCTCCATCGGACCCTGCCTGGTAAGAAGCACCTCCGCATGGGAAAAGAGATTGGAGAGCGTGTTCGCTAGGGTCGGCGGATAGCGCACGCTCGTTTCGCGGAGCGATTCCATTTCGCGTCTGAGACGGGTCTGCGCTTCGTCGCTGGGTGTGACCAGATAGAGGTCCATCTCCTGGGTCAGTCCTGAAATGTCCCGCGCCAGTTTCTGGTCGTCCAGCTGCTCGGCCTGCTGCACCGCGTTCGCGGTCGCCAGGGGCAGATAGCGGGTTGAATTGCGCACCACCGCGTAGCCGGTCTTGAAGCGCTCGACCCGCTCCTCCTTTGCGTCGATGGCGCTGATGTAGGCGTTGACGGAGTTGGCGAGCCGGTCAGGAAGATCGGGAATGCTCCGGGCGGTCTCGGACAGATCCGTCTTGAGGCGCGCCATGCGGGGAATAAACGCGGCCAGCGAGTCGAAGTCCGCGAGAGGATCGGACTTGACCCGCGCGAGCTCGATGCTCCAGTCCGAGGAGAGCCGCTGGATCTGCTGGACGGTGCCGATGGAGCTGCGGTAGTGCCGCTCGCCAACGTCGTTCGCCATCAGATAAAGGACGCCGGCCGCCGCCAACAGGATGACGGTCGCAACGGCACCGACAATCAGTGCGCCAGGTTTCATTGTGACAACTCCTCCCATTCGCCCGCCAGTGTCTTAATGAAGGCAACGATGGCGTCCTTGTCTTCGTCGGGGGCCTCGCGCCCCAGCTGAAACTCGAACATGGCGTCCACCGCGTCCCGCAAGGTCTCGGCGGTTCCGTCGTGGAGGTAGGGCGCGGTATGGGCCGCCATGCGCAGGCTGGGAACCTTGAAGGAGTGGCGATCCTCTTCGTTCCCGGTGATGTTGTAGAGACCGAGATCCGCGTCGGTTATGTCGCCCCTCTTCTTGAAATAATCGTTCAGCACACCGAAGACCTGAAACATGTTGCCGCCGACGTTGACTCCCTGGTGGCACGACACGCAGCCGTAGTCCTTGAACAGGGCGTAGCCCTCCATTTCCAGGGGGCTAAGGGCATTGTCGTCGCCCTTCAGCCACTGGTCGAAGCGGCTGTTCGGGGTGATGAGGGACCTGACGAACTCGGCGATCGCGTTCTTTACGTTCTTGCGGTTGATCCCGTCCGGATAGATTGTCGCGAACTCGGCCGGATAACCGTCGTCCTGATAGAGCTTAGCAACGACCTCCGGCCACAGATTTCCCATCTCGATGGGGCTCTGCACCGGGCCGTCGATCTGTGCGTCGAGCGTCTTGGCGCGCCCGTCCCAGAATTGCTTGAAGTTGAAACCGGCGTTGAACACCGTCGGCGAGTTGATGACCCCGGGCCTGTCGTCGATTCCTATGGAAACCTTGAGCCCGTCGTCGCCCCCGCTCGAGAGGTCGTGGCAGCTCGCACAGGAGACCGTGTCGTCCTTGGAGAGCACGGTGTCGTGGAACAGCATCCTGCCGAGCTCCACCTTGCGCGGGTCCACGTCGATCGCCTCCGGGATCGGCTTGATCGGCTCGTCCTCCTCCCGGCCCACTGCCAGCGCGACCGAGAGACAGAGAGCAAGGCCGGCAACTGCCGGGATCAGCAGCGATCTTGCGTGCATATCACTCCCCGCCCGGTCCGGCTCCGATGCCGCTAAGCCCGGAGAGAGCATCCATGGCCGTCAGGAACGCAGGACCGGCGATGAGCAGCATGGTGCCGGGAGTCACCAGGAGGAGCGTCGGAAGGGTCATGAGGACCGGCAGCCGGGCCGCCCAAGCCGTGATGCGGGCAGCGCGCTGAACGCGCTCGCCGGCCGCGATGTTCTTCATCGACTGGGTGAGCGGGGTTCCGTAGCGCTCGCCCTGGATGAGGGTCATCGCAAGGTCGCGCAGGCCCTCCACATCGCTGCGCTCGTGATAGGCCTGGAGCACAGCCCGGCGGTCGGAACCGAGGCGAAGTTCGGCGTCGATGAGACGAAACTCGCCAGCCAGGTTCGGCTCGATGGGGGTGAGCTCGTGCGCCACGGTCGCGAGGGCGCGCTCGAAGGTGAGGCCCGATTCGAGGCACATCACCATCAGGTCGAGGGCGTCGGGGAGGGACGCGGCCATCCGCCGCTGACGCCGACCCACCATTGAGCGCACCACGTACTCTGGAACGATGCCGCCGATTACGAGGCCGGCTACGCCCGCAAAGGCGACGAGAATGCCATAAGGAACCAACGTCACGACCGGACTGACCGAATGGCCGACCAGCGCGCACAGACCGGCACCGGCGAGGCCGCAAACGAGCTTGCAGGAAAGGAAGAGGGAGAGGGCGTCCTCCCGCCCGAACCCAGCCCGGCGTAGCGTTCGCGTGAGCTTCTCGCGCTCTCGCGCGCCAAGCGGTACTAGCATCGATGCGGCCCGCAATACCTGAGGACCCAGCTCCCGCATCGACAGCCCCGCAGTGCCCGTGCTGGCAGAAGCGGAACCCGGTCCGGAGCGGAGAACCTCACGCCGCGGAACGGCGAGCCTCCTATCGAGCACGCGCGTGCGCTGGGTCTCACTGAATATGAAGACGGCAATCACCATCAGGATGGCGCTGCAGACAACTCCCCCCACGATTAGGACCATCGAGTTGGTCACGGCCCTTCCCCCGCTCCTACTTCTCGCCGCGGGTGCCGAGCTGGCGCGCGACGATGAGGCCGGCGGCAATGAGAGCGACTCCGAGCTGCAACAGGGTCTGGCCTTCCTCGGTGTTGAACAACAAGTCGATAGACTCTGGAGAGGTCATGCTCTGCACCGCCAGAACCAGGGGAGGCATCAGCATCAGCACTACGAGCGTAAGTCGGGTCTGCCCGGTGGACGCCCTTGTCTTGAGCGCCGTCACCCGCCTCTCGCGGAGCGTGTCCGCCAGGTTCGTGAAGGCCGCCGAAATGCTGCCGCCCGCGCGTCGCTGCAGGCGGATGACCGCAGCAAACAGCGTGAAGTCTGCGAGCCGGATCCGCTCGGAGACCATGCCGAGGGCGGTGTCGGGATCGAGGCCGGCGAGCATCGCGTCCGTAACCTCGAGAAGCACCGGCCGCACCGGGGGCTGCGCGTCCTCGGCGATACTCGCGAGCGCCTCCAGAGGGGGCAGGCCGGCCCCGGAGAGGCGCACGATTTGATCGACGGTTTCCGGAAACTGCTGGATGAACTGGGTCTCGAGCTTGGCCTGGAGTCGCGCCAGCGCGTACCAAGCACCGCCTACGCCGGCGAGAGCGGCGACGGGCGTGGACCACCAGCCCGACATTCCGAGCACCCACAGCCCGAGCCAGGCACCGGCGGCCGCAAGCACACCGATCGCCAAGACGCGCGGGAGGGCGCGCGGGGCATCGATCAGCGGATAGCGCGCCTCGACGATTCCCAGGAGCCAGGCCAGCTGGGTCCGGCGCCTGGTGGGGCGAAAAATGCTCTCCTCCGGCACGAGCTCCTCGGCGGCGCCGTGTCCCGAGAGCGGTGCACCCACCCATTGGAGCCTCCTCTGGAACGCCCTGTCCCGGCCGCCGAGCAGGACGACGGCTCCGAGTACGATCACCACCACTGAAACCGTGGCGACGATGAGAACGAGAACGTTCAACTCCCGGCCTCCCCAATTCTCGGGTCCGCCTGAAGCGCTGCCAGGAGAGGCTCGCGCATGCCGACCGCGTCGACGGCGCCCATCCACGAGGGCTGGCGTCCGGAGGTTTCGAAGATGTGTTGCTCGTCGCCAGACTGGCGGCGCCGCCAGAGCTCCTCGGTGGTGACGATACCGTTCTCCATTCCGACCACATTGGTGATGCTGGTCACGCACCGGTGTCCGGAGCGGAGGCGCGCGAGTTGAACGACCACATCGACTGCGGACGCGATCTGGCTCCGGAGAGCCGAAAGGGGCATGTCGGCACCGGCCATCATCAGCATGTTCTCGAGCCGGATGAGCGCATCGCGCGGGCTGTTGGCATGCAGGGTGCACATGGAACCCGGGTGGCCGGTGTTCATCGCCTGGAGCATCTCGGATGCTTCGCCGCCTCGCACCTCGCCGACGATGATCCGGTCGGGTCGCATCCTGAGCGTGTTCACCAGCAGGTCGCGCATGGTCACTTGGCCGGTGCCTTCCGCGCTCATGGTTCGGGTCTCGAGGCGGACGACGTGCGGCTGCTGCAGTTGGAGTTCCGCCGCGTCCTCGATGGTCACCAGCCGCTCGCCGTGGTCGATCTTCTGCGAGAGCGCGTTCATGAAGGTGGTCTTGCCGGAGCCGGTGCCGCCGCTGACCAAGATGTTGAGTCGCGCACGCACGGAGACGCGGAATAGCTCGGCCATCGCCTTCGACATGGCGCGGCGTTCCGCCATGTCTTCGAGACTAATGCCCCGCATGGTGAAGCGTCGGATCGAGATTGCGGCGCCGTCGATCGCGAGCGGCGGGATCACGATGTTGACGCGCGAACCGTCGGGGAGGCGCGCATCGACCATGGGGCTGGATTCATCGACCCGGCGTCCGACCCAGCCGGCGATGCGCTGAGCGATGTGAAGCAGGTGCTGCTGATCGCGAAAGCGGACGTCGACGTGCTCGAGTCGCCCCCGTCGCTCGACGTAGACGCTGTCCATGCCGTTGATCAGGATGTCCGAGACATGGCGATCCAAGAGCAGGGGCTCTATGGGCCCCAGTCCCTTGATGTCGTGGACGAGCTGGGTGACCACCTGCTGCCGATCCAGCGGGCTGAGGTCGGGCAGGCCCGCTTCGCCGGTCTCGAGAAAGGCGAGGAGCTGGGCCGCCAGCCTCTCGTTATCAAGCTCCGCGATCTTCGTCATGTCGAGAGACTTGACGATCGTGGGGTGAATCTTGGTGACGACGTCTGAGATCGCGGCGGTGGTCTTGGCGCGTTGTCGGCGGACGTCGGGCTGTTCGGGCGCGACGGGCAACGGCTGACCCGCTGGGCGCGCCGCCGACTTGGACCTCGTTGAAGCGGCGGCGGGCCTGGGACGGCGACCGAATGCGCGGGCGGCCATGGTCAGGAACTCCCAGGTGGGAGCGTCGCGCCGCCAGCGCCGATGCGGCGCGACGGCTCCAGGAGCCTGTCCGTCAGTGCCCCCACGGGCTTGCGGAGAGAGCGGGGCAGCCGGGG
>JGI24797J26694_1001768_pt1 | contig 11399 bp, 15 predicted proteins | sample PinacodermPK_FD_26694 | JGI IMG/M metagenome (IMG submission 26694) | reverse complement strand
TTCTTACTGCGCCGAGGCTTCCATAATTCGCTCCATCACCAGCTCTGCTGCCGGCACACCACCGAGCCACTCCATCTCCCGCAATCCGGTGGGGCTGGTGACGTTGATCTCGCTCAGCCATGGACCAATCACGTCAATGCCCACAAACGCCAAACCCGCCCGGCGCAACGGCTCCGCCAGGGCACGGCAGATGGTGTGATCCCTGGCGCTGAGACNACAGGCTTCCGGCGTTCCCCCCATGGCNAGGTTGCTGCGAAAATCTCCCGGNCGGGGTCGCCTGTTGACGGCGCCGATGCAGTCGCCGTTCGCCAGCAGNATCCGTTTATCTCCCTCCACCACGTCCGGCAGAAAAGCCTGCATCAGAACCGGAAGCTGCTGTTGTGCCGTAACCAACTCCAGCAAAGCCTTCAGACCGGCCATGGCGCTGTCGGCCCGCACCACCCCCTGCCCGCCACGGCCTTCCAGTGGCTTGAGCACCACGTCCCGGTGCTGACGAGTAAACGCCAGCAGGCTGGCGCAATCCGCACTCACGATCGTGGGCGCCATGAGTTGGGAGAACTGCAAGGCGGAGAGTTTTTCGTTCCAGATCAACAAGGACGCCGGACGGTTAATNACCCGCACACCACTGCGCTCAGCCTGTGCCAGCAGACCNGCGGCAAACACGTAGGCAGCGTCCACTGGCGGGTCGCGGCGCATCCACACCAGTTGAAAGCCGGTCAGACTGCGTTGTTCCGCCGCTCCTTGCTGAAACCATGGATCCGGCACATGCCAGCCCTGGTGGTCGTGGTGCATGGACGCCAGCTCCAGAGGTTGCGCCAAGACCGTGACGTCCCCGTCCAGGGCTTGCAGTTGCCGTGGTTCCGCCCACCACACCTGGCTGCCGGCACCCTGGGCTGCCTGCATGAGGGCCACACTGCTGTCCTTGCCGGGGCGCAGTCGTGACAGGGGATCCGTCAGAAAAAGCTGTTGCAAGAGGAAGCCGGAAGTGGGTTAAGCCTGCAGCAGAGCATCCAGCCTGCCGGAGTCCTCCGCAGCTTGTAACTCCTCGTATCCACCAATGTGCTGGTCGTCAACGAAGATCTGAGGAACGGTGGTTTGCCCGCCGGCCCGCNGGCTCATGGCCCGCTTCCGGCCCCGACCTTCCTCCACGTCAATGTTGGTGTAGGTCACGGCCTTGTGATCCAGCAAGGCCAATGCNCGGCGGCAGAAGGGGCACCAACCGGTGGTGTAAATCTCGACCTTGGCCATGGCGGGCTGGGACGTCAACTGGGTCTCATGGTACGTCCACCGTACCGTCCCCGGTCCGCACTGTCGGAACGGTTGAGGTCATAGGATGGTGGCATGACCGAATCCACCACCACGCACCTGGATCCCGTTGCCCTCCAGCGTCACCTGTCCGAACTCACACAGCGCCTGGGCAACGCCCAGGACTGCCTTTGACGTCCCTGCTCTACAGGCGCGGCAAAACGATTTGGAGCAGTTGGCTGCTCAACCCGACTTCTGGACGGATCAGCGCCACGCCCGGAAGCACATGCGGCAACTGGATGATGTGAAGGCCCAGCTTGAGGCCCTGGGGCAGTGGTCCATCACCTTGGCAGATGCCCAGGCGGCACTGGAACTTCACCAACTTGAGGCCGATGTGCTGTTGCTTGAGGAAGCCCGCAACGCGCTGGTCAGCCTGCAAGGCGCCCTGGATCGTTGGGAGTTGGAGCGGCTGCTCAGCGGCCCCTACGACCAGGAAGGGGCTGTGCTCACCATCAATGCCGGTGCTGGCGGCACCGATGCCCAGGACTGGGCCGAGAAGTTGATGCGCATGTACAGCCGCTGGGCGGAGCGCAACGGCATGACCAGCACCGTGGCGGAACTCTCCGAAGGGGAGGAAGCCGGCATCAAATCCGCCACCCTGGAAATCTCCGGTCGCCATGCCTACGGCTATCTGCGGCATGAGAAGGGCACCCACCGGCTGGTGCGCATTTCCCCCTACAACGCCAACGACAAGCGCCAGACCAGCTTTGCCGGGGTGGAGGTGATGCCCCAACTCAAGGAAGACCTGGATCTGGAGATCCCCGACAAGGATCTGGAGATCACCACCTCCCGATCCGGGGGAGCCGGTGGGCAGAACGTCAACAAGGTGGAAACCGCTGTGCGCATTCTCCATCTACCCACGGGCGTGGCGGTGCGCTGTACCCAGGAGCGTTCCCAGTTGCAGAACCGGGAGCGGGCCATGGCTTTGCTCAAGGCCAAGCTTCTGGTCATTGCTCAGGAACAGCGGGCTGCGAAAATTGCCGATATCCGTGGAGACATGGTGGNTGCTGCCTGGGGCAACCAGATTCGCAACTATGTGCTTCACCCCTATCAGATGGTGAAGGATCTACGCACCCATGCAGAAACCACGGACGTGCAAGCCGTGATGAACGGGGAACTGGATNCTTTCATTCAGGCATCCCTCCACGCCANCCTGGAAACGGCAGATTTTTCCCCATGACCGGTAGCCCTCCCCAGGACAGCTTCGTCAAACTGGCCATGAAAAACATGGTGCGCAAGGGCCGTACCTCCTTGCTGCACATGGCCCTCACGACAACCGGTCTTGTGGCGGTGCTGCTGCTGCTGGCCAGCCTGGACCGCCCCTCCCTGTGAACCGTGGCGCGTTCCCCCCGGCCAGGGTCCTCAACCCCTTGGCGGCGGATCCGGTGGTGGACCTGGCCTGGAGCAGTANCCGTCCGGATCTTCTCCGTCAGGAGAGCTGTCGTCAACTGTTGCGGCACTGGCTGACGGCACTGCAACCGGAACTGGATCCTCGNCAGCGGAGCAGGGCCTACAGCCTTGGCGTCACCGTTACGGACGACATCACCATGGCGGAGTTGAACCGAACCTGGCGTCATGGCCAGGGCGCCACGGACGTGCTGGCCTTCGCCAGTGGTCAGGACGGTCCCTGGTTGGCGCCGGAGCCGGGGGAACCGCTGGAGTTGGGAGATATTGTCATCGCCTGGGAAACGGCTGAGCGTCAGGCCGAGGCCGCTGGCTGGACCCTGGACCGGGAGTTGATCTGGCTGCTGAGCCATGGTGTTCTCCATCTCCTGGGCTGGGACCATCCCGATGACGCCAGCTTGGCGACCATGCTGGAACGTCAGATCCTCTTGCTGGAAGCCACGGGCCAGACAACCGTCCAGGATCGGGCTAAGGTTTGGTCATTGCCTGGGAAACCCTTTGCAAACCACGATTCCACCTGAAGCGCGGGTGCTGCGCCGGGGCCGAGGAACGAGGGTTGGCGCCTACAAGGTGGCCCGAGATCTGCCGGCCGGTTTTCGGTACGCTGCCCAGGGTCTGGCCTATGCCTTTGCCAGTCAACGGAACTTCCGCTTGCAGTTGGTCATGGGCGGTCTGGCCTTGACCTTGGGCCTCTGGCTCAACCTCCACTGGTCGGAATTGGGGGTGCTGGTCCTCACCGTGGCCGCCGTGTTGGTGCTGGAGTTGCTCAACACCGCCACGGAAGCCGCAGTGGACCTGGCCATCGGACGACAGTTTCACCCCCTTGCCCGTGTTGCCAAGGATTGTGCGGCAGCAGCGGTGTTGGTGGCGGCGGCGGCCTCGATCCTCATTGCCCTGCTCCTTCTGTCTCCCCCCCTGTGGCAACGCATCGTGGGGGGATAACGGTGCTTCTGGTGATCGACAATTACGACAGCTTCACCTTCAATCTGGTGCAGTATCTGGGGGAGTTGGCTGTGGATCATCCCCTTGCCGCCACCTTGCGGGTGGAGCGCAACGATGCGCTGACCGTTACAGAGCTTGCTGCCCTACGGCCAGCGGCGGTGGTCCTCTCCCCTGGCCCTGGTGACCCGAATCAGGCGGGGGTGTGCCTGGACGTAATTGGCCAGTTGGGACCCACCACACCAATGTTGGGGGTGTGCCTGGGTCACCAGGCCATGGCTCAGTGTTTTGGTGGACGTGTGGTGCGCGCCAGTCACCCCATGCATGGCAAGACTTCGGCTGTCCACCACCAGCAGGAAGGGGTGTTCTGCGGGCTACCCCAACCCTTGACCGCCACCCGTTACCACTCCTTGGTGGTAGAGCGCTCCACCCTGCCCGACTGCCTGGAGATCACCGCATGGCTGGAGGACGGTGAACACACCGTCATGGGTCTACGGCACCGCCACTATCCCCACCTGCAAGGGGTGCAGTTCCATCCGGAAAGTGTGCTGACCCAGGCGGGGCACCAGTTACTGGGCAATTTCCTGCGGCTGGCGGATGCTTGAACACTGCTATCTTCTGCTTCCGGGACAAATCAGCAATCCCGAACCGACAGCAATGGGGTACGACCGATTTCGTGGCGGATGCTGCGCTGCCATTGTCAGCCTGGTGGTGAGTTGCGGCTGGGGTGGGGTCTCGCCAGTCGCAGCGGAGCCAACCGTACAGGTCACGAGTTATGGCCACAGCGCCCTGCTGTTCGAGAGTGACGAGGGACGACTTCTGTTGAACCCCTTCCAGGCCGTTGCCTGCGCCGCAGACCTGACGGAACCTCGCCTTGACGTGGATCTGATCCTGGCCAGCAGCAATCTTCCCGACGAGGGTGCTCCCGTGGCGCGTGGCCGCTTCTTCAGCACCCCTGGCTCCTATCGGCTGGAGGAGGATTGGCGGATTGAAGGTTTTGCCGTCCCCCACGACCANCTGGGAGGGCGCCGCTTTGGTCANGGGGTGGTGTGGACCTGGCAGCAGGCAGGCCTGCGCATGGCCCACATGGGGGGTGCTGCGGTACCCCCCACCGCTGCAGAACGCATCCTGCTCAGTGGTGTGGACGTGCTGGTGTTGGCTGTGGGTGGGGGCAGCAAGGTGATGGACGGACTCCAGGCTGCCCAGGTGGTCAATACCATCAGGCCCCGCCTGGTGATCCCGGTGCAACACACCACGGCCACACCCCCTCCCGAGGGGTGTGATCTCGCCACCGTCGAACCGTTTCTCGAAGCCCTCCCTGCCACAATTCCTGTGGAGCGCCCAGGCTCCACAACGGAGATCAGTGACTCCCTGCTGGGTGAAGACACCACCGTTCACGTNCTGGAGTTGAAGTCACGCTGACCATGGATGCAGATGTGCAGGGTGGCTCCCTGGCTATTGATCTGGGGAGCAGCAACACGGTTGTGGCCCACCAACCGGCCAACGGCGGGTCGCCTCGTCTGCTGCACGTCCCGGCCTACAGCCATCAGGACGAGCCGATTGTTCCCACCCTGCTGTATTGCGCCAACGACTGCACCACAGCCCAACCGAATGCCTCCCGCCAGCCCTGTCTTGTGGGATGCCAGGTGATTGCGGCTGGTCTCCTGGAGACCGTGAACCAGCCTCTCCGACCCCCTGCCGAGCTGTATTACCAATTCAAGCGCTCCATTGGCGCCCGTCCCCGTTCCGATCACGTGGAGCGGGCCGAGCGTGGTGGCGCTTTGTTTCTGGAGCATCTCTGGCGGGCCGTTCCGTGGCAAACACCTCCGGAGCGGCTGGTGCTCACCGCGCCCGTGGATGCCTTTGCCGGCTACCGCCGCTGGCTGCTGGAGCATGGCAGCAGGTTGCCTGTGCCTGAAATCGCCATGGTGGACGAGCCTACGGCAGCGGCCATTGGCTCCGGCTTGCCCCCCGGTAGCCATGTGCTGGTGGTGGACCTGGGCGCTGGCACCAGCGATCTCGCGCTTGTCCGGATTCAGGGGGGAGAAGGTGAGGCCCGACCCATCTCCCAGTTGATCCGCTTTAACGGGAACGATCTGGTGCGATCCTCTCAGCATCTGCGGGTGGCCCGCGTGGTGGGGAAAGCGGGTGCGGCTTTGGGTGGCCGTGATCTGGACCAATGGATTGTCGCCCACATGGCCCCACGGACCACGGGGCCCCTGCCGGAGACCTGGATGCGGGCGGCGGAGCGACTCAAGTGCCGACTCAGCGCCAACGATCGGGCAGTAGTGGAGGTGCCCCGGACCGGAGGTGGCGTGACCCATTGGCAACTGGAGCGTTCCGCGCTGGAGCGTCTCCTGCAGAAGCAGGGTTTTATCCGCTTGCTGGATCGTTTGTTGGAGCAGGTGGCCGTTGCCGCCCGCCGTGAAGGCTTGGATCTGTTGCGGCTGACTGCTGTTCTTCCGGTTGGGGGAACCAGTCGTCTGCCCTTGGTGCGCCGCTGGATCGAGCAGCGCCTGCCCGGTGTTCCCTGTTGTGCCCGGCAACCCCTGACAGCGGTGGCCTATGGCGCGTTGGCCCTGACCCCCAACGTGCAAGTGCGGGATGTGCTGAGCCGTGGTGTGGCGCTTCGATACTGGGATCGCCGCCAACAGGCCTACTGCTGGCATCCTCTCTACCGGGCGGGTCAGTCCTGGCCAACGGAATCTCCGTTGCAGATTCGTCTCGCTCCAGCCCATGCCAACCAACCCTCCCTTGAACTGGTGCTGGCAGAGGTGAGCGCCGATCTGCGGCACGAGGTTGTCTTTGTGGACGGCCAGCCCCAACTGCTGGAGCAGCAGGCCCCGGCAGCCGGCANGAGCACCTGGCCAACCACTTTTCCACCCCTGCCGCTCCCGGAGCGGGTGCAACCCGGGCAGGATGCCTTGCTGCTGGCGTTCAGCATTGCGGATGACCGTCACCTCCATCTACAGGTCAACAGCCTGCTCAACGAACAATCCGGTGCAGAATTGAACAGTCNCCTTGACCTTGGCCCGCTGCGCTGAGCCAACCGCGAACCATGAACCGCTTTCCTTTGCTGCGACGTTTGCTCCAGCTCACGGCGGCAGCGGCCNTGATCGTGCTGGTGCTCAAGGCCCTGGTCCATGGTTGGCAATATCAGTTGACGCAACGCTTGCAGCGCTCTGTAGCAGACGAAGACCACGCCGCCTGCGTTACCTCGGGNGAACAACTGGCCCGCCTACGCCCCCTGGAGCTTGNCGAAGCCCGGCAGTTGGCCCATTGCCGTCGCGTTTTGGCCAGTGACTACTGGGTCACGGGTGAGCATCAAAAGGCCCTGGATCTTCTGGAGCGCCTCGTTGGTTCACCCCAGATGGTTGCCACGGATCAATCGCAACTCTCCGAATGGGTACGTCAGCGACGGGAGCGGGCAGTGGAGCATTATCGCCGGGGTGAGCTATCCACGGCCCTGGCCTTGCTACGGGAACTCAGTGACNTGCAGGAACCTCAGNGGGATACCTTGATTGAAAGCCTTCGGATTCGCTGGAATCTCAACCGGCAGNTCCATGAAGAGGCCAGACNACTCAGGGACGAGGAGCGCTGGTGGGAAGCTTTTGACGCCATCAACCGGCTGGATCATCCCTGGTGGCGCACCCATGCCCAACAACTCCGGAAAGAAATTGTTACAACCACCCAGGCCCTGAACGGGCAAGGTGTGGGTCGGGATGGACACAACGGGAGAACCCGTCATAACGTCCCTCTTGCGGACCTGGACCGCCGCATCCACCTTCATCTGACCCGCAGCGGGGATGACTGGCATGCCTATACGCAGGCCTGCCGTGAGCTGGGCGGTACGATTGTCGATTACGGCCCCGAAAGCGTCTGTCGCCGCTGACCGGGAACGCGGCAATGTTGCAACAGGCCCCCTCTCGCCTGTGCCGTATGTGACAAAATCAACTGCGTACCGTTTCAATTCAATGGACAATGGCCATGCAGCCGGGTGAGCGGGTCCGGGTCAAGAAATCCGTCATCGTCTACAACCACCCCAAACACCGGTCGAAGCCTTTTGACATGCATGGTCAGGAGGGTGAAGTGAAGGCGATCATCAGCACCTGGAAGGCGGGAGAACCTCTCAGCGCCACCCTTCCCGTGGTTGTGATTTTTGGTCGCACCCGCTTCCATTTCCACGCCGACGAGTTGGAGCCCTGCTGAGTGGGCAGCGGGCATTGCGCCCACCATGGGTCCCGTCCTCACGGAACGCTCAAGGGGAAGGTGCCTCGGGCAGCAGCACAACCCCTTCCTCCGGGTCCGTGGGTCGGAGGTGGAGTCTGATGAACTCGCTGCGCCGCGTGGGCACGTTGCGGCCAATGAAATCCGCCTGCAGGGGCAGTTCCCGATGGCCGCGATCCACCATGACCAGCAGCCGCACCGTGCGGGGACTTCCCCAGGTCAGGAGCGCATCAAGGGCGGCCCGGGCTGTGCGGCCCGTGAACAGCACATCATCCACCAACACCACCTCCCGCCCATCGACAGGCACCGGCAAGACCGTGGCCTGGGGTAATCTGGTGGGGACCGTGCGCAGGTCGTCCCGGTGAAACGTGGGATCCAGACTGCCCGCTTCAACCACCTGCCCTGCCAGGCGCCCCAGCTCTTCGGCCAATACCTTCGCCAGAGGGACGCCACGGCTGGGAATTCCCAGCAGGAGCAGTTGACCGGGATCATGGGCAGCCTCCAGTACCTGGGAGGCCAGGCGGGTCATGGTGCGGCGCAACGCAGGACCTGAAAGAATCACAACAAATGGCTGATCTGTCACCATAAACGTCGGGGAATGCTCACTTAATGGGCCGGGATGAAGACAAACTGCTCAGGAGGTTCCATGCTTGGGCAAGCCGCCGTCGGCACCACTCCGTTCACATTCAATAGCAATCGACCGAACTATCCCTCCAAACCCTTAATCGAGGAGAATGATCACCGGTGACCGCAGCCCCTATCATCCGTAGCCAGGATGCCATCCCTGGCAGAGTCCATCCTTCCATGGATCGTCAACCCCAGGAAGCGCCTGTGGTTCTGGCAATTCTGGATGGATGGGGTCACCGTGACAGCGCTNCGGACAATGCNGTCCGTCTTGCCGGAACACCCAACATGGATGTTCTGTGGCAGACCTGTCCCCACACCTTGATTCAGGCCAGTGGGTCTGCCGTGGGTCTGCCGGATGGGCAGATGGGCAATTCCGAGGTAGGGCATCTTACCATTGGTTCCGGGCGGGTTGTGCGCCAGGAGCTTGTGCGCATTGGCCATGCAATTCGGGATGGATCCTTCTGGCGGAATCCCCGATTCAACGCCCTGGCACAGCGGCTTGAGGATCGAGGCGCCACGCTCCATCTGGTGGGTCTGTTATCGGATGGAGGGGTCCACAGCCATGTGGATCATCTGGCGGGTTTGCTGCGCTGGGCTGCCCGCCGACGGTTTTCCCGTGTCTGTGTCCATGGCATTACGGATGGACGGGATACGTCGGATCATGCCGGTCTGGGGCATGTGAAGGACTTGCAGCAGTTGATGACCAGCCTTGACTGTGGCCGGATCACCACCCTTTGTGGTCGCTACTGGGCCATGGATCGTGACCACCGCTGGGAACGCACCGCCAGGATCTACCGCCTGCTCACGGAGGCTGACAACAACCGTCATCCCGATCCTGTGGCAGCCGTTCAAGCCAGCTATGCCGAAGGGATTGGTGACGAGTTTCTTGAACCCCACCGCTTCGGGAAGGAGGTTCTGCAGCCAGGGGACGGGTTGATTTGCTTCAACTTCCGCCCGGACCGGGTCCGTCAGATGATCCGTGCCCTGGTGTTGGAAGACTTCAACGGGTTTCCCCGCCCCACATGGCCTGGTCCCCTGGACGTGGTCACCTTTACCCGGTATGAGCAAGGTCTGCCGGTGGAGGTTGCGTTCCCCCCCCAGCCTCTGGACCATCTGCTGGGAGATGTGGTGGCTGAGCACGGTCTCCGCCAGTTCCGCATTGCCGAAACGGAAAAATATCCCCACGTGACCTACTTCTTTAACGGNGGCAAGGAACGGCCACTGCCTGGAGAAGATCGCCATCTGGTGCCGTCTCCCAAAGTGGCCACCTATGACCAGACGCCAGCCATGTCCGCATGGGACGTGACCGATGGCGTCATCAGTGCCATTGCCAAGGGTGTGTATTCCTTGATCGTGGTCAATTACGCCAACCCGGACATGGTGGGTCATACCGGAATCATCGATGCGACAGTGCAGGCCATTGAAACCGTGGATGCCTGTGTTGGTCGGATCGCGGAGGCCACCCACTGGGCCGGGGGCACCATGCTCGTCACGGCAGACCACGGTAACGCAGAAACCATGTGCTCACCCGAGGGCAAACCCTGGACAGCACACACCACCAATCCCGTACCGTTTCTGTTGCTGGAGGGGGAAAAGCGCAAGATCCCTGGCGTTGGTAACCTTGTGGAATTGCGGGACAACGGCACACTGGCGGACTTGGCGCCCACGATTTTAGAGATTCTCCGGATTCCCGTTCCACCCGCCATGGGTGGGCGCAGTCTCGTTGCTTCATCCTCCCGGATCCGTCCTGTCGCCGCTGAGCGAACAGCTCAGTTTCTTGGCGTTTAAGCTGTTTTCCGGTCCTTCACTTCCACGACGGTTGCTTCACTCGTTTGCGCTCATCATCTGGCTTGTCACAGGTGTCCTTCTGATCGTTACCGTTCTCTTCCATAGTCCAAAAGGGGACGGGATGGGGGGCATGGCCGTTGGCGCTGCGGCCGGTATGTTCAGCAGTACCCGCAGCGCGGAAAGCACACTCAACCGTGTTACGTGGATGCTGGTCACTGTCTTTTTGCTGTTGGCCGTGCTGCTCAGTGCGGGCTGGTTGCAGTTCGATGGCCAGCAAGGTGGCGTCTCCCCGGTCGTCACACCGACCCCATCCAGCCAGGTTGCCCCTGTTGACATGGACATGGCGCCCCCAGCTACGCCAGAGGAAACCCCTGTCCCTTAGGTTTCCGTGCCATAGTCCATCACCGTAAGGCCAGTGGCCTATCGGTTGGTTCAGGGTTGATCCTGATCCGCACCGAGCTCCTGCCAGAACGCCTCTGGCGCCATGGCGGGTTGCAGGACGTGCTCGACGCCGGGTTGCAGGGGCGCCTTCAGGATTTCAACGGTCTCCAGTTGATCCCCGGCGTTCAGCAGAGGGATATCGGCAGCCGCTGTGGTGCTGTGGCTGGTGCTGCTGCTAAAGCCGCGAAACAGGATCAACTCGAAGGGCTCGCCGCTGGCCAGTTGGCCACGGCACCGCAGCACCCAATCGTGGTTGTGGGCACTGAGGCGCTCCAGGCGCTGCAGCGGGTCCGAATCAGAAGCCACCCGCCACCCGCCCATAGCGAGGCCATCGCACCAGAAGCCATTGCAGGAAGAAACCTGCGTAAACGACAAGACAGAACCAGCCAGCCACCCTGGCCCCCTCGGTGGTCCAAGGGGCGCCAAAGAGAAAGTTCAGTCCATGGCCCAGCGCCTGGCTGAAGCCACCCGGAGGATGTTGCCAGAGGCGACACACGGTACTGACTTGCCAACCACCCAGACACCTGTAGGACGCCACACTGGCAATGCCGCCCACTGCAGTGAACACCGTGAGGCTCCACCGCCAGATTCGCGTCACCAGGGGAAGGGCGCGCCAGGGGGGAAGATCCGCCAGCTCATCGTTGATGTCTTCCCAGAACCAGAGGCTG
>JGI24797J26694_1001760_pt1 | contig 11437 bp, 4 predicted proteins | sample PinacodermPK_FD_26694 | JGI IMG/M metagenome (IMG submission 26694) | reverse complement strand
GGAGGTCGACCTGCCGGTCGTGCCGCTGCGGGGCGGGCCGGAGATGCTGCGGCGCCTGCTCGATCCACTGGGTTACGAGGTGGAGTGCTCGCCCATCGCGCTCGACTCCGTCTTTCCGGCGTGGGGAGACAGCCCATACGTGTCGGCTCGCCTGGCCGGCCGCCAGACCGTGCGTTCGGTCCTGGAGCATCTCTATGTGCTGCTCCCGGTGCTCGACGACGCCAAGCACTACTGGATCGGTCCCGACGAGGTGGACAAGCTCCTGCGCCGGGGCGGCGACTGGCTCTCCTCTCATCCCGAGTCCGACCTGATCGCTCGCCGGTACCTGCGTCTTCCCACATTCACGCGGGAGGCTCTGGCGCGCCTCGCCGAGGCCGGCGAGGACGCCGACCTCCTCGACTCGCAACGCGACGCAGCCGAGCAGGCGGCCGAACTGCCGATCCGCCTGGGCGAGCAGCGGCTCGACGCGGTGCTCGAAGCGGTGCGGAACGTCGGGGCGGGAAGGGTCGTCGATCTCGGATGCGGCGAAGGCCGGCTGCTGGAGCGGCTGATCGTCGAGCCGGCAGTCACATCGGCGGTGGGAGTCGACGCGTCGATGGGAGCGCTCAAGCGAGCCGGGAAGCGCCTGAGGCTCGATCAGATGTCCGAGCGTCGCCGGGAGCGGGTCCAGCTGTTGCAGGGCGCGCTGACCTACACCGACTCGCGATTGCGGGGCTTCGATGTGGCGACGGTCGTGGAGGTCGTCGAGCATCTCGACAGCGAACGACTCGACGTGTTCGCCGAGGTCGTCTTCGGNCACNTCTCNGCCGCNTCGGTGGTGCTGACCACTCCGAANCGCGAGTACAACGCGAACTTCGAACGCCTCGACGCCAGGGGCTTGCGCCACGACGATCATCGCTTCGAATGGACTCGCGGCGAGTTCGAGGCGTGGGCCCGCGGCATCTCCGAGCGCTTCGGCTACGGCGTCGAGATCAGCGCGGTCGGCCCCGTCGACCCGGTCCACGGGCCGCCGACGCAGATGGCGGTGTTCCGCCGGTGAGACGGCCGGCGTGAGACGCTCGATCTCCCGCATCGAGGTTCCCGAGGTCGGGCTCGTAGTGCTCTGCGGCGCATCCGGCTCAGGCAAGTCGACGTTCGCCCGCCGGCACTTCGCCCCCACCGAAGTCGTGTCCAGCGACCAGTGCCGGGCCCTCGTCAGCGACGACGAGACCGACCAGTCCGTCACCGCGGCCGCCTTCGAGCTGCTCCACTCCATCGTCGGCAAGCGCCTCGAGATCGGCCGCCTCACCGTGGTCGACGCAACCAACGCCAAGCCCGAGGACCGCAAGTCCATCGTCGAGCTCGCACGCCGATGGGACGTGCTCGCGACCGCCATCGTGTTCGACCTCTCGCTGGCTGCGTGCCTGGAACACAACGAGCAGAGACAGGATCGCCGCACACCGCCGCACGCCATCAAGCGTCAGCACGACACGCTGCGCCGCAGCGCCAAGCGGCTGCGCAAGGAACGCTTCACCAGGGTCTACACGCTCGGCTCGACGGAGGAACTCGACTCGGTCGAGGTGGCTCGGACCAGGATCTGGAGCGATCGCCGCGACGACACCGGCCCGTTCGACATCATCGGCGACATCCACGGCTGCCATGCCGAGCTGCTGAGCCTGCTCGACCGGTTGGGCTACGACACCGCTGCCGACCCCATCGCGCATCCGGAGGGTCGCCGCGCCGTCTTTCTCGGCGATCTCGTCGACCGCGGCCCCGCCGTCGCTGAAGTGCTCGACGTCGCGATGTCCATGGCGGCTGCGGGCAGTGCGCTCTGCATCGCGGGCAACCACGAGAACAAGCTGCGCCGGGCCCTCGCGGGGCGCAACGTGACGGTCGCGCACGGGCTGGCCGAGTCGCTCGAACAGCTGGAGCGGCGCCCTCCCGAGTTCGCCGAACGAGTCGCCGAGTTCATCGACGGCCTCATCAGCCACTACGTCCTCGACGGCGGCCGTCTGGTGGTCGCCCACGCAGGCCTTCCCGAGCGGTACCACGGGCGCTCGTCGGGCCGTGTGCGAGAGCTCGCCCTGTACGGCGACACCGACGGCGAGACCGACGAGTTCGGGCTGCCGGTGCGGTACCAGTGGGCTGAGGACTACCGCGGCGAGGCTGCGGTCGTCTACGGCCACACGCCGGTGCCGGTGGCGACATGGGTCAACAACACGATCTGCGTCGACACCGGCACCGTCTTCGGGGGCGAGCTGACCGCCCTGCGCTGGCCGGAGCGCGAACTGGTCTCGGTGCCCGCAGCAGCCGAGCACTATGAGCCGATCCGGCCTGTCGACTCCTCAGCGGACGGGCCGTCGCGGCCGTCGCGGCTGCTCGATGTGGGCGATGTGCTGGGCAAGCACCATGTCGAGACGGCGCTGGCGGGTCGTGTCCTGGTCGAGGCCGAACGGTCGAGCGTCGCCCTCGAAGTCATGAGCCGCTTCGCGGTCGACCCGCGCTGGCTTGTCCATCTGCCTGCGACCATGGCACCGGCGGCTTCCTCGGGCAGCGACGACTACCTGGAGCATCCCGACGAGGTGTTCGCGTACTTCCGCAAGGCCGGCGTCGACGAGGTGGTGGTCCAGGAGAAGCACATGGGCTCGCGGGCCGTGCTCGTCGTCGCCCGCGACGTCGACGCAGCCCGTTCGCGCTTCGGCATCGCCAACGCCGAAGCCGGCGTCATCGTCACTCGCACGGGCAGGCCGTTCTTCGCCGAGGCTGGGCTGAATGGTGCCCTGCTCGAACGCGTCCGCGCCGCGATTGCCGCGGCCGGTCTATGGGATCGCCTTGCTACCGACTGGATCATCCTCGATGCGGAGGTGTTGCCATGGTCGGCCAAGGCAGCTGCTCTGATCCAGCAGCTGTATGCCGCAACCGGCGCGGCCGGCACCGCTTCGCTCGGTGCCGCACGCAGCCTCATGGCCGGCGCGATGGGACGCGGCGTCGACGTCGAGGCTCTCGCGGCACGCACGGCCGGCCGAGCCGGGCATGTTGCGGCCTATGTCGATGCGTACCGGCAGTATTGCTGGGATGTCGACGGCATCGACGGTATCGAGATTGCCCCATTCCAGATCCTCGCGGCAGAGGGGGAGGTGCTGGCCCGCCGACCCCACCGCTGGCATCTCGAACGGATCGATGCGCTGGTGGACCACGAACCCGGGACGCTTCGCCGCACCGACCGCCGGTTCGTCAACCTGGGTGACGACACACCGGTGCAGGAAGCGACGAACTGGTGGCATTCGTTGACCGACGACGGACACGAGGGAGTGGTCGTCAAGCCCGCCGAACCGATCGTGACGAGCGGCCGCGGGCTCGTCCTTCCCGGCGTGAAGTGCCGGGGCCGGGAGTACCTGCGCATCATCTACGGTCCCGAGTATCTAGAACCGGCCAATCTCAAGCGGCTGCAGCAGCGGTCGCTCGGCCGCAAGTCGTCATTGGCCCGACGCGAGTTCGCTCTAGGAATCGAGGCCCTCGACCGGTTCGTAGCCAACGAGTACCTCGCCCGCGTGCATGAGTGCGTCTTCGGCGTGCTCGCCCTCGAGAGCGAACCCATAGACCCCCGGCTCTAGCCTCAGCCCGTTCGCCTGAGACATGAGACCGAACCGCATCGAGTCCTCAACCGCACGAGGAAGGGCATGTTGCCTGTTTGCGGCCATGATCGGGATCATTCCAGCATGTTCTGGCGAGATCGACGGTGAGTCGAGCGAGCCGGAGACCGTGCCGAGGATCGTTTCTGCTCCTCTGCCGCCTGGCTTGCACCAAATCTGGTGGAACATGACCGGGCTCTTGCTCACCGAGGACGAGGACACTTGGGTCGAACGGCTGGATCGTGTTTGTCGAGCGTCGATGGAGCTGGAGGAGCATCCCATCGTGCGTGATCATGATGCGGCGGTGGTGCTGGCCGACGAGTTCATCGTCATGGACGGTCTCAGACCGGACTTAGACGCCGAGTACCGCGAGCACGTCCAGACGGCAGCAGTTACTGCGTTGTGGCTGATGGTGACCCATCCGGGCGTGTGCTGGGACAAGGCCCCGCCAGAGTTCCTCGATGCCGGATGGCGGCACCGGCCGAAGCCTCTCCAGTTGGATCTTGACGGGGTTCAACTCATGACAGACAAGGCACAGGCACAGGTCATCGCGCGATTCGAACAGCAGCGGCAGCGGGACTAACCGGTGCCACCAGAGCCGGTTCAGCCAAGGCGCGCTGTGCCAGTGCCTGTTCATGCCTTCGATCCGGAGTCCACTGGGTATGCCTCGCCATTTGGCACGTCCGGCTTGAAGTCGTGATGAATCTTGGCTTCGTCCACGAACCCCGTAAGGCATTCGGTTGGTGGGTGAGTGGGTCGATCCTGACCTCCGAAACCGTTGCAATTCCAAGGCGCTTTGACCCTCATTTTCGAGATTCCCCGTTCTTGGGGGTAGTGATTCCCCGTTCGCTGGGCCGGAACAGGTGCAGCGTTCGCCCATTCTAGAGAGGATCGATGCAGTGTTTCCCCAGGTCAAAGAGGGTAACTGCTTGCGTGTGCACCTACCGGAAGCGGCGAGGCCCCAGCCGCTTCCGGCTCTAGCCAGCCTGTCCACGCGCCGACTACGTAATACGCGGGGTACACCAGACCTCCAAGAATCCAGGGGCGGTTCACCCACGAGGACTCTCCTGTGCTCACAGACGGCCTGTCCTTGCCCTCGTCCACGGGTCGATGCATTGGCTAGGAGATCGAGCAGGGAGGTGTGCAGTTCAGCGGTTAGCGATAACCGGAGCCGGTGAGTCCGAGTGCTTAGAGTGGCGCCATGCATGAGCTTGAGCGAATCGAGCACGCGCTCGCCCACAACGATCTTGACCCGGTCCTTCTTGAGCGGTGCGCGCAGGACTTGCTTATTGAGACGTATCCGGGTCTCTCGCCTGTGCCTGGTGGAACAGACTGGGGTCGAGACGCCGATGTTCATGACGGTGCTGCTACACCGCCACGGCTCATGATCACGAAGTCCCGCAACTACTCCGACATCCGCTCGAACATGGTCGGTGGGCTGGAGTCTTTGGAGCAGCACTCCGTGTCTGTCGACCGAGTTGTCATCGCCAATCCGGGCAGGCTCAGCGAGATTCAGCGGGGGAAGCTACGCGAGGCAGCGGCTGGGTATGGCGCACGCCTCGAGGCGGTGTACGACAGAGGATTCTTTGCAAGCCGTCTGCGCCGGGATGGTGAGTGGCGGCAACGGCTCCTCGGCCTGTCGGGTGACCCCATCACGGTCAGTAGATCGCCTTGGCGGCTTGCGGAGAGCCCTTGGTCGCAGCTGCCCCTAGTCGGACGCGAAGACCCGTTGAACCGACTGGTGACGGGTGATGGTGACGTCGTCCTCTTCGGCAAGCCGGGTGTCGGCAAGACCCGCCTGCTCGCGGAGGTTCCTGGCATCGTCTTTGTGGACCCTGACGCTGCCGAAGACCGCTTGGCTGACGACATCAGATGGATCGAACCACAGGTGATCGTCGTTGACGATGTCGGTCAAGCCCCCAGGCTGGCTCGCTTCGTTCAGCGTTTGCGCCGACAGGAGGCCGACTGGCTGAATGTCCGGCTTGTCGTGGTGTGCTGGCCTTACGAGATTGATGTAGCCCGGGATCTCTTGCCAGGCGCGGGGGAGATTGAGCTTGACCTTCTCGAACGGCCTGACATCGACGCGATCGTCCGGGCCATGGGAATCACCGGCGTGATGGCACGACAGGAGATTCTTGATCAGGCTGAGGGCCGTCCGGGCTGGGCAGTGGCCCTGGCCGATCTCCTGCTGCGATCCGGCTGGGAGGATCTCGTGACTGGCAGGGCGCTATTGGGGGAGGTCGACGGCTATCTGAGGCGATCCCAGTTGAGCGTCAGTGCCCGGGATCTACTCGCAGTCGTGTCCGCGCTCCGCGGTGTCGAGGAAGGGGATCTGACGACCCTCGCTATGACGGTTGGTGTTTCGAGGCCAGAGGCCAGCCGGCTCTTGCGAGCGGTTGCTAAGGGTGGCCTGGTGGACGTCGAGCAGCGTCCAACTGTCGACGGCACCAACTGTATGTACTCAGTCCGGCCGCCGATGTTGGCCGATGCCGTTGCCGCGGAGCACTACATGGTGGGCGATGTCCCACTCGGGGACATCGACGGCCTTGTGGAGGCTTGGCCTGAGCGCAGAGTCGATCTGGTCGTCACGGTGTGTACGGCGGCGCGGTTCGGATCCGACCGTGCACGGGCGATGATCGATGAGCTTGTCGGCGAGACTCTTGAGGAGCATCTCACACCGCGTGAGGTCAGTCTGGTCTACAGGAACTATCTGCTTGTCGATGAGTGTTGCGCTGCCAGTGTTGTTCAATGGCTCACTGACGAGTTCAACGGGCTTGACGACAACGGGAAGCGCAACGGCTACGGCCTCCAGCCCGCGGTCGAGCTGCTCCACCTGGCTGCTGCTCGCTACTTCGACCGACTGGCGGTTCGCCTCATGTTGGAGATGGCGATCTATGACACACGAGAGACCAACCCCAACCCGGAGCATCCACTCCGGCAACTTGCTGACCTGTGTACCCGATTTCACCCGGATATACAGGCCATTTCCGACCATCGCGCCCTCGTTGCCTCTGCCCTTGGGAACTTCCTTCCCGACGAGCCAACCGACGCCCATTGGCGTGTATGGGCAACCGCAGCGCAGGGCGTTCTTACACCGCACGCAAGGGGAGCATTCAATGTGCCAGAAAACGTGCACCAGTTCAGCATCATCGAGACGATCGTGGCTCCAGACCATGCGAGCCTGATCCACGAGGAGCTTTGGCCGCCCATCCGTGACAAACTTGGATCGGCGCCGACGGCAGTGGTAGCTGAGTTCTCAGATCTGGTCCACGAGTGGTTGCGGGTAGGCGGCGGGTACGACCATCCGTTCGGACAGGACCATCCACAAGACGCAATCGAGCGTGCTGATGCCGTAGGGCGAGCGATGCTCGCCGACCTCATTGAGCTGAGCAGAGGCAAGCCCGGCCTCGAAGCGAGAATCAAGAGCAACGCAGAGATGTTGGACATTGAACTTCCGACGGAGCTGACCCCCGACAAAGAACAAGACCCGTTCTTCCGTGCCATCGACAGACTGAACGGCTGGCAGGTCGCGGAAGAGGAACTACAAGCCGACATAGCGGACTGGATCGCGGGGTGGGCGCTCGAACCTGCCGACGAGGTCGTATGTCGTCTCGTGGAGCTTCGGAACGAGCTCAACACAGCGCGAATCTCGTGGCCTGATCGAGTGTGGATAGCCTGCCAAGCTCTCGCTGAACAAGTAGATGATCTACAAGCCTGGGTAGCGGCATCACTTCTTCATGGCTTATTCCCGGAAGCGGGCCCCCTCGCGGATCGGCTCGTCTTGATGCAGCCCCCTGAGCTTCGACAACTGGCTGAGGAATGCCTCGGGAACGCCCCCGCCAGATGGCCCATGCTCGCGGCGCTCTTGTCCAACCCGCCCGATGACGACCTTCTCCACCTCGCCGTGTCGCAGTTGACCCCCGGGGACTACGGCCGGCTCAACCACCTCATGACTAGCCATGAGCTGCACAGCGAAGTCCAGCACAAGATCCTCGTGGACGCATGCGCGGCTGCACGGGGTGCCTTTGCCGTCGTGCTTGCCGGGCAGACTGATGACCCTACAGAGTCGATGTCGGCGGATCTCCGTGACAGCTTTCTCTCAGCAGTCGAAGAGATCCGGCCGACGGAGCTGAACCGGAACATTGGCTACAAGCTGATCAACCTCGTTCAGTTCCTAGCGGCGAGACATCCCGACACACTGGAGAAGTTGATTCGACGTTGTCTGGAGGACGCACCGCCCGCCGGATTGTACGAGGCGCTCGGCTATGACATGTGGCGGACTCTTCACGTGCTGCCCCGAGCGAACAAGACGCATCTCCTTCAGGCCCTCCCCGTCCCCGAAACTCATCGGAGCTTTCTGTTGCGGCATCTCGTCGGCCCTGACGTGGACTGGCTTGAAGAGCTGCTGAACGGCGGGGAGGTCACGCCTGAGAAAGCGGTGCACGCCCGAGGCCTCGACGGACGCATCCCAATCGATCAGATGGCGAAGCTGCTCGTTCCGCGCGGAATCGATCCGTCAACAATCGCCTGTCTGGCCTTCTCAGGCTCCTGGTCGGGCGAGGAATCGGCTCGCTACCAAGGTCTCATCGAGCAGTTCAGCACGTATGCTGATGCTGACGACCCAAGCGTGTCAGCCGTAGGAAAGTCCGGCGTGGAGATCTTCACACAGGCACGCATCGAGGCCGAAGAGCAGGAGCGTCTAAACCGAATCCGAGGTGATTCCTAGTTCTGCTGGTGGCGCTGCCCGAGGGTTCAGGGCCGAGGACTTCTGTCTTCTCGTTCAGGCCATGGCGAAAGCTGCCGAGATGGGACACCTTGACGAGCATCTGTTGGAGCGTCCGTTCGCCCTGAACGGGGGCGTCCCGTGGCGTGGCGGAATCTGGGGTTGAGCCTCGGTGACTAGTTGCCGGCTGTGAGTTCGGTGGGGGCGGTGGTGCTGCTGCCGATCACTCAGGCTGGTCTTCCTCGGCCGCGTCGGCGTACTGCCCGTACGCGAGTCCTCTCACAGGAGGTTCTTGAGCGAGCAGGTCGCCGAGTTCGGCAAGACGACCGGCATCCCAGCCCAGCGCCGACGCGACCGCCTCATCCCAGTGGCGTCGCACATCGCAGTAGCCGTCACGGAACTGCGGCACCTCTGTGTAGCGGGTCGCCTCCCAGCAGGCGGCCAGCGTCTCACGGATGTGGTCGTCTTCCAGGTCCGGGATCGGGAGGTCTCGCCAGACGGCGGGATTGTAGAACGGGAATCTCAGCGTCTTGCCCGGGCACCGCAGGATCAGCAATCGGCCGGGGGTGGAGTTCAGGAACACTGCAGCCGCCTTCGCCTGCGCCGCGTCCAGCCCGGTGACGGGCATCCAGCCCTGCCCGACAAAGCGCTCGTCGGACGCTACCGCCGTGAGCCGGGCCGTCGAGAGTTGATGCCCCATTGACACCAGCAGATGTCCCGCCTTCTCCAGGATCGGCGGCTTGCCGGGCTTCTTCCACTCCCACGTTGCGTCGGGTTGGGCCTCGATCCGCTGCTGGCCGTCCGCTCCCTTGGATTGCAGCACGGGGAACGGCTGAGAGCCGCCGCTGGTTTGCTTGCTGTAGTCGCCGCGCATCGTTTGTCCTGTCGCGTGTACTGCTAACTGTCCGCTGCTCGGCGACTTGCCGTCTTGCGGTATTCGCCGTAGAGCGTCTGCAGCGTGGCGTGCACCATCACCTGTCCCTGCCTGCAGCGTCGTTGATTCTGCGGTATTGGTCGCTGAGCGTTGGACCGGTCTTGTGCACCGCTCTCTCTCTCTCTCTCTCTCTCTCTCTCTCGCTTTGCACAGCGCTGCGAGGTCGTCGTGCCCGGCGAACTCCGCGGCTGCGGCTGCGAGTTCGGGGGAGCGCCACACCGCGGCAGACCAGTCGCCCTCAGCGATCCTCTCGGCGGGCCATATCGACACCTCTCCCCACCCGTCGGGCAGCATCCCCGTCTCACCGGATCGCAGATGCGAGTGCAGCGCCTCGGCGTCGTGGTCGTCTGCGGGGAACCGGTCCAGCGCGATAACCCGTGTCGGGGGATGCGGGCCGTCGCAGCGTCGAAACACGAAGATGCTCTCGTTGATCTCTGTGTTCTGCGACAGGTTCCCGTCACGCGTCGCGAAGTTCGTCAAGACTGTGTGCAGGTGCAGACGCGACGCCAACCAGCGGCGCTCCGCAAGCCCGGAGGCGGCGGTGGCGAAGATCATGGGAGAGATCATGGCCAGGACCGCTCCCGCGGTGTCGGCAAGGCATTTCTCACCCAGTATCGCGAACACAGGGCGGATGGAGTTCTTGTCCACAACCCCATCCACTGAGGGGTCCGCCTCGCAGAGAAACTCTTGGAGGTGATCGGATCGGTTGCGGAGATTGTCCTGAGTGACGGGTTCGAACTTCTCGCCCATCTTGGTGCGGTTCGTGAACGGCGGGTTCATGGTCACGATCCGGCAGCCGAGCGCCGCTTCCACCGCATCTTCTAGTTCGGCGTCGTCGGACAGGTCGTCACCGAGCGCCAACCGTTGTTCGCCGATCTCTCCGCCGACCTCGCCGTCGAAGGACAGCTCGCCGGGACGTGCCATGAACTTGCGTTGACCGAGCAGTTCCAGGCTGCCGGCCGAGCCGCTGCGGCCCGAATACGGGTCGGCGTCGCCGTAGGGCATCAGGTGAAGGCCCATCTTGCGGTACCGGATTTCCTGGTTGCCCTGGGTGAGCTGCGCTGCGGCGAGTTGCAGCGATACGGGGTTGATGTCCATGCCCTTGATGACATCCTCGACGGCGGTGCGTTGCAGATCCGCTAGCTGTAGCTCGGAGGCACCGGCGGCGCGGGCGCGTCGCTTCATGTCGGCCAGCAGCGCCGCCAGAAGCGTCCCGGACCCGCAGGCCAAGTCGATGGCCTTGTGGTCCTTCCACACGCTCTCGTCGGTCCAGTCGGGCTCGTTGTTGTCGCCGCGGCACGCGTCGAGCGCGAGCCGCGCCGTGAGCGTCGCCGCGGCCGGTCTCGTGAAGTAGGCGCCGTCAGATGCCTGGTTGCCCATCACTTTGTTGAACAGCGGTCCGGCGTGGTCGGCGCCCAAGTCGGCGTAGGTCTCCGNGAGCCGTTCCGCGTCGGCGGCGATGTGGTGAAGGGCCCGCTCGAGGCCCGCGGTGCGGCCGGTGTCCTCGATGGCATGCACCGCCTGAAGGGCCGGACGGATCACGGGATCGAAGTCGTGGCTGCGGATGGTCTGCCACGCCCTGTCGATGTCACGGACCGGGTTGGTGCTGGTTTTAATGGTGCCCAAGCCGGGCACGTCGGAGAGCCACCCACCCGCCGCGATCCGTTGGTGCAGCATCGCGGCGTTCATCATCAACAGCGCCGCGATGGTGCATCCGTCGGCTTGCTGGGCGCGTTTGTCGGCGGCCAGTCGGTCCAGTCCGTAGTGCCCGTTCAAAGCGCTGGTCAGTGTGTCGGAGCGCAGGTGCCGTGCCGCCTCGCGGACGCTGTCTTCCAGCAGATTCGCGTCTCTCTCGATCCGGTGGCGGGCCAGTCCTGATTTCGACAGCAGGTTCGCGCAGATGGCGTTGCCGCCGTCGGCCATGCCGGACAGGCGCAGCAGCCGGGCTGCGTGGCCTTCCTGGAGGTCCTGTTTGGTGCGGCGCTTGCGGCGCTCGCTGCGGGGCGGCATCCGCTGTCCTTCGCCGTTGTTGACCATGCCGCGGGCGCGTTTCTTCGTCTTGTCGATGTTCACCGGGCCGAGCGTGCCGTCACCGGACGGCTTGTCGCGGGCCACTCCCGCGGTGCGGATCTCGACGCCGGACTCGCCGGCCGGGCCGGCGACCGGTTT
>JGI24797J26694_1001757_pt1 | contig 11467 bp, 9 predicted proteins | sample PinacodermPK_FD_26694 | JGI IMG/M metagenome (IMG submission 26694) | reverse complement strand
CCGCCGCCCCGCCGGCGCAGGCGGCTTCCGCCTTGAGCAGCGCGAGCCGCAGGCCGCTGAGCGATTCGCCGCCGGCGAGTGCCGCCAGAAACAGCCCGTCAGGCTTGAGCGCGCCCCGAATCTGCGCCAGCAGGCTCGGCACATCATTGACAATATGCAAGCCCCACAGCGCCACAATCAAATCCTGGCTGTGCGCCGCCAGGCTCAGCTGCTCCTGCGGCATCGGGCGGGTGGCGTGCAGCAGGGGCGAGGGGGCATCGCTGCCCGCACCGCCAGCGCCGCCAAAAAGCCCGATGCGCTGCTGCGTGCGCGCCTGCAATTGGGGCATGGGATGATGGGTGAGATGCTGCGCCTCCAGGATGGCGGCGTCCTGAAAGTCCCGCCCCGCCAAAGCGAGGCGCTCATCCAACGCCGCCAGCACAGGGGCGAAAAGCGCCCCCGCCGCTTCCGCATAGTTCGGCTTGGCCCGCGCCCGCGCCTGGCGGCGATAATACAGCGCCCGGTCAAAAATCTGTGGCACGAGAGCCAGAGGGCTTACTCCATCAAGGATTGGACAAGCGGCACCAATTGCGGCAATGTTTTGTGAGAAAAGCAATAATCCGAAAATTGCCAAATTCTTTTCAAGTCGTTGGCTCGTTGCAGCCAGCCGCCGCCGTCAATGATATTGATGAATTGGACATTGGCTTCATTGCGCACATTATGGCGATTCAGTTCTTCGCGCATACGCGCCTGCTCTTTGGCGCGCGTGCTTTGATTGGAAGATGTGGTGAGATTGTAGGATGACATAATGAGAATTTTGGGGGCATGGATGTTCGGAATGGCAATGTCCACTTCTTTATTTTCCACGAGACTGACGGGGCCTTTTTTATAAGCGATGCGGTTGGCGCGCAGCAGCTCTGTCGCGGCATTTTCCAGCGCGAATCCAATGAGGACAGAATATTTTGATTTCAAAACATTGCGATAAATGATGGTTCGCAAATAATTTTCATCCCTCAAAATATCGTTCCAATGATTCGGAATCAGAAAATTCTGTCTGACAAAACTGGGAACATCAAGAGATTCTGGCTCAAGCAGAAATCTTGCGATATTGTTGCGCATAGTTTCATTACGATGCAATTGGGCAAGGGACGCCTTCGGAAAAGCATATGCCCATACGCGCTGCAGCAACTCCATAGAACCGCCGCACAGACCGAGGAGCACGCGCAAGCGCAAACGCGTATCTTTTCCGGCGTCCAGATAATGTGCAAGAATCTCCAATTTTGTGCGCTGCCCATTTTGGGTGCGCGACAGGGCAATTTTGCCGAAATGCATTTCGGCTTCTTTTTGAATTTGTTGCTCCACTTCCGGGAAATGGAGAAAAACTGACATGCTCTGCCGCAGCTCTTCCAGAGAAAGTTTTGCGGTCATAAGTCCACGGCTCGCATGCTGACAATTTTTTTGAGATAGCGCGACGCATAATGCGGCCCCAGTTTTGTTGGCTGGGCGGCGCGCAATTTTGTGCGCGCGATGCGGCAATAGGCCGGGTCAATTTCTGCGCCAATATACATGCGCCCCATTTGTTTGGTTGCAACGGCACCCGTGCCAGAGCCGGCAAAAGGTTCAAACACGATATCCCGCTCGTCGGTCGTCATCAAAATCATGCGCTCAATGAGAGGCACGGGCAGTTGGCACGGATGCGAATCGATGCGGCGCACATTGTGCCGCACGCGATGAATGTCGTTCCAGACATCGCTTATCTGGTAGCCGAATTTGTGGCGCAAATGCTCTTTGCCGCCATAATCTGTCAGATATTTTTTGCATGAGCGGCATGTGAGATGCGGCGCGCGCACATCATAAAATTTCAGCTCCTTGCTCTTGCTGTAAAACAGAATGCCATAATGGGCGGGCTGCATGGTTTTGCCCAATGGACGACCATGAGAATTCCAGGCAATCCAATGCCGAAAATACGCCAACTCATCCAGAATGCCCGCGGTGTAAGTCAGTAGACGCGGAATGTTATAGACGAAGAGACTTCCCGAAGGTTTGAGAATGCGCAGCGATTCCTGAATCCATAATTCCGTCCATTCCATATATTCGCGAAAAGGCAGATTGTCCTTGTAACTGGTGTATTTTTTTTTGAGATTGAATGGCGGGTCAGCAAACACCATGTCCACACTGGCGGCTGGCATGCGCTGCATGAGGGTGATGCAGTCTGCCTGATGGACATTGTCCTTGAGCGCGGTCAGGCTTTGCTCAGGCTCGCGCGGTTCAAAGTCATAAAGTTTCAAATTTTCACTCATGCTCCAACCCCATCTCTAACCCTATTGCGTTCTTGTTTTGTATTTTTTGTTTCTAACCCTCTCATCCCTCACTGTCCAGCTGAATATGCTTGATTCGCGCTTATCTTGCCATAGAGTAAAAAAAGCGGCAGAGCAATGAATCTAGAACAATGAATCTTCCGACCAAACCCCTTCCCGTCGTGCGGCGTGTGCTGACGCCGGTGCTGGATTTTTTGCTGCCGCCGCGCTGCGTGCTGTGCGCGGAGATTTTGGCGGAGCAGGATGGCGTGTGTGCGCCGTGCTGGCGCAAGCTGAAATTCCTTGACGGCCCGATTTGCCGCATCAGCGGTGCGCCGCTGCCCTTTTATGTGCGCGAGGAGGACATGGTGCTGCCCTGGCTGCGCAAGCGCCCGCCCGCCTATGATCGCGCCCGGGCGGCGCTGGTCTATGATGGCGAGGCGGCGGCGCTCATTCGCCGCATGAAGTTTCGCGACGAGCCGGCGCTTGCGCTTTTGCTGGCGCAATGGATGCGGCGCGTCGGCGAGCGCTTTTTGCGCGAGGCGGATTATATTCTGCCGGTGCCGCTGCATGCGCGCCGCCTGTGGACGCGCCGCTTCAATCAGGCTGCCGAACTGGCGCGCCCGCTGGCAGACGAGCATGGACGCCCCATGCAGTTGGAGTGGCTGGCGCGCCGCCGCTTCACCCGCCAGCAGATTGGGCTGTCGCGTGCGGCGCGCCGGCGCAATCTGCGCGGNGCGTTTCGGGTGCGCGCCGATGTGCGCGCGGCGCTCAAAGGCGCGCATGTGGTGCTGGTGGATGATGTGTTCACCACCGGGGCGACGATTGATGCGTGCGCCCGCGCCCTCAAGCGCGCCGGCGTGCGCCATGTGGATGCGCTGACCGCGGCGCGGGTGGTGATGCCNGAGCCAGTNAGTTTTTAGGCGGCTTGGCGGCGCACAGCATATAATTCACGCGCATGTCATGCGTCAGCCGCCAGGCGGCGGTGAGGGGGTTGTAGCGCGCGCCGCTCTGGCTTCTGAGGCGCAGCCCGGCGGCGCGCATCATGGCGGCAAATTCGTGCGGGCGCAGAAATTTGCGCCAATCATGCGTGCCGCGCGCCACCCAGTTCAGCACATATTCCGCGCCCAGAATGCGAGCAGAAACGAGGCGGGCGTGCGATTGAGCGTGGCGGCAAATAGAAGCCCGTTGGGTGCCAGACACTGCGCCGCCTCCTGCACCAGCGCAGCAGGCTGCGGCACATGCTCTATCACCTCCATCAGGCAGACGATATGAAACTGCGCGCCGTGCTTTTGCGCCAGCGCCGCCGCACTCATGCAGCGATAGTCCAGTTTCAGGTTTTGCGCCGCCGCATGGGCGCGGGCGCTCTCTATCATGTCGCGGCTTTCATCCAGCCCGGTCACGCTCGCGCCAAGCCGCGCCAAAGGTTCGGTGAGCAGCCCGCCGCCGCAGCCAATGTCCAGCACTTTGAGGCCGCTGAGGGGCGCGGGCGCATCCGCAGGCAGCCCAAAATGCGCCTCGGCATGCTCGCGTATCCATGCCAGCCGCAGCGGATTGAGCCGATGGAGAAGGCGCATGGCGCCCTGCTCATCCCACCACTCGGCCGCCAGCGCATCAAATTTGGCAATCTCCCTCGCACTGCTGGTGGCGGCGCTTGGGGCGGCAGGTTGCGGCGCAGAGGGGTTTTCGTGTATAGGCTTCATCGCATATGTCACCCAAGGTGGCGTCCCGCCGGCTGGCGGAAAGTTCCCCCCAATGTCGCGAAAAGCAGGACCAATGGCAAGGCTGGTGATGAAATTTGGCGGCACGTCGGTGGCGACGCTTGCCCATATGCGGCGCGCCGCGGCCCATGTGGCGCGCGAGCGCAAGGCGGGCTATGCGGTCGCTCTGGTGGTCTCGGCCATGGGGCGCGAGACCGACAGGCTGGAGGGGCTGGTGCAGAAACTGACGCGCGCCCGCACCGATGCGCCCGCCCGCCTGGAGCGGGATGCGGTGCTGGCGAGCGGCGAGCAGGTGAGCGCCGGGCTGATGGCGCTGGCGCTGCACGAGCGCGGGCTGGCGGCGCGCTCCTGGCTCGGCTGGCAAGTGCCGCTGCGCACCAGCCGCAACGGGCGCACCCGCATTGAGCAGATTCGCACCGGCGCACTCAGCAAAAGTCTGGCGGCGGGCGAGGTTGCGGTGCTGGCAGGGTTTCAGGGCGTGGATGGTGCCGGACGCATCAGCACGCTGGGGCGCGGCGGCTCGGATGTCAGCGCGGTCGCGCTCGCCCATGCGCTCAAGGCGGAGCGCTGCGATATTTACACCGATGTGGATGGCGTCTATACCACCGATCCGCGCCTTGCGCCGGAGGCGCGCCGCCTCGCCGCGCTGGCGCATGAGGAGATGCTGGAATTGGCATCGCAAGGGGCAAAAGTTTTGCAGCCCCGTGCGGTTGGCGTCGCAATGGCGTATAATGTCACATTGCGAGTCTGTTCCAGTTTTCTGCCGCCGCATGCGCCTGAGGCTGCGCGCGCCGGCACGCTTGTTTGCAGTGAGGATGCGATGATGGAAAAATCTCTTGTCAGCGGCATTGCTTCCAGCCGCGCCGATGCCAAACTGACTTTGCGCGATGTGCCGGACCGGCCGGGCGTGGCGGCCAGCGTGTTCGGCGCGCTCGCCAAAGCCGATATCAATGTGGACATGATTGTGCAGAATATCGGGCTGGATGACGGGCTGACCGATGTGACCTTCACGGTGGACAAGAGCGACTGCGCGCGCGCGGTGCGCCTGGTGGAGGAGCAGAAAAAGCGGCTCGGCTATCGGGAGCTCGCGGTCAGCCGCGAGGTGGCGAAAGTCTCCGTGGTGGGCATCGGCATGCGGGCGCATGCCGGCGTGGCGCAAAAAATGTTCGCCGTTCTGGCGCGCGAAAAAATAAACATCCAGGTGATTTCCACATCGGAAATCAAGGTCAGCGTCTTGATTCATGCCGCCGAAGCCAAGCGCGCGGTGCAGGCGCTGCACAAAGCCTATCGGCTGGATGCCGCGCCGCGCCGCAAGCAGACGCAGCGCTGAGCGCTGGCGGAACGCCCCGCCCCCCGCCCTCCCATGCCGCCGCCGATGGAAAGTTCGCTCTTGTTGCGCCGCGTGCGGCGCGCCATGACTGGCGATGGCATGAGCGATGCCAGCTGGCAGCAGCGCCTCAATCGGGCGGTGGAACTGCTCGCCACCGGCATGAATGCGGCGGTGTGTTCGGTCTATCTGATGCGGCGCGAAAGCGGGCGCGCGGTGCTGGAATTGTGCGCCACGGAAGGGCTGGATGCCAAGGCGGTGCACAAGACCAGGCTGCGTCTGGGCGAGGGGCTGGTGGGCGACATTGCGCTGCATGCGCGCACCCTCAATCTGGCGGATGGCGCGCGCCATCCCAATTTTGCGCCGCGCCCCGAAACCAATGAAGCGCGCTTCAATGCCTTTGCGGGCGTGCCGATTTTGCGCGGCGGCGAGGTGGTGGGCGTGCTGGCGGTGCAGAATGTGGGTGCGCGCGCGTTTCCTGAAGAAGATATTGCGGAGTTGCAAAGCGTGGCCATGGTGCTGGCGGAACTCTTGTCGGATGTGCGCCTGACGGCGCAGCATCGGCTGGCGCAGGCGGCCCAGCGGCAGTTTGAGGGGCTGGGCCTGGTGGAGGGGCTGGCGCTGGGGCAGGTGGCGCTGCATATGCCGCATGTGGAAATCGGGCGCATGATTGCCGACAATGTGGAGGACGAGCAGCGCCGTCTGGATGCCGGCATTTATGCGCTGCGCCGCTCGGTGGATGATTTGCTGCAGACGGAGGGGCGGGCGCGCTGGGGCGAGCATCTGGATGTGCTGGAAACCTACCAGATGTTTGCCAATGATGCGGGCTGGCGCATGCGCCTGCGCGCCGCGGTGCGCACCGGGCTGACGGCAGAAGCCGCGGTGGAGCGGGTGCTGAATGGCATGCGGGCGCGCCTGATGGGGCAGCAGGATGCCTATTTGCGCGAGCGGCTGCATGATTTGGAAGATTTGTCGCAGCGCCTTTTGCGGCTTTTGCTGCAGGATGGCGCGTCCGCGCGCGCCGCCCTGCCCAAGGATGCGGTGCTGCTCGCCCATATGCTGGGGCCCGCCGACCTTTTGGATTACCACCAGCAGGGTCTGCGCGCGCTGGTGCTGGAGGAAGGCAGCCCCCATGCCCATGTGACCATTGTGGCGCGCGCGCTTGGGCTGCCGATGGTGGGGCGGGTGCGCAATCTGCTGGCGAGTGCGCGCACCGGCCAGTCCGTGATTGTGGATGGCGATTTGGGGCAGGTGCATCTGATGCCGCCGCCGGCCATTGTGCGCGCCCATCGCACGCGCGCGCACAAGCGCCAGCGCGAGCAGCAAAGTCTGGCGCGCCTCAGCCGCCTGCCCGCGCGCACGCGCGATGGGGTGGATGTCCAGCTCTGCATCAATGCCGGGCTGTTGGTGGATTTGCAGAATCTGGAGCAAAGCGGCGCGGCGGGCGTCGGCCTGTTTCGCACCGAATTGCAGTTTCTTATCTCCGCCCGCATGCCGCGCCTTGCCGAGCAGATTGCGTTTTATGCCTCGGCGCTGGATGCGGCGGGCGACCTGCCCGTGGTGTTTCGCACGCTGGACATTGGCGGCGACAAGATTGCGCCCTATATGCGCCAGCGCCATGAGCAAAATCCGGCGATGGGCTGGCGGGCGCTGCGGCTGGCGCTGGATCGCCCCGGCTTTTTGCGCTACCAGGTGCGGGCGCTGATGCGGGCCGCCGCCCGCCGCCCGCTGCATGTGCTGCTGCCGATGGTGGGGGCGGCGCAGGAATATGCCCGCGCCCGCGCCCTGATTGCGCGCGAATATGAGCATATGAAGCGGCTGCAGCATCCCCTGCCCAGCGCGCTCAAGATTGGCGCCATGCTGGAAGTGCCGGCGCTGGTCTGGGAGCTGGATGCGCTCTTGCCGCAGGTGGATTTTCTCGCGATTGGCAGCAATGATTTGTTGCAATTTGCCTTCGCCAGCGATAGAAGCAACCCTCTGGTGAGCGAGCGCTATGACATGATAAGCCCGGCGGCGCTGTCCATGCTGTCCTTTGTTGTGCAGGCGTGCGCACGCCACACCACGCCGCTGAGCCTGTGCGGCGAAGCCGCGGGGCGGCCGCTGGAGGCGCTGGTTTTGATGGCGCTGGGCGTGCGCAGCCTTTCCATGCCGCGCGCAAGCCTTGGGCCCGTCAAGCGCATGGTGCGCTCAACCCGGCTGGAGCGCTTTCGCAGCTCCATGCAGAAACTGCTGGAGCAGCAAAAGCCCGCGGGCGCAGATGGTGCCAGCCTGCGCGAGCGGTTGCACGCCGCGGCGCATCGGCAGGGCATCAGTTTGTGACGCGCGCGAGGATGTTCGCGAGATAAAAGAGAATCAGGGTAATATAAATGTGCTACTATAGGTAATAGATGACGATTGGCGGCGGCACGACTCTATGACGACGGCACGACTTTATGACGACGGCGCGACCGGGCGGCAAAAGCAATTCAGGACATATCCATTCAGGACGGGCAAAAGACGATGATGGCGCAGACCGAGGCAGCCAAAAAGCGCACAGTGGGCGAAACTTTGCGCGACGCGCGCCAGCAGCAGAATTTGTCGCTGGATGCGCTGGGCACGCAGCTGCGCGTGCGGCCGGAATATTTGCAGGCGATAGAGGCGGGGCGGCCGCAAGCCTTGCCGGGGCAGGTCTATGCGCTGGGCTTTGTGCGCAGCTATGCCAGGCATTTCGGGCTGGATGCGGAAAAACTGGTGGAGCAGTTTCGCCTCTATTATGACAAGTTGCAAAGCGGCAGTCTGGGGCGGGCTGCCCGAGAATCGGGCGCGCAAAAACTCCATGTTTGCGCGCGAGGAAGACGCGCTGGGCGCATCGGCGCGCGTGGATGTGACCTCGCTGGGCGGGCGGATGGCTGCGCCATCGGGGCGCGCCGAAAACACCGATGTGCTGGCGCGCTATGGGGCGCAGGAGCAGCGGCGCGGCCCTGACCTGGCGTCCTTTTTTGGCGCCGCGCTGATGGTGATGATGGTTATTTTGCTCGGCGGGGCGGCGCTGTCTTTCGTGGATGAAGCCGGCCCGCGTGTGCGCCAGGCTGCGCTGCAGGTGGCGCAACTGGCTCAAACGCAATGGGCGCGCGTCGCGCCCTATATGCGCACGCCGGGCGGGGCGCAATCGGCGCAGCGGGATGCGCCGCCCGCGGCGGCGCGCGCCGCGTCCTCTGAGGGGGCTGAGATTTCCAGCGGCGGCGGCACAGGGGGCACTGGCGGCGCAGCGCGGGCCGCCGCCGCACCATCGGCGCGCCCTGAGGTGGATGCCGCACCGATATGGCCCGAGGGTTTGCAGACGCAGATTGCCGCCCGCCAGGACACGCTTTTGCTGCGGCCGCGTCCGGTGTCGGTGATGCAGGTGCTGCAAAACTACAATGAGCGTACCATTCCGGATTTCCTCGCGGACGCGGAAATAGAGATACGCGCCAGCGCACCCAACTGGCTGCAGGTGGAAGACGCAAGCGGGCGCTTGCTCTATGCGCGCGAAATGAACAAAGGGGCGAGTTTTGCCCTGAAATGCTGCTCGCATTTTGTGCTGGCGACGCGCGATGCCGGCACGCTGCATTATGTGGTCAATGGCAAGACGCTCGGCACGGTGGGCGAGCCGGGCGAGGTGCTGACCGGCAAGATTGTCTACAGCGTCAAACTGGCGCGCGCCGCCTTTGCGCGCTGAGCCTCTTGCTATCACGGCTCCCAATGCCCGTCGGGCGCAATCACAGGATTGATTACCGCATGGTCAAGAAAACCAACACAGTTCTTGTTGCAGACGCTGATCTTGCGGCAGACGCTGACCCCTCATCTAAATCGCCCACTGCAAGTGCGGTGAGCGATTCAGATGAGAGATTGTCGCTTGCGGTTGCGCCCGCGACAAAAGAGGAATTCTCAGCTCAATCGCCGACCGCAGGTCCGGTTCCCTGGGGGGCAGACGAGCGCCGCGTCAGCCGCCGCATTTTTTTGCGTGACCTGCCGATAGGGGGCGATGCGCCGATTGCGGTGCAGTCCATGCTGAATGCGCCGGCGGAGGATTTTCAGGCGAATTGCCGTCAATTGCGGGAATTGGAGGAAGCGGGCGCGGAACTGGTGCGCATGGCGTGTCCGAATGAAGCCTCCATAGAGGTGCTGCGGCAGCTGGTGCGGGTGGCGCAGGTGCCGCTGATTGCGGATATTCATTTTCATTACAAGCGCGCGATTGAAGCGGCGGAGGCGGGGGCGGCGTGCCTGCGAATCAATCCGGGCAATATCGGCTCGGACGAGCGCGTGGCGGCGATTGTGGCGGCGGCGAAGGCGCATGGGGCGGCGATGCGCATTGGCGTCAATGCGGGCTCGCTGGAGCCGGCGCTGCTGGCGAAATATCGCCGCCCGTGCCCCGAGGCGCTGGTCGCCAGCGCGCTCCATCATATGGAGATATTGGAGCGCCATGCTTTTCGCAATTACAAGGTCAGCATCAAGGCGTCCGACCCGTTTTTGACGGCGGCGGCGACCGAGCAGTTGGCGCGGCTGACCGATTGCCCGCTGCATATTGGCATCACCGAGGCGGGGAGTTTTTATCCGGGTCTGGTCAAATCGGCGGTCGGGCTGGGGCGGCTGTTGTGGGCGGGCATTGGCGACACGCTGCGGGTGTCGCTGTCGGCTGCCCCGCAAGAGGAGGTCAAGGCGGGCTTTGAGATTTTGAAGGCGCTGGGGCTGCGCCGCCGCGGGGTGACGATTATTTCCTGCCCGTCCTGCGCCCGCCAGGGCTTTGATGTGATTGGCGTGGTGCAGGAGCTGGAGCAGAGGCTGGCGCATATTCGCGCGCCGATAACGCTGTCGCTTATCGGCTGCGTGGTGAACGGGCCGGGCGAGGCGCGGCAGGCGGATTTCGGGTTCACCGGCGGCGGCGCCGGGCGCGGGCGGGTCTATATCGCCGGGCGTCTGGATCGCACGCTCTCGCATGACGAGATTGTGGAGCATTTCGCGGCGCTGGTTGAGCGCAAGGCGGCGGCGTGGGCGCGCGATGCGCGCGCATGATTAGCACCGCCCAGCTGGATGCGATAGCGGCGCGCGCGGCGCGCCTTGAACAAGAGTTGCAGGATGGCGCGGCATCAGGCGCGCGCTATGCCGAATTGCGGCGCGCCCATGCGGCGCTGCAGCCGGCGCTGGCGGCGATTGCGCAATGGCGGCGGCTGGTGCGCGAAGAGGACGAGGCGCGGGCGATGCAGGGCAGCGAGGATGCGGACTTGCGCGCGCTGGCAGACGAAGAGCTGCAGCGCCTCGCGCCCTTGCGGGCTGAGAGCGAGGCGGCGCTGCGGCGGGCGCTCATCGTGCGCGATGCCGCCGATGATGCCAATGTGATTGTGGAATTGCGCGCCGGCACGGGCGGCAGCGAGGCGGCGCTGTTTGCCGGCGATTTGCTGGCGATGTATCAGCGCTATGCGGGGGTGCGCGGCTGGGAGGTGGAACTGCTGAGCCAGACCCAGGGCGAGCATGGCGGGGTCAAGGAGGCGGTGCTGGCGGTGCGCGGGCGGGCGGTGTTTGCCGAGCTGAAATATGAGCGCGGCGTCCATCGGGTGCAGCGGGTGCCGGTGACCGAGAGCAGCGGGCGGATTCACACCTCGGCGGCGACGGTGGCGGTGCTGCCGGAGCCGCGCGCAACGCAGTTGCAGATTCACGACAAGGATTTGCGCATTGATGTGTTTCGCGCCTCTGGTCCGGGCGGGCAGTCGGTCAACACCACGGATAGCGCCGTGCGCGTCACCCATGTGCCGAGCGGCATCGTGGTCAGCCAGCAGGATGAAAAATCGCAGCACAAGAACAAGGCGCGGGCGCTGCAAATCTTGCGCGCCCGCCTCTATGCGCAGGAGCGGGAGAGCGCGGCGGCAGAGCGCGCCGCGGCGCGCCGGGCGCAGGTCGGCTCTGGCGACAGGTCGGAGCGGATTCGCACCTACAATTTCCCCCAGACGCGCGTGACCGACCATCGCATTGGGCTGACGCTGCACAAATTGCCGGAGGTTTTGGCAGGGCAGGCGCTGCGCGAAATTATCACGGCGCTGCAAAAAGATGCCGAGACGCGGGCGCTCAGCGAAGAGCCATCTTCTCAATGAGCGGGACAGAGATGAGCGGGACAGAGATGCAGGGCATGG
>JGI24797J26694_1001734_pt1 | contig 11602 bp, 9 predicted proteins | sample PinacodermPK_FD_26694 | JGI IMG/M metagenome (IMG submission 26694) | reverse complement strand
ACTGTTGGGGAGGGAGCAGTTTTGTCCTCACTTATCGGTGCGGGATTCGTAGCAGCAGCCGTGCTCTGATTAGGTTGAACAACTTGAGTAGAAGTGGTCTTATCGTCCTTGTTCCTTTTCCTCTTTTCATAAACAGAAAGCAACAAGGGACCGAAAATCCCTGCAAGGATTACATACTGCCAGCGAGTGTTATTTTTTGTGTCTCGCTCAATTCCTGCGATTCTTATTTGCATATCGACCACAGTTGTATTCAAGGCAGTTACACTCCCTTCAAGTTTCGTAATAGTTTCAGTCAAAGTCTTCATATTCCTGTTCAATTCTTCTACATTTTCGGCGAGTTTCGACACATCTATATCTTTGGTAACCGTTATAACGCCCGAATCCGACGGATCTTGCCCATACGCAGCAGAGACAACAGAAAGAACGCACAGAATTCCGATGAGTATAGCTCGCCTATTTCGCATTGTAAATCTCCGTTTTCGGTTAGTTAATAGGTTAGATTATTTTAGCATATTTTTCAAATAAAGAAAAAGCAAAATACAAACGACTGCTAAATCCGCAAAATCTGCGTTATCCGCGCCAATCTACTTCTGTGTTAAGACAGATCGTGGGACGTGCTCCAGCATTGGCACGGGATCCTGATGGCTAAAACCGTTTCAAGGTTCCCCATGTTGTCGCGAGTTTTCCGCCGGGGGCTACGGCGAATCCACCGCTGTTCGGAATGCCATCACCGGTGACAGTAATATTATCGAAGCGTGCCGTGTAATTTGCAAGACCGAAACCCACTCCGCCCATTAGAAAGTCGGGAAATTCATTGAAGTCTGGATGTAGAACGCCTTTGAAGTTCGGAATTTTCGTAGGTTCTATAATCTGCTTTCCATTAATCGAGAAGGCAGTGGTATTTTGATGAACAGTTAACTTCAGATTTGACCATTTATTCAATCTTAAAAGTGCGTGAGGTTTAGAGTGAAGAGATATGAATATTACATCGTGTAAATTGCCCGCTACACAATTCACCCGTGATCCGGGGAGAGCCTCGCCATCAACTACCTTTATCCTGTCCTCAATACTGCAGTACACCACCCACGTTTCCTTAATCCGTGCGGCAATCGCTATAACGCCAATACCATGTTTTTTTAGCGGCTTGACATCAAATTCAAGCGTGTAATTCTCCCACGCGTCATCCCCGGTTGTGAGGAACCGAATAAAGGTTTCATGACTTACCGCGTGAAGCTCATCATCAATAATCTCCCAAGAACCGGGGGCGTTATTCAACTGGACAAGTTCCTGCCATCCTTCCATATCTCCGTTATTAAAAGTTTCCAAAAACGTCCCTGCCAAGACAGCGAAAGGTAGAAGAAAAAGCACTGCTGTAATTAGTATGAACTTCATCAAGTACCTCCGTTAAGTCCCCATGTTGTTTCACGGAATGCCTTTTTTATAGTGTAATTCAAACATGAATTAAACATCAAGCAAGTTCCCAAATTTTCTTTTGATTTATGGTGATAAGCGTTTCATCTCCCATGTTCCATCAGGCAGTAGCGTATAACAGAGCCTATCATGAAGGCGGTTTGGACACCCTTGCCAAAACTCAAACAGGTTCGGCACAAGTCGGTATCCACCCCAATGCGGCGGACGTGGAATGGTATCCTGTGAATATGTCTGTTCTGCCCGTTGATACCCCTCCGTGAGATGTTCTCTTCCCGCAATCACAAGACTTTGGCGTTCTGTCTGCACGGCGAGTTGACTGCTCAGAGGACGACCGGCGAAGTAAGCATCTGATTCTTCAGCATTCATCTTCTCAACAACACCAGTACTCCGAACTTGCCGGTCAAGTTCACGCCAATAGAACACGAGCGCGGCATTCGGATTCTCCGCAAGTTCCTTTCCCTTTTGGCTCTCATAATCGGTGTAGAAACAGAAACCGCTCACATCAAAGCCCCTGAGTACCACCATTCGGGCAGATGGGATACCTTGTGGTGTTGCAGTTGCTAACGTCATAGCATCTGGCAGATCAAGTTTGGCAGCAGTCGCATCCGAGAACCACTTCTCAAACTGTTCAAACGGATCGGACGAGGCATTCTCTTCAAGCAGATGTCCACTCTGTGCTCTATATTCTCTACGTAGTTTATTAGTGTTCATAATTAAAATAGTTGTCAGTTAAGAGGTTTTTGGTTAAATCAGGCTTCTCTTGAACCGATAGTCGAAGACCGATAACCATTACAACGAAATACCTATCTTTTCCAGAAATTCGGTGAAAAGAGGATAAGCACGGTATAAAGTTCTAAACGTCCCAGCAACATGCAGAAGGACAGGACGTATTTTCCAGCCGTGTGTATATGGGCATAGTTATCGGTCGGTCCCACACTGCCGAGACCGGGACCGATGTTTCCCATCGTAGCGATTGTCGCTCCTGCAGCACTCACAAGGTCGAGTCCCAAAGTTGCCATGATGCACGTTACAATCGCAAAAATCCCAATGAAAAAGAAAAAGAATCCGAGGACGTTTGTCATCACTTCGGGTGGAACGACCCTATCGTTAACGCGAATAGGAAGCACAGCATGAGGGAAGAGGAGACGTTTAATTTCGGCACCACTCTGTTTAATGAGAAGGAGAAATCGAACCTGTTTCATACCGCCACCGGTGGAACCTGCGCATCCGCCGTAGAACATAAGTGTCACCAAAATGAATTGAGAGAGAGCGGGCCACTGCTCAAAGTCAGCAGTTCCATAACCAGTGGTCGTGATGATAGACATAACCTGAAATGTAGCATAGCGCAGCGATGTCCACATTGAATCATAAGGGATTTGCCCATCAACCTGAAACCTTATTGTATTCCATGAGATTAAGGTAATACTCACCGCGATGACGATGCAATAGAACTTGAATTCGGTATCTCGGAAATAGGATTTTACATCGCCTCGGAGCGCGCGATAATGAAGCGCGAAATTGGTCCCAGCGAGAAACATAAAGAAACTGATTACCATGTCAATATAAACACTATTGTAGTGCCCGATGCTTTGGTTCTTCGTCGAAAATCCACCGGTCGCCATCGTGCCGAAGGTATGACAGAGTGCATCAAAAAGCGACATTCCGCCGAGCATCAGCAGAATCGTTTCTAAAAGAGAGAGCAGGAGATAAACGCCCCAGAGGAGTTTAGCGGTTTGTGCAATACGGGGGGTGAGTCGATCCGTCTGCGGTCCGGGTGCTTCCGCACGAAAAAGCTGCATACCACCGATACCGAGCATTGGAAGAATCGCTACGGCAAGAACAACAATTCCCATCCCACCAAGCCAGTGGGATAGGCTCCGCCAGAAGAGCATGGCGTGTGAAAGATGCTCAATTTCAGTGAGGACAGTGGCGCCTGTGGTCGAGAATCCCGCCATAGATTCAAAATAACAGAAGGAAAACTTTGTCCACAAGGAGCGCCCATCAATGTGAAACACATCTGCAAATATGTAAGGGAGCGCACCAAAGAGGGCGACTGTCACCCACCCCAAAGCGACAACAGCAAAACCCTCACGTATGCCGAGTTCTTCCTGCCGAGCGCGTATACTCAAACGGAGAGCTGAACCAACAACCAAGGTGAGTATTGCCGAGATGACAAACGCCATCAAATCGCTCTCGGTTTCCCCCGCACCTATCTGATAATAGATAGCCACTCCCAAAGGAAACAGCATCGTTCCCGCGAGACAGATAAGTAAATTACCAAGCGTATAAACGATTAATTTAAGACTCATTTTAATAGTTATCAGTTATCGGTTTGCCTCGCAGTGAGAGTTGTCAGTTAAAAGGTCTTGATATATCAATCCACGACCTCTTGGCATAATCTACACTACGGTAGATTGTTCCAAAAGCACCTCTTTAACGATACCCGACCACTGACCACTGACAACCATTTAGGTTCGACGTTCGGCAAACAAGTCTTCGACAATTGGAATCGCGTCGGGCATACTAAAGACGATAACGCGATCTGCAGGTTGGATAACAGATTGACCGGTCGGAATAATGAGTTTTTCCCGTCGAATAACGGCACCGATAAAGGCGTTTTCTGGAAATTTTGTTTTGAAAGAGGAGAGTTCTTTGTGGACTATTTTTGCATTGACTCCGGCAACAATTTCAATGACTTCTGCATCTATACCGTGAAGCGAGGCAACAGAAACTATATTTCCACGACGGATGAGCCGCAGAATGTTGCTAACAACGGTGAGATGTCGGCTAACCGCGCCATCAAGTCTCGGAATGCGTGCCAATAAAGGAAGATAACGCGGGCGCTGAACGAGGGCGAGGACCCGCTGAGCACCGTTCTCCTTGGCAGTCATACATGCCATAATATCATTTTCATCGTCCCCTGTAACGGAAACGAATCCGTTAACACCCTCTATACCCGCTTCTTCAAGGAGTCTGAATTGGAGATAATCACCTTGTAAAACGGTGGTACGCTTTAGCATTTGGGATGCCAGTCGGGCTTGTGTTTGATCGGCTTCAATGAGTTTGACGTTGGTGTCGTTTTCTTCAAGTGTACGAGCGATCCCAATGCCGATAGGGCTTGCGCCAACAATGATAACGCGGTCAAGTTGCTGATTAAATTTAATACCACTAATACGCAATAATTGCTCAACTGCCAACGCACCGCCGATGACAAAGACCTCGTCCCCTTGTCGCAAAGCATCAGCACCTCTCGGAATAATAATGTGCCTGTTGCCATTACTGATCGGATTGCCGTTATTAGAGACCCCACGACGACTAATAGCAGCAAAGCGAATATCCGCGAGAAGACCACTTTCGTCCAATTCTGCAAGCGGTTTTCCTATCAACGGGTTTGACTGTTTGGTACGAAAGGCAACAAGTTGGACTTTTCCATCCTCAAATTCGACAATCTCTCTCGCCTCAGGTATCTGCAAGAGTCGTACAAATTCAGCAACACACCGTTGCTCTGGATTCACGAGAAGATCGATGCCGAAATCTTTAGGCGTGAGTCCACTTTCCGTGGAGAAATAGTCAGGATTTGAGACCCGTGCAATTTTTGTGCTGACACCGTACCTGCCAGCTATCTGACAAGCGAGTATATTAATCTCATCGCTATTCGTAACGGCAATGAGGAGGTCAGCTTCGTCAATCCCAGCGGTTTTGAGAAGGCGAGGGGATGCCCCCGATCCGCGCAGCGTTTGCAAGTCCAATTGTTCATTCACTCGGTCGCAGGCAGCCTCGGACTCATCAATGAGAACAACATCGTTCGCTTGGACAGTGAGAAGTTTGGCAATATGAAACCCAACCTCTCCTGCGCCTATAATTATCGCTTTCATTTTTTAATATTACCTTGCGGAGGAACAACGGACGTTTCAACTATCGAATGCGTCCCTTAAATCCGCTCTCCATTACATTACGAGCTACGGGTCTTGATGCTATCTTAAGAAGTAAACTGTGTGAGACTAAGACCTCTTTACTGACTGTTAACCGCTAATCGCTAACCGCCAATTGTACCTTGCGGAGGAACAATGGACGTTTCAACTTCTCGGCATATACGTCCGATACGGGTTTAGTTTGCGTAAGTCCTAATGTTTAATACTCGTCCAGTGGTGGGCAGGCGCACATAAGATTCCTATCTCCGTAAACTTCATTGATACGTGCGACTGCGGGCCAAAATTTAGCATCACGGACCCAAGGTTGCGGAAACGCGGCTCTTTCTCGTGAATAGGAATGATCCCACTCAGATTGTGTAACCATTTCTACGGTGTGGGGAGCATTCTTCAATACATTGTCTACCTGATCAGCGATGCCTGCCTCAATCTCCGCTATCTCTTCACGTATCGAAATGAGAGCATCACAGAACCGTTCTAACTCCGCCCTCGATTCGCTCTCTGTCGGTTCAATCATCATTGTCCCCGGTACGGGCCAGGAAACCGTCGGTGCGTGGAATCCATAATCCATCAGTCGCTTTGCGACATCCGTCACATCTATATCGGCACTCTTTTTGAAGGCACGCAAATCAATGATACATTCGTGAGCAACTAAGCCGGTTTTCCCAGTATAAAGGACAGGATAATGCAGTGCAAGCCGTTTGGCAATATAGTTAGCATTAAGGATCGCAACTTCTGTCGCTGCTGTAAGCCCCTGCGTTCCCATCATCGCAATATACGCCCAAGAGATAGGCAGAATTCCCGGACTTCCCCACGGGGCAGCAGATACGGCACCAATTCCAGCATCACCACCGACAGGGACAAGTGGATGTGTGGGCAAAAAATCTGTGAGATGCGCCTTGACCCCAATGGGTCCCATCCCTGGTCCACCTCCGCCATGTGGGATACAGAAAGTTTTGTGGAGATTCAAATGGCACACATCCGCTCCAATATCTGCCGGTTGCCCGATTCCAACAAGGGCATTCAGATTCGCACCGTCCATGTAGACTTGTCCGCCGGATTGATGAACAATATCGCAAATCTCTCGAATTTTCTCTTCAAAGACCCCGTGTGTCGAGGGGTACGTAATCATGGCAGCGGCAAGACTTTCACGATGCTCATCAGCTTTTAATTGGAGATCTTTTAAGTCTATATTCCCATCTGTATCGCACGCCACGACGACAACTTGCATACCCGCCATCACAGCACTCGCAGGGTTTGTGCCGTGAGCAGATGTTGGTATTAAACACACATCACGATGTGACTCACCGCGGCTCTGATGATATTTTCGGATGACTAACAGTCCTGCATATTCACCTTGTGAACCCGCATTCGGTTGCAATGAGATACCACTATAACCGGTTATTTCAGCTAACCACGTCTCCAATTGTAAAAATAACGTCTGATATCCCTCCGCTTGCTCTCGAGGCGCGAACGGGTGCAGTCCGCCAAATTCGTCCCATGTCACTGGAATCATCTCCGCCGTAGCGTTGAGTTTCATCGTACAGGAACCGAGCGGTATCATGGCGTTTACAAGGGAAAGATCTTTAGTTTGAAGCTTATGGATATAGCGAAGCATCTCGGTTTCAGAATGGTAACTATTGAACACAGGATGCGTTAGGTAGGAACTCTTTCGTTGCAAATCTATTGGAATGTCACTCACAGGAGCACTTTCCAAACTTGTCTGTTCACCAAATACTTGCAGGATTTCTTCAACATCAACAGATGTCGTTGTTTCGTCTAAAGAGATACCGATATGTGTTGAATCAATTGCCCGAAGGTTTATCTGTTTTGCACGAGCAGCGTCGAGCAACTCCACCGCTGTTTCCAACGGAACACCAACAGAGAGGGTGTCAAAACAGGGTGATTTCCCCGTTGTAAACCCAAGTTCTTCAAGCCCTGTACGTAATGTGCAAGTGAGTGCGTGTACGCGTTCAGCGATGTGCTTAAGTCCCTTGGGTCCATGATACACCGCATACATCCCAGCCATTACAGCGAGCAGTACCTGTGCGGTGCAAATATTACTCGTCGCTTTTTCACGGCGGATATGCTGCTCCCGCGTTTGGAGTGCCAAGCGGATAGCCTGCTTCCCGTTTGAATCGTGGGATACACCTGCAATCCGTCCCGGAATACTACGTTTAAGCTCTTCATGTGTGGAAAGAAAAGCTGCGTGGGGACCGCCATACCCAAGCGGAACTCCAAAACGTTGCGAGTTACCGATAGTAATGTCTGCACCGAATTCGCCAGGAGGCTTTAATAACATGAGTGCTAACAGGTCTGTAGCAGTAATAAATAAGCCACCAGCGGTGTGCACTTGTTCAGCGAATTGATGATAATCGTAAATCGCACCATCTGTGGCAGGGTATTGCACGATGGCACCTAAGATTGGTGTGTCAAAATTGACATCACGATGGTCACCGATTTGTAATTCAATGCCGAGCGGTTCAGCGCGTGTTTGTAGAACAGCGATTGTTTGTGGATGACAGGTTTCTGACACAAAAAAGTTTCGACTGATCTTTTTCGGTACATTTGCAAAACACATTATCATCGCCTCAGCCGCGGCAGTTGCCTCGTCCAGAAGAGAAGCATTGGCGACTGGTAAACCGGTTAAATCAATCACCATTGTTTGGAAGTTAAGCAGTGCCTCCAAACGTCCCTGCGAAATCTCGGCTTGATAGGGTGTATATTGGGTATACCAACCGGGGTTTTCCAGAATGTTTCGCTGGATGACTGGCGGAACAAAGCAATTATAGTACCCCATTCCAATGAAAGAGCGAAAAACTCGGTTTTGGGAAGCAAGTTTCTTGAGCGCGGTGAGCACCTCCGACTCTGACAGTCCACATGCATTTCCATTTAGACTCTTTAGATTAAAAGTGGAGGATAAACGAATGTCCGCTGGCACGACATCTTCAATGAAATCAGTCATTGAAGAATAGCCGAGCGTTGACAACATCAATTCAATATCTTCTGAACGAGGACCGATGTGTCGATCTGCGAAGGATCTCCCGTTTTTCTGTTTTTTAGGCATGCTCCGCCTCAATATGTGCTTGATAACTATCAGCATCAAGAAGCACTTCAAGTTCGCTGGTATCAGTCATCCTGATTTTGAGAAACCACCCCTCATCATAAGGGGATTCATTGACTTGTTCAGGGGCATCAAGGAGGGATTCGTTTACCTCAATAACTTCCCCACTGACAGGAGCATAAAGGTCGAATGCCGCCTTGACAGACTCTATCACACCGAACTCCGTTTTCTGTGTGAGTTCAGTGCCAATTTCGGGCAATTCAACATAGACGATATCCTGAATTTCGGATTGGGCATAATCGCTGATACCAATGGTAGCGATGTCTCCCTCTTGTTTGACCCATTCATGGCTTTCCATGTATCTTAAGTCTTGTGAAATCATTATTTGCTCTCTATAATATTATATTTATATAAAATTACGTTCCCATTGAAATAAAAGGCACCTCCACAATCTTAGCGGGGTGCAGTTTACCACGAATTTCTACATCAATTTTTTCATTTTCAGATCCCGCTTGCGATTCAATAGAAGCGAAACCTATACTACATTTAAGACTCGGCGAAGGGGCACCACTGGTCACGCTACCTATGCGTTCATTGCCTCGATAAATAGCATAACCAGCACGTGCCACAGCACGATCAAGCATCTGAAATCCAATCAGATCTTTCGTGATGCCCTTCTTTTTCTCTGCAAGGAGTGCCCTTTTGCCGACAAATTGGTGATTCTTAAATCTGACGAACCGACCCAACCCCACTTCAAACGGATTCGTATCGTCGTTCATGTCTACGCCGTAGAGGCGAAGTCCGGCTTCAAGACGTAAGGTGTCGCGTGCACCAAGCCCCACAGGTTGNCCTCCTGCTGCGATGACAGCAGGATACAGGGCAGACCACAAACGTTCGGCATCCGTCGCAGAAACATACAANTCAAANCCACTTTCCCCAGTGTANCCCGTACGCGAAATAGCAGTCCGGACACCAGCGACNTCACCAGTTGTAAATCGAAAATACGGAATTTCGGAGACATCCCGTTCAAGCACGAAAGGATTCAGAAGGTCTATGGCACTTGGACCCTGCAGGGCAATGAGAGCTGTGTCCTTGGATATGTCTTTTACCGATGCACCTGTATCGTTACAGGTCTCTACCCATGCCAGATCTTTTGCAATATTGGAGGCGTTGACCACCAGCATATAGTGATTATCAGCATGTCGATAAACGAGGAGGTCGTCAACTATTCCGCCTGTTTCATTGCAGAATAGGGTATACAACACACGCCCATCGCTTAAACGACTCACATCGTTCGTGCTGATCTTCTGCACCAATTCGTTCGCACCCTGACCAGAAACTTCAATCTCTCCCATATGCGAGAGATCAAACAAACCGGCGATGCTCCGGACAGCCAAATGTTCCGCAACGATGCTGCTGTACTGAAGGGGCATTTCCCAACCACCGAATTCGGTGAATTTAGCATTGAGGTTTTTATGGAGCTCATAAAGGGGCGTTCGCTTCATTGTATTCAAAGTCCATAGATACGAGCAAGGTTTCCGCCGAAAATCTGTGCTTCAGCATCATCGCCGAGTTCCAACCGTTTGAGGGCGTTGATAACCTGAATAGGACGGTACTCAGGCAAATTAGAACCGAAGACTATCTGCTCAGGTCCAATCTCGTCAACTGCTGTTTTCACTTCCGTTGGAACAACGGTATCTGGATCCGTCCCCCAACGCCGATGAAAGCGTAAGATAGTGGTCCCCAACGAGATATTTTTGTTCGCTTTCGCGACAGAGATAGCCGAATCCAAATCGTCTGGAAACCCCATGTGATCCATGATAACAGGGGTTTCTGGCACCCAACTTGCCACAGTGCCAATCCGGTTTGGATGGCAATTATCGGGTCCAGAATGAATTGAGACAATAAGCCCGTAATCGCGGGCGGCTTCAACGATGGGACGTACAATTTCATCATCCACATTGTATTTGTGAACCGCAGGCATCAGTTTGATCCCACGCATTCCCCACTCCTCGGCTGCTAACTTAACCTGCTCAACGGGTTCTGGTTCCGTTGGATGNACGAGNGCNCAGCCAAGGGCACGCGAATTACCGCGAATCGCGTCGGCAAGCTCATCATTTTCCGGAAGAGGTTGAGTATTCGGCATAATAACCGCAACATCCATGTCGGCTTCATCCTCTAATGCCAACAACGCTGCTAAATCAAGGTTTCCATTTTCATCACGAAATGAATCATTAAGATAGGCTTCAAAATCTCCTCGCATGAAAAACTCCTTTTTTGGTGCAGCTTGCAAGTCAAAACTTGCTGTTAAAAATCTGATCGCCTATGGAGCCAAAGGCTCATTCACAAGAATCGGTCCTGTTGTACCACCTTCAAGAGGCAGAGCTGCCTCCATCACGGAATCTCGGTAAAGGGTATAGACAGATTCCGCCGTAGAAGCGTCGGGAAAACGGATGATAAAAACGATCCGGGCATCCACCCAATTTTTTAAATTCGGGTTATCCCGATAGCGAGCGGACACTCCGATTGCTGTATCACTCAATTGTGGCACATTGACGGGCAACGTGCTGTAAATCTGACGCAACGCCCAATTCGATCGAAATAATTTGACACTTCCACTCATCTTATTGCTTGGGAGTAAAGTAAGTATTCGTGGTTCTGAAGCAGGCTCTTTAATCCGAGCGGCGACATTTTTTGCGAGCAGAATCATCGCTTCACGAATACCAGTCGCGAATTCGTAGCCTTCGATCTGAATAAAATATTTCCCTTTTGAAAACCGGAGATACCCGCCCGAAAGGATCGCCTTGCTGCCCACCCATTCAAATTTTACTTGCGGATAGATGTGAAAGTTATAAATCCCAAGTGCGTTTTCAGGGGTGTCCATATCGAAAATTTCGAGCAAAATCAAAGGCTTTGAACCGAATCGAGGCGTTTGGTACTCCACCTCCGCCTGCCGCTGAAAGCCGTAAGCGTAGAACAAATCCGGTTCCGCGGCTCTATACCGATAAAGGGTTTTGCCTTCGTAGGTTGACGGAGATAGCGACTGTACCCAATCCAATATTTCACCATCGCTCGGTAAGAGAAACTCAGGCGAAATATTTGTTTGTCCAACGTCTTCCATCGTTAGCGATTCTGTCGGCAGTGTTGTCGTGCTCCTAATGTTATCAAAGACCTCCTG
>JGI24797J26694_1001719_pt1 | contig 11694 bp, 6 predicted proteins | sample PinacodermPK_FD_26694 | JGI IMG/M metagenome (IMG submission 26694) | reverse complement strand
CCAACGACGGGGCGTGGGCGGTGGCGATCCAGTCCGACGGCAAGATAGTGCTGGCCGGGGAGGCGGGCTACAGCTTCGGCGTGGCTCGCTACCACCCGGCAGGGGACCCGGACGAGGACACCTCGTCCCCAGCCTACACCGGTTTCGCCACCGACGGCAAGCAGACCACCGACTTCACCGCCAACGTATTCGACGGGGCGCGGGCGGTGGNGATCCAGTCCAACGGCAAGATAGTGCTTGCCGGCTTCGCCACCAACAACAACGGCACCACCGTCACCACCGACGACCACAAGGACTTCGCCCTGGCCCGCTACACCACGACGGGCGCGCTGGACACCGGCTTCGACACCGACGGCAAGCTGACCACCGCAATCAGCTCCACCAGCAACGACGAGATCGCTGGGATGGCCCTCCAGTCCGACGGCAAGATCGTTGCGGCCGGGCCCGCTCACGTGGGCACCTACCACGAGGTGGCGTTGGCGCGCTACACCACGGCCGGAGCGCTGGACACCACGTTCGCCAGCAACGGCTCGGTGGTCACCCAATCCATTGGCTCGACCACCGACCAGGCCCATGCGGTGGCGCTTCAGTCCGACGGCAAGATCGTTGTGGCCGGCTATTCCTTCGACAGCAGCACCGGCAACGACTTCATGGTGGCGCGCTACACGAGCGCCGGCGCGTTGGACACCGCGTTCAACACGACCGGAAGCGTCACCATGCCCATCGGCGGCGGGGACGACACGGCGCGGGCGGTGGCGATTGCCGACGACGGCAGCATCATCGCCGCAGGCTACAGCAACACCGGCTCGGTCGAGGAGTTCACGCTGGCAAGCTACACCGCCGCCGGCGCGCTGAACGGCCGCTTCGGCATCGGCGGCGTGGTGACCACCGGCTTCGGCGGAGGCACTAGCAGTGGACAGGCTGCGGCGGTGCAGTCCGACGGCAAGATCGTCGTCGCCGGGTACGCCGACAACGGAAGCGACAACGACTTCGCGCTGGCCCGCTACAAGGCCGACGGCTCCCTGGACACCGGCTTCGGCACGGGCGGCAGGGCGCTCACCGACTTGGCCGGTTCAGGTGATCAGGCCTACGCGGTGGCGATCCAGTCCGACGGCAAGATAGTCGTCGCCGGGTACGCCGACAACGGAACGGAAAACGACTTCGCGCTGGCGCGCTACACCACGGCGGGCGTACTGGACACCATGTTCGACACCGACGGCAAGGTAACCACCGTCATCAGCGGTTTCGATGCTGCAGTCCACGCGGTGGCGATCCAGTCAGACGACAAGATCGTCGCCGCCGGGTACGCCGACGGCGCAAACGGCGACGACTTCGCGCTGGCGCGCTACAACGCCGACGGCTCGCTGGACACCACGTTCAACACCCTCGGCTCGACGATCACCGACTTGTCCGGCAATGATGACCGGGCGAACGCGGTGGCGATCCAGTCAGACGGCAAGATAGTCCTGGCCGGCTACGCCGACGACAACAACACGGACAACGACTTCGCGCTGGCGCGCTACAACACCGACGGGACGCTGGACACCACGTTCAGCGGCGATGGCAAGGCGCTCACCGACTTCAACACTGATGATGATATTGCCTACGCGGTGGCGGTGCAGCCCGACGGCAAGATCGTCGTTGCCGGGTACGCCGACAACCTCCCGTACGAAGAATTCGCGCTGGCGCGCTACAACGCCGACGGCTCGCTGGACACCGGCTTCGGAACCGGCGGCAAGGTGACCACCAACTTCGCCAGCGCCGGCGTCACCGCCGGCGTCAACGCGATGGCGCTCAAGCCCGACGGCAAGATCGTCGTGGCCGGGTCAGCCAACAACGACGTCTTCGCGCTGGCGCGCTACAACACCGCCGGCGCGCTGGACACCGGCTTCGACGCCGGCGGGACCGGCAAGGTGACCACCGACTTCGGCGGCAGCACCGACCAAGCCAACGCGATGGCGCTCCAGCCCGACGGCAAGATCGTCGTGGTCGGGTTAGCCAACTACGACTTCGCCGTGGCGCGCTACCTCGGGGAGGAGCCGGTTTCCAACGACGCCTCACTGAGCGGGCTTTCGGTGAGCGCCAGCGCGGACGGTTCGACCTTCGACCGCGCGGCGCGGCTCAAGCCCGCCTTCGCGCCGGACACGACGGCTTATACCGCGATCGTGCCGGACGACGTCACCCACGTGCAGTTGTCCACCATCGCCGGCGACGCCCGCGCCACGATCACGCTCAACGGCAATACTGCGACGAGCGCCATCGCAAGCGGCGCCATCGCCGTCACCCCGGGATCCACCACCGTCAGCATAGTTGTTACCGCCCCCGACGGCGCGACCACTGAGACCTACACCGTCTCCTTCGCCACCGTCAGCACCGACGCGACGCTGAGCGGGATCTCGGTGAGCGCCAGCGCGGACGGCTCGACCTTCGACCGCGCGGCGCGGCTCTCGCCGTCCTTCAGCTCGGGCGAGACGTTTTACACGGTGACGGTGAGAGAAGACGTCAGCCACGTGAAGGTCACGCCCACCGCAAGCGACGCCGGGGCCACGGTCACGGTGAACGGCGCGACGGTCACGAGCGGCAGCCCCAGCGCCGCCATCGCGGCGGTACACAACGGCGCCATCCTCGTGGCGGTAACCGCCGGAGACGAGGTGAACACGCAGACCTATTTCGTCAACGTCAACTTCGAGTACGACGCGACGCTGAGCGGGCTTGCGGTGAGCGCGAGCGAGGACGGCTCGAACTTCGCGGCTGCGGAACTCCGGCCCGCCTTCTCGCCGGGCACGACGTCCTACCGTGTGCCTGTGGAGAACGACAACACCCACGTGAAGGTGACGCCCACGACCACCATATCGGGCGCGACGGTCACGGTGAACGGCACGGCAGTTACGAGCGGCAGCGCCAGCGCCGCCATAGCGGCGAGCCAGGGCGACTCCGTCACCGTGGTGGTGACCGGCACGGACGGCTCGACCACCGTGACCTATACCCTGGAACTCGCGCCCCCGGCCCGGGGCGTCAGGCTGTACGCGGAGGGGCCCACCACGGTGCTGGAGGGCGAGTCCGTGCGGATCTGGGTCTCGCCGCCGCCGCTGGAAAGCAACGTGTCCATCCCGGTGACGGTTACGGCGGGCACGGCCGAGAGCGGCGACTACCAGGAGCTGACGTCCGTGTCCACCATCTCCAGCCGGGACCCCTTCGGCGGGACGGGCGTGATCCGGACCTATCACGACGCCGACCAGGACGATGAGACGTTCACGGTGTCGCTGGACGAGAGCAATCTGCCGGATGCGCTGGTGGAGCTGGGAGTCACCGTGGACCGTCCGAACTCGGTGACATTCACCATCAGGGACGATGACCGGCCGTCGCCGGTGCGCATCTCCGTCCTGCCGGACCCGGTCCGCAAGGGCTCAGAAGGGCAGATGGAGGAGGGCGGCGCGGCGCAGATCGCCGTCTTCATCGCGGAGAGGAAGACGCAGAACGTGAGCATCCCGATCACGGTGACGTCGTCGTCCGGGGAGAGCGGCGACTACAGCGCGCCCTCGTCCATCGTGATCCGCAGGGGCGAGACGGTCGGCACCGGCGCGCTGCGCGCGCTGCAGGACGACGACACGAACGACGAGATCCTCACGGTGTCGCTGGGCAGCAGCCTGCCCGCCCTGGCGACGGCGGGAACGCCCAGCTCGGCGCAGATTACCATCGAAGACGACGACCACACGTCCCGGGTGTTCTTCAAGCGAATCGCGCCGGACCCGGTGCCGGAGGGAGGCACGGCCCACGTGGTGCTGGGCATCGAGCCCGCGCAGCCGGAACGGGTTACCATCCCGGTGACGCTCTCGCACGTGACCTCGGAGGCGGGGGACTTCGGCAGCCTGTCGTCGATCACCTTTGCCGCCGGTCAGCCCGAGGCCATCGGAGAGATTCGGACGATGCAGGACAGCGACGCCGACGATGACATATTCCAGGTGGATATGGGCAGCCTGCCGGATGGGATCACCCAGAGCGGCGTCGGTATTCAGGTGACCATCGAGGACGACGAATTCACGTCCGAGGTGTTCTTCAAGCGGATCGAGCCGAACCCGGTGGGGGAGGGAGATACGGCATACGTGGCGCTGGGCATCGAGCCCAGGCAGCCGCAGCGGGTGACCATTCCGGTGACCATCACCCGCGTGTCCGCGGAGGCCGGGGACTACCAGACCCTCTCCTCCATCACCTTTGCCGCCGGGCAGGGCGAGGCCATCGGAGAGCTGCGGACGCGCCAGGACAGCGACTCGGACGATGAGGTCCTGGAGGTCGCGCTGGGCAGCAACCTGCCGGATCTGGTCACGGCTGGCACGGGGGCGGCGCGCCCCACCTCAATGCGGGTGACCATCAGCGACGATGACTCCGGATCCGGCGGCAGCGACCCTGCGCCGCAGCAACAGCCGCGGCCGCGGGTTGAGCGGGGCGACGCCAGCCTGGAGGTCACCTGGTTCATCAACCCGGGCCCTTCCTACACCGGCTTCGACGTGGAGTACCGGGAGAAGGAAGCGACGGGCTGGACGGACGCGGCACACAGCGGCACGGAGCACCGGCACACCATCAGCGGCCTGACCAACGGCACGACGTACCAGGTGCGGGTAAGGGCCAAGATCAACGGCAACGCCGGGCCCTGGTCGGATCCGGTTGCGGAGGGGACGCCGATGGCCCCGCCCGCCGCGCCCGTAGGTCTCACCGTGTTCCCGGGCGACGCAGTCCGCGGGACCCTCGACGTCTCCTGGGGCGCTCCCTCCGACGCCGTGACGGCCTACCGCGTGGAGGGCCGGGAAGCCGGCAGCCAGAATTGGCGGCTCTGGCGCGTGCCCGAGACGACATCGTTCACAGCTTACGGGCTCAAGGAAGGCACGACGTACAACGTGCGGGTGCGCGCGCTCATCGACGACATGGCGGGCCCGTGGGCCACCGCCAGCGGCACGACGCGCCCGGCCCAGTAACGGGGCGGTTGGCGCGGGTATCCACTGACGGGAAAGCGCACAGTTCAGGGGGCGTCCGGCTGCGGCTGGGCGCCCCCTTGGCGTTCAATCGCCTCCGTCGCCCCATGCCCGCCACGGCTGGCCTGCGGCGGCGGTGTGATTACACAGGTAAAGACACATTATTGAGGGGCCAAAGATACGCGGGGGATAGGGTTCGCCGGGTATCATCTCCTGACCCGGTTCCGGCGCCGTGCCGCGGGTCGGCGAGCCGGAGCCACTGGCCAGGAGTTGGAGCGATGTTGAAAGTGAAGCGTACGAGAACCGTGGGTTTCGTGGCCGCGGCGGCGCTGCTGTTGGCGGGGATTGCGCTGGCGCTGTGGCCGACGGGCGCGGTCCAGGCGCAGGACGAGAAGGAGCCGCCGCCGGTGGCGAACCTGAAGTGCGAGGCCAGGACGGACCAGGTGCGCTTCTCCTGGGACATACCCCAGTGGTCCGGCGGAGAGACCAAGTGGTACGACGTGGTGGTGACGCTGCCCAACGGGAACCGGTTCGCCGAAAGGCGCCACCGGGACCTGAGGAGCCGGACGTACCGGGGAAACTGGCAACCCGCGAGCGAGGCCCGGATTGCAGTGAAGGCGCTCTACGACCTTCCCAACGGGGACCGGGTGACCAGCGCGGCCAGTGAGGCGTCCTGCGTGGTGCCGGGCACGCCCAACAATCCACCTGCGGTGTCGGCGGCGATAGCGGACGCCACCATTGTGAACGAGAGCGGCACGCATGAGGCGTCCCTGCCCGGAGTGTTCACCGACGCCGACAACGACGCGCTGACAATCACGGCGAGTTCCTCCGACACTGCCAAGTCCACGGTGTCGGTATCCGCCGACGGATCCGCGCTGACGGTGAGCGCAAAGCAACGTTATGCCCGCGTCCGGGCCGTGCAGGGGAGACTAACTGACGAAGCGAGGACCTACGTGTAAGCTCCCGACGAGGCGTGTCGTCCGGACCAAGACCGAGAGGACATTGGTGCTGGTTGCCCGGCGCAAAGCATGGTCCGGGGGTCCTACGGTGGCATCATTGGTGACGCCCCAATCAGGGCGATCCCGTTCGGGAGAATAGCTACTTGCCGTGACCCCCTCCGGCGATGCGCCTACGCTGTGATGCTGGAGGGGAAGATGATGAAGACACGCCAGAGGAATGCGAAACCGGCGAGCCAGACTACAGCGGAGCGGGAGCGTCTGCCAGCGGAGTTGTCCCAGGTGAACCTGAACGCGGCGGGCATCGACGTGGGGGCCAGCAGCCATTTCGTGGCGGTGTCAGCCAACCGCGCGGAGCCGCCGGTGCAAGAATTTGCCGCCTTCACGGCGGACCTGTACCGTCTGGCTGACTGGCTGGCCGAGTGCGGCGTGGAGACCGTGGTCATGGAGTCCACCGGCGTGTACTGGATACCACTGTTCGGAGTGCTGGAAGAGCGAGGGTTCCAGGTGATGCTGGTGGACCCCCGGCGCATCAAGAACGTGTCCGGACGCAAGACCGACGTGCTGGATTGCCAGTGGCTGCAGCAGTTGCACACCTATGGGCTGCTGTCGGGAGCCTTCCGTCCCGACGCGGAGATACGACGCCTGCGTAGCTACCTGCGGCAGCGGGCCATGCTGGTGCAGTACGCGTCCCACCATATCCAGCACATGCAGAAGGCCTTGACCCAGATGAACGTCAAGTTGCAGCACGTCATCAGCAACATCACGGGCAAGACCGGCATGGACATTATCGAAGCCATCGTAAGCGGCGAACGGGACCCTCGAAAGCTGGCGCGGTTTCGTCGCCCGGGCATGAAATCGGATGAGGCGACCATCGCCAGGTCCCTGCAGGGCCATTGGAGGGGGTTGGTAGCGGATTCTTGCCGGCGTGCGGGAATAATCGGATTTTTCACAATCCGGACGGGCGGGCCCATCAGTACAAATTTCACAAAATGCACCCCACATCCTCCACCCGCCACGCACGAGGCAAGCGCGGTTCAGAACCGGTCATTCGGCTGCCCCGTTCGGCGGTCCTGAATACCTCAGGCCGGTGTTGCAGAGTTTGGCCGAACCCGGGTCGGCGATCCAGGACCAAACCGGCCAGCGCAACAAGACGGCTGATGAGGTTACGGTTAGACAACAGCTTCCGCATTTATTATTACGAAACAAGGCCCAAAGCGCAGATAATCGTGATAATAGGCTGGAATCTGGAATGGTCCTCGTAATACGAACATCATATCTAAACAAATGCTAAAAACACGCCTTTATTTTCGGCCAAAAACGTTTACCATAAAAGGGTGAGTGCCAGACACCAAATGGCAATCCTCCCCAGGAGACGGGCTGTCCTGCTGACAACCCGTACCTTCAACGGGGAGGGGAAATCAGAAACCCTCTGCCAGACTGGCAGAGGGTCGACGCGCCTGCGTCACTATTCAGCTCACCACAACGCAGCCGCCGGAGCACCATCTCCAGCGGCCGCCCACGCCAAGCATTACCGGAACCGGACTAAGGATTCACAGTGCCGCCAGACAACCTCCATGCTACGCTAGACACCCAATCACTGCAACCCTGCTCCAACCTCGCCCTCCTGGGGAAGGCAGTGGATGCTGAAGTCCTGGCCCCATTGCTCGCGGCAGTGCCGCTCCCGCGGGGCCGGCAGCCCGGCTTGCCGGGCCGCGATTCGCTACCCCGCGCGCCGATGCTGACCGCCTACCTGATCAGCAGGTACCCTGGGTCGGCCTTGCCGCAAAAGCTGTTGACGCTGTGTGACTGCCTGGCGGAACACCCCGATGTGGCCCATCTGTGTGGCTTCGATGGACACTTACCTGAGCGAACCACCCTCCGTCCAGTCTTTAAGGCGCTCGAAACGCGCCCTGACCTGGTCACTACAGCATTCAGCGCCATCTCGCACCGCTTGGTCCGGATGCCCCAGGCGTCGAAGACCATCACTGCTCCGCCGCCCAACCCGCGACGCTCCGGCAAAAGGGATGGCAACGCGTATCGCGAAACCCGCCGACAGGCGGCGTTGGGTCTGATTCCCCTCCTGCACAGGAAACTGCGTAACGAGACCGACGCAGTGGATGTCATGGTCGAGAGCCGCTGGCCTGACGGCGTCAGGTGCCCCTCCTGTGGATCCTGCCGTGTTACGCGAAAAGATCCCGAAAATTGGCGCTGCCGCAATTGTGGGTCAAGATTCTCGCTCACCAGCAACACGTTTCTGCACAGTTCCAACGTGGCTATGCTTCCCACGCTGCTCGCCGCATATCTCACGCTGCAGTCCCCCACCGGGGTCGACGCCCTCTTCCTCTCCGACTGCCTCCAGGACGACCTGGGTCGGCGCATGTACCACTCGGAGGCCCTGTACCTGCAGCACCGCTGCCGCGCCGCGATGTACGAGCTGCCCCCGAAGTTTGCCGGCCCCATCCAAACCGACGACACCTACATCGGCCAAGAGAACGGTGTCAAGTTCTCGATCATCGGCGGCGTGGACCAAGCCACCAATCGAGTCTGGGCCGAAATCGTTGACGGCGAGGTAGGCCAGGCGATAGTCAACCCGTTCGTGTACCACCTGAGGGAGGACGGCGCCTGGGTCTACTCGGATCAGGGAGGCGCATACGCCGCCATCCCCTGGCCTCATCTCACAATTAACCACTCCCTACCCGAATACGGACGCTTTGACAAGGCTTTCCGAAGGTACGTCACGACCAACTGGATCGAATCCTTCTGGGCTTTTATCGATCGCCTCATTCTCGAGCATGGACGCGTGTCGCGAAAGCATCTGCCACTCTATCTGACCGAGGCCTTGTGGCACCACAATCACCGCGGCCAATCGACTTGGCAACAGATGCAGGCGCTGGTCCACAACGGCAGTACCAGACGAGTGACCGAGTTGGATATCAAGGCCGGGAATGCCGTTCCAGCCAGGCTGTGGGTGCCGGAGACCCATGCAGGCAAAACCGAACCTGCCGAATGCCATTTTCAGTTGGTTCTGCCCGACAAGCGGGCAGCTGCAGCACACCCCCACGCAGAGACGCATATCTTGGCCGCAGCGTGATGGTACATGCCAGGGAACCGCAACCGGGCACGGAGCTACTCCGTCGTTGGAATCGGGACCCGCCAGAGACCGGCCAGCAGGAACGCCACTGCCGCCGCGCCGTCGGCATCTCGCGCTTCGTCCACAACCTCTGCGTCTCCACTCATTCGTGGCCGAGGTATCAACCACATCGCCAACTGGCGCAGCCCCCAACACAAAGCCGGACCACCGAGGTTCCACAGGAAACGCCTCGCCCCCGGATCCTTCCGAGCCGCCGCCCAAGGCTGGGGCGAGTACCGCCGCAAGGTGAAGAGTCCGGCCAGCACTCTGGAAGACGCGTCGGTTTCCTCAAGTTCAATCGGAGAAGGCACGAGCAGGGCTTCCGGGCCGACAACGGCCCGGACACGGTAAAGGTGAACGGCAAGGCGGTCATTCTCCCGAAGATCGGCCGGGTGGCAATGACCGAACAGCTGCGGTTCCATGGTTCCATCCGCGAAGTGTGCATCAACCGGACGGCTGGGACGCGGTTCGCCCGCTTCTTCGTTGAGGATGGCCAGGAGCCGTAACCAGTCAAGGACGGAACGACCGTCGGCGTTGACGTTGGCTTGGGTATCATGGAGACGTGCTCGGACGGCACGGTGGTGGGGAATCCGAAGGCATTGGCCACCAGCCTGAAACGATTGCGGCGGTTGGACAAAACCATGGCCCGCAGACGGAACACCCACGCTAAGAGCGCCCATTGTCCCGCGACGGAGATTGGGTCACTTGGTGCCGTTGCTGACACGGTGGGTAGCAGCTGTCGAGATATCGAAGGCGGGCCGCGCGTAGATCGTAGAGCCGAAAGCGTGACGGGTATGCTGGAGATTACGGCGGCGCGGGAAGTTGCGTTTCGACCAGCGCGATGTAGTCGTGGGCATCCAGTATGCCGGCCTGGACGGCGCCGGCGCTGCGGGTGTTTTCGTAGAAATTGACGTGGAGTTGCTCGACGGCGTTAAAGAGCGCCAGGAAATCTTGGTTGCCGGTGCCTTGGGCCAGGTTGCGCGCGATTCTCTTCAGGCTTGCGTGGCTGCGGTGGTAGGCTGGCGGTGTCAGACCCTCCGCGTAAGCCTTCGTAATTTGGGCGACGGCTCCCCAGGCTTTTTCGGAGGCTTGTCTCAGGTCTTGGAGCTGGAATTCGGCGTTGGCTTGTTGTATCAGATGGGCGGCAGCCGCTCGGTAGGTGACGGTGGTCAATTGCGTTCTCCGCGGACGTATTTCGGTTCAGCCGCTCAGATGACGGCTCATGCGTTGGATGAATTCGCCGGTCAAGGTGACCCTTTCGTGGAGATCTTCGGAGTCGAGTGCCTCAATGAAGGTATCTGGGTCGAGGGCCTCGGCGCTGGCGAAAAGAGTGAAGATCCGGCGGTCTTTGGTCTTGAGGCTGAACTGCAGAACCGTTTCGGCCGGTGTCTGCTCAGGACCCATCCGCCACTGTTCGCTGAGGGTTGCTGCCTCGATGACGGTGAGGGCGGCTTGCCATGCTTTGGAACGGGCCTCGGCCTGCTGTCCGGTTTGCGATGCCCGGACAGCTTCGCCGTGGAGTGTTTTGGAACGGTCTTGGAGTTCTCGTATGGTTGTCATGGTGAGGTTCTCTACTTTGGGAGACATGCTGCCGTAGGCAGGTGATTTGATCGTGCAAGCACGAACCGTCGTGGTCAACCCGTCGTTATCGTGTTTCAGCACGTCCGAACCATCTTGTCGGTGCCAATGGCGGCGGTGGCGATTGTGCCGCTGATGCAATCCTGGGACCACCAGAGGCATGTGCCCACGCCGATCAGACGACAGCCCATGGTCTGAGTAATGGGCTGGGGAAGCTGTATTCTTGCAGACCTGGTCGGGTTCAAGTTCTGGGAGCCTAGAAGCGAAGTGGGTCACGGCTCTTCTTGGCGGTGATCTATGGGTGATCGCGAGCCATCTGCAGGGGCATTTGTGTTCAGGATTATGCCTCGTTAGACTCAAAACCTCATTTTGCGCAAGGCTGATTTTGGGCAAAATACCACTATGCGACATCGAGCGATATTTTGGGCAGAATAGCCTTACAATCCCGGTTTTTGTGATAAATCAGTCGTGAACATTATCACAGAACTGCCCCTCACAGCCGGTAGTCCACCTGGCCCACTTTACCATCGCCGATTACAGAGGCGATTTAAGGCGTAGATTTACGAAACGCCCGGACACAGCAGAAAGCCAGGCCCGGGCGTCCCTGTGAACCTCCTGGCTCTGCACGGTGATCAGCGGGAGGCCGTCGCCGTCTACGCCGTAAACTACGGTGACGGGACGGCGCATAGCGACTGCATGCGCGTTGTGGTCTGACCCGACGCCGGTTCCACGCGTACCAGCTGTCGACACACGTAACGTTCGGCCGACGGGGTGAGCGCCGGCCGAACGTGCCGGGCGCTACTGAACGCGAACGTTCAGCGACGGACCGTCGCCATCGCCGGGTGCAGTGATGGTGAAGTGGAGGTGGATATCGATGTGGACATCGTCTCCGTCCCGCACCGTCACCGCTCCGCCGCTCACCGTCAGGGTCGCCGCCTTCGGCGCCTGGGCCGGTCTGGCGGCCGCGGGCCGCCGGCTCAGCGTCCCCACCTCCCGGGAGATGAACCGCTTGCCCAGCTGCTTCTGCACCTGATCCCCGTCGGGCAGGTCGGCCAGCCGG
>JGI24797J26694_1001715_pt1 | contig 11718 bp, 13 predicted proteins | sample PinacodermPK_FD_26694 | JGI IMG/M metagenome (IMG submission 26694) | reverse complement strand
CGAGGCGTTGAGCGCTTGAACCCTTATGGGCTTTCGCGCTTTCCCGTGTAAATCATTTAGGTTTCTCAGCCAGACTACAACCGTGCATGTTTGGACTGATCGGTCACTCCACCAGTTTTCCTGTGGCCAGGAAACGGGCAGAAGAACTAGGCTATATGGAGCACGCCAAGGGGGATCTGGATACNTGGTGCAGTACTCCCCCCCAGTTGCTGGAGACCTTCACCATGACAAGCCGGACGGGCAAGGAGATTACGGGTGGCTACATCGACTCCTGCTTTCTGCCGGAGATGTTGCCGACCCGCTTCAAAACGGCGGCCCGTAAGGTGCAGAACGCCATGGCCTATGCCCAGAAAAACGGGTTCAGCATCACGGCCCTGGGTGGGTTTACCTCCATTATTTTCGAAAACTTCGACTTGGCCCGTTTTCAGAAGGTCCGCTCCACCATGCTGGAGTGGCAACGCTTTACCACTGGTAACACCCATACCGCCTGGATCATTTGCCGGCAGGTGGAGGAAAATGCGCCGCGCCTGGGTATTGTCCTGGAGAAGGCTGTGGTGGCTGTGGTGGGCGCCACCGGAGATATCGGCAGCGCCGTCTGCCGTTGGCTCAAGCAGCGCACGGGTGTGGAGAAGCTATTGCTGGTGGCCCGTCATCAGGGACGGCTGGAGGAACTCCAGCAGGAGTTGGCGGGGGGCAACGTCGTTCCGCTGGAGGAAGCCCTTCCGGAAGCGGACGTGGTGGTGTGGGTGGCCAGNTTGCCCAGGAACGTGGAAGTCGATACCGNCACCCTGCGGCGNCCCTGCTTGATGGTGGATGGCGGCTACCCCAAAAATCTGGACACCCGGATCCAGTGTCCTGATCTCCATGTGCTGAAGGGNGGNATTGTGGAGTTCTGGCGTGATATTGGCTGGCGCATGATGCAGATTGCCGAGATGGAGCGCCCCAACCGCCAGATGTTTGCCTGCTTTGCGGAGGCCATGCTGCTGGAATTCGAAGGCTGGCACACCAACTTCAGTTGGGGACGGAACAACATCAGTCTGGCGGCCATGGAGAAAATTGGTCAGGCGTCCGTGCGCCACGGCTTCCGCGCCCTGGGCCTGAGCGATCTGGTGACGGTCCCTGTGTTGTCCGTCTCCTGAGTGCTGCCATGGCCAAATCAAGTCAACACGTTCTGGATTTCGAGCGGCCTCTGGCGGACCTGGAGGCCAAAATCCAGCAGATTCGCCTCGACTCGGAAAACAGTGACCTGGACGTAAGTCAACAGGTGGAGCAACTGGAGCGACTGGTGACCAAGCGGCGGCAGGAGATTTACGCCAGCCTCACCCCCTCCCAGGTGATTCAGGTGGCCCGGCATCCCCAGCGGCCCAATACCCTCAATTACATCGAAACCCTTTGCGACACCTGGTATGAACTCCATGGGGATCGCTGTGGCAGTGACGATGCCGCGCTGGTGGGCGGCGTTGGCACCGTCGACGGAGTCCCTGTGCTGCTGATGGGTCATCAGAAGGGGCGGGATACCAAGGAAAAAATGGCCCGCAACTTCGGCATGGCTTCCCCGGGGGGATATCGCAAGGCCCTGCGACTCATGCGCCATGGAGACCGCTTCCACCTGCCCCTGCTCATGTTCATCGACACCTCCGGAGCCTATGCGGGCCTCAAGGCGGAAGAACAGGGACAAGGGGAGGCCATTGCGCCAATTTACGGGAAATGTTTGCCGTGCGGGTACCCATCATCGGTTGCGTCATCGGTGAGGGTGGATCGGGCGGCGCCTTGGGAATCGGCGTTGTGGACCACCTGATGATGTTTGAGCACAGCATTTACACCGTGGCCAGCCCCGAGGCATGTGCCGCCATCCTCTGGAGGGATGCAAAAAGAGCTGCCGAAGCTGCCCAGGCTTTGCAGATCACCGCCCGGCAACTGCGGGAACTGGGACTGGCCGACGAGGTGATTCCCGAACCTCCGGGAGGGAATCACGCTTTCCCCAAGCAAGCTGTAGCGACCCTCAAGGAAGCGGTTCTCGGCCGTCTCGAAGCGTTGCAGACCCTCGGCAAGGAAGAGCTTCTGGAACGACGCTATGAAAAATTCCGCCGCATGGGCCGAGTGCTGGAAGCAGGTAACGACGCCAACCCTTAAACTCTCTTAAAGATCCTTTCCGGGATCGTCCCTCCCCTTGCGTGTACACCGCTGACATCAACCACCACCCCGTCCCCTTCACGCTGCTCCGTGCTGATCACGGGCGCCTCCAGAGGAATTGGCGCCGCCACGGCGCGCTGCTTTGCCGCTCGGGGTTGGGCATTGCAACTCCTGGCCCGTGACGGCTCCGCATTGGATGCCATGGCCCGTGATCTGCGGCGCCAGGGCGCCGTGGTTCACTGGGCTGCAGTAGATCTGAGCCATGCCGACGGCATTCCAGCCGGTGTTGAGACACTCCTGGCTGCGGGGGGGTCTCCCGGGGTGCTGATCAATAACGCCGGAGCCGGCTACACGGCTCCCCTGGCCACCATGTCCCTGCAGGACTGGCAGTGGCTGGTGCAACTCAATCTCACCAGTGTGCTTCAGGTGACCCGGACGGTGTTGCCAGGCATGCGTTCCGCGGGAGGTGGATTGATCGTCAACATCAGCAGCCATGCCGCTGACCAGGCCTTCCCGGAGTGGGGAGGTTACGGTATGACCAAGGCAGCCTTGGCGGCTTTCAGTCGCTCCCTGGCTTTGGAGGAGGCGTCGCAAGGCATTCGTGTAACGACCGTGACCCTGGGTGCGGTTAATACGCCCCTATGGGACACCCCAACCGTCCACGCCGACCTGGATCGCCGTGCCATGCTGGATCCGACAAACGTTGCTCATGCCCTTCTCCAGTTGGCGGAACAGCCCCCGGGGCAGCGCGTTGAGAACCTCACCTTGCTTCCCGCCGCTGGCGCGCTTTGATCGTTTTTGAATGATGAATCTTGACGACTTGAAACCAATGCCGTCCCTGGAGGCGGATTTTGACGTGTTATCCGACCTTCACCGGGCTTCCGCCAGCACAGTTGCTGGTGCGGCAAGCCAGGAAGTTCCGGCATCCACCACCAGCGGCCGCATCCGCCAACGCCTCCGGGCAGCGCGGGCGTCTTTCCTTGCCAACGACAATATCGCCGCGTATTTGGAAGAGGGGGAGCTCGAGGCCCTGCGGAAAGAAGTGGTGGAACAAGTGCGTGGCCTGCTCAAGGCGTTGGTCATTGACGTGGACAACGACCACAACACTGCGGAAACGGCTGAGCGGGTGGCCAAGATGTACCTCCACGAGGTGTTCAAGGGGCGTTACCATCCCCAGCCCAAGGTGGCGTCTTTCCCCAACGTGAAGGAACTGGACGAGATCTACACCGTTGGCCCCATTACGGTGCGTTCCGCCTGCTCCCATCACCTGGTCCCCATCCTGGGTCACTGCTGGATGGCATCCAGCCCGGTGAACGGGTTATTGGCTTAAGCAAATTCAGCCGCATCGCGGACTGGGTGTTTTCAAGACCCCACATCCAGGAGGAAGCCGTGATCATCCTGGCGGACGAGATTGAAGCCCTCTGCAAACCTCAGGGGTTGGGCATTGTGCTCAAGGCACAGCACTACTGCATGAAATGGCGCGGCGTGAAAGAACCCCAGACCTCCATGGTGAACAGTGTGGTGCGCGGTAGTTTCCGCAGCAACACCTCCATGAAGAGAGAGTTCTTTGATCTCATTCGTCAGCAGGAGAGTCTGCTCTGAGATTCACACACCAGCGCCTCTCACCGCTGCCACGAAGGCGGCGCAGCGGCGCAGATCTTTCCGGCCCGGGGAGTGTTCCAGACGACTGGATGCATCCACGCCGTCAGGACGCACTGCCATGGTTGCCAGTTGCCGAAGGGTGGTAGCCACGTTCTCTGGTCCCATGCCCCCCGCCAGCCACCATGGACCTGAAAAACGTTGGCCACGGAACCAGGTGAGGGGAAGTTGCCGGCCTGTCCCCCCCGGCTGACGAGGGACGTGGGCATCAAACAGCCGGGCAGCGGCGCCGTCCTGGCGCTGTTGGGCTGTGCGCAGATCCTCGGGACTGCGAATCCGGTGGGCCTTCCAGATGGGCAGTCCCCAACGTTGGATCAACTGGCGGCAGCGTTCAGGCTGTTCCTGTCCATGGAGTTGGAGGGTTGTGGGGCGTTGACGGCTGTCTTGAGCGCCCAAATAGGCCTCCAGGTGGGGATCGTCCCCGTCCGCAACCACAAGGACCCGCGCCACGGAAGCGTCCTGCTCCTGAACAGCGGTCCAAATGGTGTGACTAACGTGCGGTGGCACCCAACGGGGGGAGCTCGCCACAGCAATCACCCCAATAGCCTGCACGCCACAGGCGGCCACGGCCCGGGCTTGCTGCGGTGTGGTCAGCCCACAAATTTTGATCTGAACCGGGACACTGCCCGTGGTCGGGATCTCCCCCATTGGCAAAAGCGCGGCAGGTTCGCTCCACTTTCTAGGATGACGGAAGGCCAAAGGCTCTCATGGGAAAAGCCTGGACAATCGGTACCATTTGCGGTATTCCCCTGCGGGTTCACCCCAGTTGGCTGTTAATCGTGGGCCTGGCCACAGTGTTGTTTCAGGCGCAGTATGGCCAGTTGCTACAGGACCGTCAGTTGGCGGCCACCACTCCCGGCCTCTGGATGCTGGGTTTCCTGACAGTCCTGCTGCTGTTCGGCTCCGTGCTGCTCCATGAGCTGGGCCATTCCCTGGTGGCCCTCCGCCATGGCATCAAGGTGCGCAACATTACTCTGTTTCTCTTCGGTGGTGTGGCCACCGTTGAAAAGGAGTGCCGCTCAGCTCTTGCGGCCTTGCAGGTGGCAGCCGCGGGACCAGCCGTCAGCTTTGCCCTGGCCCTGGGTTTCTTTCTTCTTGCCAACCTCGGTGAGACGGTCCAGCCCGTTGCCGCGCTGGTTTGCCAGCGGCTGATGGTCCTCAACCTGGTCCTGGGGATCTTCAATCTGATGCCGGGACTCCCGCTGGATGGGGGGCTGATCGTCAAAGCCCTGGTGTGGCACTTCAGCGGCAGCCGTCGCCGGGGCATTCAGGTGGCGGCAGCGGCTGGCCTGGCCCTGGCCCTGACGGCCATTGCTTCGGGCCTCTGGTTTGTCCTGGTTTGGCGGATCTCCTCCGGACTCTGGCTGGTGTTGCTGGGATGGTTCGGTCTGGAAGCCGCCAGTACCCAATTGCAACTGCTACGCCTGCAAGACCAGCTCCTGAGATTCCGCGTACAACAGGTGCAGGGGCGGCGCTACCGGATCCTGGATGCCAGTCTGGATCTCCGGACCGTCAGCCGCCAACTGGCCCGGGAGACAACCGGGATGGGTCCCCAAGACTGGTTCCTTGTGTATGACGGCCACCGCTGGCTGGGTCGCTTCCAGCCCGAAGTCCTCAAGACACTGCCGGTGCAATGCTGGCCACGAGAGACTGTGAGCCAACAACTCCAGCCCAGGGGAGAGATCCCCGACATCAGGGACAGTGCTCCCCTCTGGCAGGCTGCACTGGCTTTGGAACGCGCTCCCGAGTCCCGCTTGCTGGTGCTCAACGGGGCAGGTCTTCCCAGTGGCACCATCGACCGGGTGGACCTGGTAAGAGCGGTGTGCAAGGGTTTGGGCATTCGTCTCCCCGAACCTTTCCTCGGCCAGGTTCAACGCCTTGGCCTCTATCCGCCAGGCCTCCAACTGGGCCTTGTGGCCAGCNCCATGGCAGACAGTGAAGACGCAAACTCCTCCGTCAACTCCTAGGGTTGCCCCCCGCCCCCCGCTGCGCCTGGGGCCAGGCATTCGGTTGGCGCTCCTGTTGAGCACGGCCCTGCTGGTGCTCCTGCCTCTTCTCTGGCTGGTGAGCACCTCCCTGAAAGGACCCGGCGAAGATATTTTTCAGACTCCTCCCCGGTTGTTACCCCAAGCCCCCAGCTTGGCGGCCTACAAACGGTTGCTCCAGGACACCCTGATCCTGCGCTACCTGCTCAACAGCACGGTGGTCAGCGGTGTTGCCGTCACGGCCAATCTACTCTTCTGTAGCCTGGCGGCCTTTCCCCTGGCACGGCTCCGCTTCCCCNGCCGTGGCCTGGTGCTGGCCCTGGTGGTGGCCACCATCCTGATCCCGTTTCAGGTGGTGATGATTCCCCTCTACCTGGTGATGGTGCAACTGGGCCTGCGCAACACCTANATGGCCTTGATTCTTCCNAATGCCGCCACCGCCTTTGGCATTTTTCTTTTGCGGCAGAGTTTTCTCGGCGTCCCTCGGGAGTTGGAAGAGGCCGCCCAGATGGATGGCTGCACCGTGGTGGGGCGCTGGTGGAACGTGCTGCTTCCTGCCGCCAGGGCCGACCTGATCACCCTGGCGGTGTTTGTGTTTATCGGCACCTGGAGTGATTTCCTCTGGCCCCTCGTCATTCTGGACGATCCCCGGCTTTACACCTTGCCCCTGGGTCTACAGCAACTCTCCAGCAGCTTCTCGCTGGACTGGCGTCTGGTGGCTGCTGGCGCTGTGGTCTCGATCCTGCCGGTGTTGGCGCTGTTCACCATGGTTCAACGGTTTATCCTGCCCAGCGGCGCCGCCAGTGGCGTGAAAGGATGATGGTTGCCGCTTCGTCTGGTGGGCCGTGACCAGGCAAGTGAGGCCCTAGCGGGTAATGATGTCTTTGGGGACAATGGGATAGGGAATGCGATGGTGGCGCATCCGCTTCCACACCTTGACAAAGGCATCCATCACCAATTCCAGCTCCGTATGACCGAGCCCCGACTGGCGCAGTTGTCCGTCCCGGAGGCGGGAATCCACAATGCGGCGCACAGTGGCGTATGCCTCGTCTTCGGAAACTTCCGGTGGCAGGGAGCGAAGCGCTGCCTCACAACTATCCGCCAGCATCTGAATCCCGGTTTCTCGTGACCGGGGAGCTGGTCCCCGGTAGCGGAAGTCCTTCTCCCTTGCCATGGGGCTGTGCTGCCGGGCAGCGTGCCAGAAGTACTCCATGCGCATGGTGCCCTGGTGCTCCGGAATGAAGTCGCAAACGGACTGGGGTAGACGTGCCCGCCGGGCCATGCGCAGACCCTCGTCCACATGGGCTTGCAGTACCTTGGCACTGGCCCATGGATTGTTCAGGANTTCATGGGGATTGGGACCGTCGGATTGGTTTTCGATAAACCACCGGGGTTGATGAAGCTTGCCAATGTCGTGATACAGAGAGCCGGTACGCACCAGGTCCACATCCGCCCCAATGGTCCTGGCCCCCTCTTCCGCCAGACCACAGATCATGAGCGTATGCTCGAAGGTGCCCGGCGCTTCCCTGGAGAGGCGCAGCAGCAGCGGGCGTTGCAAGTCGGCCANCTCCAATAAACGGCTGCGGCTCACCAGGCCACAGGTGTTTTCCAACGCTGGCGCCAGGTTAAGGCTCAGAAGCAGGGTGACCCCCATGAGCAGGCCTTCCCCCAGAGGCTCCCCACTGCTCAGCAGCCCCACGGACAAGCCCATCTGCTCGGCCACGCGGAACGTGAGCGTCTGTAGCAGCAGTGCTGCCAGGGTGAGCAGGGTNGCGGTCTGCAACAGTTGGGCGCGACTCCGCTGACGGCCGGCGATCAGCGCCGCGACGGCCGCGATGGTGAACGCCACCGTCACCCGGAGCAGACCGATGTTNTCCATCGGGAAGGGCCAGAGGGTTGAAGCCAAAGCCAACCAACCCAGGGCGGCGCCCGCACCCATCACCTCCGCCAGCAGAAAGGTGGGTGGAACCAGAACAGCCAGCGGGCTGACCGCTGCCCTCAGCCAGAGCTTCANCCCCTGAACCAGGGCCATGGTGAGCAGGAGCACCAACCCGTGATGTGGCTGTAGCCGGGGGTTCCAGCGGCGCGCCACCTGCACCACCAGCAACGATCCCAGAACGGCTTCAGCCAAGCGCCAGGTCCAGTCTTCCAACTGGAGCCGACGGGCCACGAAGTCGAAATGATCCAGCACGTCGAACTGTCGCGAGCTGATCTGCTGACCTCGGCTGACAATGAGATCGCCTGCCCTGACCGCAATGACTTCGGCGTTCTGATTGAGCAGTTTTTCGATCAGATTGCGGGTGAGATCAGGATCCGCCCGCAAATTGGTTTTTCCCAGGAGAGAGCGAACCAGGAGTCTGGCGCCCACCTGCTGCTGCAACTCGGGTAAGTCGAACAACTGCTGCCGGGCTGCACTCTGCAAGCTCTGCTCGGAGATGGACGCCACCAGACCTTGGGCCAACATGCGCTGTTGGGCCTTGAGAACCTCCTGTTCCCAGGCCGTCCGGTCGTCCCCCTGGAGTTGTTGCTGATCCTCCAGTTCGTCCTGTGAGAGATCAACGGGAGGCACCGCCAGGTCGTCCGTGGCAATACTGCGATCCAACTCCCGGAGGCCTTGATCCAGGGCTTCCACCAGGAGCAGGTTTTGCTGGCCGTCGATCACGTGGACCACAGTGCCCGGACCCAGGTCACTGCGCCTGGCCTTCAGGGCCGCCCGGTCAATGACTTGCGCAGATTCCGGCGCCCGATAGTCCTGCTNTGCAATGGTCCCCACAGCCAGCACCGGCTCCCGCAACAGGGGCCAACTGGAGAGGATGCCCACCAGCAACGCTGCCAGGGCAACGGCCGTCCACCCCGACCANGGCCATGGTCTCGACCACGGTCGCGGTTGTTGCGTCCGCCAGAAGCGTCGCAACAGACGGGTGGCGTTCAGAGGATCCCCGGGCAGGCTGCCGTTGCGGAGGCGCACGATCCAGCGGACTATGGTTCTATAAATTTCGCATCGGGCATCGATGCTCCAATTTTAGCCCTGCACCGGCAACGTGCCGCATGCACTTCGGAGCCCATGGCAAAACATCTCAACGGTCGGTTGCTGGCTGCTCGCTATGAGGCCAGTCTCAGGGCATCCATTGCGCAACACCGGGCCAGCGCCGGTTGTCCTCCCCCCGGGTTGGCGGTGGTGCGGGTCGGGGACGATCCGGCCAGCGGGGTCTACGTGCGTAAAAAGGCACAGGCCTGTGGCCGGGTCGGTATCGAGAGCCGAATGGTTCACCATGCGGCTGTGGCCAGCCAGCAGGAGGTTCTGGAGAGCATCCACCAGCTCAATGCCGATCCCTCCTGTGACGGCATTCTGGTGCAACTGCCCGTTCCTTCCACACTGGATGCCCGCCAACTGCTCCTGGCCGTGGATCCGGCCAAGGACGTAGATGGGTTACATCCCCTCAACCTGGGCCGTCTGGTGCGGGGTGAGCCGGGGTTGCGCTCCTGTACTCCGGCAGGGGTCATGGCCTTGCTGGCCCATGGCGGCATTGCTCCGGAGGGGATGCGCGCGCTGGTGATCGGCCGCAGCGTCCTGGTGGGTCAACCCATGGGGATCCTGCTACAGCAGGCCAATGCCACGGTCACCGTAGCCCATTCCCGCACCCGGGATTTGTCTGATCACTGCCGTCAGGCGGAATTGCTGGTGGTTGCCGCCGGGCAGCCAGGCCTGGTGGGGGCGGACCGGGTACGGCCCGGAGCCGTGGTGGTGGACGTGGGCATTCACCGCGTACCCCCTCGACAGCAGGGTGAACGGGCAACCCTGTGCGGAGACGTGTGTTTTGCGGCGGTGGAGCCACTGGCCAGCCACATCACCCCTGTTCCGGGCGGGGTGGGTCCGATGACCGTCGCCATGCTGCTATGTAACACCGTGCAGACCTGGCGGCAGCGCTGCGGTGGTGGGGCGCCCCGCCCCGCTGAGACCGATTGCCTCCACTAAGGGACAATGGCTCCCCATGCCGTTTCTGTGGGACGGCTCCAGCTCCCCATTCCATGGTCCATCAACAGCCCTTTGAATTGGAGACCTATCTTCAGGCCAGAAAGGTCCAGGTGGAGGCTGCCCTTGCAGAAGCCGTGACGCTGGAGGAGCCCGCCAGCTTGCGGCAGGCCATGGAATACTCGCTGTTGGCGGGAGGAAAGCGGTTGCGCCCTGTTTTCTGCCTGGCCAGTTGCGAGTTGGCGGGTGGCGACCCCCGACTGGCCCTGCCCACGGCCTGCGCCCTGGAGATGGTGCATACCATGTCCTTGATCCATGACGACCTGCCGGCCATGGACGATGACGACCTGAGGCGGGGTTGTCCCACCAACCACAAGATGTTTGGCGAGGCCATGGCGATTCTGGCCGGTGACGCTCTGCTCTGCCAGGCGTTCGAGATGGTGGCGGGGCGCTCGTCCGGCGTTCCGGCCCAGCGGCTGCTGGCGGTCACCACCGCCCTGGCCAGGGCGGCTGGAGCACCGGGCCTTGTGGGGGGGCAGGTGGTGGATCTGGCCAGCGAGGGGAAGCGGGTGCCCCTGGAAACCCTGGAGTTCATTCACCTCCACAAGACGGCAGCCCTGCTGGAGGTGTCGGTGATCAGCGGCGCCCTCATTGCCGGAGCTGCCGAGGCGTTGGTGGCGGATCTGCGCCGCTACGCCCGCAACATCGGCCTGGCGTTCCAGATCATCGACGACGTTCTGGACGTAACGGCAGACAGCGCCACCCTGGGCAAAACCGCAGGCAAGGATCTGCGCACCGAAAAAAGCACCTACCCGGCCCTGCTGGGCCTGGAGGCGTCTCGTCGGAGTGCGGCCGAACTGATCAAGTCCGCCAAGGCCGCTCTGGCCTCACGGGCGGAGGCCGCCCGCCCGCTGCTGGCCCTGGCGGACTTCATCACCAACCGTAGCCACTAATCACCATGGACNCCCTCACCGCCCTTGCCGATAACGCTGTCCTCACCTGGGCGCTCCTCGCCTGTGGCGTGGCCCAGCTCGGCAAGCTGCTGATTGTGCTGGCGACGGAGCGGCAATGGCGTCCGGCGGTGCTGCTGGAGACGGGTGGAATGCCCTCCAGCCATGCGGCTCTGGTGAGTGGCGTGGCTGCTGGCGTGGGCTGGCAGACGGGTTTTGATCAGCCTTTGTTTGCCCTGGCCTGTGCCCTGGCTCTGGTGGTGATGTACGACGCCAGCGGTGTGCGTCGTGCTGCCGGCCTCCAGGCCGAGCGGATCAATGCCTACACGACAACCNCTGNNGCTGCCCCATGCCCNCCCCTTGAACCCCTGAACACCAACCTGGGGCACACCCGGCGCCAGGTCCTGGTGGGGGGGCTGTTGGGGATTTCCGTGGTTCTGCTGGGCATCAGCCGGATTGGCGGCGTGCTGGATGCGCTCACCNGAGCATCGGTCCTTCCCGGATAGAACCACNAGGGGAGAGTCCATCCCGGCTCCACACCATCAAAACCCCGATACCGCAAGGTCCGGCAAAGGGCGCATCAACGACCCAAGCCCTGTCTCTGTNTGCCTGGTCTCCGGGAAACCCCGAAAACACCAGGGCGCCCCGAAACTTGCGCTTTCCGCCTGACCCGGCCTGTATCGGCAGGAAAGGAGAAGAAAACGTCACAACGGTAACAACTCTGGCTTAAGATAGGCAGCCTGTTTCGACTTTGACCACAAGGCGCCCATGAACAAGCTGGATCCGAGACCGTTGCAATCGGGAGAGAATCTCCCAATGGGTGCGGGGCATGGCGGGAGGGGAGATCTGACGGTTAATGAAGATAATATGGAGAACGTAGCTTTTGCAAGCGGGAAGAGTACGAGAAGGAGTAAAATCGGTCCAGCGGCTGGCCCCGCTACTGGGTGCGCTCAGCTTGTTCACTGGTGCGCCCGGCCTGGTTGTTGCACCGCTGCCGCTGCTACTGGTTACGCTCAGC
>JGI24797J26694_1001704_pt1 | contig 11750 bp, 10 predicted proteins | sample PinacodermPK_FD_26694 | JGI IMG/M metagenome (IMG submission 26694) | reverse complement strand
CGGGGGGCACACTCCCCAAAACCTCGATTAATCCGAGCCGATCAGCCCTGATTCCCCGCTGAAAGTCTGCGCCCGCTCACCTGGCGGAAGAGAGCGAAGACGGGACCCGGTCCGCCATTCGTCACCGGTGGCCGGTCCGGAACGACCCCATGCGTAGTGTTAAGCAACTGTGGCGTACACCGCTTGTGACGAGGGAGGCCTTCCTCGGCCAGCGGACACCCGCAGTCGTGAAATCGAAATCGGCGCAGTGTGTTATCGTCAACTGACGTTAGATCAATTCGGTCGCGGACAGCCCAGATGAGGAAGTGCTTGGCGGCACCCTCATACAGGCGAATGGAGACAGGGGTGAGTTCCGTGCGTTTCAAGTAGTCCCTGAATTCCGACGCCAGGTTCTCTCGTGCCTCCCGGGACAGGTCGCGGTGCTCGTCTGGTTTGCGCGTTGAAGGCATGCTCGTTCTCCTCTACCGATGACGGGAGAAGAACGATAACTATGGTAAGTGCTTCGGCCATCCTGTTCAGTGAATTCAAAGACTTATCCGATGCGCTCTACATAGCCAGGCGCTCGCGATAGGTCGAGTTAGCGACGAGAGCGCCAGCGCGAATAATCTCACGGCACTCCGGGGGAACGTGAATCTCGGCGGGGTCGGCGGACATGGACAGGTCTCCCGGTTGACGGCGCGGGGACCGCCCTCCGGCCCCGAACTGCGCCCAGAAAGACGCCGGGCACCGCCTCCTGGCGCCGTGGCCCCGCCGGTGCTGCGGCCAAAGCGACAAATGCGGGCGCGCGGCCTTCAAGCGGCCCGCCCGGCGTGCGAAATTGCTGCGTGCTGCCCGCTTGCGGCATTGGACGTTTGACGGAGAAAGGCGCCGCAATGGGGCCAGATGATCTGATTCGGGCCTGCATGGACGAGATGCGGGATTCCGACGGGATCGCCGGCGCCGGCGAAGTGGCCGAGCTGAGGAAGGCNGGGACTCTGCCGATCGACTCGGACACGGAAATCGAGCGGATGAGCGTGGTGCTGGATCTCGACCCGCACTACCTGCACGGCAAGCTCGACGAGCGGATCGCCACCCTGCCGGAGGAGGCGCGGACGGCCTTCGCTTACGAGGTCGCGTGCCGGGACGAGGCGGTGTGTGGGCGGATCGCCATGTACTGGCTGCAGGACGAGTCGGAGGAGATGCGGCTGGGCGCGGCCGACGGCTTCCGCGAACGGGCGCTGAGGGGGATCGTCGATCCGGTCTCGGCCGCGATGGTGCCGCTGATCCGGAACTGGATGCCGGCCGACGCCGGGCGAACGCTGCTGGACGAGGCGCTGGCCGAAGCGCGACGGCGCGAACTGGTCGCGCCGCTGCCGCGTCCGGAATGGCGCCGGGCGGAAATCTACGGCTCGATTCCCGACATGTGGGGCACCCAGATGCTGCGCGTGGTTCTGCAAGGCCGGGAGGAGCCGGCCGTGGCGACCGTGGTGACCGAACCGGGGCGGGGGATTGCGCAGGCCATCCTGATATCGGGAATGGAGGCGATCGGCGAACTCACCGGGGACGAGTCGTTCGATGCGTTGATCGAGACCCCCTGGGAGACGTTCGAGGAGCAGGTGGCCGTGGCCTTGGCCGAGCGCCTGGCGGCGGAGCGGCCGCCGGCCGGGGGACTGATCGACGTCGCACTCGCGTGCGGGGTGTGGGAGATGAGGCCACGTGCGATGACGACGGGAGACTGGCTGTCGGAGCTCGATCCGAACGACGAGATCGCCGGACTACCCGAACCCGTGCGCGAGGAACTGGTCGGAGGCAGCGCGGCGTGGCGGGACGACTACGTCGTGGTGAAGGGATGGTCGGAGGGGACGGCGGTCCAGCAGGAAGCCATGGACGAGGCCGGCGACGGAGACGGCGTAAAGGCCGGGTTCTTCGCCCGGCTGGAGCCGCGGCGCGAAGACTGGGCGCTGCGGATGCTGCGCAGCGCGCATGTGCTGAAGGGCGCCGGAAAGGTCGACTGGAAAACCTTTGCAGGCACGGCGAAGGTCATGTTGGACGGACGGGCGCTGGAGACCATCCCCATCATGGAGTATGTCTGGGAGCGGACTAACAGGGTCTTGGTGAACGAAGAAGTGCTACCGGGACGCGAATCAAAGTAGTAGTGCGCATGGACTCTGCATGTAATGCAGTAGAGGAGGGCAGCATCTCGTGCTGATTTTGCACATATCTGATATTCATTTCCGGTATCCTTTTTGCGACAGAAATGAAGATCCGGACGGGTATGTCAGAAGTGAACTTCTTTCCCACGCTAGCCGGCAAATTAAAGACCTTGGCGATGTGGATGCAATGCTCGTCTCGGGAGATATCGCATTCTGCGGTATCGCTCCGGAGTATGAAGCTGCAACAAAGTGGTTTGAAACTCTTGCCACGAGCGTAGGCTGCAATAAACGTCGCATATACGTCGTTCCCGGTAATCATGATGTGGACAGAAATGTATTCGCAACGAATCCGCGCGCCAAAGAAATCGCGCAGTCCATTAAAGAAGCTGGCAACAATGGTGTTCGGAATCGTATTTTGACAGAGCAGTTAAGCCGGAAAAACGACTCGCCCAACTTATTCTCTTCAATTGAACAGTATAATCTATTTGCCGCGAAATACGACTGCCAAATCTTCCCTGGAAGAATGAGCTGGAATACAGCGTTACGAATAGACAGCCGCACCGTTTTGCAGTTATACGGTCTTAATTCGACGGTAGTCTCTGGTGTGGACGGTGAAGACGGGATGGGCAGTCTGTTCGTGGGAGCGGTTCAGCTAGGGTTTCCAAGAACGCCAGGTGCCATAGACCTCATAATGGCACACCACCCGCCGGAATGGATGTCAGATCAAGACCAATTTGAGATGCGGCTGTATGGCACGCCGAATGTTGTCCTGTTTGGGCATCGGCACGTACAGGCGTTACGTCGGGACCAAGGTGGATCGGCTGTATTTTCGGCCGGCTCCGTAAATCCTGATAGAGGACAAGCGGGATGGGAGCCAGCCTATAATCTGATCGAGTTGATGTCGGTAGAAGAAGATGGGCAGCGGTGGGTTGACGTCATGGCACGACAATTTCGTTGGCAATCCAATCCGAATGGATTTGTGCCGAAAATCGAACTACACACAGGAAACCCCTTCTTTGTTCACCGGATTTCTGTCGAAGGAGAGCATGAATCGTGTGCTCAAGCTGGTTCCCCGGAAGGAGAAGGAGGTGCCAACATGTCCAGGAACGAACCGCTCTCACAGGGCCCTCCCGAGTTTGTTGAGCCAGACGTCAGAGATATCATCTACCGGTTCTGGGAACTGGAGCCACGGGAGCGGCGACAGGTTTTGGAGGAACTCGGAGTGGCGCAGATACGGCAAGACGTGCCTCTGGAGACCATGGAGTATCGGACCGCCCTAGTTTCCCTAGCTCGCGCCAATAGGCTTCGAGAGCTAGAGGCAGCCATTGCAGAGAAGGAAAGTTAGTACCATGAACATGCCTCATCCAGAATTTGCTACTTGGTACTCGACAGTGGATCTTGGAGATTCGGTGTCGAGAATAGAGGCTCGAGGTGTCGCCACTACAAAGCTACTCGGAAGGTTCACATACCAAAAGGCCTTGCCGCTGGTAAACGTTATGCTTGGTGATCGCGCAGGATTGGATGGCGCTGGTGCAGAGAGGATTAGGTCAGCATGCAGAGAGGCAGACCCGACATTTCCTGTATCTGGTAATGATGCCGAGATCACATTACTGGCGGAAATTGCGCTCGCAATTGCTATCGACGAAGAAGGGGAAGATGCTCTAGCAGGTAAGATAGCCGAAGTGATCTATTCGGCGCTTGCCAATGGGTCAAGGGAATTCTCAAGTGTAACCTCAATTTTGGACCGAGCCAAGGACGTAATTGAGAGGCAGGGTAGGCTGTTGCGACGTCGGCCTAGGCTGCCGAAGAAACCGAAACGGTATTTGCCACCGTTGGGCTTTGAGCGGCATTTCCGAGATTTGAATGATCTATCTGATCTGCAACAAGCAACGCTCCTAATGAAGAGAATAGCCACCGAAGTTGGCAACGGTATGCGGTCGGTGGCAAACAGCGCTAGAAGGGAGCGGGAGGCGTTGGAGCAACACATCAAATTGCAAGACGAAGAGCTTGATCTTCTTTGGTGGGCGACAAACGGCAATTCGGTAACTGCACATACATTATTTTCCGAAATGAAAGTAGGGCCACGGGCGTTTGTAGCTGCACTGGAAGCTGCGAACAGAACGCATGTTCGGCCGGGACCTTGCAGTATTCGAGGACTTTTGGAGAAAACTGGAGTTTCGAAGGACGAGAAAATTTCGCTAGCGGATGCTTTTGGCAGACTTGACCCGGAGGTAACAAAGGCGTTGCATGTCGGGGAGGCGGAGTTGCGGACCCCGATCCATATGGGACTCAAGATGAAAAGAGAGTCGGGGGACGCAGAGACGTGGCTGGGGCATTGGTCGTCAAGGACGGGGATCGATTCAGCTTGCGAACGGCCCGAACTGGACATAGCTCAGTTGGTTTACCAAGAGCGCTTAGTATTGGATGCATTTGGAGAATTTAAATGACTGCCGATGCACCGACCGGTGCTTGTGCCAATGAGGCGTGCGAATACGGGGAGACGGGTAAGTGCGTGGAAGGAAATGCCGTAGAAGAGTGCCCGTACCTGGAGCGTTCTGTTCGGGATGTCGATGTCGATGACGTCGTTGATGATGTGGAGATGGGTACGGACACTAGAGCAGGAAGCGAAACGCCGATCTTTGGTCTATCCAGTGGCAAAGCGTTGTCGGTGGCAGAGGGCTCTGTAATACTGAAGTCGAAACGTGCATCTGTTGTGGCGTTGGTGGGGCAGGCGGAGGCAGGGAAGACCTCACTGATCGGAGAGGTCTATGACGCCTTTCAGTACGGACAGTACGAAAAGCTAAGTTTTGCAGGCTCAAGAACTCTGATAGCGTTCGAAGAAATATGTCACAAAATTCGGGCGACCTCGCGCGGAAATGACTTATTCGAGGAGCGGACGGACGTCACGACTGATCCGGTGTTGTTTCACCTGTTGATCACAAGAAAACACGGAGACATCAAAGATGTCCTTATAGCAGATCGTTCAGGGGAAACCTATCGCGATATGTTGGATAGACCTTCTATGGCTGCTGCATGTATAGAGTTGCGACGGGCGTCAGTGTTGAACCTTTTGGTTGACGGCGCCCGGTTGTGCGATCCGTCCGAGAGAGCGAGCGTAATCACCGAGTGTCAACAAACCATGCAAACATTAGCCCACTCTTCTCTTATCGAGGGGAGTGGTCGGGTCAACGTCGTCTTAACCAAGCTTGATGAGGTGGATGGTTCAAACGATAAGGAACGAAGCCATTCAGCATTCGAGACGATCGTGAGTCGGGTTATCGCGACATTGCCCGGCGGAGGCGAAAGGCTCGGCGTCTATAGGGTCGCGGCCAGGCCCCATAACGAGTTGTACAAGAAGGGTTTCGGTGTAGAGGCGCTATTGAATGATTGGCTCCAGGATGCGTTCGTAGGCTCGCCCTATGAGAGTGCTGAATACGAAGAGATCAGGGCTTTTGAAATGGTCGGTAGCTCTCCGGAGGTTCAGTAATGGATGTAGCGTCAAATTCGGTCCTGGTCTGTGGTCTCCCAGGTTCTGGCAAAACGACTTACTTGGCCGCGCTTTGGCACTTAGTGCAGTCACAGGAAATAGAAACCGAATTGGCTCTTCAATCGTTGGCGTTTGGCGAGTACGAGTACGTGAATGAGATAAGGCGACGGTGGCAGCGCGGCAGAAAGCAGGTTCGGACGGTTGGTACGGCACCTGAGGTAGGGCTTGATCTGAAATCTAGAGACGGCCGAACGGGAAGGTTAGTGTTTCTTGATCACTCCGGTGAAACCTTCGATCAGCTTTGGGAACTACGGTCTTGTAGCCAAACGGTGGCAGAGCAGCTTCGGAACCGTAGAGGGATTGCGCTGTTCATCAGATCGGAAGGCATAAAAACCCCGGTAGCGCTCTCAGATATGCTCCAAACCGAGAGAGAAATGCGAGAAGCGGCGCCTGAGCTAGCTGTTCGAGCAGTGCAGGAAGTGCAAACTGAACGAGACTGGTCAGCTGCGGATGCTCCTGATCAAGTCAAAGTTGTCGATCTGCTGCAAGTGTTGGCAGAGGAATTGCAAACTGTGCCCCAAGAGAGGCTGGCTATTATTGTCTCCGCTTGGGATCGGCTCGCCGAATATTCTTCGGCGAAGGATTTTATCACACGTAAGTTGCCGCTGTTGTCTCAATACTTGCAGGGAGGTAATCACCCCTTCGAATACCGGTATTACGGAGTCAGCGCCCAGGGCTGTGAGTATGTCGAGGAGGACAGTCGAGGAGACTTGCCGGAAGATCTTGCTGCGTTGCTGGCGATCGATGAACCGTCAAGGAGAATTCGATTGGTGGATGGTCCCGAAACCAAGAGCGACTTGACGCTGCCGGTGGATTGGCTGATTGGTCAGGAACTATGAGTGTGACCCAGATAGAAGTTCACCAGGCGTTGCTCGGCTATGACCGTGGCCATCGGGTGTTGGCATCATCGAGATCGATCGGGGGTCACAGCAGACACTCCTTCTTGCAGTTTAGCGACCGTTCGATCAATGCGAAGAAAATTCCCGCAAACGGCTATCTCACGGGGTATCCGTTGGCGGAAGAGGGATTGTACGTCCTAGCCAAGACCTGGAATGCTCCGGAGATATCGAGACCTGGATGTATCTGGACTCAGAGTCTGTTGATTTCGTTCACGGAGTTGGCCGAGATAGAGGATCCGCGAAGACTTTTATCGTGTTTTCGCCGACCACAGCAGGTGGGTGAGGATGAACGATATTCCGTTCCGGTGGTAGTCGATATGGGCGATGCAAAGCCGCTGCCCGCTGTCGCACAGGGCCTCGCTAGGGAATTGATAGTAGGGTTGTACGCGTCTCCCAACAAAAAAGTGTTGATGAGAGCCAGTGATCAAGAGGAGACTGACGTAACACTGCTGGCGGTTTGGGGACAACAATGGCCGCGACTAAGACGGAATTTCCGTTTTTGCTCGCTAACGCAAGAGGACAGGTCTACAGGGGATCATAATTTCGACGTACAATTCTTACCATTCGTTCGTTTGGACACGAAGCAGGAACGTAGCGAAGAATATGCCGAACGGGAAGTGTGGATGAGCTTGTGCTTGGGTGATTTGGCGAAGCCTAACGCCGAATTTCGGAGATTCATATGGAGAGCGGGAGGCGACATTAGTGAAGGGAGAGCAAGATTCGCGGAGTTGTGTAGATTGTTTGCGGAAAGAATACAGGGTAACAAGACGCGAGCGGTCGAGCGCACTTTGGGATATGTACTGCATCGGTTACCAAGCGGAGAAGGGAAACTACTGCGCAGTTCCGCTTTGGAGGATGCAATCAATTCGGCGGATGTGTTGAGTCCAGAATGGTTGATGGAGATTTTGCCTTACCTTGACGAATACGCGGAGTTTATGAATGAAGGATTGGCGGACAAGTTAATACGCAGGTATTGGGATATCGACCCAGTGGTAATCGTGAGTGAAGAGGCTCCCCTGTGTCTACGCTCTGGAAGTGGCAAGCTGATTCGGGCACTCGGTCAGGACGAAATCGTGAGCGCCATCGGCAAGGGCGGCCGGGTGGCAGAGGCTGTGCTGAGTCAAAGGTTAGATGTATTGGAAAACAGCGAGACCTGGAACTCGGAGATCGCCGATGTAGCGATAGATGCTGTAACTCGAATTGTTGATGTCAGTCAGAAGCGGGCCGTGGTGTTTGCCCTTATTGAAGCGACCCGGATCGATCTTGCTGAAGATATATGCGCGGAATTCGGCTCGGAGCTAGTATTTGATGCGGCATTGTCTGCTCCCGGGGAGCAAGCAGAGATAGCTGGGAGGTACGCGGAACGAGCATTTTGCCTTATGGAAGATCAAGAAATGGTCGTAAATAGAACCTTGCGGATGATGGGTGTGCAAGTGGATAGAAGCCTAGTTCACCTGTTTTCAAAGACTGTTACACCGGACGTGCCAAAGTGTAAGGGCAGTATGGAAGCAGATCCATGGGTAGTATTATGGAACAATGGAACGGGTGAAATAGGAGCGAGGAAAGAAGATCAATTTATGTGCTTTTTGATAGTTCGAGCAATCGTGGAACCTTGTTCGCACGCCGCGTCGCTCGTCGCCACTGCTTTCGACCGGATATTGGATAGGCATTTGGTTGGCAAGCTGAGATATGAGAGTCGTAGCAAAGTGCTGAATCATTCGGTACTATCAGATTGGTTTGAATGGACATTTGAAAGCAGATTGACGAGAACGGTCGCGATGGTGGTGTTCAAGCATCGGCTAAACGCAAGAGAGCTTACGGAGGTTACAAAAAAGAAGAGCCGGCTTAGACGTCTAATACGAGCAATTGCGGATTTTGAAGGGGGTAGATCCTATTTAAAGGAAGTGGGTATCAAATGTTAGAAAAAGGAGGTAGCGGGGCAAAGAGGCGAGAAAGACAGCGCATTGGAGTAACGGTCTGACGAGATCTTGCCGGAGAGTCTTGTCTCGCCAACTAAGCCGGGGCAGCGATTGGGTTCGCAGAGTTGGCTGTCTTGGGAAACTGAAATAGGGGCTAGGCCAGGGACTAGGAGGTTGCGGGCAAATTGCGCTAGAGGCCCGCTCGTTTGCGGAGTTGATGAACAATCTCGGCGAGACGGGCCGCGCCACGCCTTGCGGTGAAACTTGCTACCGCGGGCAGGCCAGAGATCGACCGGATTGCGCAATCGGTCATGGTCGACGCAGGGCCGGCGATGGATCAACCGCGCGGAGCGCCTTCGTTCAATGCCGGTTGACCGGGAGATCGTCACGAAGGACTTTCCACAAGGTGTGATCGCGCTGGTGAGGGTCGGCGGCGAGTTCCGCCTCCGCAGGGTCCAGCTCCATGAGGAAGGCGAACCCTTTCAGGCAAGCAGCGGCGATCTCAGAAGGATCGATCTCTTGCGTTCGCCGGACCAGCTGCCGGAGATCCTCCCAATCGAATGCGGCGGCATCATCGAATTTCATCATGAGGGCTTCCGGATCGAACGCGTCGCCGGCCTGCCAGAGCTTGAGCACGACGAGCCGGCGGATGAGCGGTCGGTCTAGGGGGCGGGTCGCAAAGACGCTGAGGTCGTAGATGTCGCGTGCTTTGCTGCGCTGGTAGCAGGCCCGGATTTTCTCGGCGATGATCTCAGGCAGCGCCAGGCACGGGATGTCCACCGGATCGAAAGGCAGGTGCCGGAAGTAGCTCTGCACGCATTGAGCGTTCCGCGACGGGGGAAGGGTAGGCACCTCGCGGCGGCTGACCTGGAGCCGGATCTGGCTTTGCCCGCCCGGGTTCCAGTCGTGGGCGTAGACCGGATTGACGCCCCAGGACAGGCCATCCTGGGTTTCGTAGTAGCTGTCGTCGGGCACGCCGAACCGGAGCCCGTGAAAAGGCTGCTCGAACGCCTCCATCATGGCGAGGATCACGTCTTCGTGGTCGTGTTCTTCGACCCGCGTGAAATCCAGATCGGTCGAGAAGCGCCCCCCGCTGCCGATGAACATCTTGCGAAGGCAGGTTCCGCCCTTGAAGGCGAGCTTGTCCAGGATGCCGCGCTCCGCCATCAGCTGGAGCAGGAAGGTGAGCACGATCTCGTTTTCGGCGATCATGATGTCGCGCAATCCGGCTTCGACGGAGTAGCGCTGGACCTGGGGACGGGTGAGAATGGCTCAGCGCTCCCGGCCGACCGATCGCGGCCGCGCGATGCCGGCGCTGTCGCTCAATTCGTGGCTGGCGACGTTGGCGGTGAGCTGCCAACTTTCCTGATATCCGATTGCGCCGGGTTTGGGGGTTCTCGGGCCGAAATATGCTCGGCCGCTACCCTTCGCAAGGTCTTGAAGATGCGTGCGCACGTCTTCGGGGATGGTGGCGCCGGCACGCTCTGCCAGCCATCCGAAGCGTCGCGTGAGCGTCTTGGAGGACATGCGCTCCAGATAACCGGCCGCCTTGGGCCAGTCGATGCGGCGGCAGGCTGTCGCCAGGATGGTCGCCGCTTCTCCTTCGCCGCCGGCGAGGTCAGGACGGTCGATGCAGTCGATGGCGGTCTTTTCGCGGTCGGACATCATGACGGTGTAGCCCAGGACGTCGACCGGGCCGAATCCGAAGAATTTTCCTGGGACCGGATTGACGATGCGGACCTCGGTATCGAGCACGCGGCGGTTGCGCGCGCGCATCGGCGTGACCAGTCGAATGACCTGGCGGTGCTGCGTTGTGAGGCTGTGGTGCATCGCGGCTGTCCCGTAGCCGAAGTAGTAGGGTTCGGCGATCCGGCTGGCGAGCGCCAGGATGTTGCTTTCTCCGAGAGCGTCAGGGCCCATCTCGGGAGGAATGAGCAGGTATTGGCCCCAGCTGGCGCGCTCAAGCCATCCCTTCCGGCGCAGCGAGCGGATGACATGGTCGGCGGCTTGCGGGCTGACGCCGAGCATGTCGATGATCTCTCCACGCTCTATTTCTCTGCTGCCATGCTCTGCCATGCTGAGGATGACGCGGCTTTCCTGGGGCGACAGTGATCGGGTGGCGAATGGCATTACCGTGTCCATTGCGAAACTTCATGGTTGCCTGTGTTTCGACGAATACCATATCGGGAACTAAGACGAGAAGTCAACCGCACAATGTAACGAAACAAAGCTTATAGTCGTGATTTGTGATATATCATGGAGTGAGCCCGGATTTGACAGGGGACAACCCATGGGCGGCCATTGGGATGGAGAAGTCGGGGACGGCGACGTATATGCGGCCGCATGAGCGCGATGGAATGGACGTCAGAATCAGGTCGTATGCTAGAGGCTAGGCGACGTGGAGGACGCCCATGGCTGCACCCGTCCTGGCGATACCCCGGTTAAGAGTCCGTTTGAGAATGTGATCTTGGTCCGGTGTGTTGCGCGAATTTTCCGCTGTGACACTCCCGGAGCAGCGATCCATGCCATTTTGGGCGGTCCGAACAGCCGAAAGCCACCCGTTGAAGGCATTCTCAAACGGTCTCTAAGAACCCTGAGGTGGCCTCGCCTTTTCGGACAGCCTAGCGACGGCTCTAAGGTGTATTCTGGATCGTAATCGGAAGGTAGTTGAGAGTTGCAGGATTCAATCGCGCCTTCAGGGGACCCGACGGTCTTCGTCTGTATCCCGGAGCTTCCGGAAGCGGTCGTCGAAGCCCACCCGGTAGAGACCCGGGTCCCGGAATTGCCTTGCGACCAACTCTCCTGGCAGGGCTTCGAAAGGCTTGTGTTCCGCTTGGTGCGCAAGAATTCCGACGTGGTCTACTGCGCGCGGTATGGGCGATCCGGTCAAGCTCAACATGGTATCGACGTTTATGCCCGTCTGGCTGGCGGCAGGCACGTTTGTTGGCAGGCAAAGAACCGGAAGGACGTTCGCGTTTCCGACATCAAAGAGGCTGTCGACGACTTCCTGAAGGGCAAATGGGCGGCGACGGCAGATCGCTTCATCCTTTGCGTCCGGGCAAGCCTTGCGGACACCGCGCTGCAGAACACGATCGAGACACAGGCCGCACGGCTTCTTGAAAAAGGCATCGTGTTCGAAAGTGTGGACGGTACCCAGCTCAGCGAGAAGCTGAGGTCGCATCCGGACATCGTCGACGACTTTTTTGGTCGAAGCTGGCTCGTTGCGTTTGTCGGCGAGGAAGTCGCGGCGGGC
>JGI24797J26694_1001680_pt1 | contig 11917 bp, 8 predicted proteins | sample PinacodermPK_FD_26694 | JGI IMG/M metagenome (IMG submission 26694) | reverse complement strand
AGTTATATGGGGCGGTGTTTTCCGGTTTAGAAATTGTATTTGAGGGGTTCCGTTCACTATATGACCTTCAGGTTTTTGCTTAATCGCATTTAACCCATCGCTATGAAGGGTTCTTATTTGCTTTCAATGATGCCTTGAAGGCAATTATAGTCAATGAAATCGCACTTCAAGAAAAAGACTCCATTAATCCCTAACGATTGAATAATTTTGAATTGAATTGAAATTTAGGGACGCATTGATTTTTTATAATCCCAAGTTGGTAATACTATTGTATAAGGGTTATGTTATGCATTCACAACAATAAGACAGGGCGATGATATGGAAACAATAATTTCTGAACTTGGCAAACGACGTGTAGAAGCCAATCTTGGGGGTGGCGTGGCAAGAATCAAGGCCCAGCATGATAAAGGTAAACTCACCGCTCGCGAGCGAATTGAATTGTTGCTTGACGAAAATTCCTTTGAAGAATTTGATATGTTCGTTGCCCATCGCTGTAATGACTTTAATATGCATAACACCAAAATCCTGGGGGATGGTGTCATCACTGGATGGGGAACAATAAACGGGCGGCAAGTTTACGTCTTTAGTCAGGATTTTACCGTATTTGGTGGCTCCTTATCCGAAACACACGCAGCCAAAATATGCAAAATTATGGACATGGCAATCCAAAATGGAGCACCAGTTATTGGCCTCAACGATTCTGGAGGTGCCCGTATTCAAGAAGGGGTATCATCGCTTGCTGGATATGCCGAAGTTTTTCAGCGCAATATCCTTGCTTCCGGGGTTATTCCACAAATTAGTGTCATCATGGGGCCGTGTGCTGGAGGAGCAGTTTATTCTCCTGCAATGACTGACTTTATATTCATGGTCAAGGATTCCTCATATATGTTTGTCACTGGACCAGATGTTGTAAAGACTGTGACTAATGAGATCATTTCATCCGAAGATTTAGGAGGTGCAGGCACTCACACAACCCGATCTTCAGTCGCCGATGGTGCCTTTAATAATGACGTTGAAGCACTTTATGAAGTACGAAGATTCTTTGATTATCTCCCGCTTAGCAACACTTCAAAACCGCCACTCCTACCCAATTATGATGACCCCAATCGGATTGAGATGTCACTTGATACCTTGATTCCCGACAGTCCCAATCAACCTTACGATATGAAAGAATTGATACACAAGCTTGCTGATGATGGTGATCTGTTTGAGGTCAAAGAAAATTTCGCTAAAAACATAATTACCGGATTTATCCGCCTTGAGGGTTCAACGGTGGGAGTCGTTGGTAACCAACCGATGGTATTAGCAGGTTGTCTTGACATTGATAGCTCAAGAAAGGCGGCCCGATTTGTTCGCTTTTGCGATGCGTTTGAAATCCCCATTCTGACATTTGTGGATGTACCTGGTTTCCTGCCCGGAACCGCACAAGAATATGGAGGGATTATCGTGCATGGAGCCAAACTGCTGTTCGCATTTGGGGAAGCAACAGTACCAAAGGTCACTGTAATCACTCGAAAAGCTTATGGAGGGGCTTATGATGTTATGTCATCCAAGCACCTTAGAGGCGATTTTAACTATGCATGGCCCAGTGCTCAAATTGCCGTAATGGGAGCAAAAGGAGCGGTTGAAATTTTGTACCGTTCAGAAATCAATGATCCCGATAAGGTTGAAAAGCGCTCAAAGGAATATGAGGAGCGGTTCGCCAACCCTTTTGTTGCAGCTGAAAAAGGGTTTGTTGATGAAATTATTCACCCTCATTCCACCCGTATGCGAGTGTGTCGTGCATTAAGAAGCTTAAAATCAAAACGCCTTCGCAACCCTCCAAAGAAGCATGACAATATTCCACTCTAGCTTGATGAACTCCCACATAAAAGGCTTTTTATGAATATTCGTATATATCAAACTCGTTATAATGACCTTCTTGGTTCAATGTTTTGATTGTTTTTTCTTAGCTCGCATATAACTTTTTCAAAATTCCTCAACATGAAGATTATTCCTTCCCATAAGTTTGATAGGTCAAATTGTGATTAACAAAATTCTCATTGCAAANCGAGGTGAAATTGCCTGCCGCATTATCAAAACGGCTCAGCGCCTGGGTATCAAAACCGTAGCCGTTTACTCTGATGCTGATAGAAAAGCACTGCATGTTCAGATGGCTGATGAAGAATTATATATTGGTCCAGCCGAGGCGACTCATTCGTATCTCGTTATTGACAAAATTATTGAAGCCGTTAAAGCGAGCCAATCAGACGCAGTACACCCAGGGTATGGCTTTCTCTCGGAAAATGCTTCATTTGTTCAGCGCTTAGAGCACGAAAAGATTGTGTTCATCGGCCCGCCTGCTCGTGCCATTGAGTTAATGGGGGACAAACTCAAATCCAAGAAAATTGCTGCAAACGCTGGTGTTTCAACTGTTCCAGGTCATCTCGGTATAGTTGAATCTACAGATGCGGCTTTGGGCATTNCCCGTGAAATTGGCTTCCCCGTAATGATTAAGGCATCAGCTGGTGGCGGTGGTAAGGGCATGCGGGTCGCTAATAATGAAAATGAAGTCATTGAAGGATTTAAGTCGTCACAAAATGAAGCCGCAAATTCATTTGGTGATAATCGCCTCATCATTGAGAAATTCATTGAATCACCCCGCCACATAGAAATCCAAGTCCTTGCCGATTCGTTAGGCAACTGTATTTATCTCAACGAACGTGAATGCTCAATTCAACGCCGCAATCAAAAAGTAATTGAAGAAGCACCCTCACCCTTCCTTGACTCCCAAACTCGACAATCTATGGGGGAACAAGCTGTTCGTTTAGCGAAAGCTGTTGATTATCAGTCAGCCGGAACTGTGGAGTTCATTGTAGACAAGGACAAAAACTTTTATTTTCTTGAAATGAATACGCGACTTCAAGTGGAGCATCCTGTTACTGAGTTGACAACAGGCATTGACCTCGTTGAGCAAATGATTCGAGTGGCCACTAATAATCCCCTTGAATTATCACAGGATCAGGTCCCCCTGAATGGTTGGGCCATTGAATCGAGAGTTTATGCTGAAGACCCACGACGTAACTTTTTACCTTCAACAGGCCGACTATCACGGTATCGTCCACCCCAAGAAATGACCACTTCAGAAATTGTTATCCGCAATGACACAGGCGTTTATGAAGGTGACGAGATTAGCGTTTATTATGATCCAATGATTGCTAAACTGTGCAGTTGGGCAAGCGATAGAAAATCAGCAATACTTGCTATGCAAGAAGCATTGGACTGTTTTGAAATTGAAGGCATCGCTCATAATCTAGCTTTTTTATCAACTGTGTATGATCACCCACGTTTTATTGAGGGTAACATCACAACTGGATTCATTGAGGAAGAATTTAAAAGCGGCTTCTCGGGTGCAGTGCTACCGCCTACAACCTTGCAAATGCTTGCATCTTGTACGGCATATATATTCCATATGCAGGAATTACGCAAATCGGCGATTTCAGGGCAGATGGCCGCACCCTATTATCCCATTGAAAGGAATTTAGCCATCCTCATCGATAACGAGACCTATTCACTTAAATTGTCTACAGTTGGGGATAAAATTAAGACTATATTTAAAGATGATGGCCTGACTCATTTCATTGAGTCGCACTGGCGACCAAATCAACATTATGGAACTTTCCAGGTAGAACGCTCAAAGATTCATTTAAAAATCAGTTATATCCCTTACGGGTACCAACTCAACTATCGGGGAAGTGATCTCACAGTTTTGGTGAAAACATCAAAACAGATCAATCTTTCTGCTTACATGAAAGAAATAATCCCACCCGACACGACTAAAATATTACAATGCCCAATGCCAGGATTATTAACAGATATTTTTGTTTCCATAGGGGACACCGTAGAAGAAGGTCAACCTCTATGTACTATTGAAGCAATGAAAATGGAAAATGTGCTTAAAGCTCCAAAAGGAGCGCGTATTTCAGCTATAAAAGTTGCGCCTGGAGATACGTTGCTTGTTGACCAAACGATTATTGAGTTTGAGACTTAGTATAACAATACTATCGTCCTTTTAATTTGATTTCCTGCTGTCTCATGGGGAGCTTATCAATGGCTCGACTTATCTCCCTGATTGTCCAAGGGTTAGGTTTGCGAAGGAAAGTTCTTCCATCTTTCCAACCACTAACATGTCAAAACCTCGGGGATGATAGGACTGCCTGATTAAGCTATCCGCAGTTGGGTCAGAGTCGATCAATATGACTATATCTCTGTCTTGAAGGGCCGCTTGGTCTTCTTCAAGTAATTCCAACTGTTCAATGTAATTTAGATTAAAGGGGGAATCTGAAAACACAATGATGACTCGGTTAATCCATTGAAATTGTTTAATATCAAGCTCCTTATTCTCGACCATGGTCAAGTCATACTTTAGGACTTCTGGAGGACTCAGTTCTTGTCCTACTGAATTGCTAGGAGCTATTCCAAGGAGGAATAGCGCAATTAAAGAACCTATGGTAAATCTTAAATTCATTCTAAATTTGACTCATTTTTCCATGAATTTAACTCAATTCTAGATCGAGCTTGTATCAAGATGTGTCTCTATGGATAAGTATAGATATAGTATGGATTATTATTTGAGTTATAGTTTAACCTTATATAAAACTATCAAAAATATTTGAAGCACCATTTTATTGTAATACTGACTGCGTTTTTGCAGGTGATGGAATGAAACAAACAATCAAACAATGGCAAAACAAAGCAAGAAGTGAGCTCAAGGGGCGATCACTTGATGACTTAGATCGAGCTAATTTAGAGGATATCACAATTAAGCCACTCTATACATCTCATGATCTGAAGTCTAATCCCTACATCGAGTCGTTACCTGGCTTTGAACCTTTTATTCGGGGCCCTCGGGCAACAATGTATACAGGCCGCCCTTGGACAATTCGCCAGTATGCAGGATTTTCCACGGCCGAAGAGTCCAACCAGTTTTACCACCAAGCACTTGCGGGTGGTCAACAGGGTATTTCAGTTGCTTTTGACCTCGCAACCCATCGTGGCTATGACAGCGATCATCCTCGAGTTGTTGGAGATGTTGGTAAGGCTGGAGTTGCGATCGATTCGGTTGAAGACATGAAAATCCTTTTTCAGGGAATCCCACTTGATAAAGTATCGGTGTCTATGACCATGAACGGTGCTGTAATCCCTATCTTGGCTAGCTTCATTGTTGCAGGTGAAGAGCAAGGTGTCAATCGCCGTTTGTTATCAGGGACTATACAAAATGATATTCTCAAAGAGTTCATGGTCAGAAACACCTACATTTACCCGCCCGAACCGTCGATGCGAATCGTCAGCGATATCATTGCTTTTACCAGTCAAGAGATGCCTAAATTTAATTCGATTTCTATTTCGGGTTATCATATGCAAGAGGCAGGAGCTAGCATCGTACAAGAACTCGCATATACGTTAGCTGATGGACGTGAATATGTTCGAGCGGCACTCTGCCGTGGTCTTGATGTTGACGAATTTGCCGGTCGCTTATCATTTTTCTTTGGGATTGGCATGAATTTTTTTATGGAAGTTGCCAAGCTTCGAGCCGCTCGGTTGCTATGGCACCGAATAATGTCCGAGTTCAATCCGCAAAAAGAACGCTCCAAAATGCTCCGGACACACTGCCAGACGAGTGGCGTCAGTNTACAGGCNCAAGATCCCTACAATAATGTCATTCGAACATCTTATGAGGCTCTTGCTGCTGTCTTAGGCGGTACACAATCGCTGCATACGAATGCCCTTGATGAAGCACTTGCCCTTCCCACAGAATTTTCGGCGCGAATTGCTCGTAATACGCAACTTATTCTACTTGAAGAAACGGGCGTGACCGAGACCGTTGACCCACTTGCCGGTTCGTATTTTGTTGAAAGTCTAACCAAGGAGGTTGCCGACAAAGCTTGGGAACTCATTGAGGAGGTTGAAGAACTTGGAGGTATGGTTAAGGCAATCACCTCTGGATTGCCAAAATTACGGATTGAAGAGACCGCGGCAAAACGCCAGGCTCGTATTGATACTGGNNATGAAGTAATTGTTGGAGTTAATAAGTATCAGCCTGCTAGCGAAGAGGATTTGAGTATCAGGTCAATTGAAAATATGAAAGTACTGCAACAGCAAGTAGACAAGTTGAAACAAATTAAAGCCAACCGCAATCAAGAATTGTGTGATTCTGCTCTCAAACAACTTGAAGTCGCAGCAAAAACCAATTCGAACATTCTTGAAGTCGCTGTTCAGGCGTCCAAAGCAAGAGCGACCGTAGGAGAAATTTCGCTAGCTCTTGAAAACGTGTTTGGACGACATTTTGCGCAAACAAGTACTTTAAGTGGGGTATACGCCAATGCTGTAGAGGGCGATCCAGAATTTGGAAACGTGAAAAAGGAAGTGGATTTATTTGCCAAACAGAATGGGCGTAGACCACGGATTTTGATTACAAAAATGGGGCAAGATGGTCATGATAGGGGAGCACGAGTCATTGCGACTGCTTTTGCCGATATTGGCTTTGATGTTGATATTGGTCCTTTGTTTCAAACACCTGCAGAAGCCGCTCAAGACGCAATCGATAATGATGTTCACGTTGTTGGTATCAGTTCCCTAGCCGCGGGGCACACGACCTTAGCTCCGCAATTGATTGAAGCTCTGAAGAATGAAGGAGCTGATGACAAAATAGTCATTTGCGGGGGTGTGATACCCAAACAAGATTATGACAACTTATTCAGCGTTGGAGTCAAAGCGATTTTTGGACCGGGGACTAAGATTTCTGCTGCGGCAAGTACTATTTTGAAGCTTCTCAACCCACCGGAATAAATNGACTATAATAAAATAACCGCCGCCAAGCCGAGAAAGGCAAGAAATCCGACTACATCTGTCAGTGTCGTTACGAATACGCTTGAAGCGACGGCTGGGTCAACTTTAACCTTCTTTAATCCCAAGGGAATCAATATTCCCGAAAGACCGGCGACGAGCATAGTAATGATCATGGCCGCTCCTAAAACCACTCCAAGGGCTTGGTACCCATACCAAAAATAACCCACACTGCCAATAATCAAGGCAAAAATCAATCCATTAATTAACCCAACCAACCCCTCTCTTTTTATCACTCTCCATGAGTTAGAATCCGTNAAATCTTTGGTCGCAATTGCTCGAACGGCCACTGTTAATGATTGGGTTCCGGCNTTTCCTCCCATTGAAGCAACAATAGGCATGAGAACGGCCAAAGCAACAATAGCTTCAATGGTTGATGAGAAGTGATAAATTACAATTGAAGCCAAGATTGCTGTGAATAGATTAACGATTAACCAAGGAAACCTTTGCTTAGTNATTCCCCACACCCTATCGGTTAAGCTCTCATCACTGACCCCACCAAGACGGAGCAAGTCTTCTTCTGCCTCCTCGTCAAGTACGTTCATTGCATCGTCAATCGTTATTACTCCCACTAACTGACCGGAAGAGTTTGTAACGGGAGCAGAGATTAAGTGATATTGATTAAACGCATAAGCGACATCGTGTTGGTCTTGGTGGTCGGGTATTGTTCGAAAATCTTCATCAGCAATCATACTGAGTTCTACGTCTCTTTGTGACGCCANCAAGCGTCCTAAAGGCACCTGACCAATGGGTTTCATCACGGGGTTAACAATAATGATATGATAAAAGTCATCAGGTAAATTATGATTTTGTCTGAGCTGATCAATTGTTTGTCCTACTCGCGCTCCCTCGGGAGCCATTACCATTCTTCGCTGCATTATCCGACCCGCAGTATCCTCGGGATACCGAAAGGCCATTTCCACAGCCGCTTGATCAGGCTCAGGTAAAGCATTGATAATTCTATTCTTTTGTTCTGGTTCTAGATCCTCAACAATATCAACGATTTCATCGGATTCCATTTCACCGACTGAACTGACAATNTTATTNGGTGGAATGAGTGCAACGACTTCGTCTCTGATTTTTTCGTCAAGTTCACCCACGACATCAAAGTCAAAATTCTGCCCCCAGATCGATATAAGCGCGGCTCGTTGTTCGGGTGTAATTTGCTCAATGAGGTCGGCCACATCTGCTTCGTGTAGNTCGCCTATTAATTCAAGGAATTGATCTTTTTTACCATATTCAATTGCATTAATGACTGTGGAAACAAACTCCGAGCTCAAGCCTTGAGCTGAGTTCTGTTCGGTGGATTTTTCAACCATGTTGNACACTTAACTTGATAACAGAAATGAATTCACTTCCCGATAGGAAGTAATGTTTACGTATTGAAACTGTTTGGTGATTAGGTGATGGAGCCTTTTACTCCGACTAATTTAGACGATAATACTTAATCTCTAAGACAGAATCAAAAATATTGCTCGGGCAGATATTATCACTAAGTGGGTAATTTTTTGTTAGTTTAAGAATTCTTTAGTTTTACCGATTATCGCTGATCTAGGGTAGACTTAGACCAATCGGTATTGGCAGAAGTCGGATTATCGGCCTATCATCCTGATTGGCGCTCAATAGCCACCGATTGGCGGCTGAATCAATCCAATTATTTATTTTCCTGAATGGGGGCTNGTCTGTACAATATGCATCGCAAGTAAAATTTTTAGAACCAGCGATCATAAGCAGGCAGTATCTATTCATCAAGAATTGTTCACCAAAGAAAATAATTTTCGCATGAACTGATGCTTCGCTCACACTCACTTCAACTCAATACAGATCAGGTTATTTGGTTCCAAATAACCGGTCACCAGCATCTCCNAACCCTGGTAGAATGTACCCAATCTCGTTCAGTTTTTCATCCAAGGCCGCGGTATAGATGGGCACATCTGGATGTTCATGAGACATAACCTTAACACCTTCAGGAGCCGCGACCAAGCAAACAAAAGTTAAATTGTTTGCACCTGCTACTTTTAGCCTCTCAACTGCGTAAGCGGCCGAATTTCCAGTCGCAAGCATGGGATCCAGAACAATCACAAACCGATTATCCAGGTCATCTGGTACCTTAAAATAGTACTCAACTGGCTTGAGCGAATCTTCATCGCGATACAATCCAACATATCCAACTCTTGCTGACGGTATCAGTTCCAAGACGCCCTCAAGAAGTCCATTTCCGGCACGCAGAATAGAAATCAAAGCCAATTTTTTTCCCTTCAGGGTTGATGCTTCCATTTGCTCAAGAGGAGTTTGAATTGTTATCTTTTTTTGCGGAAGATTACGGGTGATTTCATAAGCCAGTAACATTGATATTTCTTTTAGCAAACGCCTAAATTCGCTTGAAGCAGTTTCTTCTTTACGCATTAAAGTGAGTTTGTGTTGAACCAAAGGATGTTCAACGATTGTCAGGTTTGATACCAAATTTGCCTCCAATACTTAGCGTTGTTTTCCATTATTGGTGAATTAACGAACTTTGGGATAGCCGACCTGCTTTAAATGGTCGGCAATCTCAGAAAGGATTTCTGGATCATCAATAGTGGCTGGCATTTTATAGCTTTCACCATTAGCAATTTTAACCATCACCGCACGTAAAATTTTACCTGAACGGGTTTTAGGCAACCGGTCAACGATTACGGCAAGCTTAAAGGCGGCCACAGGACCTATTTGATCACGAACTAATTGTATGCACTCAGCTACGACACGTCCCGATTTGTCTTCAACTCCTGCATTGAGGCAAATGAAACCGACCGGAAGTTGACCTTTTAATTCATCAGCGACTCCAACAACAGCACATTCTGCGACATCGGGATGACCCGCTATCACCTCTTCCAAACCACCTGTTGAGAGTCTATGCCCCGCAACATTAATGACATCATCCGTTCTGGCCATGATATTAACGTAGCCATCGTTGTCAATATATCCGGCATCTCCAGTATTGTAATAGCCTGGAAATTGGTCAAGATAGCTCGCTTTGAATCGTAAATCGGCATTCCATAGGGTTGGTAAAGTACCTGGAGGAAGTGGCAATTTAATCACAATTGATCCCAGCTTCCCTTTGGGCAATTCATTGCCTTCATCATCCACAATCCTTACATCGTATCCCGGCATAGGAACATAAGAAGAGCCATACTTAACCGGTAACATTTCGATCCCAATCGGATTACCTGTAATGGCCCACCCCGTTTCTGTTTGCCACCAATGATCAATCACAGGGACTTTGAGATGTTTTTCGGCCCAAATAATTGTATCTGGATCAGCCCTCTCACCGGCTAAAAATAATGTGCGGAAGTGCGAAATATCATAATCCTGCAATAACTTTGCCTCTGGGTCGGCTCGCTTAATCGCCCGAAAAGCAGTGGGAGCAGTAAAAAGCGTGGATACTTTGTGATCTGAAATCACTCGCCAAAAAGCTCCAGCATCGGGAGTGCCAATGGGTTTTCCCTCATAAATCACCGAAGTGTTTCCGTGGATTAAAGGAGCGTAACAAATATAGGAATGACCAACAACCCAGCCAACATCTGAAGCGGCCCAGAATACCTCTCCTGGCTCAACACCGTATAAATTTTTCATTGTCCAGTTTAGCACCACCATATGTCCAGCGTGGGTTCTGACAACACCTTTGGGTTGCCCAGTCGTTCCCGAAGTGTATAAAATGTACAATGGGTGATCACCAGAAACTGGAACACAATCTTTAGCCGGCGCGTTCGTTACTACATCAACCCAATCTACATCCCTTGCTTGATTGAGTTCGGAGAGTGCTTGCCCTCTTTGGAAAACTAAGTTGATGTGTGGTTTGTGGTCAGCAATCGCAATCGCCTTGTCAATAAGGGGCTTGTAGTGGACCACACGATTCGGTTCTATCCCACAGGATGCCGAGATAATACACTTGGGTTTAGCATCATCAATTCTTATAGCAAGTTCGTGAGAAGCGAAACCACCAAAGACAACAGAATGTATTGCCCCGATGCGACTACAAGCCAACATGGCGATAACGGCTTCAGGTATCATGGGCATATAAATGATCACTCTATCGCCAAGCTGTACATTCATACTATCAAGTGCACCAGCTAATTTGGCGACTGATTCCAGTAATTGACGATAGGTTATCCGTGCCTGTTGACCGGTAACAGGACTATCATAAATTATTGCAAGTTGATCTCCCCTACCCTTTGCGACATGCCGATCAATTGCATTCCAACAGGTGTTTCCTTGGGCGTCATCAAACCAGCTATAAAAGGGTGCGTTGTGATCAAATAGTCCTTTGGAGGGCTTCCGTGTCCAATCAATTGCCTCAACTTGCTTCATCCAAAAGTCTTCTGGATCGGACTTCCAATGATTATAAATATCACTGTAAACCATTATGATTCCTGTCTATCGCACAACCAAACAAACATATCCAATTTCTATAATCTTAATAAAAGCATCCTTAATGAATTAAGGTTATTTGGTGAACATTAATCCACAATAATTTGAAATTTGTATTATTTACCCAGAGGTCAGGGACTAACGCATTCCTATTTTATAGTTTTTATTGCCCCTGATGTAGATAACTTCGTCCTTGCCAATTTGTATCACTTTACCTCCATTAAATTTATCACCTACCTTTAATTTTTGGGTGCTACCTTTGGGATGTAAAATCAATGCCTGTCTGTTATCTGAGTTACCAAAAACCCCAATTAAGTTAACTTGCTTTAAATCAAGAGCGTCATTTTCATAGGCATAACGAATTACTTTTTCAGGCCTTTTATTTTTGTCATTAGAAATCTTGGGAGGAACATTTAAGCTTGAAGGCCGCTCTTGTATGCTATTTAGCAACGAGCTGTCACCCTTTAGATTAGGATTCTCAATGGCATTTAATCCCCAAGGTCGCTCAACCAAGTCTTCAAAAAGCAATTGGTCGCCACTTAAACTTAAGGGTCGGGTCTTGGGCAGGGTAAGATCAGACATGGATCAATTTTGAACTACAATTAATTTCATTTCGGTTGGTGAT
>JGI24797J26694_1001668_pt1 | contig 11989 bp, 14 predicted proteins | sample PinacodermPK_FD_26694 | JGI IMG/M metagenome (IMG submission 26694) | reverse complement strand
CTTGCCGCCGCAATTCTCAAGCCTCTCGACAACTGTCACTTTGGATGTCGTGGCCGCGACTACATCGACGGAATGGCCCGATTGCACGACCTTCAGGTCGGCTACTCCTGCGCGAGCCAGAACCTCTCGCACCCAGCGCAAGACCGACGCGGCGCCCAGGCCGGTCCCTGTCACAGGCCGCACGGAGACTTGCCAGGCCCGTTTCTCGATCTTGACGCTTGTCGCGAACTCAGATTCACGGAGTAGGTGGCCGAGTTGATCCAATTCGGCGCAAACTGAACGGTCGGTAATCGGGGCAGGGTCGCCAAGGCCAACGACGACGGCTCCGTTGTAGAGCCCCATGGTCACGCTTGGCCAGAGGTCTTGGGGAACCAATCCGCGAAACTCCTCGAGCAGTCCGACCCCACGCCCAGTAGCGACTCCGAGGAGGCAACCTTCGCCCAAGAGTCGAATCACTTCGGAGCGCACGTCGGCCGGTGGACCGTCAAAACGATTTTCAGTCCCACACATCGTGCCGTCGTAGTCCAGCACCACGCCACCGAATCGCGTTGCGCTGATGTCTCGGCGCCATGCCTCATAGCTCAGAGGCACATCGCCGGCCAGAGAGCTGCGAGCGGGAATCTCGGCAGCAGCTACTTTGCGATCGACCGCGTTGACCACCTCGACCGCGATATGTCGGCGCGCCGACAGGTGATAGAGGCGCCTTCCGAACGTCGGAACCCGCGGCCGGGCAGGATCAACGCCGACTGCTGTCGCAGTCTCCCCCACAGTTCGCATCGACGCGCACAGCAGATCCAAGGCGCCGACGAACCCTTCTCTCGACGTCCATAGGCGATGAAGCCGTACGCCTTCGGGCAGTTCCGTGAGCACCGCTTCAGCTAGAGACTCTGTCGCAGGACCTGCAAGGGAGACAATCGACGTGGTTTCTAGGTTCCGCGCGAAGCCTGTGTGTCTCCCGTGGGCAAAATTTCGATAGTCAGCAACCTGCGCACTGGCGAGCCCGATCTCCGAGAGCCGAGTCTCGAGATCGATCGCTGCCGAGCGTTGGCCCGGACCGTGAAGGACCAAGACACGATCCGTCTCAATCGCTGGGACGGGGAGCTTGAGCCATGGCAGGGCGGGCAGCACCGTCGCAGGATCCGCGGCTCGAACAAACAGGGTGGCCATCGCCAACACGCTGTTCGTCGCGAGGAAGCCATCCGGCACAACGGACTCAATGTGAACCGTATCCGAGAGATGCTTGGCCACGTCACGCTTGAGCGAAGCCGGGTCACGATGCGTTACAAGCACAACGGGGTAGCTGTGACGTTGCCGGGCGGCTGCGAGGCAAAACGAGACGTCGGGATGCGAGGCCCGCGACGAAATCACAACAACCGATGCATCTCGGACTTGAGCCTCGCTCACCAGAGCGAGGGGCGTAACCGCTGTGGCAAGCGCCCCCCACGTAGCACTCTGCACCTCGGCGGCCAGCTGGGCGACCGCGAGGCTTCCGCCAGACGCAGCGAAAATCGCTGGGCGCCCCCCCATGCACGCTTGTAGTTCGACGAGCTGTGCGATATCCGCCCGTCGGGCTGACTCGTACGTGTCACCTAGTCGGGCAAGCTCCGCCAGGTAAGTTGGTCGTCTCACACTATGAGTCTCGCCGTGTCTTCACCGCGCCGGAACGATACTCCTGAACCGGCTGCGAGAGAATTTTCGCTTTGGCCGTTGGAGCGAGCGTGACTGGCACTTGTTCGGGCCTCCACGGTTTCTTTGAACGCCAAGCGACTCGCGACTCTCTCGCGTTCCTCGCTAGCCAAGAACGTATCGCACTGGTCGTTGGTGCCGGAGTGTCGCGTGAATCCGGACTGCCCGGGTGGGCCGATCTGCTTGAGCATCTACTCGGCGAGGTTGCCTCGACGAGCGAGCCATTTCGAAACCACAAACGAGATCTCGAAGGCGGCCTCACGACGCCAGACGACGAGGCCGCAATCGAGCCACACCTAGCCAGCTTCAAGCGCCTTGTGATGGCTACTCACGGCTTGCTTGGCGCAGCGTCCATCGTGAAGAGCCACTTCCCACCTGATGACTACATGCGCATGCTTGAGCGAGCGCTGTACGAGCCCGCGATGGCTAGCCAGCTGAATATCACACCGGGCGCGACGGCGCGCGAGATCGCAGCGCTGTGGAAGGAACGTGGACCCGACCGGCTGACGGTCATCACAACCAATTATGACCTGCTCATTGAGCTCGCCCTCCTAGACGCCGGAATCGAGACGTCCGACGTCGAGATCATCTCAGGAGCGCCGGACGACGAGGTCGGAATCGAGACGTATCGGGTCATCCATCTCCACGGCGTCATCCCACATCCCGAACAATTCACCGCGCTCTCGGTGCCAACGGGCGGCATCGTGCTCGCCGAGGACGACTACTTCGGCGCGCTAGACAGCGAGCCTGCGACGACAACTCGACATTTCTGCCAGTCTCTTCTCAATTGCATTTCGAGCGTCTTCGTGGGGACAAGCCTCACCGACCCCAACCTGCTCTCCTACTTGCACAGCACCGCCAATCGGACGAACGACGATGTCCGTCACTTCGTTCTTGGAATCGGACAGGGCGACCAACCCCCTGGGGTTGATGCGACTGACCTTGCCCTCGCTGCAAGTCGTTGCGCCTCCGCACGGCGCCTCGATGGCATGCGGGCGGAGCACCTCGCCGCAGACTTCTTCTGCCAGACCAGCCTGTTTCTTCGCGAACTCAGGCGCAACGCGGCCGGTGAGGCCGCCCTCGTCGAGGAACTCGCGAATTGGGCCAGCTCAGCTGTCGAGATCGGTGTCCTCCCTGGCACAGCCTTCGCCGCGCGCCGATCATCCGCCCGCTTCGCGCTGTCGGAGGCCGCTAGAGCAATTTCACACAACTTCGCAACTTCCGGCGCCCTCCACCACAAGGACGAAACACTCGCGCTACATCTCTGGGCCCACGACCCAGGCGCGGGCGAACTCATCCTCGTCGCCCGCTCCGATCTTGAGTTCCATGACGAGAACACCCTCGAGCGCCACTCTCTCAAGATGCCATTTCATCGCCTCGTTGTCGAGGCAGTCTGCAGTGGCGCGCCGCTCGAGGCTGACGACCCTGCCCTGGCTTCTTCGAAGTGGGGATCAATGCTCGTCGTGCCGATCAGTGTCGACACCGGTGACGTGCCCTACTCAGCTGTCCCGGCGGGCGCAATCGTGCTCGCATCTAATCTCTCGGCCAATGCCGGTCTCACTCGGCTCCGCAAGACGCCTGCAGAACGAGCGCACCTGCTAACGACGCTTTCGAAGCTCGGAGTATTGCTCCTGACCAAGAGGCACGAGCCATCGTGACAGACGAATTCACAGACGCGATCCCCCGGCTTCAGCCAGGCACCCGACACGGCGGTGGCCTGTCGCCCGACTCAGACCTGCCGGAACGCTGGAATTCCGTCCTCGTCGCCGCCTCCGACGCCCTTGAAGCTCCGCCCGATGCTCGGCGCCGTGACTCGGAGAAGGACTGATGGAGCTTATTGACTGTAAGGGTGTCTCGTGAGTGGCCATCCCGATTGACGATCCAGAGCAGCAACGCAAGGCCCGGCGTCATAGGACGGCGCGCCACCGCGCCGCGCTGGATATGCATCGCTCTCTCATGCTTGTCGTACCAGATCGGGTCAAGAACCCTGAGCGCGTTGGCGGGGAGAACGTGTATTAGCAGGTCAGAGGCGGGATTGAGTCAATATTGCTGCGCCGATCCCCGAATCAAATCCCTTGGTGTGCCCGCTTGCAAGTGGTCCGGGTACGTCCGGATGGCGGCCCACCACCGGGCGACCACGGCTCGCGACACAATTCGTGAGCGTCCTCCTCGGAGGTCCGCAGCGCGGGTCTCGTCGAATCGGTCGAAGCTTTTGGCGATGCCGACGACAACCCCGTCGGGACGACCGAAGCATTCCGCAACCGCCGCCGCTGGCACTCGACTCCGGAGGGCATGTTGCCCATCGGATCCGTACGCCGACATCAACGCCAAGCTTTCGCCAGACTCCCACGAGCCGGGTCCGACAACGGAGAACCTGGCCAACTCGACCAACTAACGGGTCGAGCACCAGGTCGTCCTCGTAGGTGTGGGGGTCCCTGCGTTCGGTGGAGGCGGATTACTGGATTCATGCTGCGGGTTGGTGTTGGTGTCGAGCTTTGAATTCGATGGGCGTCAGCATGCCAAGCGAGGTGTGCCGTCGCTGCCGGTTGTGCCAGATTTCCAAATACTCGAAGATTGCGTTCGCCAGCTCGATGCGTGTGCGCCAGCGATTGCGGTCCAGCAGCTCGACTTGCATCCGGGACCAGAACGACTCGACCATCGCATTATCGAAGCAGTCCCCGACCGAGCCCATCGATGGCAGCAGCCCTGAGTCGATCGCACGCTGGGTGAATGCCCAGGAGGTGAACTGGGTGCCCTGGTCGCTGTGGATCACGGTCTCGCCGGCTGTGGGGTTGCGATTGTCGATCGCCATCCCCAAGGCGTTGGTCACCAGCGAAGCGGTGGGCCGTGAGTCGATCGACCAGCCCACGACGCGTCGACTGAAAGTGTCCAGCACCACTGCGCAGAACACCTTGCCTTCGCGGGTCGGATGCTCGGTGATGTCGGTCACCCACAGCCGATCTGGTCGGGTCTCGCGAAGTCTCAATCCACGAGATCGGATGCGGTCCCCGCGTTGGGGGCCTTACGGAACTTGGGACGCCCCGAGATGCCCCGCAGCCCTGCGTGTCTCGTCAGCGTCTCGACGGTCTGGCGGCACACTGCGATGCCGCGGCCCAAGGTGAGCTCGGCATGAACCCGGCTGGTGCCGTAGGTCTCTCGGGAGCCGGCGTGGATCTCGCCGATGACCGCGCTCAGCCAAGCGTGCCGGATCGACCGAGCCGACCGAGGGCGCCGCCGCCAGCCGTAGAAGCCCGATACCGACACGCCCAACAGTTCGCACGCCCGCTCGACGGGAAGTTCTTCCGCGGCCATCACTTTGATGGCCGCGGACGTTCTATTGGGTCGATACCCCCCTTCAACAGCTCAGTCGCGCGGCGGTGAACCGCCAGCTCGGTCTCGAGCTCGCGGACCCGTTTGCGCAACGCCATCAGCTCCGCGTGCTCAGCAGTGCTCATGCCGGGCTCGACCCCGGCGTCGATGCGCGCCTGGAGGCGCCACGTATCGATCGACTGGCCGCTGATGCCCAGATCAGCCGCCACTGCAGCCACCGGCCGGCCGGACTCGACCAGATCGATCACACGCCGCCGAAACTCCGCCGGATATCCCCTCGGTGCCATGAAGCCTCCTCCAGCTCATGACAGCAGAATCCAGCAACTACCCCGCGCGAAACCCAAGGAGCACCACAGCCTGCGCAAGACCCAGGGTGAATCAACGAGCCCACAAACGCCAGCTCGCCAACCGCGTCATCCGCCCAATGCGGCGCGACGAACAGGCCCGAAATCTGCCTTACGCACTCGCCGCTTGACAAGGGAGCGTCCTTCACACCACGAGCGGCTAGCCCGTCTTAACCACCTGACCGGTCAACGGGAGGAAGTGCCGGGCTAGGGAACGCCATGGGCGCTTCGGACGGGGACAAACGCCGGATCGGCGTGTACTTCCAGTGCGAGTCAGTTGCGAACAGAGCATCACGGTGTCCCCGCGGATCAGTCCATCAGCAACGGTTTCCTGATCTGAGCATCTGGCATCGGCTAATCGGATGTTGCAAGGCTTTTGGCGATGTGCTTGAAGAACCGCTGGTTGATCTTCTCGCGCTCGCCGTCGGCGATTGCCCCATGGACGCTCATGCCGGCAAGCGTCTTGACGACCCTGCTTGGCTTCTCGTCGGGACTGAAAGCAGCAGGAATCATTATGCGGCGTTCTCCGAAACGAGCACCGGTGACGCAGATGCGGCTATCGCAGCCGCTTGCTGACGAATCGTGAATTATGAGGTGGCTGGGCCGCGGTGATCGACGCGCCGACTAGAAAGATGGCGACGGCGAGCCCGACTGATGTTGCTGTATCGGGCGAATGAAGTGTCAACGCCCAAGCACTTGGCTCTCCGGTTTGGACACGACCGAACAAGACCACCGCCATACCCGCAAGGAGCGGCCCTGCGCTCATGGCCCGTGTTGCGCCGATTGCACGGGAGACACATGCGAGCCCGAGGTAGATCAGCGAATTGCGCGCCCAGATCAAGTGGGCGGAGGAATCCATCAGCCAGCTGCCGACCAGGCCGCTCAACAGTCCCACTGTCGCCAATGCGACCAACAGCCCGACATCAAACAGGTGGAATCTGACCAACGGGCACGCAATCCGGTCTCCCTCGTCGGTGTCGAGAACGACCTGCACCATGGCGACCATGATGATGGGCGCCAGTACTGCTATCGGAGTGTCGATGAGATCGCCGAGCAGCAGATCAGGGAGCGGCACCAGTGTTTGGGACGCGAGCAATGGGTGTATTGCTTGCAGCGCGAAGATCGCCAGCATCAATCTCGGTCGGCGGGCACGCAGCCACAGTCTCATCCCCAGCACGCGGATCTTCAATCTGCCAAGCGGTCCAAGTTCTCAGTGTCAACTGAGCTACAGCCGAGAATTGCTTGAACGCTCGTTTCGACGAATCTTGATGCACGGTCAGGTTCGGCGAGGACGTAGTCGACAACTTGCCGCTGCTCGATGGTGAGTGCCGGCAATTGGCTCGTGTCGCCCGCGACCGAACTCCACGCGACAGCTCGAGCCAGCGGTACCAGATCCTCTGTGGATCTACGTTCATCATGAGACTGTGTATGACGTGCTCTACAGATCGGCCGCGGAATGACCGCATTCGTAAGTTGTGCGCGCAGCGCTCCCGGCACCTCAAGAACTCTTGGATGAAGTTGCCGCGTCCACGTGTGATCTTGCCTTCGTTCAGGCACCGTGGAACGGTCAATGCGTTTGTCGTAGAACCATTCCGCAGCATCTGGTGCCTCGGTAAAGGTCCCGGGTGTGTTGATTCCCGATTCGCCCAGCCGGTCGCGAATAGTCGATGCTTCAGCACCGACAGCTTCAAACAGTTCCTCATGCTCTGGCCACAGGCACACCTGTGTTGCGCCGTGCTGCTCGCATGTCAGCTCCGATGAGGACCGAGGAACGACGCTATCCAAACCAAGGCGTTCCACCATCTGGATCCCGACGGCCAACAACACCACGACGGGCAGCACCGCAGCAGATACCCACAACACCGGCCGCTGAGAAGAGAGCGCCACGGCGATAATCGCAGACGCTGCAGCGAGCAGCAGCGTCGCCGCGATGGCATTCATCGACAAGGCCTCGTACGCTGAGCAGCAACCTCCAAATGTGCCAGTCATGTGACGTGTCCACGCCAAGCCGGTTGACGGCGGATACGCAATTGCGAGCCACGTCACAATCACTGACGACGGAACTGCCAACGCTGTTGGCACACGAACTACTACCGCTGACCAGAACGCAAACACCGACAACAGCACCAAGTACGGCAATACGAGCGCCAAGACTCCGCGGGCAGTGGTCGGCACACGACTCACTTGCCAGATCTGCACCAGAGCGAAGACGGCGAATCCCAATACAATCGTCGGTATTGCCGCATGGAAAATGATTCGCCAATAGCTCTTCAGCGCATCGACCTGCAAAGTATTGCTCTTTTTGAGCTTACCGATTTCCCATGTGAGGAAACCAGCGAGTATGGGCATCAGCAGAGATGTCAGCAGATTGTTGGTATCACCCAAGCGGTCATCGAGGTAATAGTCCAACGCGCCTGAATCGGCATCAAAAATGGTGTGGGACTGCGCCGCCAACGCGCAAAGAAGGACACCCAACACTATATGACGGGCGTGTCGCCTCACCAAAGTCATGTACTGCGCTTTTGAATCATCTAGGCGGCAACGCCACGTAAGGCACTAATGTATGCCTCGGTGTAGCTGGAATGTCCCTTGACAAACTCATTAGCGGCACCGCGATAACAAATCTGACCGGTCGACATCACAGTGACGTAGTCGAAGTGCTCGAAATAGTCGGCTATTCTGTGAGTTGATAGCACCAGTGCTGAATAACCGCTGAGTTGGCCAAGTATCGCCCCGAAGTGTGCTATTTCCACGGGGTCTAGGCCGGCAGTCGGTTCGTCGAGCAAGATGATGGTCGGTTCATGCACGAGCGCCTGCGCAAGCCCTACCCGCCGCATCTCCCCTCCGGACAACTCGGACACGTATCGATTAGTGAGCGCAGATAGATCCACGCGTTCAAGCACACGGTCGACGCTCTTTGCGATACCCGAACGTGTCATGCCTTTCAACCAACCGGCATACGCGACCTGTTCCTTCACTCGCATTCCTGGATAGGGGTACGTGAATTGCGGGAGCCAGCCCACGACTCGGCGAAGACGGCGACGAGGCTTCCGCCTGGACACATCCTCGCCGTTGAAACGCACAGCGCCGCTCCGCGGCGTCATCACCGACGCTGCGAGGGCCAGCATCGTCGACTTGCCTGCCCCGTTCGGACCGAGCAGCAGTGTCGCCCCCGCGTCGAAGTCATAGTCGAAGGATGTAAACACAGGAGTATTGAAGCCATATCGAAAGGTCAAGCCGTCAAATTCAAGCGGAGTTGAATTATTCGCGGGCCGCATTAGTTCGTCAAAGCCGTCGTAGCGGTAACAGAGTGATGCCCTAAGATAGGTTCACAACCATATTGTCGAATCATGGCGAAATGGTGAGAAAGGTGCGATCAAGAGTCGCTTCGTCGCCGCTTCGCTCTCCCATTATCTCGTCCAGCTCGAGGAAGAATGTTCCATTATCGTCTACGCCGATCCAATCGTGATAATCTTCATCTGTGCAGTCGAAGAATTCTTCGCCGTAACTCTCATCAGGCCAAGCAGTAATCTGCCGCCGCAACTCAAGAGCTACGGTATCGTCGTAGTCAATATCGCCTCCGTAGGTGCGACAGTCGTACAGGTTGACTTCGAGATCGTAGTAGTCGATGTCGTTGTCCTCATCTTCCCATGTAGGAGTATCGTCACCCAAATGAGCATCGGTCCATAGGTCCTTGTGTTGCCAATAGTTCTTGAAATAGCCGGCACTGGCGACACTCGGGATGGCAAGTATTGCAACGATCACCAGAATCGCTGTTGCTGTTCGAATTCTTCGCACACTCGCTCCACTCGCTCGTACACGTCGCCTCTGACATGAGTTAAATTATATATATGAGTAGGGTCTATACGATATCCACATCTTATGCAAGTGAGAGCCCGCTGCCACCGGATGGCGTGACGGTACGCGTTCCGCCCAATGGCTCCTGGGGAGTCATTTCCCACAAGACACCGAACGAACGCGCGCCCGTCAAGAGCGCCTTGGGTGTCGGTGAATCGCTCCGGTCTTGGTGGAGGCTCTGGGGGTCCCTGCGTTTCGTAGAGGCGGCAGAGACACATTTGTGACACAACTCGTTCTTACGTTGCACAGCACGACAACACCTCACGAAAGGAGTCAGACATGAGGTGGCTGAAACGACGGAACAAGAAGGTCATTGCGGGAGCGGCAGCGGCGCTCTTGCTCGCCGGGGCGGCGCTTGCCAGCTGTGCCTCGGGCGACGATGACGCACACCGAGAGCAGGGCGAGCATGGCAGCGGCCAGAACTCCGAGCGCGGTGGCGAGCACGCGAGCGGCGAGGCGTCCGAGCGAGGCGGCGAGGGCAGCTCGGTGGTGGCGCTCGCACCAGATGAGACCTACGACGAGACCCGCAACGGCGCTCGGCTCATCCTGAGCTACGACGCTGCTGCCAACGCCTTCACCGGCAACGTCGAGAACACCACCGACCGTGTCCTGACCCGGGTCAGGGTGGAGATCCATCTCTCCAATGGCACCGAGCTCGGCCCGACCACACCCACCGACCTCGCGCCGGGCCAGGTGCTCGAGATACGGCTTCCCTCCACCGCCTCTTCATTCACGAGCTGGACGACCCACGCCGAGATCGGCAGCGGCGAGGGAGGCGACGAGCACGGCTCCGGCAGCGATGGCAGCGGCAGCTAGGCGTCGTGCAGCACCATGCGGACTCGTTTGTTGCCCTTGCCTTTTGACTCGGTCTTGGTGATCTCGAAGCGGCCGACTGCCCCGGTGGACGCCACGTGGGTGCCGCCATCGGCCTGCCGGTCCAGCCCCACAATGTCCACCACGCGGATGTTGGTGACCGACTCGGGGATCAGGTTCACCTTGGTGCGAATCAGTTCAGGATCGGCGAGCGCAGCCCCGCGCTCCAGGAAGCTGACCTCGATCGGCCGGTCGGCCGCAATCTCACCGTTCACCAATTCGGTGACGCGGGATGCGAAGCCCTCTGGCAGGGGGCCGAACTCGAAGTCCATCCGGGCGGACAGCGGCTCCATGTTGCCGCCGGTCACCAGCACCCCCCACTCGTTCCAGATGACGCCGCACAGGATGTGCAGTGCGGTGTGGGTACGCATGAGCTGCAGGCGCCGCTCCCAGTCGATCGTGCCGGTGACCGCTGTTCCCGCCGGTGGCGGCGTGCCGTCCACCCAGTGCCAGAGGAGGTCGCCCTCCTTGCGGACATTGAGCACCTGCCACTGGTTGCCCTGCGAGTCAACGAGCGTCCCCGTGTCATGGGGCTGGCCGCCACCGGTCGCGTAGAAGATCGTCTGGTCGAGCGCTACCGCATCATCGCGCGCAGCGACCACCGTCGCCTCGACGCTCTGCAGGTACGCGTCGCGCAGGTAGATCTGCTCAGTGATCTGATCGGTTGCCTGTTCGGCCTTCGGTGCGGCAGTCATCGGCGCCGACGATACGGCTGTGACGCTGTGCGCCGACGTCGTTGAGTGCCGCGGGCAGCTCGCCGCAGCGTGTCGACCGTTACGGTGACGCAGTGCGGATCGTGACCTGGAACCTGTGGTGGCGCTTCGGTGACAACTGGGAGGCTCGCCATAAGGCGATAGCCGTCGCGCTCGCCGAGCTCGAACCCGACATCGTGTGCTGCCAGGAGATTTGGGCAGAGCGCGATGGCGCCAACCAGGCCGACCTGCTCGGCGAGGCGCTGGGCATGAACGTCGCTCACCATCCGAGGTTCGGGCGTCGGGGACTGTCGTTCAGCAACGCGATCCTCGCCAGCGCGCCGATCAACGCATCAAGCTCGCACTCACTCGCGGTGGGCGACCAGGCCGCTCACCGCACGGCCGTGGTGGCCCAGGTGGCTCGCCCCGGCGGCGACATGACCGTCATCTGCACCCACCTCGAGCACCGATTCCACCTCAGCGCGATACGCCAGGGGCAGGTGGCCACGCTGTGCGAGCTGGCGGCGCCGCATCACGACCCCGAAGGCTTCCCGGTGATCATGGCCGGCGACTTCAACGCCGTGCCGACCTCCGAGGAAATCCGGCTGCTCACCGGCGAGCGGCCGCCTCCCGTTCCCGAGCTGGTCTGGAGCGACGCCTGGGCGCAGGCCGGCGACGGCCCGGGCCACACCTGGAACAGCCAGAACCCCTACCTGTCCCAGGCCATGTGGCCGAACCGGCGCATCGACTACGTGTTCGTGTCGACGCCCCGCCCAGTCCCGCTGGGCAACATCGCATCCATCGAGATGATCGGCGCCGAACCGGTCGACGGCGTAGTGCCCTCGGACCACTACGGGCTGGTCGTCGACCTCATCGACTAAGCCCCGTCGACCGGGCCGAATCGGCCGGTCCGTATCGAGTGGGCATCATGCGCCGCTAGGTCTCGTAGAGCTCCAGGATGGCGGCGGCGGCTGTCGGGCCGGCTTCCGCCAACTCGGGCGGCAGCTCTGCTGCATTGATGATGCGCGTGTCAGTGCCGAGGCGCAACAGCATCTGGCTGAGCACCCATGGGCTGCGGATGGCATAGGTCACCGTGCAGCGATCCCCGTCGGGGGTCACCTCACGCGACGGGTAGGCCTCGACCCGCCACAGGTCACTGCGGGGAATCGACAGCACCACATCGGTGGTCTCGTCGGACTCGGCGGG
>JGI24797J26694_1001659_pt1 | contig 12036 bp, 10 predicted proteins | sample PinacodermPK_FD_26694 | JGI IMG/M metagenome (IMG submission 26694) | reverse complement strand
CAGCAGGGGCAACGCCGCCTCCTCGCGCAAATCGTAGACGATCATCGGGTAGCCGGCCCGCTGTATGTTGGCGGACATGCCCCCGCCCATGTTCCCCAGTCCAATGAATCCCACAGTTTCCATAGCTCTGCGTTTCTCCATGCGATCAGGTTGGTGGAGGCAGTATAGCGCAACGGCACCGTGGGTTCGGCGGACTTACGATTTATTGGTTGGCGGGTCATTGGTTGCCGGGCCCGGACGCTTGCGATACACTCTCTGTCGTTCTGAAAACCCTTCCACCTACGATATGTTGACGATAACCGAGGAACACATAACCGACAGCGACAGCAACGGCGAGTCCAGCGATGTCTACCGGTTAGTCCTGGGCGTCGTGGATCGACTCGCGAATGAAGAAGCACTGGAAGCGTATCTGGTGGGGGGACCGGTTCGTGATCGGTTGCTGGGAATACCGGCCACTGATCTGGATATCACGGTGGTTGGCGACGCGCCACGGATGGCCGAGAGGCTGGCCAGTCAATTTGGCGGCAGGCTGACGGTTCATCACAGGTTCGGAACCGCTACCGTGGACGCCGCCGGGGTGACCATTGACCTCGTAACCGCGCGGCGCGAGACCTACCGCTCCGCCGGCGCGTTGCCCGACGTGCAGCCCGGGGACATCGAGGATGACCTCGCCCGTCGGGATTTTACGATCAATGCCATGGCCATTCCAGTTGCGGGCCACGAGTCCGACCTGGTGGACCTGCACGGCGGAAAACGGGACCTGGCCGCCGGGTTGGTGCGAGTCCTGCACGAGCTGAGCTTCCGCGATGATCCGACGAGGATGCTGCGGGCGGTGCGGTATGCCGCGAGGTTCGAGTTTGACATCGAACCCGAGACCGCAGACCTGATGGCCTCGGCCCTGGCGTCCGGCGCCATGTCCACCCTGACCGGTGATCGCCTGCGGCACGAACTGGCAAGGATATTGCAGGAACCCGATCCGGCAGCGACGCTGCGACGCGCCGATGAGGCGGGAGTCCTGAGAGCGATACACCCGAGCCTGAGCGCCGCGCATCTGCCGGCGACGTCGGCGATGCCGCACGGTCCGTTGACCTGGGTGGCCGCGCTGGCCTGGCCGTTGAGCGCGGCAGAAGCAGGATCGTTGACGGCGCGGTTGAACGCCCCTTCAGATTGGGAACGGGTGATCAGCGATGCGGTGCGAGTGCGACGACTGTCTCCGCAGCTTTCCGACCCGCGAACGGACGCCGTGAGGCCGTCCGAGGTGTGCGGCTTGCTGGACGGGCTGGCGCCCGACGCCCTGCGCGCGGCAATGATGCTGGCGCCGACGCCGGCCGCCAACCGGATCGACCGTTACCTGGGCGAGTGGTGGACGGTGGCTCCCCGGCTGCGGGGCGACGACGTTCTGGCCCTGGGTGTTCCCGCTGGTCCGGCGGTAGGCGAGGCGTTGCGCGCGCTGCGCAGAGCGCGGCTCGACGGCGTGACCCGGTCCCGCGCCGACGAAGAAGAGATGGCCCGACAATGGGCCGAACAGCCAAATAATACGGCATGCTAAGGTCCGTCGATAGCGGGCCGCAGGGAGGTAGTGAAGTGGCAACGATTTTCCAGGTGTCCGGCCCGGTGTATTGCGTGGTGTGCAATGATGAGTTGAACGGCCCGCACCGGTCGACCTGCCAGATGTGCGGGGGCCCGTTCCATCAACCGTGGTCTCCGGACAGCGATGCGCCGCGTTGCGGGCGCGCCGCCAGCCATGACGAAACCCTGGCGGTGGTGTTTTTGTGCAAGGATTGTTACAACAATCGCCGCCCGCCGTCACAATGACGGCCTGACAGGAGGGACGACCTAAGATGAAAGCGGTCTACATCGAAGCGCACGGCGACGTCGGCGTGCTGCAATACGGAGACCGGCCCGACCCGTCTCCCGGCCCCGCAGAGGTCGTGGTACGAGTCGGCGCCAGCGCGCTGAACCGCCTGGACATCTTCACGCGGGAAGGTCAGCGCGGGCTGGAACGGGAGTTCCCGCCGCCGCTGATCCTGGGGGGAGACACCGCCGGAGAGGTGGTGGCAACGGGCGACGCAGTGAGCACGCTGAGCGTGGGCGACCGCGTGGTGGTCAACCCGCGGGTTTCGTGCGGCGTGTGCCAGTGGTGCGGGTCCGGACGAGACGAGCTATGCCCGCGGAGCAGGTTCCTGGGAACCGCGATGGACGGCAGCTACGCCGAATTGGTGGTAGCGCCAGAAGTTAACGCCTACAAGCTGGGCAGCGACGTGTCGTTCGCGGACGCGGCGGCGATACCCACCACCTACCTTCCGGTATGGAACATGGCGGTCCGCCGGGCGGAACTGCAACCCTGGGAGACTGCGCTGGTGTTTTCCGCGTCGGCGGGGGTCGGCGCGGCGGCAATTCAGGTGTTCAAGAACGTCGTAGGAGCCACGGTGATCACCACCACCAGCACGCCGGAAAAAGCGGAACTCGCCCGCAGCCTGGGCGCGGACCACGTCATCAACTACAACGAGGAAGATATCACCCAGCGCGTGCGCGAGATTACCGGCGGCGCGGGGGTCGACCTGGTGGTGGACCACGTGGGCGCGGACGTCTGGGCGCACGGGTTCCGGGCGCTGCGGCCGGGCGGCCGGTTCTGCATCTGCGGGGCCACCAGCGGGCTCCGCACGGAGCTGCACCTGGGCCTGCTGTTCAGCCGGCAGATCGAGGTCTACGGCGGCTACATGGGGTCCCGCGAGGACATGAGGCAGATCGTGGCGAGCCTGAACCGCGGCGTGATCAATCCGGCGATACACCGCACCTACCCGCTGGCCGATGCCGCCGACGCGCACCGCGACATGGAAGCGACAAACTTCTTCGGCAAGCTGATACTGGCTCCGTAATGAGGCCAGGGCGGAAATCATCGGGGCGGCTCATCAGCCGCCCCTTTCCATGTCAACATGTCCCTGACCGCCACGCGTAAACCAGTGTGTCATCGCGAGGAGCATAGCGACGTGGCGATCTCGTTGCTGAGAGAGACCAGAATTGCCATTACGAGATTGCCACGCTTCGCTCGCAATGACGGTCTGAGGCAATGACCGTTCGGCGCATTGACCGTTCGACGCAATGGCGGTCCGAGTGAAACCAAGCACGCGGCAGATTTCAGACTGAGATCCACCGGTTAGTGCAGTTCCAGCGATCCCCGGACGGCGCTGACGACGTCTTCCAGGGCGACCATTTCCGCTTCTTCGGAGGTGCGTCCACGGATCTCAACGGCCGACTGGCGCAGGTTGCGCGGGCTCACCACGAGGCGGACGGGCAATCCGATGAGGTCGGCGTCGTTGAACTTGACGCCGGCAGCAGCGTCGGCGCGGTCGTCGAACAGCACCTCGATGCCAGCGGCCCACAGGCGGTCGTACAGGTTGGTAGCCGCCTCGGCAACGGCCTCGTCGGACATGTTGAGGCCCACGAGGTGGACATTGTAAGGCGCGATGGGCGGGGGAAAGACAATACCGCGCTCATCATGGTTCTGCTCAATCGCGGCGGCGAGAATGCGGCCGATCCCCATGCCATAGCAACCCATGGTGATGGGCTGATGTTCACCGTCGGAGTCCAGGTAGTACGCGCCGAGGGCCTCACTGTAGAAGGTGCCCAGCTTGAAAATGTGGCCGACCTCGACGCCCCGGGTGAATTCCAGCCCGGCGCCGCAGCGGGCGCATCGGTGCCCGGGCTCGGTGAGGGCGATGTCGGTCACCAGATCGGCGCCAAAATCCCGAGGGTAGTTGGCATTGAGGTAGTGCGTATCGTTCTTGTTGGCGCCGACGACAAAGTTGCCGCCGTTGGTGATGGATTCGTCGGCGATGCGTCGTATGTCGGTGATGCCGATGGCCGAGGCTGAGCCAGCGACGATGCCGGCGGCCGCGACTTCCTCGTCTTCGGCCAGGCGCAATTCGTTGCAGTGGAGGGCGTTCTTCAGCTTGACCTCGTTGACCTCCAAGTCGCCGCGGATGGTGACGAACACCACCTCGCCGTCGGCCGCGTAAAACACCGCTTTCAGGGTCTGCGCCTCCTCAACGTCCAGGAACTCGCACAGGGAGGCGATGGTCTTCATACCCGGCGTGCTGACTTCCTCCAGCGGGAGCGGGTCGGGCACCGGCTGGTCCGGATAGAGGCCGGCGGCCTTTTCAGCGTTGGCAGCGTACCCGCAGGACTGGCACGTGATCACCGTGTCCTCGCCTGTGGCGGTGGGAAGCAGGAACTCGTGAGAATCCTTGCCGCCGATGGCGCCGCTGTCGGCCTCGGCCATCACCACGGGGATGCTGCAGCGCCGGAACACGTTCCGGTAGGCCTGGGCCATGGCCCGATAGGAGGCGTCCAGGCCCTCGTCGCCGGCATCGAAGGAGTAGGCGTCCTTCATGGTGAACTCGCGGACGCGCACCAGGCCGGCGCGGGGGCGCGGCTCGTCTCTGAACTTGGTCTGCATCTGGTACAGGATCACGGGCAGGTCGCGGTAGCTCTGGACGTTGCCCTTGACGATGTTGGTGACCACCTCCTCGTGGGTGGGAGCCAGGGCCATGGGCCGGCCCCTACGGTCTTCCAGCGAGAACATGTTGTCGCCAAAAGCGGCGGCGCGCCCGGATTGCTCCCAGAGTTCCATGGGCTGGAGGGCCGGCATGCGCAGTTCCTGACTGCCGGCGGCGTCCATCTCCTCGCGAACGATCTGCTCGATTTTCTGCATCGAGCGCCAGGCCAGCGGCAGGTAGGCGTAGACGCCGGCGGCGACCTGCTGGATGAGACCGGCACGCAGCATCAGGCGATGGCTGGCGGTTTCAGCCTCGGGGGGGTCGTCGCGGAGGGTACGGGTTACTAATCGGGAGATGCGCATGGATCACACCATCAAGCGGAATTGGAAGCGACGGTAGGTGTCGGGTGATCAACCCATCGGGTTGACGTCGGGGAGGCCGAGTCGGAACTGGCCGAGGTTGTCGTAGGCGCTGGTGTTGACCATGAAGTGCTGGGCGGCCGCGTTGATGTCGCGCATGCAACGCTGGAGGACCCGGTCGTTGTAGATGGCGCTGCCGCCGCCGTAGCGGAAGGCGGTGGTGGCAATCTCGCACGCCACGTCGGTGGCGTAGGCGCAGGCGCCGCGCAGGCGAAGCTGGCGCTCCAGGTCGGGACGCTCTCCACGCAGGCAGAACTCCCAGGCCTCGTCCAATGCCTCGCGGCACAGGGCGCGCGCGGCGCGGAGCCGCTGGTCGCATTTGCCGAGGTCGTGGTGCAACGCTCCACGCTGGGCGATGGTGGAGGTCAGGTAGCCGCGGCGGTAGGAACCGGCTTGCAACGCGATCTCGTCAAGGGCGCGGCGGGCGACGCCCAAGGCGAAGGCGGCGTGGTCCGGCGTGACGAAACCGGGCCGGCCGAGCCAGAACTGAGGGCCACCCTTGCGAGGGTCGGTGGTGATGAGGTCGAAAGCCATTTCTTCGGGAACGAAATGGTCATCGAGCACGAAATCGCGACTGCCAGTGCCCTTGAGGCCCATGACCTGCCAGTTGTCCACGAACTGCACATCTGCGATGGGCGCGCCCATCACCATGTGTTCGGGACCCGGCGCGCCATCGCGCATGATGCGGAAACCGGCCAGCAGCCAGGAGGAGTGGGCAGACCCGCTGGCGAAGGGCCACTGTCCGCTTACCCGCCAACCGCCGTCAACCGGCGTCGCCTGGCCCCGGGGTATCAACGCGCCGGATGCGATGGGCATCTTCCCGGAGGGGAAAACGCGCCGGGCGCCGGCGTCGGGCAGGAAGGCTCCGAGAAATGCGGCGCTGGTGCTGTTGATGAAGGCGCACCAGCCGGCGGACGGGTTGATGTAGGAGAGTTCGTCGCAGAGTTCGAGATAAAGGTGCGGGTCGACCTCGGGACCACCCAATTCGCGTGGGACCTTCAGCGACAGAAGCCCTTCCCGGTAGAGGGCGACCACAGACGGCCAGGCCAGCGTTTCCGCGGCGTCGTTGGCCTCGGCGTCGGCCTCCAGGATGGGGCGGATGCGGCCAATGGCGTCAAGGAGGTGGCGACGAAGAGCGGCGCGCTCGGCGGGAAACTGCGGGATGCCCTCAGCCTCCAGAGAGGCCACATCGCCCGGGGCAATCGCCACCGCGGTGGCGGCGGTGGTGGAGGTCATGAAAGCCGCCAGCGAACTGCGTGAATGTCAGGCATGAGCGGGCGTATTTTCGATCTCCTCCATCAGGGCGGTGAGCATCTCCGCCTCTGGCACGACTCGGACCTTCTCGCCCTTGCGGAAGATGATGGCGCGGCCGGCGCCGGCGGCGATGCCCACGTCGGCGTCCTTGGCCTCGCCGGGGCCGTTGACCTCGCATCCCATGACCGCGACCTTGATTTTCTTGTCGGTCTTTTTCAGCAGGTCGTCCACGTCGTTGGCCAGTTTGCGTATGTCCACGTCGGCTCGGCCGCAGCTGGGGCAGGCGACCATGGTCGTTCCCTTGTCGCGCAGGTTCAGCGACTTCAGGATTTCGTATCCGGCGAGCACCTCTTCCACGCTGTCGTCGCTCAACGACACGCGGATCGTGTCGCCGATGCCCTCGTACAGCAGCACGCCCAGGCCCACGGCGGTTCGGATGGAGCCGGACTTCGCGGTGCCGGCCTCGGTGATGCCCAGGTGCAGCGGGTAGGGCACCATCTCGGCGAGACGGCGGTAGGCCTCGACGGTGGTGGGGACGTCGAAGGCTTTCATGGAGATCTTGATCTGCTCAAAATCCTGCTGTTCAAGGAGGCTGATTTCCCAGAGCGCCGTGGCCACCATGTGATCCACGACGCTGTAGTCGCCGGTCTGGGCCTCGCCGGCTTTGGGCAGGCGGTTCACCAGGTCCATGTGGCGCGAGAAGCCTCGAGTCCGGCCGATGCCACCCACGGGCGGCAGACTGCCGAAGTTGACACCGATGCGGATGGGGATGTTCCGCTCCTTGGCCGCAGCGACAACCTGGCGCACCTGATCCTCGTTGCGCAGGTTCCCCGGGTTGAGCCGGAGGCAGTCAATGCCGCCGGCAGCGCATTCCAGCGCCAACTGGTAGTGGAAATGGATGTCCGCGATGAGCGGTATCCGGATCTGCTTTTTGATCTCCGCCATGGCCTTGGCGGCTTCCATGTCGGGCACTGCGGACCGGATGATCTCGCAGCCGGCCTCCTCGAGTTCGTGGATCTGGCGGACCGTGGCCCTGACGTCCCGGGTGTCGGTCTTGGTCATGGACTGGACGGTCACATCGGCATCGCCGCCGACCTTGACTCCGCCGACGTATACCGGTTTGGTAACCCTTCGCTGGTTGACAGTCATCATCGTCACCGCCATTTGGGAAGAGAGGAGTGGCGAATTCAATCACGCTGGACTTATGGCTAACAATGATACACGATGGCCCAACGGGGTTGCCAGCGCGGGGACGTGCGCCCAGGGCCTGTGCAAAGTCGTTTCATCCGCTCATGGTGAGCCTGTCGAACCATCCTCCGATTTGCCAGAAGCATCCTTCGACAGGCTCAGGATGAGCGGTAAAAGGCTATACGGCGACTTTGCACAAGCCCTGACATGCGCCGGAGCGTGAACGCCAGAGTGTAGAGGCAATGCCGGCAACGGTTAATCCGGCGTTACTTCCCTGGTTTGATCCGGTGCTACTTCCACGGGTTCGACAACGCGAATACAAAACATGCTTGCTGTATAATGAGGCTCGGGATTGGGGCTCATGCGACGGTGGGTTCCGGCAACAATCAGCGTACTTGCCCGACCGATTCGGGCATCAGGCAGGTGATAGCGTGCGCGAGGTAATTCAGGAAGCGGTAAATCAGTTGGAATCGGGGAATCCGTGCGTGCTGGCCACGGTGGTCAGGACCAAGGGATCCACACCGCAGAAGGCGGGAGCGATGTTGCTGGTGCGAGAGGATGGCACCGCCGTGGGCACGCTGGGCGGCGGCTGCGTGGAGGGCGACATATGGTTCGCGGCGCGGGAGATATTGCGCAGCCAGGGTGGGCCGGAGTTCAAGGACTACTACCTGAATGAGGACATCGCAGCGCGCGACGGCCTGGTGTGCGGCGGCACGATGTACTTTTACCTCGAGCCTTTCTGGGATGGCGAGGACTTCACCGACATCGGGTCGGAGTTGCTGGGCGCCTATGACGGCGCCGAACCGGCAGCGCTGGCCACCGTAGTAAGGTCCGAGGGAGATACCGCGCGTCTTGGCGCGAAGCTGCTGCTGCGGTCGGATGGATCCATCGCCGGCGGCATTGGCACCGCTGAGCTGGACGAAATCGCGCTGGACGCGGCGGGCCGAGTGGCGGCGGTTGGGGCGAACGAATCGGTGACCATCGACGACCAGACCGAGCTGTTCGTTGAAGGTTTCACCACCCCGCCGACGCTGGTGATGGTGGGCGGCGGACACGTGGGCAAGGCCACGGCTGACCTGGCGCATCGGTTGGGTTACCGGGTGTACATCGTCGACGACCGTGAGGACTTCGCCAACGGCGAGCGGTTCCCCTACGCAGAAGAGACCATCGTCACGCCCTACACCGACTGGGCACAGCACCTGGACGTCAACGTCAACAGTTTCATCGTGGTGGCTTCCCGGGGGCACTGGTTCGACGACGTCGCGCTGGAGTCGGCGCTGACCACCAAGGCGCGCTACATCGGGCTCCTGGGCAGCCGGCGCAAGACGCTGATGATCTACCAGCGTCTGCTGCAGGAAGGCGTGCCGAGGGAACGGCTGGCCCAAGTCTACGCGCCCATCGGCCTGGACATCGGAGCGCTGGAGCCGGAAGAGCTGGCGGTCAGCATCATGTCGGAGATCATCATGGCGCGGCGCGGCGGCAAGGGCAGTCCGATGACCATGGACGATTGGTACCTGGACCGCGCGGAGCAACGGGCCAACCGGGCGATGGGAGCGACGGCGGATTGATCACCGGAATTGGTCGGCTCGCAGGAGATCCGACCGAGGATGACGGCACGGCGCCGCCTGGAGACGATCAGCCGCGGGCTGGGCCCGGCAGGTGACTGGGGCCGGCGAACCCGTTTCCTATGACCGCATCCGAGCGGGGCGGGCCTCCTCGATACCACGATCTGGACGCTTTGCGCGCGTTCGCGATGCTTCTGGGCATCGTGCTTCACGCGCTGCTTTGGTTTATACCCGTCGCCTGGCCGATCCAGGAGCCATGGGCGTATTCAAGGCCGGTGGAGACCAACGCGTACGCCTACCTCCTATCCGCAATTCATGGGTTCCGCATGCCGGTGTTTTTCCTGATCGGCGGGTTTTTCACGGCCATGCTGTGGCAGCGGCGCGGGTGGCGGGGCTGGCCGCCCACCGACTCCGCCGCGTCGGATTGCCATTCCTCGTCGGCTGTTTTGCCATCATCCCCCTGAACGAGTGGGTCATGAGCGGCGGCAAGTTGGAGTTGGCCCACTTGCCATGGGCTTGGATGGACAGCCTGCACCATCTGTGGTTCCTGTGGGTGCTGATGATCCTGGTGGGCGTGTTTATCGTCGCGGCGAGGGTCGGCGCAGTGTTCAGCAGCCGGTTGTGGTGGGTTGCGATTCCGCTCATCCTGCTGCCGCAGATGCTCATGGCGGAGCCGATATTCGGGCCCGATACGTCGGATGGCATCGTTCCGGATCCGGTCGTGCTTGGCTACTATGCCCTGTTCTTCGGGTTCGGGAGTTTCTGCCACCAGCAACATGTCGTGGTTAGCAAACGATGGGCGGCGACGCTGCCGTTCACGCTGTTGCCCGTGTTCTTTGCCGGGTTGATCGTCACCTACGAATTCCCGGGCGCATGGGGACGGATACTATCGGCGGTGTTGCAGGTCGGCTACGCCTGGTTGATGTGCTTCGGGCTGATGGGGTTATTCCGGTGGGTCGCAGGCGCGGAACGACCATGGGTGCGTTACCTCTCGGACGCGTCGTATTGGATATATCTTTGGCACCTGCCATTGGTGGTGGGCGGTCAATGGTTGATGCTTGACTGGCCGGTCAACCCGCACCTGAAGTTCCTGGCATTGTGCCTCGCAGTCCCGGGCGTGTTGCTGATCGTGTACGAATTGGGGGTGCGCTATACTCCGGTTGGCGTCATGCTGAACGGTCGCCGTACCCGTATCGGGTTGCCGGCGACCGGCGCGGCCTCGGGGCCGTAGTTCAAGTCACGGAGTGGTGATCGCATGCCTAAGGCATCGGCATTTACGTCGGCGATATTGCTGGCCGCCGGCGTGTCGCGGCGGATGGGCCAGTTGAAGGCGCTGCTGGATTGGCACGGCCGGTCATTGATCATCCACCAGATCGTTGCGTTGCGCGAGGCGGGAGCGGACGAGGTGGTGGTGGTGCTCGGGCACCGGTCGGATGAACTCCAGGCTCGCATCGGCGCGAACCGGGAAGTCTACGAGTTGGGGAGCGTCCGCTGGGTGATCAACTCCGACTATGCGCTGGGCAAGACCACTTCGATCAGGGCCGGGCTCAACGGCGTCATGCCGGGGGTGGGAGCAAACGGCGCCATCATGATGCTGAACGTGGACCAGCCACGCTCGGCCGGCGTCATCCGGCAGGCGCTGGATGCCCATCGAAGCGCGAGTGGCAAGCTCATCACGATACCAACCTGCGACGGCAAGGGAGGGCATCCCATAATCGTGAGCCGCAGTCTCTGCCACGAGCTGATCGCCATCGACGAGCAGACGCAGGGTATGCGAGCGGTCACGGAGAGGCATCGGGAGGCGACGCAGAGGGTGGAACTGGGCGCGCCGGAGTTGCTGTGGGACGTCAACACGCCGGAGCAATACCAGGCGGCGCTGAGAGCGTCCGGGGCCGGCTAGGCGGCCGGGTCCAGTCTGATGGATCGCGCGAAGGCAAAACTAAACCGGGGCCCGATAAACAGTCAAGGCCCCGGTTGCTGGTCGTCCGTTCGTCCCTTCGCCAAGGATGCGTCGGGTTGACGGGTTTTTACCCTGTCAGCGACCACCGAGCATCGTCATGCCACCGAGGTCCCGCCGACAGGGCGCTTACAGGGGAAATGCCAGCTATGGTTCAGCTCAATCAGCGTAACCACTTCTAACCTCCGGTTGTGACGACGGCTTGGCCATCGGGTTTGCGGTGAGTGGGAGTTCCCTGTACCCCCAGCACCTTGGATACATAGTATACCCAACACAGATGCGTGTCAACCCCAAATGGAATAAATTATATTTGCATTTTGCGGGGTCAACGCAACCACGGGGAAATGGTCTAAACTACTCGCACATCACGAGCGCGACGGAGAAAAGGCAGGAATGAGCGAAACCCATGGCAACGGGAGCCAACCGCAACGGGCAGTTCCGAGCGTTTACGGCGATGACGGCGTGACCATCATCGGGATGATTGGCGTAGTCCGCGAATCGCAGGCCAACCGGGGAGCAACGTTGAGCCTGTTCGGCGGCGGGATCAACCCGGGCGCCGAGGTGCCGTCGGGCGTCGATCCGGACTACATCCTGGATTTCGCGCGCACCCACGAGGAAGCAGGATTCGACATGGTGCTGACCGGCTACTCCTCGTCGACTCCCGATGGGTTCGAGGTGGCGGGATACGCGGCGGCGCACACCGAGCGACTGGGTTACCTGATCGCGCACCGGCCCGGCTTCGTGGCGCCCACGCTGGCGGCCAGAAAAGCGGCGACGCTGGACCAACTCACCAACGGGCGAATCGCCTTGCACATCATCACCGGTGGGAACGACATCGAACAGCGTCAGGACGGGGACTGGCTGGACCACGACTCGCGGTATCGCCGGACGGACGAATACCTGGACGTGATGCGGCGCATCTGGACGGAGACCGAACCCTTCGACCACGACGGCGAGTTCTACCAGTTGCAATCCGCGTACAGCCAGGCGCGTTGCCGGCAACATCCCCACGTCCCGTTGTTTTTCGGCGGGGCCTCTGATGCGGCGCTGAATGCCGCCAGCCGGCGCGCGGACCTGTTCGCCCTGTGGGGCGAGCCTCGGGCATCAATAGCCGAACGCATCGCCGACGTGCGCCAGCGAGTGGCCGCGGCAGG